>PVBE012180554.1_pt1 | contig 104416 bp, 113 predicted proteins | sample 1631181 | NCBI WGS metagenome assembly PVBE01 (sample SAMN08397723, study PRJNA350692) | Marine metagenome, whole genome shotgun sequencing project. | isolation source: water | place: Pacific Ocean | collected 2012-04
CCTCGACGGTGGTTATACGCCACGATGTTCCTCAGCATCGTCGGTATTTACGTCGTACATTTCTTCTCACCATATCTAAACCATCCAATCGGGTGGGGAACTATAGCTATCATTGTCGCACTGATTCCATACGAGGATAAGCGGTTGCAAAAGATGCGCAAGAAGAAACTTGTTGTCATGAAACAAAAGGCAGCAAGTGCAACGGCTAATCGATCAAAGTAGCACTCGCTAACCTTGACGGAAATATCCATTCATGTATAATGCGGTTAACACTGAGTTTGGAATGTAGTGCAACGCTGCAGCTGTCTCTTCGCAACGGTAAGGACTTGTCCGAGCCCGATCTATCTCTATGTTGGAACCACCTGCGTTGGCAGGGTACACTCACGCGTCGAAGAGCGCGTGTTTTATTTTGCGCAAACAAAAGACACGACGTTATGTCGTGTCTTATCTTATATTCCAGGTTTGATCTTTATGCGTTTTTGCAAACTCTACGCCGGATATCGGCTTCTTTCCTTCGATCTGCAATGAGTCGATAGCGAGTGTCGCGATACTAGTCTCGTTCGAGCTCGTCTTGAGCGCCATCTCTGTGCCATCTCCGCCGATGTGAGCTTTCAATATCTTCACACGTTTCCATGTACCGTCGATCTCAACCTCGATCCAAGTCCCGGGCCACGGATCATACGCTCGGATCATACGCTCAATCTGCTCGATGGGCGCCGCGAGATCGATCTTTGCGTCGTCTCGGCTCATCATTTTGCTAAATGTGGCGAGGTCGTGATCTTGAGGTTTTGGCGTCATCCGTTCCTTTGCCCATTCGTTGGCAATGTCAGGAAGACGGTCAGCGCCGAGCTTCATAAGCTCAGGCAGCAATTCATCCGTTGTTTTCCCACCAATAACGACCTTCTGGACGTCCAAAATTGGCCCGTGGTCCATTTTATCGTCCATTAGCATTATACACACCCCAGCCTCCTTATCGCCGCTTAAAATCGTAGCAGGGACAGGCGCCGCTCCTCGCCATCTTGGTAGAAGAGAAGGGTGGATATTTAGCGTTCCGTAGTATGGAGATTCAACAAGGTCATTCGGTAGTATCTGACCGTACGCCACTACGATGTGCAGATCGGCGTCAAAACCAGTGAGTTCACCCATCGCGTCTCGAGCCTTCACTGGAGTCAGCACCTGAATCTTGTGCTCGTCTGCAAAATCATGGATGGCCGACTTTGTGATCACCTGTTTTCGTCCAACTGGTTTTGGTGGCTGCGTAACAACTGCCAGAACCTTAAAACGCTCGTCATCAATGAGCGCCTTCAAACCAAATATAGAAACCTCGGGTGTACCAAAGTAAATAACTTTGAGTTGATCAAATTTGTACGTTGGCTCCATGTGTGTAGACTTTTACTTTTTCAATAAACAGAATTCCATCCAAATGGTCGATCTCGTGTTGGAAGACTACAGCGAGAGTACCTTTCAAACCTAACGTCACAGGCTCACCATTCTGTGTGTACGCCTTAACCTTAACTTTCTTATGACGCTCAACCATCCCGTAAACTCCAGGCACTGAGAGACATCCTTCCTCAAAGTCGAACTTGCTCATTGAGCGTGAGACGATCTTAGGATTCACGAACGCCGTTGGTCCAATATCACCCATATCAACAATGATCACGCGATCATGAACACCAACCTGTGGCGCTGCGATCCCTATCCCATTATCCTCCTTCATAGCCTCTTTAAGGTCCTCGACAAGCTCATTCAGCTCCCGCGTATCAAAACGAGCCTCATCAACATGCAATGAAGCCTTCTTTAATTCCGGGTCAGGATGTACCAAAATCTTGCGTTTCATAGGGCGATAATAGTGCAATATTGGCGTTTTGTCAAGGTAGTGCCCCCGAACTAGTTGTCAGGATTCACTGCAATATCGGACGACGGAGGGTAGGTGAACCACTCTTCGATAACCTCGCCTGCCCCGAGTTTCACGATAACCTCGCCACGCTCACCGCGAGCACCTTCGTGCGTCGCTCGGAATGATTCTGCTAACTCAAGATCTTCTTTAGTTTTCAAAACGTGGATTTCTCCAAAGGGTGGATAGCCGAGCCTCTTTCGCATCGACGATTCCTTTGTACAGAAGACGCTCGTTGATCCTAAAGCCTCGTTGATCACAGCCGGGTTGATCGTCTGCACAACTACAGGCGACCGGCCGCTCAATGCCCAAGAGACGAGTCTTCTTGTTACGCGCGCGGCTATTTCTAATGATCGAAAATCTCTGTATACAAATGGGTGTTCCGCATTAACAATGATGAGCCCCGACAGACTCTGTGCAATGAAGCTTACGTTGTACAGCAACATATTTGTGACGATCACAATCCCCGACGTCGGCATAGGATCGTTTGCTTCCACAACTCGAATTACCTTTGCAGGGAAGAGACGATGTAGCTCTGATGCAATGTCACGATTAGTCGTGCGCTTACCCTCGTCACTTGGCTTCCTGTTGAAATATATAAACAATGGGCGCGTCTCAGTATCGGCTGACGAGATTAGCTCCTGAGCTTTGTCGGAGATGTGGTACGAGTCGGAGGATCGCCGTGCATCTTTCATGTTCACAACATCGACCTCAGGCCGTGCCCAGAAATCGTCGGTAAGATCACCATCTTCGAGCCTGGGCAGTGTCCCGAGTAATACAGTCTTGTTCTCATGCGTCTCTTGTCGAGCTTGCACGCACCATCTTACATCGTAATGCGGATTCTGATCAGACTGTGAATGGTCATCTTCTCCACAGACGATCACGACGACGCGAGTTTTAGCATCGGGCGGAATTAGCGCGCCAATGCGCGACGCTATGACGAGCTTGTGCGATCCTGATCGAATCGCGTTCCAACCATCGATGGCCTGTGTCTTATTCATACTGCCACCGAATATCTCAATACTATCCGTAACACTCGCAGCCGCGTTCGCAACCTCGCGCATCATGTTGACGTCAGGACAGATCGCCAATATCGGATCATCACTCGACCGCAGCATACTTACTATTACTGATATCGAGAATCGGTCCGATGGGATTGCGACTGTTTGGTGATCCTGCGAGCTCGTCTTGGCCACGATCGTCTTTAGGGCCTCAACCTGCGATGACTGTATCGACATCGGGATTGGGACGAGCTTGAGCTCAGTCCTCGTAGTCGCGCGTTTGAGGAACTCGGGAATGGCGGCATGCAAGACACTCGACAATGATTGATACGTGCGTCGTGCTAACGCTCGATAAAATAGGAGATCATTCTCGGTCAGAGGATCGATGTCGTAAACTTTAACAACATCCGCGAGTCTTTTGATGGAGGACGAGTCCATGAGCTCGGTTACGATGCCTCGTTCTGGCTTTCCGCGCAAAGTAATCTCAACAAAAGATCCCACATTAACTGTGAGACCCTCCGGAATTCTATAGTCATAAGGTTGTGCCGATCGCGGAAAGCGGCGAATCGGAGCAACTTTTGCAAACATTTCAATAAGATTACTGATGAAGCCGCGCCACCATCACAACGTGACCGATGCCGAACGGATGCTCATACGAATGTTCCTCCATCGTGTACTCGGTGTCGTCCAGGACTCCCCAGAATAGTCTGATCGCATCTAGACCTTGCGCGCCTTGCTCCTCAATCTCCTTATCCGAGACCTTGAGCAACGGAATACTATTCCCGTCGACGAGCGCACCGCGAATCTTCTTATCAAACTCCTCGGCATCAGGATGCACTCCTCCAGGAGAAAGTTCAGACAGTCTATGCGAAAGCTCGGCGGAACAGAGAACCGCCACACGGCGTGCCGACTCATTCAAAGCCTCACGTATATTGACTCCGAGCGTAACAATATCCTTAGCTGAATCAACAGGTGGAGTTATCACAATGATGCGCCGATCCCCAATATACTCTTTCAACATTATCAACGGAATGGCAGAACCGTGATCGAGCTCATCGTTCGTTGTCATCGTAGACCGAGTTCCCGATTTACGAACAGTCCGCTGGATGCGATCTACAAGCCGCATGTCTGGTCGGAATGACACTGACGTACTCATATCACCAAACTCTTTTAACGAGGCAACATACGGGTCATGAAACGCGATTCCAAGCGCAGCTTCATACCGTTCTCCGTATGGCGAGATGATCAGTACTGTATCAATATCAAGAGAAGCTAAATCCTCCCCAACTTGCTTGATGGATTCTATCGTGGTATCCAACGCCTTGATTTTGTCTTTACCTACTGACTCGATCGCGAACGGTGGATGGGGAACTATGGCAGCGTATACTAGCATACCTATTTTGTTGTAATCAGGCTGTCTGGCTGATGAACTTCAACCGCGCCTGGTGTTGTCCATATAATATCATCCCACTCGTATCCAAGTCCAAGGAATGTGTCTGCTGAGATGATTGGGCGGCGTTTTCCATCCGACACTACGTAAACAGTTGGGTTGTTTGGAACGCGCATTAATGTTCCGTCAGGGAAGGGAATTGGCGCTCCATCAAAGTAAGCTTCGAGCTCACCAGCGTCTGCTGTGTGGATTCGCCAGCTAGGATATTTTGAGGCGAGTATGTCATCAGTAACAACGGCGTGGCGTCTATCTCCATCAACGTAGAAGATCGATCCAGATTCTGGGTGCTCCAGCAATGCGCCCTGAGGATACGCGGTCTCGAGTGTAATTTGTGACCCATTTTCATATCCAGCAAGCTCACTTGAAGTAGCTACCACGACCTCGTCCGGTACATATCCAAACTTACCAAGATCCGCCGAGCTCTGAAACCTTCTTTTTTGAGTTCCAACGAGCAAATATGTATCACCGTTCTCTACTTCAACCAACGAGTAGTTAGGGAAGGCGAGAGGCTCTGCTGTTTTGTAACGACCGAGAATATCATCTTCCGCTGCAATGACGTTCTTTGGATTGAAGAACGATAGCAGCACAGCTTGGCTCGAAATCAACTGCTTCTTTCCATATCGAATCAACCACACAGAATCATCGGTCACACTTTGCAATAACGTACCAGTTGGGTGAAACGACTCCTCTTCATCGAGCTCGGCATCAGGGTGCGACTCAAACCACTTGTTCCAGATAATCCAGAAGTTCTTGTTGCCGTGGATATGAGGTGTGTAAGTGTAAAGAGACGATGTGGCATCATTCTCAGGAGTCACGATCGTCGTGTCGATCGTATGCTGATCACCTGTCGAGATCCCTGCGTTCGTTTTGCCAACTCTTGAGAGGTCCACCATATAACCGTCGGTGAACTGCTGCGCCATTGAGTCAATCTGTTTTGCGAAACCTTTGAATCGCGAAACTCCATCTGAGTTAACGTTGCAGTCATCACACACGGCGTAACCCGTCGCCCAATCGAATTGAGTTGACTTTGGCGTGGTGTCTGTAACCAACGACTGCTCCTTCTGCAGCATTGTCAAAATAAACTGAGGATTGATGGTCCAATCCTGGGACACGCGATAAATAATATCCGCTGCACGCTTAGTCTTACCATCGAGGTCCTGAGTAACATATGCTCCAAGGATTCCTTTACTCGTAAGAAAGCTTTGGATCCCACCTAGACTCATTGTAGACTTGTCCTCCAAATCTGTATCAGAAATAATGTAATTAGGGTCAAACTCAGCCGCAGACGCCATTGCAGGCATCAAAACTACGCTAAGCGCAATAGAAAAAACAATAGTACTAATTCGTTTCATAGTTGGGTTATTCTACCAAATTACCACCTCTCATGCTATAGTGATTATAGTAAACAATCAGCAGAAAGAGGCAATCAATTGGGGTAACACGTTTGTTGGCATTGATGGGCGCGCTTGTTATTGGATGCGCGGCACCGCAGGCAGAGTGGGACGGTGAGGCTGTTTATCAGGGGTTCATCCTCGGAGAAGGCAGTGATCTGATCTCGTTGATCGAAGTTGTAGATGTGGATTCGCAGGTCTTCCTGCATCTCTACTACGACGATGACCGAGTTGTTGAAACGGCGGATTTCGTCTTCGAGGGTCACCTGAGCACGCCCCTGGGGTGCATCAATAACCAGATCGTGGAGGATGTAGCCGTCGAGCACCGGATCGGTGAAGACGAGCAGGAAGAGATGTTCGGCAGTTTTGTTGAGGGAACTCACAACACCAGCTTCGTGGGCGTGATGAGCGACGACGAGGCTGAGCTGGAGCTTGCAATCACGGACAACTTGATTCGAATGGGCGTCGTGACTCTGATACCCTACGAACCAGAACCGGAATAGAGCGGAGAAGCTCGGATAGGCCGGGCAAAGTACTTGACAACGTTGTGTCGCTCGGGCTCGGGTGGCGCATTTTTATTCGAAACATATGATGTTTACAGATTACCAACAACAATCAAGAAAAACAGCGATCTACCCCAACATGGGAAAAGATCTTATCTATCCGACGTTAGGGCTCGTCGGTGAGGCAGGTGAGATAGCAGAGAAGGTCAAGAAAATGATTCGCGATGATGGCGGAAAGCTGACCGCAGAACGACGAGACTTGCTCAAAAAGGAACTCGGTGACGTTCTGTGGTACCTTGCGCAGCTCTGCACAGAACTCGGATTCGACATGGACGAAGTGGCGAATCACAATTTAGAAAAACTATTCTCACGCAAAGACCGAGGTAAGCTCGGCGGCGACGGAGATACACGATGATATGATATAGTGTAATTGTATGGCAAATAAAGACGTAACAACCGGAGAGTTGCTCGATTTCATGAAAGAAAACATGGCAACCAAACATGATCTTAAAGAGCTTAAAAATGAGCTTCGAGATGAGATGGGTGGGATGGAGCATCGTATCTTGGACTCCATGGACGACAAGCTCGCTGACCTGAAAGGTGATCTCGTGATCATGATGCGAAAGGAAGATACGAAGGTAACCGAGCTGATCAAGATCCTAGCAGCAAAAGAAGTACTATCAGCAGATGAAGCGACGTCGCTCAGATCAATGGAGCCTTTTCCACAAAGATAAAAACCCCCGGGTATATGTCCCAGGGGTTTTTTGTTTATAGTTACGCGCTAGTCAACTCCTCAGGAAGCGTCACTACCGTTCGACGCTTGTTCGATACAAATGTGAGATGGTCGTCCTTGATGTCGATCTTGATCGTTGCGTCCTCCGCGGCCTCTCCGTTGATGATCATCATTGATATCGGGTTCAAGATCATGTCTTGTATCACACGCCTTAACGGTCGTGCACCAAACATCGGATCATAACCCTTCTCTGACAAGTAGTCTTTTGCCTTTGCAGAAATCTTTAGCTTCATGCTCCTTTGACCAAGTCTATTGCTAAGCTGAGCTATTTGAAGCTCGACGATCTTACGTATGTGCTCTTTCTTCAGAGCATGGAAGATCATGATGTCGTCGATCCTGTTCAAGAACTCCGGTCGGAAGTGGTCTTTCAACAAGTTCATCACCATCTCTCGAACATCGTCGCGCTCTGCACCCTCTTCTCCACCTTCATCGCTAAATCCAAGAGACGACTTGGATGCTTGGTCGAGTATCACATGAGATCCAACGTTGGATGTCATTACTATAATCGTATTCTTAAAGTTAACCTTACGACCCTTAGAGTCTGTGATATGTCCGTCATCAAGTATCTGCAACATCACATTAAACACGTCCGGATGCGCTTTCTCAATCTCGTCAAACAACACAACAGAGTAGGGACGTCGGCGAACTTGCTCAGTAAGCTGTCCAGCCTCATCGTGCCCAATATATCCAGGAGGGGAACCGATCATCTTTGAAACCGAATGCTTCTCCATGTACTCGGACATGTCGATACGGATGATGTTTGACTCGTCATCAAACATGAACTCGGCTAACGCTTTCGCAAGCTCGGTTTTACCAACTCCAGTAGGTCCTAGGAAGATAAAGCTTCCAATAGGTCGGTTCTCTTCTGCAATACCGGCGCGAGATCGTCTCAGGGCGTTTGACACGGCCTTGATCGCCTCAGGTTGTCCGATAACTCGATTGTCGAGTAACCGCTCCATGTTTGCGAGCTTCTCGATCTCGCTCTGCAACATCTTGGTTGCAGGAACACCTGTCCAGTTTGCAACAACACGCGCAATGTCACCTTCGGAAACCTCTTCTTTGAGCAGCCCTCTTTCTTCCTGTAAGTTTTTGAGTTTCTTCTCGTTGTCGCTAATCTCTTTTTCTAAATCAGGGATGCGGCCATATCGAATCTCAGCAACCTTTTGTAGGTCACCTCGTCGTTCCTCAATCTCGGCCTCAGCCTTCAACGCATCAACACGCTTTGAAAGCTCGCGTAAGTTTGTAAGTTGATCTTTCTCTGCGGTCCATTTCAACTCCATCTCATTCGCAGACTCTCCAATCTCGGCGAGTTCCTTCTCTAGATCTTTGAGACGAGCTTTCGATGCCTTGTCTTTCTCCATCTGCAAGGCAGCCTTCTCGATCTCGAGTCGCTTTTGATCATGCTTCATCTTGTCGAGTTCCTCCGGCATAGAGTCAATGTCCATACGAAGGGCAGAAGCAGCTTCGTCAATAAGATCGACTGCCTTATCCGGTAAGAAGCGTTCGGTAATATATCGTTGCGATAATTCAACCGCTGCAACTACCGCAGGATCGGTAATACGGACACCGTGATGGAGCTCGTACTTTTCCTTGATACCTCGAAGAATCGATATAGCATCGTCATGATCAGGTTCCTCAACGTACACAGGTTGGAAGCGTCGTTCCAACGCAGGATCTTTTTCAATATACTTTTGATATTCCTTCAACGTAGTCGCACCAACAGCTCGAATCTGACCACGAGCAAGGGCTGGTTTCAAGAGTTGAGCAGCATCCATTCCACCACCGTCACCAGAAGCGCCCGCTCCAACAAGAGTGTGGAGCTCATCAATAAACAGGATGTATTTTCCTGCAGCATCGTCGATTTCTTTTATGATTCTCTTGAGACGATCCTCAAACTCACCACGGTACTTTGTACCTGCGACGAGCGAACCAATATCAAGACTCACGATCTCTTTGTCTTTTAAACTTTCAGGAGCATCACCGGCAACGATTCTTTGGGCGAGCCCTTCGATCAACGCTGTCTTACCAACACCAGCCTCACCAATCATGACAGGGTTGTTCTTGATTCGACGTGACAAAACTTGCATCACACGACGAATCTCTTCATCACGACCAATGACAGGGTCAAGCTTCTCGGCTCTTGCAAGATCGGTAATGTTTATTGTGTACTTTTCAAGTGCGTCGTACTGGATCTCTGCATCTGGCGAATCGATCTTTGACGATCCACGCACTTCTTTTAATGTCTTAAATACCGCGTCATCTGTAACACCCTGAGAAGTCAAAATTCGAACAACAACTTGGCTCGATGCTATCAATCCAAGAAATAGATGCTCTGTTGAAATATATTTGTCGCCAAATTCCTTTGCTGCCTGATCTGCATTTTGAAACGTTCGGGCTAGTGACTCAGCAAGAAAAACCTGACCTTGCGGTGCATGAGGAGCCTGTACCTTTGGTAGGGCATCAAGCTCTCGTTGCAGATCCGACTTCATTGCATTCAAATCAACTCCGAGTTTTTGCAAAAGCGAAACAACTACGCCTTCATCCTGTTCAATCAGAGCGTAGAATAGGTGAAGTGGTTCAAGTTGTTGTTGCCCAAGTTTTACGGCGAACGCATGTGCACGCTGAATGGCCTCTTGCGATTTTGTCGTAAAGTTATTCGGAAGCATAGTGTGTCCAAGGGACGTAATTAGCACTCTCAATTGTAGAGTGCTAAGTCGAATAAGTCAAGGGCATTTGCTGTGGACAAATAGTCAGTTTTAAGCTACGGTGGTTATATGAAAACGAACACGAAAAACATATTCTTTGCGTTCGAATTGCCAGAGTCTGCTATTCAAATGATAGAAGCATTCCAACACGAGCTGCGACGTAATATTCGTGGACCGCTTATCAGATGGACGAGTCCAGACGCTTGGCACGTTAAGACTCACCAAGTCGGTGAAGCCACCGAGAAAACTGTTCAAAACTTGCGAGACGCAATGTCATTGTTCCGCAGGGACCCAGTTGAGTTTTCAATGTGGTCGCTTGATGTGTTTCCAAATGTAGAGAATCCAAAAAAATTAGTTCTTCGTTTCGCGGACCCAACATCAAATGCATTTAAACTTCACGGTTCACACATTCCAATGCTGCTGAGAGAGGCTGTTGAAATTAATACACGCCCCTGGGAACCCCATATAACGCTTGGAAGGATTATCCCGGGAAGATCAGGATTAAAGGTCAATTTATCCGAAATTCACGTACCGCAGCAGACATTCCCAATCTCAAAACTCACATTATTTGAGTCTTTTAGGGGTCCTGGTGTAAGATATGAGCCAATCAGGAGGCTTTCGCTTCCACGAACATAATAAGTGCTCAACAAACCATGGCTCGAGAAGCAACATTTTTTGATATTCCACTAAACCGATTTACAGATCGGTCTTTAGAAATTCGATTAGAAGAGGCTTTGAGCGGTCTCTCGCAAACGCTGATCGCGACTCCAAACCCAGAAATGCTCATGGCCGCGCGTGCTGATAACTCGATTGCGCAGGTTCTTTACAGAATGCATGTGCGAATACCTGATGGGTTCGGTGTGTCGCTTATGTCAGTCCTGACGGGGCAGGGGAAGCTTAGGAGATTTCCAGGTACAGATGTCCTTGTCGACATCGCCCGACTCGCCTCGAAGAAAAACATGCACATGATGATTGTCGGAGGATGGGACGACACATCGAATCGTGCAAAGCTCATACTTGAGTCTGCCTTCCCTGGAATTCGGGTTTCTCATATAAGTGACGTCAGTATTTCATACGACGGAACATGGGATCAGCCAACAAGTGTCTTGGAACAAATTGCCGATGCACAGCCAGATATTCTTGCAGTCGCCCTCGGAAGTGCCGACTACCAAAAGCAAGAAAGATGGATCGCTGATTTCGCTCCAAGCTTTGCTTCTGTAAAGATCGCTATTGGCATCGGCGGTGCTATTGATATGATCGCTGGGAAGACAAAACGTGCCCCTAAATTGATGCAATCTATCGGTATGGAATGGCTTTGGAGGCTTGTAAAGCAACCGGCAAGATTCAAACGAATATTCACAGCAGTTATTCTCTTTCCAATAGCCGTCATTCAAGATACAATTACCTCACGAAAGTAATATGAAAGAACGAACACGATTTGCACCCAGCCCTACGGGAATGCTACACATCGGAGGATTACGAACAGCTCTCTATGCCTTTTACTTGGCAAGACAGACGGGCGGTTCTTTTGTATTGCGAATAGAGGATACGGATCAGGCACGCTCTGTGGAAGGTGGAATAGAAAATATTGTTAAGACCTTACATCGAGTTGGCGCTGATCCCGATGAGGGATTCTCGTACGTAGACGGCGAGTTGATCGAACGTGGAGATCTTGGTCCATATCAACAGTCAAAGCGACTCGACCTTTACCGAAAATACGCATTGAAGCTTGTTGACGACGGAAATGCATACTACTGTTTTTGTTCACGAGAAAGGCTCGACGAGATTCGAAAGGCTCAGCAAAAGGCAAAACAGCAGCCAAAGTACGACCGACACTGCTGCGACCTTGAAAAGGATGACGTTGAGCAAAAATTGGCGTCAGATACTCCATACGTTATCCGAATGAAGGTCCCAGAGGGAAAGAGCAAGATTCAGGACATGATCCGAGGTGAAGTTGTGATCGACCATAGCGAGGTCGATGATCAGGTTATCTTGAAATCTGATGGATTCCCTACATACCACCTTGCAGTTGTGGTGGATGATCATTTCATGGAGATTACGACCGTCATTCGTGGAGAAGAGTGGCTTCCGTCGACTCCAAAGCACTTGATACTATTCAAGATGCTCGGTTGGGATGCGCCTAAGTTTGCACATGTACCGCTATTGCTAAACCCTGACAAATCTAAGCTCAGTAAGCGTCAAGGTGATGTAGCCGCCGAGAGCTACCTCGACCGAGGCTACTTACCTGAAGCAATTGTTAACTTTGTGTCAACGCTTGGATACAATCCGACAGCTGACAGAGAAATCTACGAACCTGATGAGTTTATTGACATGTTCAATCTTTCCAAAGTCAAGAAGAGTGGGGCAGTGGTGAACTTTGAGAAGCTCGACTGGATGAATAAGCAATACATGATGGAAATGGATACGGACGAGCTCAAGAATCGTCTTAAGCCATTTTTGAAAGGCGATGAAGGTGACATAGACCGAATCATAGAAGTTGAGAAGTCACGACAAACAACACTCGTAGACCTCGCCTCTAGCATCGCTCCGTTTAAGGAACTTCAAGGCTACGATGCGCATATTTTGATCTGGAGGAAATCCGATGGCGAGACAGCTGTGGATATGCTAAAAGAGGCGCGTGAGTACATTGATGGCCTAGACCGACTTGACGATGTTGTGCTCCTTGAGGCATCTGTGAAACAATGGATCAAAGAACAGGGAATTCAAACCGGGGATGTACTGTGGCCGCTTCGTGTCGCACTATCTGGATCGGAACGATCGCCAAGCCCATTTGAATACATTTACGTTATTGGAAAGACTGAGACACTTTATCGAATAGACAGTGCTATCAATAAGCTCAAAGGGGGTTCATGAAGTTAATAATGCGCGCAACAATCCTGACACTTGTTATCAGCCTGGCTGTTTCAGGTGGTTTTGCGTTACCTAGCGCACTTGCTAATGAGATCGATAAGATCGGCTCAGACATTGAAAACAAGTCCGCAGAGATTGATGGTATCAGAAAAAAGATCGACCAGTATCAAGAAAGGATCGACTCGTACGAAGGATCGCAGCAGACCCTTGCAAACGAGATCGCAATTCTCGAGAACCGCGTGAAGAAGACTGAACTCGACATTCAACAAACTGAGTTGGAGGTGGACAAGGTTGAGCTGGAGCTTGAGAAGACTGATGCTGAAATCATAAAAGCAGAGGAAGAACTGAAGCGATCCAAGGAGATGATACGCATCGTTCTTCAGGAGATGTACGTATTTGATGACGCCGGTACGCTAGAGGTCATGTTTGGCAACGATGTTTTTTCTGAGTTCTTTGACCAAGTGCAGTACCTTGAAACGCTACAGGGCGATATTAGCACTCAAGTAGACAACGTTTACGTGCTGCAGGCGCAACTTGATGATCAACGAGCTCAACAGACTGATAGAAAGACGAGACTGCTTGGTTTGCGTGAAGATCTGCAGACCACGATGCGTAGACTCGAAGCAGAACAAGTTGCAAAAGACACCCTCTTGGCGCAGGCTCAAAGTTCCGAGGCAAATTTCCGCGTTCTAATGCGTGAGTTGCGTGAGGAGCAACAATACATCCAAGGACAGATCTTCAGGCTCCAGGAGAAGCTTCAGAACCGCATAGACGGTGGCGGCGAAGATGCGATAATCTTTGACGGTCCAACAGTGCTTTCTTGGCCAGTTGACGGACCTATCATTACCGCGACCTTCCACGACCCAACATATCCATTTCGACACCTATTCGAACACTCAGGGCTAGATATGGCGATCCCCCAAGGCACCACAGTACGTGCTGCGGCTCCTGGATACGTCGCATGGGCTCGAACTGGAAGAAGCTACGGAAACTACATAATGATTGTTCACGCAAACGGCGTCGCAACTCTATACGCCCACCTATCACGTATGGATGTTGAAACCGATCAATTCGTACAGCGAGGACAGCCAATTGGGCTATCAGGTGGCGCTCCAGGCACACAAGGTGCAGGACTTTCCACTGGACCTCACTTACACTTTGAGGCACGTGTGGACGGAATACCAAACAACCCGTACAACCTACTCGTAAATTAAAAAGCACGCCGACCAGAGGGGTCGGCGTTTGTGTTTCAGTGAAGAGCTCTAGCTTCGTTTGTCGCGTGTGCTCGGCTCTGCTGCAAGCGCAAGCTTGTCGTGACGACCACGGCGCGGCCTACGGCCTTGTGGACCCGCCCAGTAAGGCCTGCGAGGCTTGCCGGGAATTCGCACGGCCTCGGGCTCCTCTTCTTCAAGATCCTCAATGTCGAGCAGGTATTTCACCTCAACCGCGCCCCATCGAGGGAAACACGCGGGCGGTGTGAAGCCGAACATGAGCAGAGTCATGATCAGCGGCTCCAGGGCTCGCAGGGGCAGGGCACGGGTGCTGTATGCGGCGCTAGCGAGAGCCCATAGCACGAACAAGACACATCCCAGGTCAAAGATAAACAAAAGGGCATCAAACACTGTCGGGTCCTCCGGGGTTCAAGAACAAGATATAGCAGGAGAGGGGTGACGCCAAGCGCTCAGAAGAAAGAGTAGTAGTGTCGCGCAATATACCTTTTGCGACACTTGAGGAGAATGAACTGCTATGTAAGCACATCAGTAGCTCATTATGTATGTTTGGATCATGCGACGTCCATGTAAACAATGCGTCTGCAGCTCTTAAACTGCGTTATACTGTACAAACCCTATACAACTACGCTATTCATACGTTTAGGTCTTATAGAATCGTCTCGGATTGAGTTGAGGGGTACTCCAGTACCAACTCAATTCGATTCTGTCAGAGAGCGAAATTTGAATTTGATAATTTTATTTTCACAGGTGTCCTAGGACCACCCAAATCAACCTAGCTCAATTTTGAAATTTGTTACCTACCGATTTAGCACAGAAACGTAGCCACGCTGCTCTTCCCCCTCTTCCCTGGTGCGAGGTAGGTGCTTATTTTACGACGCATCAGTAACCCATACGTATTCTTTTCTTTGGGAAACAAAACAGACGCCCGAAGACGTCTGCTGTACTTGCTTATCTATTTCTTTCGCTTTCCCCCACCGTGTCCCTCGAACACTATGTACAAAGCTGAAAGTCCGATCAAGATGTAAACTACACGCTCAACTGTTGGCATAGATCCTACAAGAGTTCCTACTAGGTCCCAGTCGAAAGCCGCGATAAGTCCCCAGTTGATTGCTCCGAGCAGAACAAGTAGATTGCTGGAGTTCCCGAGGTGGTCACCTTTCTTCATCATATTTTATTTTTGTTTGATGAGTAATATACTTTATTGTATATCAATCACCCACTCCTGTGTAGTTGGTATGTGGAAAACTTTCACTGAGATCTCATACATGATACTCGCTATCTCTGCGCTGCGTACCTCGTTCAAGTTGAATGAGAATGTTCCGTTGCCACGTTTTACATCGTAGGCCTTCTCAAGCGGAACTAAGAACGAGATAAGGTGTTCAATTGGGTCATCTAATTCTGTCGGATCTGTAATTACAAATACGGTGTGTGTAGGATCGCTAATATCTGCGATGATCAAGTTACCTCGTGCATCCGTAACGGTCACAGAACTCTTGTTTCGCTGCCTTGCCTCTAGGACGGCCTGCGGCAAGGTTTCACCGAATATCTCGGTTATATGGTCAGGTAAATACGAGGCTTGCACGATGTCCTGCGTAGACCCTGGTGAAATACAACCAGCACCAACGATCAATATCGTGCATAGTGTAAGTAGAAATCGTTTTGGGATGATCATACTAGTGATAGAAAAGTCTATTGGTAAATCTGAGGTCAATATACGAGAGTTCTGTAATTTGTACAAGCTTCCTGTCGATCAGCGACTCGAGTTTGTCTACCTGGGACTCGACAGGCCTGTTTAACGTGAAATAGAGGGAGACGCCTGAATCTGTCTCAATATCCACTCTCCCCTCCTCATCTGATAGATTTGCATTCAGAGGCGTGAGCATTGTCTTTGCTTGAACTTGATCAAAGAGTCTTACAATATTTTCAAGCCTCTCCGCGGATAAAACAGTTTCACCCTCGCCCACAGAAGCACTACGCTTGTCGTAAATAAGAGGAGCCCCCTTCCCCGCCTCATATTCAATCTCAATTCGAGCGCGATCAAGGTCCTCCACGGTGTCGATAATGACACCCGAACGATCTACGGCAAACATCGTGTCATCCTTTACAAGATAAAATGTGCTCACCTTTTCGGCAACACTGATATCCACCAATCCTGAGGAACGAGTCACAGTCGCTGCATTCAGAGGTAAATGGTCGATCAACGCCTTTCTCATTGCATCGTCCGAGAAGAACCACACATGGTTCTTAGGAAAGATAAATAGCGAATAGGACGCCAACTCTTTAGTAACTCGTTTAGCAATAGCTTCGTTCACTTCAACAGACCCACCTTCAACGCCACCAAGATCCAGTCTTACAAAAGGAGCGTAGATGAATATACTCAACACACCTATCATTCCGACGATCGTGATGATAAACAAAACAAAAGATCTAGAAATACGCTGCTTTTCCGTCGTGCGAAAGTATGGATTAGCACGACGCTGTTTTGACCGATATTTGCGTCGTTTCATATCGCTTCTAGCGCTGCCCCCAATTTATCTTGCTCTACGCCTCGATCTTATCTCTTCCACCCATGAATGGTCGAAGTGGCTCTGGAATCATTATCGAACCATCCTTCTGCTGATTATTTTCAAGTAACGCTATCAATATTCTTCCGATCGCGAATGCTGTACCGTTCAAGGCATGAGCATACTCATTCTTTCCGTCGCGCTTAATCCGCGTGTGCAGACGTCGCGTTTGATAGTCGGTAGTATTTGAAGTTGAGTGCGTTTCTCTATACACACCTTGTGATGGCATCCATGTCTCAATGTCCCATGTTCGTGCTGATGGAGATCCGGTATCACCTGCTGCAAGCTTAACAACTCGGTAAGGCAGACCTAATCCCGCCATCAGTTTCTCCTGTATCGAGAGTAGATGTGCATGTTCCTTGTCAGATTCATCTGGTTCTGTGAACGAGAACATTTCGATCTTGTCGAACTGATGTAGTCGTAGGATGCCTTTCACATCTTTACCATAGCTACCAGCTTCTCGTCTGTAACATGGAGAAAATCCAGCAAGACGAATTGGCAGCTTGGCAGGATCCAAAATCTCGTCCATGTACATTGGACCAAGCGCCTGCTCTGATGTTCCGATCAAAACAAGGTCGTCATTTTTCAAATGGTAAATCTCTTCTTCACCGCCGCGCTGTAGATAACCCATGGCTCCCATCGCCTTGGTCGACACCATGTGAGGTGGAACTACTGGTGTAAAGCCTTCAGCAGTAAGCGTAGCAAGTGCATATTGCACGAGTGCGAACTCGAGTAAAACAGCATCACCCAACAAGAATGTAAATCTTGAACCCGAGATCTTTGCCGCTCGTTCAGTATCAATAAGTCCAAGTGCTTCTCCTAGCTCCATGTGATCTTTAGCCGGGAAATCAAACACCGTAGGCTCACCGACTACCCTCTCAACAATATTCGATGCTTCGTCCGCACCTTCAGGTACGTCCTCTTTTAGTATATTTGGAAATGCAGTGAGCAGCTCTGTCAGCTCTCTTCCAACAGACGATAATTCATCCTCCTTCTCCTTTGAGCGTGCTTTCAGTTCCTTACCTTCGCTAATCAAACCCGCTCTGTCAGACTCCGAAGCTCCAGGAATCTTAGCAGCAACCGCATTTGCATCCGCTCGAATCGACTCCACCTCCTGCATCAGCATCGACTGTTTGTCAGCCATAACTAGCGTTTCATCGACATCAATGTCCTTGAAACGCTTTTTGTTATTCAGTTTAACCCGATCTGGGTTTTTTCGAATGTACTTTATGTCGATCATAAAATGCTCATCTCCTCTTCCGATTGTGCTAAAAATGACGATTTAAAAATCTCGGGCATGTGAGCAGAACCGTTCTCGAGAGCTATGCTCGTTAGGTGCTGATCCTTTAACCAAGTGCGTAGATCGGCTCTTAGCTCATCCTGGTCGTAACCTAACAGGATTACTGAAGGCTTGTGCTCGATGATAACTTCGTACGACCCCAACTCTTCGTCACCAAGTATTACTTTTGTAACATCGGACTCGCATGCAAGCGCATCCATACGAGACTCGATCAGGTTATTTGGTAGATGACCCTTAAGTTCCAGTACGTGCTCATCTCGTGCAACAACAACGAATACTTCGTCTCCTCGTCCTACCGCTTCTGTAAAGAGGTGTCGGTGTCCGTCGTGTACACCATCAAATGTTCCAAATACCATGACTCTCTTCATAGCTTTTGTTTTTTATTATTAGAAGTGTCCTATTTACTCTTCGAACCTTCCCCCTCATCTGTTTCTATGTTTCTCAGCGTCGGAAAGAGGATAACCTCTTTTATGTTATGAGAATCTGTCAGCACCTGTGTAATACGCTCAATCCCCATTACAACTCCCGCCATCGGAGGCATACCGTGCTTCATTGCAAATAGGAAGTCATTATCCTGACGCTGCGCCTCGTCATCTCCTGCAACGTGCGCCGCTTCCTGCTCCTCCATCCGTAGCTGTTGGTCAACTGGGTCGTTCAACTCGGTGAAAGCCTTCATTACTTCAAAGCCGCCGCCTACAATGAACTGGAACATCTCCACACGCTCCGGATTCCCCTCTTTGCGTTTTGCAAGAGGTGTCATTGATGCAGGGTAATCGGTTACGAACGTAGGTTGTACGATCGAAGGTCTTACTAGCTTCTTGAAAATGTTATCGATCACAGTTGTTAGTGAGTCTGTGTCATCGACCTCGACGCCGCGCTCTTTCGCTGCCGTGCGCGCAGTACTGAGATCTGTGAGGTTATCGACATCAAGACCAATCTTGCCGTGAATCAGGTCTCTATAGGTGATCCGTACAAACGGTTTTTGAAAGTCTAACTCGTTCCCGTCATAAACAACATTCGCAGGATTCTTCCCAATTGCTCGGATAAGTTCACGCACCATGTCTTCCATCATTCGCATCAGCTCTTCGTAATCTGTATATGCAATGTAGGCTTCAACCTGAGAGAACTCAGGGTTGTGAGAATGGTCGATTCCTTCGTTTCGGAAACATCTTGCGATCTCGTACACTCGCTCAAATCCTCCGATCACCAAGCGCTTCAAGTAAAGCTCTGGTGCGATGCGCATGTACATCTCTTGATCAAGCGCATTGTGGTGAGTGGAAAAAGGTTTTGCGCTCGCACCGGCTGCAACGTGTTGCAGGATAGGCGTGTCCACTTCTAGGAAACCTCTTTCGTCAAAATACTTTCGTATTGCTGTAACTATTGCAGCTCGGGACCTGAACACATTTCTTACTGACTCGTTTACGATGAGGTCGATTTCTCTATGACGGAACCTCGTTTCAACATCACTCAAACCGTGCCATTTTTCTGGTAGAGGCAGTAGTGCTTTTGAAATGATCTTCACTTCTGAGGCTAACACTGATGACTCACCAGTTCTGGTTACGATCGTTGTACCGCCGATCGATACGAAATCACCAACATCAAGTGTGTTCGTCATGAACTCGTATGCCTCGGCACCAATCTCGTCCTGCTTTACCATTGCTTGTGCCTGACCTGACTCGTCTTCCATTTTTATAAAAGAAAGAGCGCCGTGCTTGCGGACAGCTCTTACCCTGCCAACAACATGTACGCTTACTTCTTCTTTTTCTAAAACAGAAAATTGCGACAAAAATTCAGCGAGCGTGTGTGTACGCTCTACCCTTGCTGGATACGGATCCATGCCAGATTCCTGTAAATGTGCGAGCCGCGCTCGTCGTTCTTTTTCTTCTTCTATCATAGCTCAAATATGGGCCTAGAATACAAAAAATCACCTAATCCGTCAAGGGATAACTACATGATAGAAGTAACAGAGTATTGAACCGCCCCAGAAGGCGTTTCGACGGTCACCGCATCCCCCACTTTTGCTCCAAGAAACGCCTTTCCCATTGGAGACTCATTACTGATTCGACCCTCAATTGGATCCGCCTCGTTACTTCCAACAACTTGAAACGTCATCTCTGCACCACCCTTAGTTGCAGTAAACGTAGCACCAATATTGATAGCTTCACCACCTTCCTGCTTTTCTACGATTATTGCGTTCTTAAGAAGTGCGTCGAGCTCCAAAACTCGCTTTTCGTTTGCGGCCTGACGATCCTTCGCATCGTGATATTCAAAATTCTCTGATAAGTCACCAAGAGACTTAGCGTACTCAAGCTGACCTGCAACCTCCTTACGCGTCACAGTTTTTCTGTGTTGCAACTCTTCAGTAAGCTCCTCAAACTTCTCCTGACTCATGTAATCTGCATCTGACATAATATTTGTTTAATCATCGACATGATTAGTGAACCACCAATCAAAGATATCATACGTGAGCGGAACAGCAACAGCTGAACCTTCCCCACCTTCTTGAATAAGAACTGTAACCACGATCTCCGGCTGCTCGTAAGGCGCGAAACCTGTGAACCAGGCGTGGTTGTCTTTCACTGAATGCCACTGTGCGGTCCCTGTTTTTCCAGCTGAGCTTATAGGCAGGCCACCGAGCCTTCTTGCAGACCCACTTGTAACAGCATCCCGCAGTCCCCGCCGAACAATGTCGATCGCTGCGTCCGAAGCTACCTGTTCGTTTATCACAGCAGATGAAATATCGTGGTACTTCCCCTGGGACTCGTACCCATCAACTATCTGAGGTTTGTAAACTATTCCACCATTTGCGAAGGCCGCTGTAAAGGCCGCGACTTGTAACGGCGTCACGAGGATATCTCCCTGTCCAATCGCCGCATGATACGTGTCTCCAATATACCACGGTTCGTTTTTTACGCGGTTCTTCCATTCCACCGACGGCAGAAAGCCAGAAGCCTCACCGGGCAGGTCGATGCCTAATGCCTGACCCAGCCCGAAACGCTTCGCAGAATTCATCATCGCTTCCAATCCAAGTCCATCAAACTCTCTATATCCACCACCAATCATGTAAAAGAATGTGTTCACCGATTCCGCAATTGCTTTACGGACATCTGTGACTCCATGACCACCAGCCTTCCAATCGGGAAAATAGAACTGACCGATACTGATTCCTCCGCTGCTCACAACGCTTGTGTGTTCATCAATAATCCCCTCATCATAAGCCGCCGCCGCAACAATTGGTTTAAACGTGGAGCCCGACGGAAACTGCCCCGAAACTGCGCGCGTGAATAGCGGAGAACCGGGATCATCTATCAGCTCTTGGTAGGCTTCAGCATCAATCACACCAATGAAGATGTTTGAATCGAATCCAGGATACGACACCAGAGCTCTTACACCGCCATCTCTCGGATCCATGACAACTACAGATGCATTATGCACGCCAAGTTTGTTCAAGATCACGTCGAGCCGATTTTCAATAAACGTTTGGAGGTCCGAGTCGATGTGTAGAGTTAGGTTTGAGCCCTCGACGGCGTCGCGCTGTTCTAGGATCGACTGCTCCCTCCCAATAGCGTCAACTTCAACTGAACGCTCCCCCGGATACCCACGCAACAGGTCTTCATACGTGCGTTCAATACCGGCCTTACCAATAATGTCACGTTGCGAATAACCCTGCTCCTTTTTTGACTTGTACTCAAGTTCGTTGATGATGCCAACGTAACCGAGCATAGACGATAGCGTCTTTGTATCCCCAACATCAAACAATCTCCGGTTACCAGCGACTACACGAATTCCATCATACACTTCCTGTGATGCGAGGACCTTCATTGCAGAGTCGTATTCGATGTCGGGCGAAATCATCATCTCTGGCTTCCCGTCATTGATCTGAATCAGTAGATCGTGAGCCTCGTTCTCTGTGATCATCAGCAGCTCGGAAACGGAGCGAACGAGGTCTAGATACAAATCGTCCTCCTCGAGCCTATCTTTTCCAACCCACAACGCGAAGGCAGGGACATTGCGGACCAGCACTTCCCCACTCCTGTCCATAATCAGCCCACGATCAGCAACGATGCGCTCGTCATGTATTCGATTACCTTCTGCCAAATTGAAATAATATGCACCGTTGGCAACTTGAAGATATGCAGAGCGGCCTATGAAAAGTCCGAGAATCGAGAGTGCCACTATGCCACCGATACGCATTCGCTTAGCCGTAATCGATGAGCCAAGAAAGGAGGCTTTGCGCAGGTCCCGCGCTTTATCCCCTATCGCATCCTCAAAATCAAAATCTTCCATTGGGGTTTTGATATCACCTAAGGCATCCATCGGTTGTATTTGGAATGGAGATTCTGATTTCATAGCCGTACCCTAACGTATTGCGAAAGAAGCAGTCTAAACCTTGGTAAGAATATCATCAGTGCCCACATAGTGAACGCGGCCACTATCGCTGCAATGACACTTTCCTGAAGCCATAGGTCAAAAGGTACCGGTGACGAGAATAGCGATACAACTATGGCGCGAAGCGAGGTCCACAAGAAAACCACTGCGCTCGCGGTGCCTATGGCTGCGTACAGTGAAATATGTGTAATGTGCTGCTCGACAACGTACATGAGCACCCAAGCGAAAATCACAGCAAGCACGATATCGCCTGACGCTGAGACAGTGTGAAGGTCTTGCACCACTCCATAACCGAGAAGCCACGCTCCTCCAAGATAAGGACGTAGGTGAAAGATGTGATATATACCGATACAGATTCCAAGTGGAGTGAGATCGAACGGATGCATCATGGCTCCCAAGAAACCTAACTCAAATAGCATTACTAGCAAAAAACTCGTTCCGTGAAACAGATAACTCATCATATCGAGGGACTCTTTATAACCCCAACCATACGCACATGTTGCAGGTCTGCCAGCGGTTCGACGAACAAATGCAGAAATGGCGCGTTCTCGTCCTCTTCAATGCTGTTCACAAGACCAATAACGAGCCCATGCGGAATGCCTGGATCGATCCCAGAAGTCGTAACAAGATCATTCACCGCTACAGACGTGTCGCGAGGGACGAACCCGAATTGAACCAGGGAGCCATGACCACCACTCACAATTCCCGTAGTACCTAGTTGATCTAACAATGATGCACCCACAACCGACTCAGCGTTTGTCACCAGCGCGACACGTGCAGTTTTCGGATAAACATCTTCCACTACTCCTAGGAATAGTCCATCGCCAGTGACTACAGGATCAAACACAGAGATCCCCTGAAGCGCCCCTTGATCAATCAACAGCTCCACATTTTGAAAACTGCGGGTTCGTACAAGCACCTTTGCTGCTACAACATCAGACTCTGAGTTCTGCGTATATCCCAACAATTGCTCAGCTTGCTCAAGACTTCTCTCGGAGTCTTCCCATTCTGATGCCGCGAGAGCCAAATGCAAAACCTGTTCCTCTCGATCCTTCAGCTCATTAATCAATTCTTCTCTTGACGCAAAGAAGATCTCGCCCAGTTCGCTCGAATCTGTACCGATGACCGTGAAAGGTCTTTCCAACCATCCAAAAAATCGCCCACCAAAACCACGGACGATGTTTGATCTTGTCAGCACCGCTATGACAAGTCCAACAGATAGTATTAGCAGAAAGCGAATCGCCCACTGCGTTTGCATCTGGCGCATAGAGTTTAGATAAATGGTTGTCTTCCATCGGTAGCGGATGGTAATGCCAGTCCGCGCAGCAGTTCGGGTTTTTCAAGTAGCGCTCCTGCACCACGAGCAACACAGGCCATTGGATCGTCTGCTATTCTCACAGGAATTGCGATTTCCTTTGCAATCGCTTCCGCAAGTCCGTTTAGCAACGCTCCCCCTCCAGTCAACACGATCCCACGCTCATATATATCCGCTACGAGTTCCGGGGGTGTCATCTCAAGCGTCTGCTTAATATTATCAATAATAAACTTAATGGAGCGATGCATCGCCTCTCGAATCTGCGTGTCGTTTGCGATTATCTCCCTTGGCAATCCGGTAATCAAATCCCGCCCACGCATAGGCATAACAATCGGCTCATTTAACGTTGTCGCCGAGCCAATCTTCATCTTTATGTCTTCAGCAACCTTGTCCCCTATCAACAGATTGAATGTATCTCGCGCATATTGAACAATGTTCTTGTTCAATTCCTCACCTGCAACGTGCAACGCCTTCCACGTAACCACGCCACCAAGAGACACTGCCGCAATCTCTGTCGTTCCTCCTCCAAGATCAACGATCATGCTTCCGACAGATTCCATGACAGGAAGTCTCGCCCCTATCGCAGCAGCCATGGCTTTTTCCACGAGGAACACCTCTCGAGCACCCGCCGATAACACAGCATCCTCTACAGCCTTACGCTCAACCTCTGTGATCTCAAGAGGTACTCCGATTACAACTCTTGGTCGCGGCATCAACGTGAAAGTCTCGTGATGCACGGCATCAATAAAGTGCTTTAGAAGTTTTTCAGTAACCTCGAAGTCAGAGATAACGGCCTTTACAAGAGGTCGCGTAGTCAAAATATGAGGAGGCGTTTTATCGATCATGTTACGAGCGTCACGCCCAACTGCCAAAATCTGTCCCGTTCGCGTATTCACGGCGACAACTGACGGATCATTGATAACAAGACCCTTTTCCTGTGAAAACACAAGGGTATTAGACGTTCCCAAGTCTATTCCAAGGTCCTTTGAGAATTTTCCGAGCAATTGTTTTAGCATGTAGAGACAAAAAAGAGGGGTTCCCCCTTCACCCTTATAGATGGATTATACTTAATCGACGAGATTCCACAACTATGTAGCCCTTGACCGCGACGTTAAGAAGAAAAGCTCTATGCAGGCCAACCCTAGTATAAGCAGCACCAGGCTCCATGTACTCAACAAACCGACATGTGACAAAAATAGTGATGACACTATCAAAATGCTGAAAAACACCCCCTGCCTGATTGAACGTGTGAATTGACGTACAGCGACCTCTGCTTTGAATATGTACACGCGAACAAACGTGCCAAGTAACGTGAACGATCCCAAGGCCGCAAGAAACATTGCTCCATAAAATATCATCATCATCCAAAACGGTAAGTCGGTTGGTTGTATGAACAATACAAACGCTCCAACACCAAACCAACTAATCAAGGTACTGATCAAGATTAGGATCATTGTATTACGAAGTGGCATATGGATCTTTGTGCCAATTAGCTCCTCTGTGTGCTGACGACCGATGCATGACGTAAATCTCATCCACCATAGCGCCCGGAACACTACTTGTAATTGATTCTATTAGCTTCTTGTTATTCATTTGGATCTCCTGTGCCAGTGCGGCATGGGTGCACGCAACCGACACCCGTCCGTCTTCAAAAGAACGGCACTGTGCGAATTCCAAAATTCCATCGTCGAATAATTCAACAAGCGCCTCGTTTCCTGCTTGCACAATAACCGCCGCGCCAACCTGACGCATAATACCGGCTCGCCCGATAGCCGCCCCCAACAAGTCACCAAGTTTGTTTTCAGATTTTCTGTTCATGAAGCAGCACGAAACGGACAAATATCTCTAAAGTCACAAAATCGACACATAAATCCAGGCGTAGGCTCAAAACGTCGCCCCCTGATCCCGTCGATAGTTTCCATTATTGTATCACGTAGAGAATCAAGCTCTTCGTCGGAACCTATGAACGATATTCGGCTATTGTCCTTTAGGTAATGGAATGTGAGCTTCTTAGGCTCTAGATTAAAGATCTCGCGTGCGGCTAGTTGATACAACAAGAGCTGCATCTTATCTGTCGCACTCAATTTGTTCACGTCCTTCGGTGAACCTGTCTTGTAGTCTATAATCTCAACTCCGCCATCAACCTCGTCGATCCTGTCGATACGACCGCGAATAGTAATGTCACCTATCTTGAGCGTAAAGCCGCGCTCCAAGAATAACGGTTGCGGCATCTCAACCTGCAACTCGTCATAGTATCGAGAAAGGCTCGCTCTGCCATCCTCACGATAAGTGTCACGCAACTTGTCATCCTCATACCACTCATCGATCCAATTGTCGTCGTAAAGTTGCATTAACTCATCCTTACTCACGCACAACGTCGCATCACCCTTTCTCTCGGCCACGATCTTTTCAAAGAAAGTCTGCAAAGTATTGTGCATCGTCTTACCAAAGCTCATCGCGTGGTTTCCAAAAACAGGAATCTTCAAAAGATGCGCAAACTTGTACTGCAATGGACAGTGTCCGTAAGCCGTAAGTTGTGTGAACGAGAAACTCGTTGGTATCGGCAGCTGAGATCCTGACGTTAACACCCTGTCGCTAATCTCCTCCTCAAGGAAATGTGTATTAGTCGAATGAGGCTTCTCAGGTTTCTCGTGCCCGAGCTCAGTCAAAAACCGAGAAAGTTTTTTCTCACGTTTTCCACCGTAGTCCGATCCAGACGTTAAGTAGAGTCGTTCTTTCGCTCTCGTCATTCCTACATACATCAACCTTCGTTCTTCCTCGAGATGAGGATCCCCATCTTCTTGTACATTTCTCTTGAGTCCGTCTGGCAGCGGAATCGGTTGCGATCGTCTTTGTGCTGGGAATCTGCGGTCAACGAGGTTAACGATGAACACGAAACGGTACTCGAGTCCTTTTGCACCATGCAGCGTCATTACCTGAACTTCATCCGGACTCGACTGGTCGCCCGTCTGCAGACCACCGTCCTCACCTGCTCGAAGCTCCTGTTCAAACTCGGCAATAAAATCATGCAAACTGGCATGCTCAGAAATCTGTACAAACCTACGAATCCTCTCATAAAACTGTTGAAGATGATCCATCTGCTCCGCCTGCTCTTCTTCTGTTAGTTGCAATACGGCTCCATACAAACCTGAGAGCTTCAAAGCCTTCGCCATAACTTCGAGCGCATTCCGCCGTCGAGCCATAACTCGCAACTCCTGCAATACGTCTGAGATCTCACGGAGGATCCTCGATCCGTCTGCTGACAAACCTGCTATCGACGAGCTTATGACATCCACTATAGGCTTCCCCTGTTTCTTTGCTTCGTGTGTCAGCGAGACGAGATCTCGCTCGGGAATTCCGATATGCTCGTGCGATAAGAGACGATATATGCTTGCACTGTCGTATGGTCGGTCGATGATTCTAAGCAGTGCGATGGCATCGAGCACGATCGGCTTTCTATAGAGACCGCTCAGCGCCATGAAACGATACGGAATTCCGTGAACGTCAAACCCACGCAAAAATGGCTCAGCGTTATCATTCGCACGTACCAAAACAGCCATGTCAGACCACTCGCAATCGTGTGATGTCTTGAGGCCGGTCATCTTGTCGATCACCGCTTTCACTTCACTTTCGAGATTGTCTGCGTGTATGTGCTCCAAGTGTGCATCACCTAGGATCTGACTCTTTAGCTCCTTATCGAGTCCGTGCGTCTCCTTCAATCGGGTCTCAAGTCTGCGAGGGTCGTTCTGCTGAATGAAAGAGTAGGAAGCGTCTAAAATGCCCTGTTGTGAACGATAGTTCTTTGTGAGGATTACTCGTGCTGTTTTGGGGTAATCGTCCTCAAATCGCAGAATATTGGCCACAGAAGCGCCTCGGAACGAGTAAATAGCCTGATCATCGTCACCAACCACCGCAAGGTTGTTTTTTGGGTCAGCAAGCAGTTTCACGAGCTCGTATTGAGCATAGTTCGTGTCCTGGAACTCATCTACGATTATGTACTTAAACTGCTCTCGATACTGCTTCAAGATCGCTGGTCGCTTCCTGAACAACTTAAGCGTGTACATGATCAATGCACCAAAATCCAAAACATTGTTGTCGTGCATCAACTGCTCGTATGTCTCATACGCACCCGCAATTTCTAAAAGTCGATCTCGCTCCTCATCGTCGATATCGATCTGTGCTTTTACAAACTCAAGGTAAGCCTTCGGGTCGATATCCTCATCCTTTGCGCGTGAAAAGTGATTCAGTAGCGCACGAAGAAACTTAGTTGGGTTCCCTAGTGGCTTGTAGTAGTCGAGATTAAACTTGTCGATGTTCTGACGCACGAGCAACCACGCATCAACCTCTGTCATCAACTGAGCGTCGTTCGAGAGTCCAACATCGAGTCCGTGCTGCTGTAATATTCTTTGGCAGAAAGCATGAAACGTCGATATCCAAAGATCGACGTATCCATACGGTAAAAGTTGGTCAACACGCTCTTCCATCTCGGCAGCCGCCTTCTCGGTGAACGTAAGCGCAAGTATTTCGTCTGGTTTAGCGAGCTCTTTCTCGATCAACCATGCGATCCGTCGAGTCATCACAGTGGTCTTCCCTGTTCCCGCTCCTGCGATAATCATCAAAGGGCCGTCAGTGTGAGTGACGGCTTCTTTTTGTTCAGAATTTAGATTCTGAAGAATGTCGGACATTTATTCTACGCTCTCAAAACTAATTGAACCATCGTCATCAATCTGGACAAGCACAGTCTCTACTTCAAGGTCACCATGAGCTTCCTTTACGACTCCGGCAGCTGCTCGTAGGTCTGTGTGATGCTGTGTATTTTCTGCATCGCGACTTTCAAATGCACCCCGCCCACCATATGCGCCACAATCCGTGTGGTTCATAATGATTAGCTTCTTGATGCTGTGTAGTTTCTTTGAAAGCTCAATATGGCTAAGTGTAGCCTCATGCCATGAAGCTGGCTCGTCGGACACGATTGTCTTACCAGCTCCAGCGATAGCAACGATGTCGCAATCATTTAATATCCCTCGTTTCTCAAGCTCATCGCGAATAGCAGAACCGAGTCTAAAGTCCATACAGTGAAGGACCATTGTTGAACACGTGTGTGACATAAAATACATTAATTTCAATTGGGCAATTGGTCAAATTTCAAATTAATGAAGTTTGTATCCATTGGCAGATTATCATGAATACGCCCTTAAAACAAAAAGCGGCCCTCACAGCTGTGAGGGCCGACTCGTCTTGATCTCTAGCGCGGCTGCTCGCGTGCGACCTGGAAGTTGCCTCCGGAGGCCTTGACCACGAAGTGCGATCCCGTCGTGTTCAGCTTGCTCGGAATCTGCATGAACCCGCGTTGGTGCAGGCGCATGTTGGCCAGCGAAGTCTCCTCGACCATCAGACGCCGATCCTCCTCGGCGGTCAACTCTCCGCCGTGCACGAAGTTGCGCTTGCCGCAGTTCTCGTGTCCCGCAACTCCCACCTGCGCGGTCGGGCAGTCCATGTCGCTCAGGAACTGCCAGATGTTGGCGATCACGACTTCGCGGTCGCGACGCTCCCGAGGCAGGCTGCCACCGAACGTGCCATCGGGCCCCGGCATGCGAAGCAGTCGAGTGTGCTCGATGTCGGCCAGGAGCTCCATGAGGTCCTGCAACCGAGGATCCACACACAGCGCGAGAACCTTCTTCACCGGTGCAGCGTCTGCAGGCACCGGCACGAAGTGCTGTCGGATCGTGAGCTGAGCGCTCTGAGGCATCGCGGACCGGAAGACTGCGAGCAACTGATCCTGAACCGCGCTGGACACCATTCCTCGGAACGGAAGCACGAGATCCAGCAAAGTGCACTCGTGAAGCACCAGGCACTCTCCGTACCAGCGCCTCACAAGGTCTGCCATCTTGCCGCCCTTGTCGAGCGCCAGGAAGGGATTGTGCACCGCGATGGTGTCCACCTCTCCCAGCTCCCCCTCTGCTGTCATCTGAGCCATCCAGCCCTGCAACACCAATGGCGGCAGAGCCATCGGGCTCAACACCACCGAATGCGGGAATTCTGCTCCCGCTCCTGTCTTGCTACTCATCTACGCACCCCTGTCCTTGATTTACCGCCCGGTTTTGGACGATTGGAAAAAGCCTAGTCCTATTCTACCTGTTTGTCAAACGTTTCCTTTCAAACGCGCGCAAAGCCGCCTTTTTTACTGGATAATCTGGGCAATGCATTGCAACCAGGTTCCAAAAAGCGCGCGAATGGTTTAGTTCTACGGTATGGGCGAGTTCGTGAATGATCACATAGTCAATCACGTCTGGAGCGAGCTTAACGAGCTCAAGGTTTAGGCTCAAATGTTTTTTTGAGCTACAGCTACCCCAGATCGTAGTCTGACGACGAAACGATACTTTTCTCACATCCCACCCGGTAACCTCGGTAAGTATGCGAACCCGCTCGGTGAGATGTCGCTTCGCCTCTCGCTCGGTCCAACGAAGTAATATCGACAGAACATGTGCATCGTCATCTCTCAGATCTACGACACACAACTTATCACCCTCCAACCAAAGCATCCGGTCGTCAAAGACCGGAATGCGATTTAGTTGATATGTAACTCCAAGGTGCTCGAGCTCCTGCATACCGTAAAGACTCGTTCTTACTGTAACTTAAGCTCAGCAAACACCTCCTCGGGTGTAATGCCACTTCCCTCAGCAGTGTAAAAGAATATTTCAAAAAGCAAGTCATCCGTCTTCCAATACCATGCATCAAAAGCATTGCCCCTACGTACTCCAACATTACGCCCATCGATCTCGATAAGCTCAACGTCAGGCGGCATACGAGCTTGCTCTGGGTACACGAGTACATCAAGCAAAACCCAATCATCTCCATCGTAGTAATCTAGGTCATCTCTATTTTGGCGATTTGGCAACTCAATCGGCTGATCAACATTCTGAAAGAACGCTTTGGCGTCCTGTCGCGCAGTCGTACGCTCCTTCCCTACTCCAAAGTCACTACGAATACCGTCATACGGCTCGTAAGCGTACCAATCATCCTTCTCACCGGTCAGATACCACTCAGTAGCACTAAACTCGGATTCGTCAACAACCTCCTTCAAGCCATCCGGTGTCTTTGCCGCGCAGCCCGCTCCAATCACGAGCAGCATGCCGAACATTATCATCAACTTCTTCATATAGTTATTTCATTACAATTCTATCTATAAATTTCCACGGTATGGAGTTTGCATCATCCATGTCGAGAGCCTCGTCTACGAGTCTCTCGAGTAGCGTGTCTGAGTCCATGTACCGAGCTTGATACCGTCGTATACGAGCTATAAAGTCATTCTTATCTATCTCTGAGTGGAACTGTGTTGCATAGAATGGTTTCCCATTCACCTTAACCGCATGAAACGGGCACTTTGCAGACCTTGCAAGAAGAGTAACGCCTTCCGGCAGTTTTGTAGCACTCTCCTTATGCACCGCCACCGCTCTAAACACTTCAGGCATGTCACTAAATATCAGATCGCTCTTCCCGTCGTCCGTCAACATGATCTCGCCTGAACCATTCATCTCTGCATATTCACCAATCCTCTCTATCTTTCCACCCTTAGCTTCTATCAATAACTGAAATCCGTAACAAGATGCCAGCACCGGTATCTCCTTCTCGAGGCAGTGTAGTACAAGTCTCTTTGAGTCAGCAATCCACGGATACTTCTTAAGGTCGATCACATCTGCATCACTTGAGCCACCTATGAACACAACATCATACTTGTCTGCGATCTCGGGTTCGAAATATGGAGACTTTAGTACATTCAAAGTAGTCAGTTGACCATCATTCAGTTTTGCGAACCTAACGAACTCATTTTTCTCCTCAAGTGCAGTTTCCTCATCTTCCCTCACTTGAATAAGCAATATTTTCAATTCGTCACGTTGTTTCGACATATTCTTTCAATTTCTCAAAGTCCGTCAGAAGCTCACCGTACCTAGTTCTATTGTAAACCGCAACTGCAGGGTGAAAAAGCGGCAATATTGTTACCGACTTCCCATTAATCTCCGTGACGTACGCCTTGCCGCGCGTTTCCGTTATTTTGCCGAGCTTCGCCTCCAGCCCATAGCGACTCATGATGTACTCCATCGAAAACCTTCCGAGTGTTGCGATGACGTTTGGCGCTATTATGTCGATCTGCCGGTCTAAGAATGGAGCATACAACTCAATCTCATCTGGCTTAGGATCACGGTTCTTTGGTGGACGATCTTTTACTACGTTTGTTACGTAAACTGTAGAGCGATCAAGTCCGATATCAGCCAGCAGTTTGTCGAGCACCTTTCCTGAAGCACCGCAAAACGGAAGGCCTGTCTCGGCCTCCTTTTTACCCGGTGCTTCCCCAATAAACAATACGTCAGCGTTTACATCGCCTTCACCTATAACGCATTGCGCATTATTAGCAATACGATCCGCATAAAATGGTGATGTTTCAAGCTGCTCGAGCTCAGTTAATATTTTCGTCATCGCTGCATTCATACGTGACATATTAGCACATTTTTGCTACATTATATGCAAGAAAGGAGGCCACATGCAGCACGCCGGTGGTACGATTCGATTCATGCGCGATCCGAAAACTGGAGACCAGCTTGCATCGCTGGTCGTCTACAAGTTCGGGACACTCAACTTCAAATGGGCAGATCCGAGCAGGCCTCTCATGAGGACGCTTGGTGAAGGACTCAAGATCACCGTGACCCACATTGGAGGCACGCGATATCGATGCGTAATCGAAAACGCATCCGTGATCCTGCACGAGAACGTACTCGAGCTGATCGCGATCCCCGACTGAACTACAAAGCACCCCACCGTTCAGGCGAGGTGCTGTTTTATTCTTTTCCAAGCATCTTGAGAAACAATAAACTTGTTGTCTTCCGCGGCAATGTCTTCCTATCAATTGTGAAAGAAGTCCTTTTCAGCGTTTTACCGGAGTACTCTCTATTCAAGTCATTTGCATTTTGCAGTATCGTCGCAAGTTCCATGAAGCTCGTGTTTCCGTCGTAACTACTGTTTGTACTTGCATTCTTTTTAAAATATCTCGCAAAGAAGTTCCTCAGCTTCTTCTCATCGACAAATCCCGGCATCTTCTCCGGCGCAATGTGGTGAGCCCAGATAACCAATTTTGGCTTCAGTGCCCGGATGTTCCATCTAACATTATCCAGCGATGTCTCGCTCTTTACCTTGGGCGCCGACATGAAAATAATATCCACCTTACCGATCTCCTTTAACTGCCTTTTTGTGAGCTTGTGTGCATTATCTCCAAAGTGCGCCAGTCTCACTCCATCGATAGTGTAGCTCCATGCAATATTCAAATCACCATTCCACTCGTATATCACAGTTCCCTTTAAACCAAGCCTTGGGAAAGGGTCAGAGTTCACGCCTGTCTGCGGTGCAGTCTGCAACCAACCACCCGGCGCATATGCATGATCGGCATCAGGCTCGGACATCAAAACTAAATTAGCCCCAAAGGGTTTACCTTTAAACGTCTTTGGAAACTTGGGGCCAAGTGCCCATTCAGGCGCATCGTTATATGGGTCGACTACAACACGATAACCCTCGTCGTTTTCTATGAGGAAACATGACAATCCTAAGAAGTGTATTTTCATAAACTAATTATAACAAAAGCATCGAGCTTGAGCTCGATGCTTATCCACTATCGTTTTCGTTTCATCGCAACACGATGTCGCGCCATTTCTCGTTCCAATGCGGCTGCTGCACGAGCGTAAGCTTGATCGTTTACCGACGTCGCCTCGCTCATTATTCGTTCCGCCTCTTCTTTCGCTTTATTGATGGCCTCGATATCGAGTTCCTCTGCGCGGTCTGCAGTGTCTGCCAATATCACGACCTCACCCTTGTCTCGAACCTCTATGAATCCTGTTGAGACTGCGAGTAGCTCCTCTTTGCCGTCGACTATGAGCTTTAGCTCACCCGGCTTCAACTCGGATACGAGCGGAGCGTGGTTTGGCAAAACTGTGATCTCACCAGTAGACGTCATGACCGACACTGAATCAACCGTTTGCGACATTATGATGCGCTCCGGTGTGACAATCGAAAATTGGATTGTCGTGTTGGCCATACTATTCCTTTGTAGTCTCGTTAGCTGCTGCAATAACGTCAGCAATACTTCCCTTCAAGTAGAAAGCATCCTCTGATAGATTGTCGTGCTTTCCTTCCAAGATCTCTGAGAAACCTGTGATAGTTTCCTCAAGCGTAACGTACTTTCCGTCTTTTCCTGTAAACTGCTCAGCCACGAAGAATGGCTGACTAAGGAACTTCTGAACTTTTCGCGCACGTGACACTGCAAGCTTGTCATCCTCTGACAACTCATCCATTCCAAGAATGGCGATGATGTCCTGAAGATCTTTGTATCGTTGCAAAACATTCTGCACACCACGGGCAACGCGGTAGTGCTCTTCACCCACGATCTGTGGATCCAAAACAGTCGAAGTTGAGTCCAATGGGTCAACAGCTGGGTAAATACCAAGCTCTGACAACGCACGTGACAACACAACGGTTGAGTCCAAGTGAGCAAATGTTGTAGCAGGCGCTGGGTCGGTAAGGTCATCGGCTGGCACGTAAACGGCCTGGATAGACGTAATCGATCCCTTCTTAGTGGACGTTATCCGCTCCTGTAGCTGTCCCATCTCCTGCGCTAGCGTTGGCTGGTAACCAACGGCTGATGGAATTCGTCCAAGCAACGAGCTCACCTATGATCCGGCCTGTGTGAATCGGAAAATGTTATCCACGAACAAGAGAACGTCTCGTCCCTCTTGGTCTCGGAAGTACTCTGACATCGTCAAAGCAGTAAGCGCAACACGAGCACGGGCTCCTGGCGGCTCATTCATCTGTCCGAATACGAGTGCAGTCTTGTCCAAAACTTTCGACTCTTTCATCTCGTAGTAAAGGTCATTTCCTTCACGAGTTCGCTCTCCAACACCGGCAAACACCGAGTAACCTCCGTGCTCAGACGCGATGTTGTGGATTAGCTCCTGAATCAAAACTGTTTTTCCAACACCAGCACCTCCAAACAGTCCAGCTTTTCCACCCCTCAAGAAGGGACAGATTAGGTCGACAACTTTAATTCCAGTTTCGAAAACCTCAGCCTCAGTCGTCTGGTCGATAAATGCTGGAGCAGCTGCATGAATAGGCATCTTGCCTTTAGTCTTTGGAGCGTCCATCTCGTCGATAGGCTCTCCAATAACGTTAAACATTCGTCCCAACGTCTCTGGCCCAACTGGCACAGAAATAGGAGCGCCCGTGTTCACGACTTCCTGTCCTCGCACAAGACCGTCGGTTGAGTCCATGGCAATTGTTCGCACCACGTTTCCTCCAACGTGCTGAGCAACCTCAAGAACAATCTTGTCCTTGTCTCGAGTAACCTCAAGAGCAGTTAAGATGTTTGGTAGATCACCGTCGTCAAAAGTAACGTCGATAACCGGTCCAATAATTTGTGTAATCTTTCCATTCATAAGCTTATTCTAGTGCTGCTTTACCGGACGAGATCTCTGCAATCTCCTGAGTAATGGCGGCTTGTCGTGCCTGGTTATATGTAAGTGTAAGGTCGTCAATCATATCTGACGCTGCGTCCGATGCGCTCTTCATGGCCATCATTCTGGCCGAGTGCTCTGACGCTGCCGCTTCGAGTAACGCTTGATACGCCTCAGACTCGATTATTCGCGGCAAGACTTGGTCGAGTATCGCGAGCTCCCCTGGTTCAAAGGTGAACTCCGGAGCTTCTCCAGGTCGCTGAGCTTCTGCAAGCTCATGTTCATCCATCAGCCGATCGTTCACATCTCCAAGATCCTTGTTCCTCTCACCAAACGGTAACAGGCTCATGATCGTAGGAATCTGTGAAAGCGCTGACTTGAAGTCCGTGTACCCAATGAAAGTCTCATCGTAGATCTCAGATGTGTATCCATCCACAATCGTCTTTACGATTGGCCGTACCATTTCGGCGTTAGGAGCACTCGTCACATCCGTGTAACTCTCGATGATATTCATGTCAAGCATCTTCGCAGCATGAGCCGCGCGCTTTCCCATTGTAATCACGTCAATAGTCACACCGTCGCGAGCTTCCTTAAATGCTCGAGCTGCACGTTGCATCTGGACGTTATACCCACCAGCAAGCCCGCGATCACTCATGATCAGTACAAGTAGAACACGATCCGTATTCTCTTTCTGTCTGAGCAATGGGTGCATTGAAATATCGGTTCGTTCCGAGATTTCGTCCACGAGCTCGCGCAAGTGCTTCACATACGGTCTAGACCCCGCAACTGCCATCGTAGCCTTCTTCATCTTTGCGGCTGCTACGAGTTCCATTGCCTTGGTGATCTTCCGTGTGTTTTTCACACTTTTGATGCGCCGTTGAATTGTTTTCTTATTCACTGCCATAGGGGCTATGCCCACCGAGCATTATTCCTTTAGAAAATCTGTTGTAAATTCTTCAATCGCCTTAATAAGCTTTTCTTTCGTCTCATCCTCAAGCTTAAGCGTTGTCTGCATCTCGTTCACGATATCTTCGTTCATTGAGCTCATGTGAGCAATAAACTCAGACTCCCATTCACCGATGCGCTCAACTGGCACTGTGTCTAGGTAACCGTTTGTAACTGCGAAGATAGACATAACCTGCTCCGAAACACTCATTGGAGCGTACTGAGCCTGCTTCAACATCTCCACCGTTCGCTTACCACGCTCAATCTTTGAACGCGTTCCTTCATCTAGGTCTGACGCAAACTGTGAGAAAGCTTCCAACTCTCGGAACTGGGCAAGGTCAAGACGAAGCTGCTTTGCAACAGACTTCATAGCCTTCGTCTGCGCAGACGATCCAACACGTGAAACTGAAAGCCCCACGTTCAAGGCTGGTCGCAATCCCTTGTTAAAGAGGTCTGACTCCAAGTAGATCTGCCCGTCAGTAATCGAGATAACGTTAGTTGGAACGTATGCTGACACGTCACCACCCTGTGTCTCGATAATTGGAAGAGCTGTCATAGATCCTCCACCGAACTTCTCATTCAACTTAGCAGCACGCTCAAGAAGTCGTGAGTGCAAGTAGAAAACGTCTCCAGGGTAAGCCTCACGTCCTGGTGGACGTCGAAGCAAAAGCGAGATCTCGCGATACGCTACGGCTTGCTTTGAAAGGTCGTCGTAAACTGCAAGCACATCCTGCCCCTTATTCATGAAGTACTCTCCGATAGACGCACCAGCGTATGGCGCGATGTACCAAAGCGCAGAAGGGTCAGACGCTCCGGCCAACACAACAGTTGTGTATTCCATCGCACCCGCATCCTCAAGCTTCTTCACGATCTTCGCGATCTTTTACTCTTTCTGACCAATCGCCACGTAAACACACACAACTCCCTGCCCTTTCTGGTTGATGATTGTGTCGATAGCAATAGATGTCTTTCCTGTCTGTCGGTCACCAATGATCAGCTCTCGCTGTCCACGTCCGATTGGGATCATGGAGTCGATAGCTTTGATTCCGGTCTGTAGTGGCTCATGAACTGACTCTCGTGCCATCACACCCGTTGCAACCTTCTCGATTGGCTCAAAGTGATCCTCTGGCAGCTTTCCTTTGCCATCCAATGGTCGCCCAAGTGGGTCAACGACTCGTCCAACAATGTCGTCTGACACTGGGATTGAAAGAATTCGGTTTGTTCGTTTAACTGTGTCTCCCTTTTTAATGTGTGCGAACTCACCAAGAATGATAGCTCCAACCGTATCTTCCTCAAGGTTCAATACAACTCCAAATGTGTCATTTCCAAAATCAACAATCTCTGAAGATTGCACTTCGTCCAAACCAGAAATTCGCGCGATTCCGTCTCCAACTTCAATCACGCTTCCTACTGACGCTGTCTCAACGTCAGAAGAAAAGCTTTCCAATTGCTTTTTCAACGAGTCAAGAATGAGTGTTTTTGATGTAGCCATACTATTTCAAATGTGATGCTAGCCGACGCAAACTTCCTTTTACGGACGCATCGATAATCGTATTATCCACTTTGACAATCGCCCCTCCGATCAACTCCTGATCCTGCGTTGCCGTTATGTCTTCTTCATGTCGCTTCAGCAGCGACGCAACCTTACTCGTGAGCGTTCCAGGGTCACCCGCTGTGATTACCTGTATGTCAGAGCCTGCAACGAGTTTGTTGTATGCTCCCGATATTTCAGATTCAAGTCTTGCAATCAAGTGAGCGTCTCCGCGCGCAACCATCAGGTCGAGCACTTCCTTTACCCTCGTGTCTAGAGTTGACCCTGCCGCATCTAGGCTCGTGCCTACAAGCAGCTCTGCATATGTTGCTATGTTTGTCTTCATAGATCCTTTGCAGCTGACTCGATAGCCGAACTTGCGTTAGCCTCGGCCTTCTTAACGTCGATCGCCGATCCGGCAACGCGTTTTGCAGCCTCGACAACAAGCGCTGAAATCTCGTCTTTCACCTCTACCATCATCTGTTCCTTCTGAGCTGCTATCTGAGTCTTTCCAGACGCGACAACCTTTTCAACCTCAGCCTTAGCGTTCGCTACCGTTTCTGATCGTTTCTTCTCTGCAAGCTCTGCCGCCTCTGCAACCATCGCTTTCGCCTCTGATCGAGCTTTAGCCATCACCTTCTCTTTGTCGTTCTCAAGCTCGTTAATCCGTTGTTCCATCTCGTCCGCATGCTTGAGCCCCTTCTCGATCTTCTCTGTTCGATCCTGCATGAGCTTGAGCAATGGCTTGTACGCGAACTTCCACAGCACAAGCAAAACGATCATGAAGTTGATCAACTGCGCTGCAAAAAGTGAACCACTTAGTCCAAACTGGCCCAAAAGGTCGCCCTCTTCAGCTTCATGAATTTCCGTAGATACCTCAATGAAGCTATCAGTTGTAGCTTCCGTGTTGTGATCATCTCCGATCACGTCCTCATGTTCAATTGTAGTCTTTTCAGTTTGTGACATATATTCATTCTTCGCACAAGACACGATAACTCGCATCCTCTGCGCAGATGCCATGAACGTTCATGGCTATGCGTCACTTAGATCGTAAATGCTACGACCAATGCGTAAATAGCGATCGCCTCAGCGAAGGCCATTCCAAGAAGCATGGGAACAAAGATCTTTCCAGCGGCTTCTGGGTTTCGCCCAATAGCCTCCATCGCCTTTGATCCGATGAGACCAATTCCAAACGCAGGACCGATTGATCCGATTCCGATTGAAAGAGCTTTTGCAAGAGTTGAAATATCAAACTCCATAAAAATCAGCTTAGGAATTAAGACGAGAAGGCGTGACGAGCACACCACCTCATGTCAGCCCCTAATGAGCTTCTTCGTCTGCGTGCATGTCCATGGTTGCCACTGAGGCAAACGCCAAGAACAGAATCGCAAACACAGATGCCTGGATTATTCCAACGAGCAACTCTAAGAACATGAATGGTATTGGTAGACCATATGCAAGGATTCCAGCGAGCACCGTAAGCAAAACCTCTCCAGCGAAGATGTTTCCAAACAATCGCAAGCTCAAACTCAAAGTCTTGGCAACTTCACCAACAAGCTCGATCAACCCAACTCCAAACTCGATAAACGCTACAACAATCGCCATAGGCCCCTTCTTGAACGAGTGGACAATTCCCATGATGTTCACGAATTTGTTGAAATGCTTCCAAATACCGATCGCGATGATTCCAAATACATGCGTCATGAAGATCGAGAATCCAGCAATAGCAAGTGTTAGGTTCAAGTCCGATCCTGCTGGTCGTAGAAGTGGAATCAACTCCATGTGACCGTGATGCATCTGATATACGCCGATAGTTCCTGTACCCGGCATCAAACCGATCCAGTTACTAAAAAGCACGAAAACGAAGATCGTTGCTGCAATTGGGAAGAACTTCATTGCCTTTTCCTTATCTCCAGTCACCTGCTCGGCGAATGAGATCAACACTTCCATGATCCACTCAAACACATTCTGAAGCCCGCGTGGGACCATTTCCCGCTTTCTTGTAATAATCATGGCAAATACCACAAAGAACACGACAGCAATCCATGAATTGATTATCGCGTTGGTTACGGGGAATCCCGCAATGTAGAAAATAGTTTCAGCCGAGAGCGGCGGAATCATACCTCTTTGTTGTACATGACAGCGTATTTCTTCGCTTTTTTATAGAGCCACAACGCTGTCAGAGTGAAAGCTGCGACTAAACATATAATCAGAAACAGTGGATCTGTACCAAAACGCGTGTCCAACCATGTCCCAAGGAACGTAGCAGCGACAGCAGGTACAGCAATAGATATTCCAAAGTCTGCAGCGATACGGAGGGCTAGTGTAACGTAGTAATGGTCAGAAACCTTCCCCGAAGGGCGTTTCTTATCCCCACCTTCCACCGGTCTCTCCATACCGCCAATATTCATATGTTAAAAAGCGCCCGAATTGTACAACTCAGGACGCTTTTGGTCAACCACAAGATAAAATTTACACTAATTTGAAGAGTTTATTGGCGTTTTCGTCAGTAATTCGCTCAACTTCTTCCACAGTCACTCCCTTAAGCTTAGCCACCTTCTCCGCAACGTGAATCACCATCCAGGGCTCGTTTCGCTTTCCTCGATTGGGCTCCGGGGTCAAATATGGTGCATCTGTCTCTACCAACATCCACTCCAAAGGCACGTCTCGAGCCACTTCCATCAGCGGCGTGAGCTTTTCTGGGTCTTTCTTGTCCTTGAAGGTCATTATGCCTGTGAACGAGGTGTAGAAGCCTATATCGTGATATGCACGAGCTTCATCGATCGTCCCAGTAAAGCAATGAACCACACCTCGGCGCTCGAGCCTTCCTGACTCTGTATATTGCTTCAAAACCTCGACCATCTCCGCATGAGCGTCTCGAACATGCAGAATAACAGGCATATCGGTCTCGTTCGCGAGCTCAAGCGCATGGTGAAGGTTAACAAGCTGTGTCTCCATTACGTCCTCCTTCCCTATATCAGGTAGTCTAAAGAAATCGAGCCCAACCTCACCGATGGCAACAACTTTTGATGAGCTCTTAATCAATTCACGGTAATATTCCTTATCAAAGCTCTCCGCACGCGTGTTAAACGCTTCCTGAGCATCTTCATGTATCGTCTGACGATGGACATGGCTTGGATGCAGCCCAACAGAGCACCACATATTCTCGTGAGCCTCTGCAACCTCAATTCCGTATTTCGATGTACTCGTCTGCGTACCAATAGTAATCATACGCACTCCCCTAGTCTGAGTACGAGCTATTACGTCCTCCATGTCCTCTTTGTAAGATTGAAAATGTATGTGGCAATGTGAATCTGTCATATTGAAAACAGTATATAAAGGAAAAGGACCGACGTCGAATTGAGAAAACGAAAAGGGCCGACGTCGAGTGACGAAGGCCCCATCTGGCTCCAGGTGGAGCGAGGGAGTAGATTGGCGCGAGCTGCCCATCAAATTTCTTGATAAGCATTGACTTCCCCTCTCGGTTGCTGTCTGGTGTACGTGTCGCATACACAATGCCCTCTCCTCCTCTGAGGGACAACTCGCAAAAAGAATCTACTACCTCTTGTATTATTTGTCAAGAATTCTGTGGAAGATTCGCCTGAATCAGCTCGCTGGCACGCTCTGAAGCCTCTGGAAACAGTGCGCCAAGCAACATTGAGACGAAAACTACGGCGCTCGCCATGATCGATCCGTCCAGTGCAGTCTGGAACACCTCGGGCAGGTTTGGCAGGCTCGTCGCGACGAACAACGCAGCTCCTGCAATCAGAACACCTTCGAGTAACCCGAGCACGACGCCTAGAATTCTGTTTAATGTTTTTGTAAATGGAATAATCGAAACGACGTTAAACGCCTTTCCGATTACTTCAACTAATATTTGTACTAACTTGCTTCCCAGCGCAAGTATGAAAAAGAAAACTGTAATCTGCGCCCAGAACTGCCCCGCCATCGCATCCGGCAATATCCAAAACGCTACTGTAACGTGAGTGTGCACGGCGACGATGATCGAGAAGATCGTACCTACCAAGCTCGACAACGTGTGCACGAAGCCCACAGCGAAACCATAAATGGCAAACCCCGCGATGATGCCGAGAATAACTAAGTCGAGTATCATCATTCTTTCTTTGTTTCGATTCTAGGGAAAAGCTGTTCACCCAATATCACCTTCGCACCTGGTTGTAATCCACCCCAAATAGCAGCCTCCTTCATTGGCATTTGTGCCTGTTCAACAACCGAGGTTCCGATCGCCTCAAAAATCTTGTAACTCGTCTCCGGAGTCACTGGCATTATCATCCATGCAACATGACGCAGAGCTTCGAGCAACGTATACAGAACTACGCTCACCTCTGTCTTGTCATCGAGCTTACCAAGCTCCCACGGTTTCTTGTCATCGATAAACTTGTTCATGTCGCGAACAATCTTCCAAGCAGCCTCGAGGCCGTCATGGAATCGCAAATCCTCCATAGACTTTCGATACTGCGTCCAGTGCGACTTCACATTGTAATCAACTACAGCGGGAACGACTCCTCCAAGATAACGATCCGTCATTGCAACTGCACGGTTTAGCAAGTTGCCAAGCTCGTTCGCCAGATCGTTGTTAAACCTCTCCTCAAATCTCTTAAACGAAAAGTCACCATCACTGTGGAATGGAATCTCGCGCATCATGAAGTATCGCAAAGGCTCTGTGCCGTATCGATCGATCAGATCAAACGGATCCAAAACATTTCCACGAGTCTTACTCATCTTTTCACCATCAACCGTGATCCATCCATGCACTCCAATCTGTTGAGGCACCTTTACGCCAGCCGCCATCAACATGGCAGGCCACAAGACTGAGTGAAATCGATTGATCTCTTTTCCGATAATGTGGATGTCAGCCGGCCAGTACTTTCGCATCATCTTGTCATCCTCACCATAACCAATTGCGGATATGTAGTTAACGAGGGCATCGAACCAAACATAGATCACTTGCCCGTCGTCACCCGGAACAGGAATCCCCCACTTCAGCATCTTAGTTGAGCGTGAAATTGAGATATCCTCGAGCCCAGACTTCAGCAACTGCTTCATCTCGTTGAATTTAGTCTCGGGAACAACAAAGTCAGGTCGCTCCTCATAGAGCTTCTCCAACTTCTCTTGAAACGCCGATAGTTTGAAAAAGTAATTCTCTTCCTCTACCTCCTCACATGGCGTCTTATGATCCGGACAAACATCAACCACAAGGTCTTTCTCAGTCTTAAAAGACTCACATCCAACACAATAAAGACCCTTGTAGGCCTTCTTATATATGTAGCCTGCCTTGTCCACCCTTTTCCAAAACGCTTCCACTGATTTGTGATGACGTTCTTCTGTAGTCTGAATAAAGTCATCATTGCCAATATTCAACTCGTCAGCGAGCTCTCGCACGCGTGCTGCAATTTCATCAACAAAAATCTTAGGCTCCTTTCCTGCCTCCTCAGCCTTTCGCGAGATCTTTGACCCATGTTCGTCTGTTCCCGTCAGATATCGCACATCTCTACCGGACATTCTGTAGTATCGTGCCAATACATCTGCGTAAATCAACTCTAGAGCGAATCCAATGTGCGGATCCGCATTCGCGTACACAATCGCGGTCGTAATATAAAACGGTTTCATCTGAACTGTCAGTATAATTCTAAATACACTGCTATTCTAACACAATAACGAACTCTCCTTTAGTGCTCGCTGTGGCTAGTCGCTCAACAAGCTCGCTCGCTGTTCCTCTCATGATCGTTTCAAACTTCTTTGTAAGCTCACGGGCTATCACCATTCTTCGATCCGGCTGTCGACTCGCAATCTCATCTACAGTCTTATGAATGCGATGTGTGGACTCATAAAGCACTGTAGTGATGGTCGATGCCGCCACATTGTCAAAATATGTCTGCCTTCCCTTTTTCTTTGGAGCAAACCCCATCACGTTGAACTTGTCTGCAGGAAACCCGCAAACCGATAAAGCGGTTATGATAGCAGATGGACCTGAGATAGGTACGATCGGTGCGTCAGGCAGGATCTTCGCAACAGACTCCACGAGCCGTCCGCCAGGGTCCTCGATCCCAGGAGTGCCCGCATCAGACACATAGGCAATATCATGCCCCGCCTCGAGCTCCTCTAGCACATGGCGAATCTGCTTCTCATGACTGTGATGATCGTATCGCTTTACAGTCACTTTAATATCGAGCTTGTGGAGTAGCGACTTAGCAACACGCGTATCTTCCGCAAACACAACATCGACACTTTGAAGTGTCGATGTCATACGAGCAGAAACATCATTCATGTTTCCGATCGGTGTAGCAACTATGTACAGTGTGCCAGGCATTATTCTGCTTCAACTTCTGCTGAAGGCGCTCCAAAGCTAGGGTCGATCACTTCAATGACTTGTCCCTCGTCCTCCTCTCTACCTTCACCTTCTTCTAGTTTATATTCTCCATCAACCAAACCTTTCCCAAATACAACCGCGTACAACTGAGATTCTTGGTACAATGATGACCACTCAAACCAGAACATTGTCTGCACCTGCAACTGAGCCAGTGTCGTACCCTCGAGTACGAGATCACGTGCAACATCGCTAAGCTCCCAGACATTTCCGTCGGTGTCGATCAATGTACCGTCTTCAGAACTCTCAAACTCTACATCGCCACGCTCATGCGCACGCAACACTCGTTCACTGTCATCGAACCAGACAACTACGTTCGTCTCACCAACAACGTCATTCTTTACACCACCGGCGAATTCGACGATAGGTCCCTCCTGGTAGGCCTTAGTCCCAGTCTCTGTTACAACTCCAAGAACGATATCTTTTGGTCGCAATGCTTTGTCCGGATCGTTTACAAACGGGAAGTATATAACTTTAGCCACGATGTATGGCCCGTATGGTGATCGATCATATGCTCGCACTGACCCTGTGTCTTTCGATAACACGACACCATCGGGATGAGCTTCTTTCCAAACTCCCCACGGTACGAGGTCAAATGGCAGCGTAGTCATTTCTTCTCCTGCATGGTCTCCATAGACACTCTTTGATAGAACTTGGCTCCACAAACTATCTGACTCCTGGTCGTATAGTAGTGAGTTGTTGCTCCATAGCAATCCAGAAACTCCAAATGTCAAACTCGACCCATCCTTATCCTCGGCAGCAAAGATGTTCGATACTCCAGAAAGCTCACTGTATGTTACAGCAGCATTCGTTCCGTTGATCTCGTCCAACAAGATCTCATGCCAACTCAAGATCTGTTGCGAGTAAAACTTGTACCCACCATCATCAAGAACACTGATTCCGTAGTTCTCGTTAAAGAGGTAGCCCTCGGCAATCGCCTCGTCCACGCTTATGAACTTAGGATCTGTTATGACGGGCATTCCGTCTTTCCCCTGTCCGCTCTCTACAATGTCGGAAGGTCGAACAATCATCTTGTCTCCCTTATGCTTCACGACCTCGTCGAAGATTCCGACTCCACTTATTTCCTGTGATGGATCCGAGTCTGCAATACCAAAAAGCTTCGCATCTCCCGTTGCACATCCAGCGCCAATAAGCGCTACTACTGCCAATACTCCAAAAATCGTTATTCGTTTATCCATAATATGAGAATTTCCAAAATTATAGCACTTTTTATGTAAACTAGGTATAATCGATTTTACTGATTAAGTCAAAGAAAATGAACTATATGGATACATGTTGCAAACAAAGCCCGTCTTTCTGCTGCGGCGCTAAGGTTGGTAAACTAGCGCCAAAGATGACACTTGATGCCGTTTTAGGTAATGGAGAGTTTACAAAAGTGACAGTTGGAGAAGATGCGGGTAAATGGACAGTGCTATTTTTCTATCCATTAGACTTCACATTCATCTGCCCTACCGAGATCAAAGGGTTCTCACAACGATTTTCTGAGTTCGAGGCATTGAACTCCGTAGTTTACGGATGCTCTACAGACTCCGTCCACAGTCACAAAGCGTGGCTCAAGGATCTTGGGGAGCTTAAGACTCCCCTTCTGAGCGACATGAAGCATGAGCTTTCACGAGCATACGGAGTGTTGCTCGAAGACGAAGGTATCGCATTACGCGGGACTTTCATGATCGACCCTGAGGGAATCCTGAAGTACGCATCGATTAACGATAATGCGGTTGGTCGAAGCATCGACGAGACTCTGCGGGTATTGAAAGCATTGCAAACCGGTGAGCTTTGTCCGGTTGAGTGGAGTGAGGGTGGAGAGACGCTTGGAAAGGCGTAATACTAGAGAACATGAAAACAGCGACCGAGGTCGCTGTTTTTTTTTATTTCTGCTTCTTTAGCCAGTTCAACAATGTCCTTACCATCACTCCCGTTCCACCGTACGGTACGTATTCAAGATACGGTCGCTCGGCGAATGCTGGGCCGGCGATGTCTAGGTGAACCCAAGGGATCTCTGGATCGACGAACTTCTTTAGGAACAATCCTGCCGTTAGTGCACCTCCCCATTTACCACCCATGTTTTTCACATCGGCGATCTTACTTTCAATCAACTTGTTGTATGGATCAAACAATGGAAGTCTCCATGTCGGCTCACCCGTCTCTTCTGCAGACGCCAAGAGTTGCTCAGATAGTTTATCGTTATCCGTCATCAGACCTGTCATCTCTTCACCGATTGCTACAACGACCGCTCCCGTTAGCGTCGCGAGGTCGATCACAGCATCTGGCTTAAGCTCACACGCATACGGCAGAGCGTCGGCCAATATCACCCTTCCCTCTGCATCTGTGTTCAAAACCTCGATCGTCACACCATTCTTTGCTCGAATAACATCTCCGGGACGGTATGCATTACCACCAGGCATGTTCTCGGTTGCAGGAATGATCCCGTGCACCTCAACAGAAGGCGCGAGATCGACGATCGAATGAAACACTCCTAATACTGTCGCAGCTCCACCCATGTCCATCTTCATAGATTCCATGGACGATGCGGGTTTCAACGAAAGACCACCAGAATCAAACGTCACCCCTTTTCCAACAAGAGCGATCGACTTTTTCGCCTTCGTCTTTGGCTTGTACGTCAGATGTATAAAGTAGGGTTCCTCGTCAGATCCTGCAGCCACTGCCAAAAAGGCATCCATGTTCATGCGCTGTAACTCGGCCCGACCAAAGATCTCAACCGAAACCCGAGGCGACTCGTCGGCGATCCTAAGAGCATCGTTTTTCAAGTCGCGAGGCTTCATTGTTCCGGCCGGCTCGTTCACAAGATCACGAGCATGCATTGTCCCCTTTGCACCAATAACTCCCACCTCTATCCCCTGCGTGATTGATGAGATCTTGCGCGCATCTTTTTCAACAATCTGTACCAACTCAATATCCACTATTGGATTCTCTTCGTCTTCCCTTCTCCATTTATCGAATCTATACAAACCAAGATGCGCACCTTCTGCAATTGCAGCTGCAACTTGCTTTGAAGCGAGGCCTCCATGACCTGCACCCATAGCGATGACGTTAACGGTTTTCGCCTTCTTCCTCTGTGCAGTTCTCATAGCACGAGCAACGGCGTTTCTGACTCCATCTACAGTTAGATCCTCCTTCTTGCCGAGCCCAACAACTATAACTCGAGCAGTGGCTACCCTGCCGTGCGTCTTAAACACGGTTACTGACCCCAAGGCTGTTCTCAACTTCTCCTCTTCGTAAAACTTAACCAAACGCCCCCTAAGAGCGCCATCTAATGTTTCAAAGGCACCTCCACACTTATCCACACCCTCCAGATGTCCAACAATCACCACATCTCCCCCAACGTCCGTCACGTCTCCCCTTACAACCTTTATCTGCATAGAATTTGGATATTATTTCTCCGATCTTAGCACAAAACAAAAACACGGTGCAATCACCGTGTTTCTTCTGCAAGTATAATCGCCCCCTCAACCGGATCATCTGTCAGCGGAACAATATTCATCCATCTGTGTTTACGAGCTCTCCTGATGACCTCGTTACGCAAAGGTTTGTTCTTATTGATTGTCCCTCCTATCAGTACAACATCTATCGACGACGGTCTGGATGACATACGCTTCTTTAGTGTTGTGAGCATCAATATGAGCTCGTCAGCAGCTTCCTTTATGATCTTTCGAGCAACACGGTCCCCGGCCTCAGCAGCTTTCTCTACAACATCGTTGAGGGCGCCGATCTGACTTTTAGATCGAGCGTTGTCGAGCTTAGGCGGAATGTCACCCATCTCTGAAGCTCTAAACCGACTCAACATAATCGGCAAGATCTTAGTTCTCGATCCACGACCATCCTCCGCCTTGGTCGCTGCCTTCAATCCCGCCAATCCGATCGCATACCCGCTCCCCTCGTCAGCGAGCAGATGACCTCGTCCAGAAACGCAGAACTGTTCACCGTCCTCAAACACGCAAGCGTTCGATCCTGTTCCTGATATCAACGCCATTGAGTTCTCGTTCTCAGTTCCGGCACGCAATCCAATCACAAGATCATTCACAAGTATCCGACGATTGGGATCCGCCTGCTTCCACCATGATTGCTTATTGAGCTCGCGTAATACATCACGATGGTCCTTTGCAGTGTCGATCCCGGCCATCCCAATACAAACTGCTTCTATACGCTCTTTTTTACCCATTTTCTGCTGAATTACCTTGACATGCTTAGCTAAATCGCGTATAAGTGCCCCACTACCTATCTCATGTATGTGACCTATCGCAGGCACGACAAGATTCACGTCACGACCCTTTTGCGGTCGCGCGCGTAAGTGGAACTTTGTTCCACCAATGTCGATGCCAAGAAGATAACTCATAGTATATGATAGTATATCACGAGAACAATTATGCGCATCAACAAATACATTTCTTCGCACGGGGTTGCTTCCCGTCGCGCCGCTGACAGACTTATCGAAGAAGGTAAAGTCACAATCAACGGCAAGAGAGCAAAGCTTGGAGACACCATCGAAAATGATGATGATGTCGTTATTGTTGATGGCAAAGCTGTGAATCCTGATACGGATCAAATTTACATCGCATACCACAAGCCTCGAGGAGTCGAAGTAACAATGAACCGCGATGTTAAACATAACATTGCAGAGGCAATCGGCCTCAAAGGACACGTGTTCCCTGTTGGGCGACTAGACAAGGACTCATCAGGACTCCTACTTCTAACGAATGATGGAGATATCGTAAACGCGATCCTGCGACCCGCGTCTGGGCATGAGAAAGAATATCTTGTCCACGCTGATCGACCAATCTCGAACGAGTTTCTAAGACAGCTCGCAAACGGTGCGAAGATCATGGGACGACAAACATCACCTACAAAGACTACTCGTCAGAATAAAACGTCGTTCAAGATCATTTTAACCGAGGGGCGTAACCGACAGATCCGCCGAATGGTGGACAAGCTCGGGTTCCACGTAAAGAACTTGAAGAGAACACGAATCATGAACATTAAACTTGGCCACCTGAAATCTGGTCACTGGAGACATCTCACTAAGAAAGAACTCGAAGAATTAAAAAACCAGCTCTAACGAGCTGGTTTTTTTATGTCTTTTCTATTTCTTGTCTCCTGACTTCATTCGCCAAGCAATGAGTGCACCGATGATAATCACGGCCCCTCCAGCTAACCAAATGTTCTGCAAGATGCCAATGAATACGAACTCGATGATCCAGAGTACAAGTGCGAGCACGAACGATACTCCTGCAATCATGCCCTTTGAGCCTTCTCGCAAGAACGATCCAACTCCTGGAATCTTGCCGGCCATGCGTCCCATCCACTCAAGTGGACCAAACATCATTGCGAAACCGATGAAGAGCATAAAGAATGTTACTCCCCATAGTGCAAACTTGTTTGCACGATCCTGTGCCTGAAGCTCTAGTAACGTTCCGTCAAAGTCTAGACTTGAAAGAACGAATACTCGCTTAGCTGATGTTGAAATCGTTGTTCCGTCTGACTGACCTGCAGCAAGCAACTGAGCTGGCTTCAAGAAAGATGTGTAAACGGTTCGAGCGATTGTCTTGCCGTTGTAGTCGTAATCATCCTCTACGATGTCCTCGACAGTGTCGATCAAGATCGCATTATCTGTTACTCCTACTACGTATGCCCCTATCTTTACGTCATATTCAAGCGTACTGCTTGAAAGCTCTTCCCATGTATCCTTCTCAACATCCCAACATGGAACACACTCTCCCGTGTCTCCGTCACACTCTTCACCGTTCTGACGAAGAACGCGTACTGTTGCAGACTCCTGAACTCGCTGCCTACATTCGAGTACTACGTTTGTCTCCAAGTTCTGCACACTCTCAACCTGAGAGATACATCCGTCTCGGTAACAAAGGTCTCCTCCATCTGCAGTAGCATACGTTGGGGCTCCACGCACCGCAATGAAACCAGACTGTAGACTAGATGAGTCCACCTGCTCTGCTTTAGCAAAGTCCTTAGCAGTGTCCTGAGATCCCGCCATCCACATTGCGAACGGTGACCCAAGTACAAGTACGATTCCAATAAGCACACCTATAATGCTCTGAAAAAATCCCGCCTTCTTTTTCATTCGTGTTGGTCCGGACGATGGACCCATTCTGTTGAAGGAGTTTGATCCTCCGACTCTAAACTGGTTAGCCATATTATTGGTTCATTATAAATCTTATTAATAAAGTTACGACCATGAGCATAAAGAAGCTCAGTGCAGCGAATACCTTACCAGTGCCAATAGACTCGAATTTTTTCGCCATAAAAAACCCAATGCCCACAGACAAGAGTATTACGATTGGTACTGTTACTGCGTAGTACATACTAAAACAACCCGAAGCCGGCATCACTGTTTGTAAGCAAAGACTCAAGCATAATAAAAAAATAAGGGCAATTAGATGCTCTTATTATACCATTTTCTTTTTTCTGCAAACCGCATTCATCCCCATGATGAAAAGTAGCGTCGATGTCACCGCCGATCCAAGGCAGTACTGACAAAACGCGTGAAGAACGAACGCTTGGATAATCAGGAAGTAAACTGACATGATGAACCCTGCCGTCGTCGCCCAAGCTGCCAACTGCATGATCTTTTCGCGCTTCGTATCCCAGTACAGGATCACTGCGAAGACTATCGCAAGATAGTAGAGCACTCCGAGCAGCGCCACTGGGACCGGACCTATCATCGAGTAGACACTGTTAGTAACAACGTCGCAACCATGGATAATGTTACACGTGATCTCACCACCAGAATAATGCTGTATTGTTAAATACAACGAGTCCAGAAACCCGAGGAAGCCAACAAGTAGCATCCCCGGTACCAACCATTTTGGAAAGTTATTCTGTGTCCGTTCCATCTTCAGTTTCCTCATCTACTACTTCTTCATCAACGACCTCTACCACAATGTCCTCTGTATTAATCTCCATTGCAGAGACACTAATTCGCTCCAACTCCGCATCAATCAACTGTCGGAAAGGCTCAAACCCACGTGGGTTGTTTATTCGCTGTCCATTCATGAAGAACGAAGGTGTCCCCGAGATTCCTGACTGAGTTCCGCTCGAGGAATCGTTGTTGACCTTGTCACGCGCTGCAGCAGAGTTCATATCTTCCTTAAACTTTTCTACGTCAAGCTCGAGCAAAGCTGCGTACTCCAAGAACTTTGTGTTTGCCGTAGCGTTCGATCCTACCCATTCACTTTGATTCTCGAAAAGCATGTCGTGGAATTCAAAGAACTTTCCCTGCATTCCCGCCGCCTCAGCAGCCTCGGCTGCTGCTTGTGCCTGATCGTGTATTTGTTTCAGTGGGAAATGTCGGTAAACAAACCTGACATCATCTGGATAATTCTCTACCACCTGACGAGCAACGGGAGCATACTGCTTACACGCAGGACACTGGAAGTCAGAATACTCGATAATAGTAATCGGAGCATTCACAGCACCCTTTGCGTGATCAGAAGATGCTACCTCTGTCGTACTCAGAGTTGGCTGTTCCGTCTCAGGGCCACTCACCTTTGTAAGGCCCCAGACACCAAGAACAAGCACGAGCAATGTTCCTCCCCAAATCATTACACTCCGCATTGTCTTAGATCGAGCTTCGGTACGCGCAGCCTGTCGCTGAGCTTCCTTTTTGGCCTCTTTCATCTCTTTTTTACTCATCCCCTCCATCCCGTCAATATTCTTTTCTTCCATATATTTCTCCTTGTTAAAGTGAGCGTTCACTCACAAAACAATCAATTTTTATGCAAGAAGCATAGCATTTGTTGATATGTTTGTCGATTTGGTGTATTCTCTCGCGAGAAGGAGGGCCTATGCCCAAGATACGAGTGTTGAGTTCAACGGATCGGTACGCCGTACTGATCCTGGCTGTGCTGAAATACGGCGGCGTCGATCCCACGACGTTCGAGACAGACCTGAAGCTCAGTGGAGCGACAGGGTTGCGTGAAACGCTGACCGACCAGGAGGTCGGTGAGATGCTCCACGTAGCGAACCACGGATTCGGAGCAGAGGGGCTTGGGGACTTCAGTGAGTTCAAGCCGGCTGAGATCGATGAGGCTTCTGCGCGGCATCTCGCTGATGCTCTGCACAGGCAGTACAGGCATCTTCAAGAGCTCGGTGGCAAGGACTTCGGAGACCACCTGCTTGCAGGATCTCCAGTCAAGTTGAAGACGATTCGCGACGGTGCGTGGAACACGTACCTGGGCGAGATGGCAGTGGTGTTGCGCGCAGACCAGCTCTCGCGTGAAAAGGGCGTTGGAAACGACGCAGTGACCGCTCTCATGCTCGGCGTCGACCGCGATGCTGCCCACAAGTTCTTCTCGGACCTCCCACGCGAGAGGCAGAAGATCATGAACGGCCTGGCCAGAAAGTTGCCAGGAGTGCCCAAGCGACCCAAGCCGACCCCGGTCCGTCGCACCTACTACGAGGAGGGGCACCGGCCTCGCCGCTAGACACGAAAGCCCGCAGGACCTGGTCCTGCGGGCGCTTTTATTTTCGGTCTAAGATTACCAGTCCTTCCATGTGTGGAGTTCGTGGGAAGAAATTGTACAGTCGTGAGAATACGATATCATAACTGTCTAACAGCATGTCAACGTCACGAGATTGCGTCGACAAGTTACATGACAGATAAATCACTCTCTTCGGCTTCTTAAATAAGATCCGCTCTATCACCTTCTTATGCAATCCGGCACGTGGTGGATCAACAATCAATATCTTATCTGTAGAAATATACTCGGTCGCTTCCTCTGCAGTAGACAGCACAGCAACTGCATTGTCGAAGTGATTGTCCTCAATGTTCTGACGAGCGAAATCAGTAGCCTCGTCGTTACTCTCCACCAACACAGCCTGGTTGTAATGCTTTGATAGTGGAAGCGAGATTGATCCGACTCCAGAATAGAAGTCCACGATGTCGACCTTGGGATCAAGATACGTAGCGATGTCTTCGACCGCTTTCGAGAATACTGGTACGTGCACTTGGAAGAAACTCAGCAGACCAAATCTTAAACTCGTCGCCTTCACGTCCATCACGAGGCTAGACTCTCCAATACTGTAAAGCAGCTCGGTTGGAACAGATGCGGGACTCTTTGGATTCGAGAAGTAAACGTGAAAACCTACCAACGCGTCACTCAAAGGCTGCCATTCGCTAACATCGATTCCCTTTTTTACAAACAATGCTGCAATCGCCTCTCCTTTTCCATTCGAGCGGACGATGAGCGATTTGAGATCGACTCTATTAACCTCTTCATGATTCAACCACTCCAAAATCTCATTCGCAACCTCGTTGATCACAGGCTCGGCCAACAACGACCCATCAACGGGAACCTTGGTGTGCTTTCCACGCGCGAAGAAACAAAGTTGCGTTGGTGAGTTGATATCTTTTGTATAGAAACTGAACTCCATCTTATTCCGGTACCCAAACGCCATCTCGGTATCAGATACGATATCGAGCTCGTTGAAAGAATCCTTAGCGCCCTCGTTCGATATCCCACGGCTGTATGTCTCCTTCCCAATCTCAACCTTGTATCGATCCTCAGCTTCCATCGTCATCATCTGCCATGGACTCGTTGAGAGATATGCATCTTCTTTAGGCTCGACACGATCTGGAGACGCGCTCAAGATCTTCGTCGCGACGCCTTCCACGATTCCCTTTTTCTTTTTTGTAACCTCAAACTCAACCTCCTCTCCTGGAAGTGCATTCCAAAGAAACAAAGCCTTACCCGTCTCCTCGTCACGTCCTAGTGCCTGCCCTCCGAATACGAGCTTTTCAATCTTAGTTTTCATGTCTCTTTATGATTATGCAATGTTTACCAAAACGAGATCCATTGCGATGTGCCACCATAGCCCATCGATCCGGTATCCGCAAGGATTAATGTTCCAAGTATAGCAAAACAGGACTCTCGCCCTGTTCGTTTGCCGTCTACATGTGACCTTTAATCAATTTCTCAAGATCTTTGATGTGTTCTTCCTTATCTCCCTTCATCTTTGCCCAAAACGCCTTACAGTCATCACAATCTGCCTCTGCGAGATAATTACTCTCAATTCGTTTAAGACTCTTAGCCTCCTGCACCATCTGAATCATTAGGTTATATAGGTGGTCTTTCATATATGTTTCTAAGAATAGTTGTACAAGAAGTATACCAGAATTATTTAGCCTTCGAGTCCGTAGACAAGAAATAAGCCCCGAGTGCCAACCCTATTGGTATGAATGCAATAGACAAAGCGCCAAGCGCCCCTATTACAAATCTCAATACATTACTTATCAGTACGGTCTGAGGAGACTCAAGGAATGCTGACCCTGTCATACTTACTATTACAGCAGCTGAGATTGCATATACGATCAGCAAGACAACGATCACCAACCATGGCGCTAGAATTAGCCCCCATCCATGACGTGCTCGTTTATTGATCTTTTTCTTTTTCATATCTATCGTGCTACTAAATCGGTTCAATCGGCTCCGGGAGAATGCATGCATCATTCGCGACGCACGCCTCAATCCTATACGCCCCCCTTTTCGGAGCATGTAAGAAGCCATTCATCGCCGCCCGAGCCAACCATCCGGACTCAAGCCAGTCTATAAGCCACTCATCTGCATACCTAGGGTCGCGCTGATCAATACCAGACCCGGCGTTCAGTAACCATTCCCTGTTAAAGTCCTCCTGGCTACCGATAGGATCCGCCATAATGATAGGCATACCGAGACCCGTATAGAACGAGAGCTCGCTCGGCTTCGTCCAGAGCACATCAGTTTCTCGTAACGCCTTATTGAACAACTCAAAATACTTCATCTTGTTGCGATCGAATATCACATCGACGCCCTTTCCAAGCTCATCTTCTAGGTTGATCTTCTTGACCGCGGCCCTAAAATACCTTGCAACCTCACCACGAGACCCTGCAGACAACAGCAGCCGCACCTTCCCTGCTCGAATCAACCCCTGCAGACTTCCAACTATTGTCTTGGCCATTCGGCGCTGAGCACCAGCTCCTCCAACGGCAAACATCACCGTCACAGGCTTGTCGTCTTTCTTCGGTAGCTCGCCTAGATGGTCACCAATAGAATCCTCCATCCTATCTATGTAGTTACGATTGGGGTCGAGTCGTACAAGACGTTTTGCAATATCCTTCTTTAGTACGCTGTACTTCATGCCACCGATGTTCTCCTTTGGCAAAGGAAATCCCGTCAGGAAAATATTCTCAGGGATCACACCGTACCGCTTCAACCTCTCCGCCACTCTTCGTGATGGAGCGTAAAACTTTATCTTTGACTTCTTTGGCTCCATTGGAACCCACGCTCGAGAAATGTCAGTATCAGTCAAAATCACGCTGATATCGTTCTTGTAACCGTAATACTCAGCAGCCTGCGCTGGTATAAAGTAAGTCGTAACCATTGGAAGATCTTTCTCGGCGAGCTTTTTGGTTATCAAGTGCTTTAAAAAGTCCTTCTTCTCAAACATCGAATATATCGTCTTCAACTGCGTACTGGGCTCTGACAAATCACGCTCAGGATAAAACTCTGGTATCTCCTGCCAATGATCCATGATCTCGAATATAGGTACACCAACTAGCGGGATCTCTCGAATACGAGAAATCTTCTCATACAACTTTCGTGAGTTGGACCAAAGATTACGATCGCTAATTGGAATGCCCTCATAGTCGTTCGCAGCCACGATTCCCTCATGCGCAAAGTCCTTCAAAGGATACGCAGCACGGTCATGACCGTACCCCATACTCACAGACACTATCCATGCATCATTGTATATTTTTTGCTTAGCCATACTAATTACTTTGTCTCACGAAACAATTATACAACTTGAATCAAATATCCCGCCACGATGCATGCGACACCAATGTAACCAAATTTCTGCTCAAGCTTCATCTCTGAAAACACCTTCTTATCAATCTTTCTGTCGCTAAGAACACGATGATGAACACGAAGCAACGTAAAGGCTATCAACACCTCACCAATCACCTGAACAGTCAGCCCGTAGTTCTCAATCATATTAGAAGAACGTAACGATCGTCATGTAAACCCCAACAGCCAACATCAACAGCCCTGCTGTATATGTATATGCTGGTCGTTTCCAGATCTGTACTAGCTTGATTGACTTATTTGGCAAGAACCACAGAAGCGTACCTTCCATCAATGCAAGCCAACCAAATACTGTAATCAATACACGCCAGTCGTTTGTCCAAACATTGTGACCCACAACAATAAAGAGGCCTACTATGAAATCAATAGCGCCGCCAATCCAAAGTACAATGTGATTGCTCTTTATCTGCTTCGCCATGATGACGAACTCTTTTCGATTCGCCAAGATAGCGAGACCAGTGATCACCATGAATAGCGCAAGTACCCTCCCTAAGATTAATTCAAATGCCATATGACTATTTTTTATAAATAAAGTAGTAAATAAATAGACTGAGTATCGCGGACATAAAACACCAGACTGAAACAAATGCAGCACTGAAGAACAGCCAGGCGACTACAGCCGCGAATAGCAACAACCCTCCAAAAACATTCAACAACTGATCTGTGGAAACGAAGAACGAACCAACTGTAATAGCTACGTAGTACACAACACCGACATAGATCTGATAAAGCGGAACATCAAGACGGTATGCAATACTGTGACCAATGACCGACACATCCAGCGTCTCGTTGAAAAGTATTATTAACAGAAACACGGAAGCGAAGGCACCCATACTGATCAGGGTCGTTAATATGTGCTTTCGCTTTTTGGTCCTTTCAGCTTTGTATATCGCGAACGGAATGTAGGTTGGCCAAATGATGAATGCGAACAGCAAAAATGCATACGCATAGAACATGTTCGGCTCGGCAGGCAGCCACTGCATTCCCTCAAAAAACTGCTGCAAACCAAACAGTAGCGGGATTGCCGCCAAATATCGATACTTCTTTTTTGCTTTTTTCAGCGATGCACCTCCTATTGCCCCCAATCCGGCGCTCGCAGCAAAGCTAACTGGAGCTGAAAAACACATAATTAACTACATTATATCACGCGGATGCTTTGTTTACGGTGGGGACAAGTCGACGTCCTTATTCACCGACACAGCGACAACGGTACGGTGAATATCACCTTGACTATGAGTATATTTTGTGATAAATAAAAACTAGAGAGTGATTTCTTCCAATCTTTTCAAGGAGCAGATCTTGGATACAAACATTGCTGTGCTCATGCCGCTTGGAGTGCTCGGATGGCTCGTTGCGATTCTGAGCCTGGCGACCAATATCTTCTTCATCGTCAATTAGTCTCTGAAGTTCATTCTGAACGACAAGCGCCTACAGAAGAGAAGCCATCTGAAGATCGACTTCCAGCTTGACAGTGCACGTAGCCCAAACGGACTCGCGCAGCGCTTCATGGGCAAGTCTGGAATGAACACCCTGGTGTTCACCTCGGATAGACCATTCGTCATGGAGGTCGGATTTCGATTCCGTGTTCCTCGCTGGTCGCGGCCCTTATTCCGCGCGATGTTTGGAAAGATCGACGCGTACGACATCTACGGATGCGTTGAAGGGGTCAAGCGAATCGTTCAGGGGCAAAGTACGTACGTCGCATATGTTACTACGTGGTTCGGTAAAGGGTCTTGCCTGTTCCATTTCCTACCAGACGTACAGAACGTCAAGATGGAACTGCTCGCTGCTCCACTTCAGGAAGAGGATCATGGTCCGGATGATGGCTATTTCCGTCCACACGAACTGGTCCAACGTAAACTGGACCTTCTCCCCTGACTGGCAGCCTAAATGGGATTGAGGTGCACAAGCTGGAGTGCACGGCTACAAGCCGTCTACACGGGAACCGACCCCATCGTTAAAGATGCGGCAACGGTCACTCGGTGGGCGGTTCTTTTTTTGGTAATCAGGGAGACGATTTGCACATTTTGTTTATTGACCTGTCAACCATTGACAAATCCTCTCAATCGGCTATACTCACCGGACTATGAGTACACAAGGAGATGTAATCCTTCGTTTTGACGAAGTGACATTTGGACATAATGAAAAGAAGCCTCTTTACGTTGAGGCGAGCTTTTCTGTACGCGAGAATACTAAGCTTACATTGATGGGGCAGAATGGCGCCGGAAAGTCTACGCTATTCAAGTTGATCACCGGTGAGTTTAAGCCCGACAAAGGAACGCTTCATTTGCGAGATGGAGCGACAATTGGAATCGCAAAGCAAGTAATGGATCGAAAGTATCTTGAGATGACAGTCGCTGAGTATTTTGCTTCAGCGTTTGACGAGATCCCACGAAACATCCCCGTGCTTATCGACGAGGCGCTCGATGCCGTGAACTACAAGATTCCGCACGACAAGGTGCTTAAGGATCTCTCTGGAGGTCAGCAGGCGCGGCTATTGCTCGCGTTCGCGATTATTCAGAAGCCCGACATTCTGCTTCTAGACGAGCCTACAAACAACTTGGACGAGGATGGAATCGGTCATCTGATCATGTTCCTGATGATGTACGAGAAAACTGTGATCGTAATATCTCATGACGCAAACTTCCTGAATACATTTACTGACGGCGTTGTGTACATCGACGTTGTTGAAAAAACTACCGACCAGTACGTAGGCGACTACTTTGCTGTTGTGGAGAAGATCAAAGCCAGAATCGCAGCAGAGCAAAGAAAGAACGCTCAATTGAAGAAATCAATACAGGATCGCAAAGACAAGGTGAACTTCTTTGCACACAAAGGTGGAAAGATGCGTAAACTCGCATCAAAGCTCAAAGACGAGGTAGCTGACGCTGAAGACAGTATGGTTTCCGTGAAACGAGACGATGTTACCATCTCTCCTTTCACGATCGAAGCTGCACCGTACGACAAACCGCTCGTTACGATATCGAGCGTTGGGATCATGAAAGACGGAGAACCTGTTCACCGCGATGTTGATATCTCACTACGTCGAGGAGAGCGTCTACGAATCAAAGGGCCAAACGGAATTGGAAAGACTACTCTTCTAGAACGACTTGCGAACAGAAAGGAAGAAGGTGCGGTTATCCCTAACGATGTCACGATCGGATACTACCGACAGGACTTCTCTGGACTAGACTTCTCGCAAACTGCGTACGAGTCACTCGAAGAAGTAATGGAAGTTGGAGATCGCGAGACGATTTTCGCAACAGGAGCACGATTCCTACTCAAAGGTGATGTTCTCACAAACGAGATCGGCACATTGTCAGAGGGACAAAAAGCTCTACTCAGTTTTGCACGGTTCACATTACAGAAGCCGAACCTGTTGATCCTGGACGAGCCTACGAACCACGTGAACTTCCGACACTTACAAGTGATCGCAGAAGCATTGGATGCATTCGAAGGTTCAATCATTGCAGTGAGTCATGATGAGGAGTTCATGCAGAAGATCAAGGTAGAGCGAGACCTCGACCTTGGAAGATTATAAGAATCAAAAACAACCGCCTAGGCGGTTGTTTTGTATTCAGTGTTCAAAGTAGTAATCAATAATCATCTCCTCAGTCATCAACTCGATCGGTGCACGGTCATCAGTGAGCACGAGCTGTTCAGGATCGTGTATAAACTCAACCGCCTGACTGCTCAACACGTTTGCGTACGTGTTCAACGGCTCTTCGAGTTCGAGCTCAACAAGTGACGCAAGGTCGATCGGCTCATTGGATGCTAATACAATGTAGTTCCACGATGCATTGTGAGTCAGCGGAACGACATAAGTGTGGTCGAACACCGAGGATACCGTGTTTGATACCGCCGATAAGAGAGGCGCGTCTGAACTCGTCGCATTCATGTTCAACGTCACGACACCCCCATCTTTCAATGCGCGCTCAGCATCTCGCCAAAATTCCTGCGTCGTCATCGTAAACGGAACATAGAGCTGTTGTGTATAGGCATCAATGATCAGTAGATCGTAAGCATCGACCTTACGCTCAACGAATAATCGTCCATCCTCATTGAACACCGTCAGGGAAGGTTGATCGAGCTCAAAGAACTCGCGAGCCACCGCAACCACCTTCTTGTCTATTTCAACTCCATCGATAGCAACATCGTCGCCGTAAATTTGTGTGAACGCTCGGGAAAGCGAGCCTCCTGCGAGTCCGATGATACCAATGTCTACCTGATCCTTCTTAAAAAGTTCCGGTAACGGGATGTAATAGTCATAGTAGATACCAAGAAATATTTCATCTGCATTGTATATCGACTGGATACCAAGCCCCTCGTTGAAGATCAATAATCGCTCGTCTTCATCCTGAATAACCTCAATAAACTGGTAAACCGACTCACCTCGATAGATTGACTGCGCAGATACTGGCTCAAGCATCGAGAATGAGCCGAAGATCGCAAATACGAACACGATTAACAAATATCGTTTGTCCTTATACAATCCAACACCTGAAATCAAGATCAAGATCAGTGCAAAAATAAGAATCGTCCATCGCGTTCCGACCGTAGGGATTAACCAAAGAGTCGGCAAAAACGTTCCCAGGATACTACCGACTGTTGATAGCGCGAAGATCGATCCTGCCTGTTCACCTAGATGCACCTCATCATCGGCGTACAGTTTGATAACGTAAGGGCTCACCATTCCGAGTAACAGCAGTGGCATCGCGAATAATGTCAAGATCAACAAGAATGATCCCAGCATGATCATCGTTGACGCCGACGCTGCCTCGAACAATGCGAGCTTGATTACGATCGCAAGTGGCGCTGCGGCAAACGGAACGAATGCGAACATTAAGCCAGCAATGCAAAGGAGCCATAGCAACATCTTAAGCTCAGGTTTCTTGTCAGCGAGTCTCCCTCCAACGTAGTAACCGATCGACAATGCGATCATCACCACTCCGATAACGTTCGTCCATACAAATAGTGATGTACCAAAAAATGGCGCAATCAAACGAGATGCGCCAATCTCCATAGCCATGATAGACATTCCCGCTATGAATGCAATCGTTAAAAGATATCTGGATTGAAACTGTGATTTCATGTCACCACAGTATATCAAATCCCCTACTTCCCTGCGTTACGCTTCTGTTCCGCGAACCATTCAACAGCCTTGGTGAGCTCGGCCTCGTCAAATGCTGGCCACTTGATATCAGTAAAGTAAAGCTCAGCATAAGTAGCCTGCCATGTAAGGAAGTTTGAGAGGCGTTGATGCCCACCAGTCCGGATAACAAGATCAACGTCTGGTAGCCCAGGATAATCGAGTGAGCTTGAGATCGTATCCTCGGTAATCTCGTTACCTTTTGCAACAATCTTGCGCGCAGCTCGAACGATCTCATCACGTCCGCCATAGTTTACACAAATTGTAAGCGTGAGTCCTTCGTTTTCTTTTGTTTCATCTTCAAGAGCTCGTACTGTTCGTTGAACAGCTTCCGGCAATCCATCAATATTGCCAATGGCACGAAAGACAACATCGTTATCTTTAAACAAGTCCCGATAATCAATAAGTTTAACAAACAAAGAGAACAAGTGTTTCAACTCTGACTCCGATCGATTCGCAACGTTTTCGGTAGATAGTGCGTACATCGTTAAGAACTCTACTCCCTGCCTTGCCGATTCTAACGTTATTCGTTTCAAATTCTTCGCCCCATGGGTATGTCCAACAATTTTTGGGTAACCGTTTTCCACCGCCCAACGGCGATTTCCATCCATGATTATTGCAACGTGTTTTGGTATGTCCATATATTCTGTTTGATGAGACTAACCCTATATGAAAGGAGTGTGGAGGTCAATGTTGACATTCAGCTCTATTGCGAGTAACTTCGAGACATCGCGAATAGTCGCGTTGTACAGGAGGAAGTAGTGAACAAGACAGTGTGGAGATTCAAGAAGATATTGAGCAACCCACTGACCGTGGGACTGCTCCTTGGCGCGTTGAACTTCCTGGCGGTTGTTCTCATCCAACCGAAGAACTACGTCATGGGAATCGCAACGTTGGCGATCTTTGGAGGAGTTGTCTTCGTGGTCGAGTTCGCGTGGGTGAGCTCGTTCATGGATATCGAGGTTGAGACAACCCATGATTCGCTCGAGTTGAGACGTGTATTCGACTACATCATCGTCGGGGCAATCGTCCTCTGCATGATGTTCGGCGGACACCATGAGCTCCTCTCGGGTCCCACGGCTCGCTTCCGATTGGTCACCCCCCTGATGAGCATGGCAGTCTGGATCGGCTACCTGGTCACCTGGCTCCATATCCGCGACAAGCGATCGTGGCAAGCGATTGTCAACAGTCGGCACTGTCGTCTCAGGTGCTGAGTGCACAGGCAAACTTACGCAAAGGCACCCGCTCGGGTGCTAGTTTTTTTAAATCAACCCTTCCTTTTCTGATTTTCTAAATTTCTTGATCTCCGCTTCCCTTTTCTTGGCATCAGACTCAGAGCTCACGCTCTCACTCCACACTAGCTCAACAGGAAGATGGGCGCGTGTATACTTCGCTCCCTTGCCGGAACGATGCTCAGCAACTCGGCGATCAAGGTCGGTTGTAACTCCTGTATACAAACTACCACCTTTACAACGTAACATGTATACAAACCATTTTTTCATAAAACAAAAACGAGGGTTATTTATCCCCTCGTGTTCCTGTCCGCTTTGCTGCGCGTCCAATACCGGAATAGTTGTTTGTGGAACTCATTGGGTTCTTGTTACCGGACCCAAAGCTTTCATTTGCAACTTTAAATTTTCCACTCTTCGATAATTTCGCTTTATTCTTACTGGCCATAAATTTCTTTTATCATTTAGTCACCTCGTGAAGCTCAACGGCTTCATCTACCATCTCTACACGGAATCGAACTCGTCCCATTGTCTGACCTCTTTCAGTCTCAACATCAACACGCCAAAGTCCCGGTTGAATGTTATTTGAAAATGAGAATCCACGATACCCATCGCCACGTCCACCAAACAGTGAGTACGATGGTCTGCTCCAGTCTACCCATTCACGATCATCTTCATCGTAATGCTGCCATTGGTGGTATATAGTCGTATCAAGAGCAGCAGGCGCAAATATTGAGGCAAACACGTAAATGCGCTCACCACTTACAGCATGGATAGTCTGCCCTGGCAGTACCGAGTCCAGCCATCCGTCGTTCTCCTCCTCGACAACGTAAGAACCGTTTACGCGCTGAACACTATGATAAATACCGGCATCTGTCAATGACAGTGGTATCGGTGGGATCACATTAGCGAAGTATAGGACGTTCATCGACACAAAGATCGTGATCACCATCAATGCAATTCCCGACCTTTGAGATCTTACAGAAAACAGGTACCTACCAAGAAACTGGACGTACAAAAGTATCGCAAACAAGCTCGCAACACCACTCACAAGGAATACCCACGGCTCTATCGAGTTGAAGATATACGGTAAGACGAGTGCGAACAGTGAGAATATGATGAAGTAGTACACGCCTACCTGAACTACGGGCTTCAGGTAGTAGTTCCGTAGAACATCGTTAGATGCCATCAGCGAGGCGATGATGATCATGAATGGCCAGCTAACCGAGAACGATCCAGAGAACCAGTAAAAGATTAGCGATGCGCTTAACAGGGCTCCAAAAGTAAACTGGACAATGAGGGGTGCCGCGAGTCGCAGGTATCGCCATCGCGTTTCCTGAGTTTTCCTGCTACCAGCATCATAAATGTGCATGAACGCGATCGTAGAACCTGCAACAATCAGATGCATTAAGAGCAGTATGAATGCCGCATTGATCTCGATAGACCTAAACGTAACAAAATCCACAGCCACACCAAAAATCAGTGTCCCCGGAATCAGCACGCGCTCGTGCTTATCGTAAAGATGTTTCAGCTTACGATAACGCTTGGAAGTTTTTAGTCTTTCTCTAATCATTGGTCAACCAACTATAATCTTTGCGCCACACGTCGCGACGTTGAATTCCAAATGTCTTCGCCTGTTCAACATCCATTCCCATATACCAGTCGATGCGCTTTGTATATCTTGCATTCATGCGGTCGAGCACGAGGCAGCTACCCATGCCATCAACCCACAGCCTAGTCCCGATTGGCACAAAGTTCGCAGCACACGTATGCCCTCCCAGAAGTTTGTGCAAACAAATGTCGTCTCCCTTTGCAGCGAGGCATGGCGTGTCGTCAGTCTGACCAGGTACAGAGTTATAAGCAGAAATGTATCGAGTGCCTATTGGCTCCCAGCCTTTAACAGCAAACCCAACCACCGCAATCAAAACCACTGCGAACATAAACTTTACAGGAATCTTCCTGCTTATCTTTTTCCATCGCGTCTTGAACTTCGGTTTTGGTTTTGTTTTCTTTTTTGCCATTGTCTTCTCTATGTAGTGATTATATCATCTACTGGCACGTCATTGCGAACGGCAGTGAAGCAACCTTTTCGATTAAGCAAATATCAGCGTCTACTTGATCTACTTTCCCTTCTTTATTTGAACAGTATCAAGATCAACTTTTTTTCCAAACTGCGAGTACGCCATACCAGCGTGCTCACGTTTGAACGTAAAGTCCCACACAAAAGGCTCCACATCTATCTCTCCATAATAACGAGTATCGCAAATATCACACTTAACTACCCATTCCTGATACCCACTACTCATATCAACCTCAGACATACCCGGTAGCTCCATCATTTCAGGCGCTTGAGCTTCATGGTCGCCGTCCTTGCTAAACATACTCGATGAATACGAGCTTGGTATCTTGGAACACCTTGGACAATCTTCCCACGAATCAATTTTCTTCTTTACCATAAGCTAATCTCATTACAACCATTATACACTCAATGCCTCAATCTCGTCTTGAAGCTTGAGCCATTCCCTTTCCAATCTCTCCAGCTCTTTCTTGAGCTCCTCAAGCCTCTGAGCTTTGGGCGGCGCATAGTCTGTCGGATTCTCAAAAAAATACTTCATAATCTCCGCCTTCTCCTGTTCGTACTTCTCAATCTCGCTATCAACCCTCCTCAACGACCTCTGAATCTCGCGGACACGCATCCGCGCCTCTTTCCTCTCCATCTTTGCCTTATTACGAATCGCTTCTTCCTCCGAGACACTCTCATCAATCATATCCGCTTCAACAGCAGCGAGCTCGGCCAGATATTCAACATACATTGGATAGTCTCCTCGATACTCACGTACAGACCCATGTCGAACCTCAAAGATGCGGTCCGCCAGCGCGCTTACAAAAGTACGTGCGTGCGAAACAAAGATGACGGTTCCCTTATACTTCTTCAAGGCAATTGCGAGCCCTTCCGATGTCTCAACGTCAAGATGGTTCGTAGGCTCGTCCAAAATTAACACGCTATGATTGCGCAGCAGAATACCGGCGAGTGCGAGTCGTGCTCGTTCCCCACCAGACAGAACCGAAACAGGTTTATCAAGATCATCTCCCTGAAACAAAAAGTTACCCGCCATCATCAAGATCTGCTCGGCAGATGTTCCGTCACGCGCACTATCAGTTAAATGCGATATCACCTTATCGTTATCTTTCAATGAAGAGCCTGTGAGTTGGTCATAGTATCCAACATCAGCATGCTTCCACCATTTCATGTAACCGTCGAGGAGTTCGATCTGACCAACGATCGTCTTCAACAAAGTCGACTTACCACGACCGTTGTCCCCTGCGATGACGATTTTCTCCCCACGCGAGATCGTAAAAGTAATGTTGTCAGCAATTACGAGATCACCATAACCGATGACGAGATCAGTCACTCGCAATGCAGGTCCTGCATGAACAGTTGGCGACGGAATCGTGATCCTTGTTGTGGCAAGGTCTGCATTGATCTTTACGATCTGAGTTCTAAGACGAGATATGTGTTTCACCTTATTCTTCGCGCGTGATGCAAGCTTGGCCTTGGCTCCGAATCGATCCACAAACTTTTGATGATGCTGCATCTCTCGTGACAGTTTCTTGTTCGTTCGCTTCACAAACTCAAGCTGCTCCGCTTTCCACTCCAAAAACTCCTGAACCTTTCCTTTGTATATCGTAAGAGCAGCACGTTCAATCTCGTACGTTACGTTGCAAGTATTCTGTAAAAATGTCCTATCATGCGCAACTAAAATGAAACTACCGCGATAATCGGCAAGAACGGCTTCTAGCATCAGCAGGGTCTGAAGGTCCAAATAGTTAACCGGCTCATCCAGGAAAAGAAGGTTCGGCTCTTTCAAAAACATCGCAACAAGCTTGATACGCATCTGGTAACCACCAGACAGCTCATTCGGAGCCTTTTCTAGGTGGTCCACATGCAATCCAAACTTGGACCCCATCTTCTTAACCTCCCACGATGGTTTACCGCTAGACTCTTCAAGAAATGCAAGAGTCGAGATTCCACCAGGCAACACCTCATTCTGACGAATTACTCCAACATGAGTCCAATCAAACATCTGAAAGGATCCTGAGTCTGCTTCAATCTCACCCATGAGGATCTTGAGCAAAGTAGACTTCCCCGCTCCATTACGACCGATTAGTGCTATCTTCTGGCCTTCCGCAACCTGAAACGAGATGTTTTTTAGAACATCCTGCCTCCCGTACATCTTCGCAATATTTTGTACTTCTAGTAACGGTTTAGCCATATCAATCAGAATCTACCAGTACAAACCGGTTTGGTCCAGGTGACTGAGTCCTATTAGCTCGTTTCCTTTATAAACGGCTCAATTCCCTCGATCGCCTTCTTTACTCCCATATTCATATACAAAGCTGCAAGTTTTAGCTTTCTTCGACTAAATGTGACCCCTGCACTCGTTATCTTCCCCAGAGGCACTTCCTCCGCTTCATCAAAGGTTAGTCCGAGTCCTCCATGTATCAACCAGCCCTCTGGCCGAATGTCAGTTAAACTTATGTCTCTAAACGCCCAGCCAACTTTATTTAGATATTTTGTTGGAATTGAGCTTGCGTTATAGCCGAATCCAGTTCCGAATGTGACATTATCGGCATCGATGTGCATCATCACTGGTGGATTTACTATATACCGAATCATCTTCCAAATAATCAGACATGGTATGAGCAAAAAGAATACGCCAAACATGATCCATGCAAATATCGGCGCATCATTTAAGTACTCGGGCTTAATAACAACGTTGAACACTGCGAGATCGAGTCCGATCAAAAGAAAGAGAGAAGATATCAACAGCATCGCGGATAATATTGGACGGCCAAGTCTTACCTCAAAGAATGGTTTTTCGTTTTTCATATATCAATTTTATCATAGCTCCTCCAATCAAAAAACCGGCGAAAGCCGGTTTATTTGATTTTAGAATGACAACGTCAGTGCTACTTCCGCAAGTGCCTGATCGTGCACTGTAAGCTCGTAGTAACCTGTAGTTGCAACAATCACATAGTGTGTTGTTCCATCTGCCAACTCATGTACTCGTGCGTCAATATCTCCAAACAACATGTCCTTTGAGCTCTTGATACCTGCAAGTCGCCCTTCAATCATCTCGTTTGTTGGTGAGTCTACCTTTGAGTACTTAATAGTCAAAAGTCGCTCAGAAACGTCTCCACCTTCTGCAAACAACCAAACGTCGTCGCTGTTCACAATAACGGAGTCTGATGTAGCCTCCTTAGCCTCGTCATTTGGTCCACGAGCAACAGTGTACTGATTGTCGTCGAATGTAAGATCGAAACTTGGAGTAAAGTTGTTGTGCAGCCTTACTGAACGCACCTCTACAACTGCTGGTGCCTCAGCCTCTTCCGCTACAACCTCATCCGCTACTACTGCTGGCTCCGCATCTGATGTAAACGAGCAACCTGCTCCCAATAGTACGAGCCCTAGAAAACCGAGTGAAATAATTGACCAATTCTTCATAAAAGTTTTATTTATTTATGCTGATATCTTACTATAATTTCTCTACAATCCCAAGCCATCGAATACACATACCTCTTCTGTGCGCAATGCCGCGCGAGGCTCTGGGGTCGAATTGTCATACACTGTAAACTCAACACACTCATCGGACACCCAGGCGATCTCAAACTCCGGCAACAAGTCCGGCAAGCCATCAGGGTCACCGTCAGTAGAAGTTATACGCTCATCAAAATCTCGTATTATCGTACTTTCATGACGCTCACCAAGAAGGTCGCTCAATACAAGGAATCGTCTATGATCACGAGACATATACTCGTCGCTTAGACTGGCTACGTATCGCTGCGTTGGCGAGAGTATGTTTAACATCTCAAGTTTATTAAACCCTGGATCTTTCACGAACACGGGCTCTAGATCACTCAGATCATTAAGATCGATCATGACGGGCTTGAACGCATGCTCAGTCTCTCCCGAGTAAACCGCGAATATCCTGCCGTCGTAATCGTCTGGAACTGCAAAGAGTCGCAGACCAATACCGTTTGTACTGGTTACCCTTGCATGTTCACCAGTTATCGGGTTTGTAACCTCGATGAATGAATGATACTCGTCCTGAACGAAGTAAGGCTTTGGAGTTCCGTCCAAAATGCGCTGAACAAGCTCCAAATCAAGAGTCTCGTATCCAGTAGTCTCCTCCACCTCTGCCACAACCTCCATTTCCTCATCTGCTTCAATGTCCCCCCATAAAGAGTCACCCGCGTCACTCAGTGAGTAAAACGACACCGCGATCGCTCCAATCGACAATATAATTGACGCAACAATAGGCACAAACAAGTGCTTTGGTACCACCGGCTGCGACACTTTCTTCTTTGAGGTCTTCTTTGTAGGTTTTTTCTTTGCCATATGAAATTAGTGTACCACATTGATATTAATCAGGAAAAACGGGGTTAAACCTAGGTCATCTGCATGATTTGCAGCCACCCATCCCCTCTTGGATATATGGAATACGTGCAGTCTAAAAGTCAAAAATTATTGTGTACATCTTACATCAATTCTCACGCAAAACACAACTATACAAAAACGAGCTCTAACGAGCTCGTCTTGCTTTATCTAGTTTAAAGCTTCCGCAACCGCCGTAACATCGACCGGATCGACACCGAAGTCTACATCGAGCCCATAGTGCACGTTACCAACCACATCCGTGATCACAGCATTCCTCGTGCTAGGAGACGGCGACGTAAGCGTAACATCACATTCCGTTCCCCCTACAACAAGTGTCGACGTCGTATACGTCGAGTCTGATGCGAGACATATCAAAAGCTCCTCCAAGTAGCGTGATCCATGCACCCGCAATAAAGAACTCGGACGGATCTCTAAAGAACGAGATGACCACCGACTTGACGCGCTTCTTGTTTGCGATCATGCCAACTGACATGACCACAAAGTAAATAGCGAATAGTTTCGCGAGGAATAATGTTGCCTCCATATGTTTGAGGTTAGAGAATAATATGTTTAGTTAAAATCGTTCAAGAGGCACGCTTGAATCTTTGTACAAGTCCGGGTCTATCATGCGGTCAAAACATGTCTCCCCTATTTCGTGATCCCACGCGAATGACGAACTTCCGAGTCTATCGTACTCAAATTCTCTAGGTATTGATACTCCCTTGTACTCACCATTAGCATTATGGCTGGTTACAAACGTTCCGCAGAGCTGGTATGATAGGTCCCCTGTGGTTTTGTACGTATAAGGTTCACTACTGTCTGGATCGGTTGGAGCGATATATCCATTTATTGAGTTCGAAATGTCATCTAGAGATTCTGGTAAAACGTCTTTCTGTACCCAGTACGATATTACTTCACCCTGTATAGACGCAAGATCATTCACGCGTGTTTCATCAAAGCGGACAGCCCTTTGCTCGGATGGCGTGCCCACTATGAAAAATCCAGCGATAGTGCATATAACAATCACCACGGAAGAAGATATTCCAACAATTTTGTGAATGTTCGTCTTTTTCTGAACGTCACGTCGCAATTCCCATAAGTAGTACGCGAAGATCGAGGCTGCCACTATTAATATCGTAAGTACCTTTAAGAAAAAGCGTCCTGTCAGCTCACCACCAAGAAAACTGTTCATAAGCGTTATCAAATCAATGATAACAGTTAGTGAAGCTACAAACAGAGTCAGGTAAAGCAACCATTTGCGAACCCAGATATTCTGTTTCTCAGGTTCTTTCGACAGATCTTTACTGATCATCCACGATGTCAGGATCAGTACTGGCCATACGATCACCAGCGCCGATATTGCGTTACGTATTATATCCAATGCTCCGTTACGATAAAAATCGAGCGGATCGGGTAGTTGTACCGTTATGTATTGCCAAAGTAGCGCTACGAAGAAACTCACGCCCATTGCAAGCATGATTATCATCAACAGGTACAAAAATACGTCCTTAGCGGAGCTTTTTGCAGTCTTAGTGTCAGGTGTCATATGTTCTGCTATGCGTGAGTAAATGAACTGACTGTCTACAACTCTAGTATAGCAACCATCTACACAATGCAAAACACAGCCCTCCTCGGAAGGCTGTGTTTATTAATTGTTAGTTTGCGCTTATCTGTACTCTTGTTTGAATTCCTGATGTGTCGACCGACTCTCCAAGTGCGATCTCGCTTCCCGTTGTGTATCGAATGTATACAGTTGGCTCAATATCTATGATGTAATCAGCCCATGCTGAACCGTAGATATTGTTTGCAACTGCTTCGCTTGGAATCCATCGCAAGATGTCCTTTGCAGGATCCGATGGATCTGCTTCGATCGCGTACACCTTAGGATCTGACTTGAGCTTCACAAGTACATGACCTGGTTGTGGCAGCATTGGAACGCTCAAACTCATAGTTGAAAGCGTTGCGTCTGTTACCCAGACAATGTCGTCCCAATCAGTTCCCCATGTGAAGAATGACCTTGCATCCCAGAACGGTCGTCGCTTCATGTCCTCATCGATGTAGTAAACCGTGTCGAATGCGTAACTTCGCACGAACTGACCGGCCGTCACTGTTGAAACTGGCTCGAGTGATCCGTCCAATGGTGACGCACCCTCCACTCCAGAAGCTGGAGCAACTCGACGTCCCTCTGAGTCTCGTGTGATTCCGAGCACTGTGTCAGCCTCATCAGAAACTGCGTCAGGCTGCACCTCTGAGATAAGCTCAGGAGACGCATCGTCTGCCACAACTTCATCGGTGCCATCGGTACCCTGATCTGGCCATACTCGTGGAGCCGATCCACCGCCACTACTTGCAGTCGTGCGGGTTGCAGATACAGCCGAAGACTTTGAAGACTCCAGTCCGCCAGTATCAGCTGCCGTAACCTTGTAGTAGTAGAGGACTCCAGCTGTCGCCGTTGTATCCTCGTAACTAGTCGTTAGGATATCTGATCCGTTGATCTGTGTTGAGTAACTTCCACCCGAACTTGTGTCTCGGTACAACTCGTAACCTACAAGGTCTGAAATTGCTGAGAGATCTGAGTTCGTTGTAACTGCACTCCAACTCACTGTGTTACCGCTCGATGCTCCAACTGCCGCAACTCCTGTAGGTGCTGCTGGCGCAACCCCGTCTGATGGAGCTGTGATACTGAAGACCGTAAAGTGATCCACCGCTGTCTTGAATCGAACGCTTGTAACGTCAGACAAGTTAGATGCAGGTGATGCCACGACATTCTCAGAAGCATCAAGGAATACCGTTGTCGTTGTTTCCGGAATCCATGTTCCCTTACCTGAATCGTAGTAAGAAATTGTGAAGTCCTCCACCTCTGAAGCCAATGTAATTCCTTCTGTGTTCAGGTCAGCAACAGTAACCGTTCGTTCAATTGTAACCGGCTCCGTGAATCCTGATGTCAACTGAGTTCCACCGTTATCTGTCATCGACACTTCGAATCCGTTTCCAATAACGTCTGTTGTAGCTGTTGACACAACGTTGTTTGTCTCCTTCATTGAAAGCGTACCTGCCGCTGAAGAAGTTCCCGTTGCGTTTGATGGAATCGTAACCGCCAACCCAAGGTCTGCGTCCGACGCCATTCCACCTTCCGAAGGTGTCACAGTCGTAACCGTAGGATCTTGTAGTCCAGCTTCAACCGCCGTGAACTGAATGTTCTGCGATGTAGCGGATGCGCCACTGATGCCAATAGATGCAGCGATCGCCTCTGGCTGGTACCCGTATCCGTTTCCGGTAAGTGTCCAGTCTCCATCTGGGACAGCAAGCTCGTATTCTCCATCTGCATCAGCTTGTACGGCGGTTCTTCTACCACCGTCTTCAATTCCTTCAACAAATGCGTAAGGAACAGCGCTTCCATTCAAGTCTGTAATAGTTCCAGAAATTGTCTGGTCCGCCTCAGTTCCCGCTAGGTTTAGGGTCTCCGCACCTGTAACAGCCAATGTAACTGCGTCAAGGACCAAACCTGGACTAAATGCGTTCACCTGGTACGAACCAACTGGCGCATCTATCGAGTAGTTTCCACTTGAATCGGTAACCGTTCCCATGAATATTCCTGACGCTGGGTCACTCACCTCGATCCACGCATCAGCAACCGGGTTAGCACCGTCCGTCAACTGACCTGTGATCGTATTCAATGCTGGAACAACCACCGTAACAGTCTCTGCACTATCAACTGTTAGAACTCCAGTGCTCACCACAGTTCCACCAGCTCCAGCTACGTCCGTTGCAGGGTCGATCGGTGCCGACATAGTGTGAACGAACATGTCGTAGTCTCCAGGAGGTAAGTCTACTGTTCCATTACTATCGTTTTCAATGAACAAGTTCTGTCGTATACCAGTACTATCATCAAACAGCTCAATGAAAATCTCTTCAAGCACGACCGCGCCGCTTGCACCGTCCTCAATGTTCACGGCCACGGTAAGCGGAGTGCTGATCACAATATCCTGAGAAGTAGCATCACCGCCTGACGTGTCAACGCTGTTCAACATTGGCAATGGCCCAGCTCGATGATCCCATGCCTCAACTGTGTATCCAGTTGCTCCAGGGACTCGAAGTGAGTAGGTACCGTCACTCGCTGTCTGCGTGAAGTTAGAACCTCCACCTGCAGCCTGGGAGTATGCAAACACCTCGATTCCTGCAAGACCCTCTAGGTTTGTTCCGGAACTACAGTCTCCTGCACCACCATCTTTCTTACATACCGCTCCAGATATTATTCGGAACGTTGCGTTTGTATCAGGCTCAATGTTGACCCCAGTCTGGTCGGCGTCATTAACCGCTACAGTAGTCTGACCAGTTGGACCGTATCCAGGAATGAACGCCTCCACGTTCCATGTTCCGTTTCCTACATACAGTGTGTATCCACCGTTTGCGTCAGACATCGTTCCCGCATCAAAGTATCCTTCACAGTTTGCAGTACAGAATGCGTGAACTCCTGCACCCGCTATCGCATTTGATCCGTCCGTAACAGTTCCGCTAATCACGGTGTCACTCTTACTGAGCTCCAAAACGACAGTAGATGTAGAGACGTCTGATCCGTCCTGGAAGATGTCTCCATTAGCGGCAACTCTCACCTTAATCTCACCAGTAGGAGGAGCACCTTGCATGAACGCACCAACTCGGTATGTTCCAGCATTAACTCCCAAACTTGCGATTCCCGTTGTTGCAGTCTGTCCAAAGGTTCCAAATCCTGCTGTTGTGTCATCCATGAACACCATAGCGTCCACAATTGGGTTTCCGCTAGTGTCCACAACCGATACGGGCACTGTAAATGCCGCAGCGGAAAGCACGAATTCTAGTATCCCATCGTCCCCTGTGTCACTGTCCTCAAAAACGTTCGGATTAGACACCCTAACTGGCAACCAGCGCGGTGTAACTAGGTAGTCTGGCGGTTCAGGCATTGTAAACCCACCACCCATATCCATATGAGGACCGATGTCAAAGTTCCATTCTCCGTCTGGCAGATTCATTGTAACTTGATCAGAACCAGATGTGTTTTGAATTCGCTGTACCTGGAATCCCTCGGGACCACTGGCAATAACATCGATATCTTCACCCGTTGTCCCCGAGACATTAATGGTCACAAGTTGGAATCCAGATGTATCAGTCAATGTGTAGCTTCCGGTTGCCGATCCCGTAACCCAGGCCTGCTCACTCATGATTCCCTGGTAAGCATCTGATAGCACCAGGGGTTCAGTCCAAATATCGTAGTAGTCCTCTGGCAACCCTGTGAAGGTAGCCACTGCTGTACCATTATTACCTGTAAAGTCCGCCAGCTGTGTCATCTCACCAGTCGTTGGTGATGAAATATGTACAACCACTCCACCCGCATTCTGCGACCCTGCATTCACTGTAACTGCGAAGCTATTTGATCCAGCCGCATTGATAAAGAACGGCATCGACGTCATAGTCTCAAGCAGCGTTCCGTTTGTCATCGTCTTAATGTCCACCGTGTAACCCGCCGTCTCCCAGTCTCGCGGCACCGATGAGTTAACGATTCCAGAGATGCTAATTCCTATAAAGTCCTGTTCGTCACCAGATAGACATGGGTCTACGTTACCCGATCCACAACGCGTGGCACCCGTAAAGTCCACTGTTACCGTTCGAGCAGCTGCGTTTGCAGTCACACTATTAACAGCGAATGTCCCGACTCCTGGTCCATTGGCATCTCTGTTCATTGGGTTGGTTGCATCAGCCGCGGCGTTCGTTACATCAAACCCAGTTGGGAATGTAGTAACTAGTTTTCCGCCATTACCATTATCCCGAATCTGTTCAGAAATTGGCATGTCGATATTGTAACTAGAAGTCATCCCCGCCATTCCGTTCATTGGCCAAACTCCTGCCTGCGGCACAAATCCGAAGTCGTCGCCGCTAAATGCTGGTGGTAGATCCCAGTTATCTCCTGTGAATCCTGCTCCAGGACCATTGTCGCTTCCATATGTAGCCACATCGAGCACCGTACCTCCAAGCACCGCAGGTGACCCAAGTGGGTTGGCTGCCATATCCTTGATCCCAACTCCTGCTGTGATCTCGAATGACGCTCCGGCTGTGAGCGAGACGCCTGTAATCGTTGCAGTCATTGAAGACGGATCCCAAGATACATCGTTACCCGCCATAGCAGACAAAGGAACAGAGCTACTCACAGGACTCTCTAGAGACCAGTTCGACAGGTTCTCGATAGACGATACAAGCATCCCCTCAGCAAATGTAACGTCAATCTGATTCTGTGTTGCACTAGCAAAGCTTGCAGTCGGCGCAGTTACGTCCGCTCCACCAGTTGTAAATGAAATATTATGAGTTGTATCCGCAGGCCCTTGCCCATCTGTATCCGCAAGGTCAATGCCAGAAACATTCTGAATAGGATTTCCGCTTGTTGCCGCTGAAAGCATAACTGTATAAGTTGTGCTTGGATCAAATGCAACAGTAGAGGACAATTCTATTTCCCGCCAACCCGCATTATAGGTGACAGTTGATGGAATCCGGTCAGATCCCTGAAAAAGTGACACAGAGTCTGAATCCACTGTCGACGCATCAAGCGCGTCATCGATAGAAATAAATACGATCGGCATTCCAACGTCTACTCCCGTGTCACCATTTGCCGGATTACTGGCCACAACAAAAGGCGCGGTACTGTCGTTTGCACCCGCAACTGTAAACGGAACAAGAACCGTCTCCGAAATCGCTACACCCTCTGACGATGTTACGCCCGTCGTTACGGTTACCAAGTAATCCTCACCAGCTGTAAACGAAACTCCCGAAACATCAAGCTCGATCGCGTCATCAGGATCAACAATAGACAGTAGTTGCATTCCAGTAATTGTCTCTGATGTGCTCTGAGTTGTATTCTCAAGAGTTACATTTCCGGCAAGAGTAGAGCTATCTAGCTCTTGGTTGAAGTTAATGTTAATGAACGCCCCGTTTGGTGGGAACGAACTCGTATTCGGTCCAGGAAACGCTCCAACCATCTCAGGCGCTGCCTGTGAGCTGAATGAAATTGAGCCCGATGGCGTGAAGCCAACTGTGTAGTCAGCCGCCAATGCGTTCCCGGAGAAGTCCCTTGCATCCGTAGTAACTGCAAACGTGTGAGGAACCGCAGCCAAAGGCAAAGCCGATGGGTTAACGTTACATGTCACAGCGGCACCAAACGTAGCAGCAGAATCATAGGAAACGCTTTGACACAAATTCGTTGAGTTATCAGTGTCTACGATAAGCCAAACCGATGTAGTATCGATCGAGCCTGGATCCATCTGTTCGCTAAAGTCCACTCCAGCAATATCAAGTCCCTGGGGAATAAACGCTGCCGTGCTTGCACTTGGGAAGGAATCTATAACTGTCGGTGGGTCCTGGTCTCCATCATCATTAAAGCCAGCGCCGCCTGCAAACTCTGGGGTCGAGAAACTATTCTGCGGTACAGCGGTTGCCTGAACCACGAAGTCGCTCAAGTTATCCTGACTATCCTTACCATTACCATTAAAGACGTCGTCGCCACTGACACCCATCGAATTCGCATCAGAACCTCCACCTGCAAGACGCTCGATGTTCTGGCCATCTGTTACATCGGCCAACACGGTTCCTTCTTTCTTAGTTGAGGTTCCCCAACCTACCAAGTCAATCACATCCGTATCAGCCGTAGCAGAATAACTGATATACACAGCTCCATTCGCAACCAGCTCTGCAGAAACAGCTGAATACGATGCGTCAGCAGTGACTCCATTCCCTGAAACGAAGTTGCTAGGTGCAATAAGGAAAAATCCGTTAGCCGGAATCGTTGTGTTATACAGCGTCAACGGAACATTCGTATCTGTTGATCCGTCCCAGAAATGAAGCTTCACACCAACCATGTCTACATCAGTAGGACCAAAGTTATAAAGCTCAATAAATTCATCTTTATCAGACGAAAGACTAGATACCCTAAACTCACTGATCTTTGCGCCCGGTAAAATAGTCAAAGTCTCGCCGGCAGAAGCATTTCCAAATATATCGGTAACATTTGTCGTTATCTGGAGAGTATTCCCCGATCCGGAAGCAATAATTGCTCCAGTTGCTTCCACGCCAATAGCGTCTGTACCAAAGTCCATAATGTCTGTGACAGTCGAGTCATCACCGCCGTCCGAAGTAACAAGAACTACTGAACCAGGACCGAACGAGTGCTCGTCTACGGGCTCGTCGAATGCTGCAAAAACATCCGTTAGACCTATACGTACCAACTCCACAACCGACGGACCTGTTGTGTCCTCCGGAATCGCCGTGTAAACATTCACAGGTGAAGACGTGCATGCCTCCATGTCACCATTGTATACTGCAGTTGAAGCACACGTGATCGTGAAATCAGTACCACCACCTGAGTTCAAGTTTCCAGACAAAGTGATGATAGCCTCTGTGGCGCTTGGACCAAAATCCACCGAGCTGATAGAAATTGAGTTGGCACCAGCTACAGTAAAGTCTGATGCTACCAATGGCCCTCCTGCGCCGTCATGAACTCGGTCATCAAAAGACACAACGATGATGTCCTGACCATCTTTCCATCCCGACATCGAAATGCTAGGGGCCGCAGCGTTCACCATGAACGGAGACACCATCATGAAGGTGCTGAGAATAAACATGAAAATGAGAACTGCTATTGCGGTTCTTTTTACGCCAATACCCCGCAATAAGCGGAACGCTGTGGTTCGTGACATATTAAATTTTGTTACGGATCTTTTTATGTACGCATTGTATCTTATTCGGGCAAGATCACTCAATATATGTGGGGATAAACTAACCTAAATAAATAACAACCGCTGTATGACAGTGGTTGTTATTTATTGGCCCAAAGTAGTGTGTCTCTTACTTCTCCTACCAAAGTTTACGGCTGAATACTAATTCACCATTACTATAGATCTTGAAGCGTCTACCATCAAGAATGTACAGAGAACTACCATCTTTCGAAATTCGCACATATATGCGTCTCTTACTGTACTCAATACCTTGCTCTGCCCCGCCCTCATACTCTACATTTATCACCTTGCTGCTCCTATCGATACTAAAAGTACTGATTGTAGAATAGTCTAATACTGGTTCTGGAATAGGTTCTGGCTCGGGAGTTGGCTCTGGTGCTGGAGCCGGCAAGAAATTCCCGTACATCAGTATATCTCCGCTGTCCTGAGCAACAAACAATGTCCTATCAGCTATCGCCACACCTTCCTGTGCGTTCCCGGGCATATTGAATTCTTCCCTCACTGAAAATGCTGTTGGATTTACCAGATCATCAACAACTAACGCCGCCATTATGTTGTTACTGTCGTACGCTGCCCAAAAAGTCTCTCCATCATAATGTAGGCCAGCAAGATCCCTGTAGCCTGTTGGGGAAACTATGGTCGATACGTGCTGTACAGACTCCTCCCCTGACAGTTTGAATGCATATATGTCACCGGTTTCCTGCATACCGGCGTAAAACAGCCCCTCTGCGTACGTCAGAGCCTCTAGACCCTGGTTATCGGCGCCCGTCATGAACTCCGTTAGATCCCAGGCATTACCAGTTAACGTATTGGTGCTCGTATTGAACTCAAGAATTGAGTCTGGTCGTTCGACTCCGATATAGATCAAATCTCCGGATTCATCTGTCGTGGTAAGTCCTTCAAAGTCTCCTCCTAGAACAGTTGAAGAAGGATCGCTACCATCATAATCCATTACAACCAGTATTCCCTCATCGTCAACAACCCACAATCGATCATTATGAACCGCAGCTCCACTTGGCTCAGATACAAAACCGTTTCCAATCTCTACCGATTCGTCAGATGGCCACGAGGATGCCGCGAATGCAACGAACGGTAGGATCATCAATGCACTCAGAATAACTACTACTGCCTTCCATCGGGTTAGTGTAATTGAGGTCATAAAAAGAGTTTAAGTTTGTAAACATTACTCCGTATGAAAATAGTATAACACACGAAGGTTATTCGATGCCCAAATATACGTGGTCTGTAGACCACGAGTTTAGATTCTACTTCTTTATCTTGTACTTTTTCCGCGCTGTGAAGAAATAAATCACGCTTCCCAACCAGTTCGCAAATACTATCAGCAATATCCATGGAGCCTTGTCCGGAATATCACGCCTAATGACATCAATTAACATCCACACCCAGAAGATTGAAGTCACGAAGAAGAGTGCCAGAACTCCGAGTATGATCGAACCGTAATCGCTAATCAAACCACGGAAGTCGATAGTCGTCAGAACCTCGTGAAGGTTCGTGTCCGAGATCATGAACGAGTCTTCTAGCTCCTCAAGCTCGACGAATACATTCAAGCCATTCACAGACCATGTGCCATTGTTACCACGAGCCTTTATTGAATACTTACCGTCGACACGAAAATGCGTGTCGTCGACTTGCGAGTACTCGTTGCCGTATATGCTGAACGTAACGATCTCGTTCTCATCCGCAAGAGCTGCCTCTAATACCACGTTTACATCTTCGGCCAATTCCTCTGTCATACCACCCAAGATCCGGTCAACGTCCTGTTCAAGTACGGCCTGTTCTATCTCATCAACCACGCCTCCAAGTACGTCTTTATACTCCTCAGAAACCGATGATTGAGCGAAGGTGGCCCCTGGAAGCAATAGCAGCGAAAGTGCTGCAATGGTCAGTAACTTCTTCATATCTAAGTTATTTATGTTTGTTTAACGCTTATAACAATATTATATCACGCCAACCTTTTCTCCAATAACAGGCTGAAACCGCTCAAACTGGCAGCGATCATGATTTTCGAGACCGCACGCCCCGGACGTGATATGTACCCAAGGTTAGCACCCTTTCTCTACCCTGTCCGGATACCCTTGACAGATTCTCAATTCTATGATAATCTCTCAACAATGCAGAAACGAGATAGGTAACTGATCATAGTCCTCGTGTCCCCCGTATACGAGAAATGTGACGGGTTACTTACTACCCTTGGGAGATCGTCATGAGCCGTCGCTACGTCCTTTTCGTCCACTGCGACACCGCCGAGACTCTCCCAAGGTCGCGAGACCTGACCCCCGACTGGCTTTCTCTGGGTGCGCCTTCCGCGCCCCGTGAGATGCGTGCTTGGCACGACCGGCGCGTTCGCGTGCTGGGCCGAGGGGATTGTGGAGCGATTCTCGGACGTGTGAGGGAGCTGTTCGGCCAAGAGGCCGTGCCTGACATCGTGATGGCGATGGTACAGCTGCAGCGTGACGCTGCAGAGGTCCAGGAGATCCTCGAGATCTCCTACGCATGACGCGCGAGACATCGCGCAAATCTTTTCCCCCAGACGCTGTCTGGGCCTTCACATAGCGCTCGTATCAACGAGCATTGTGCAGAGGCAACAAAAACAACCGCACGCGCGGTTGTTTTTGTTTACCCAAGCCTACTTACAACGTCTGTACACATTGCGTGAAAGTCTTCGAAGCTACCATCAGGGTTTACATCGAGATATTCTACAAACTCCGTTAATATAGCATCGATACGCGGATCTGGAGCATCTTTGCCCACGTATCCCAACGATTGAAGAAGATGACCTCTCATTGAAACGTCTTCTGGCCGCTGTTGAACATGGTCCCACAGACCTTGAATCTTACCGTCCATTTTCTTTTGCTCTGATGCAGACAAGACGCTCCGTAAATCAGTCAGTTCCTCGTCGCTTAGCTCAGAAAGGTCAAATGAGAATGCCTCCAATCTATCAGGTAAGCCGCAAAGATTAGCCAACATATTCAGTGTCGAAGCATAGGAGAGTTGCTTTGAAATACCACTAACCTCCCACCTCTCCAACTCCTCACCGGCTAGTAACTTCTCCATGGCATTATCCGCAAAATCTAAAGCGCCGGTCCACGGATCCTTTGCATCAACAAGCAAATAGTCCCACTTTTCACCATCAATAAAATAGAGAAGGTTTCCATGTCCCATGATATCCAAGGTTTTCCCTGTATCCTTTGTATATATCATTGCCCTTCCAACAAAATCTGTTACAGCAGCCTTAAAGGACTCATCTTTTCCGATCAAGTCAGCGATATTGCGCTCCCGAGCCCCCATCAGCCTATCCATGTCAGCCCTATCAATATCTCCTTGGCCATCAGCAAGCTTCCCCGCAAAAAGGCGAAAATCATCCAATGATAGTCCGAGCTTCGACTCTAAAAATAAAGCCGACGCTCCATCTTGATTCACCCCATCAAGTACCTCCGCCGGAATCTTGTCCTGGATTCTGATCAGCGTATCAACACTAGTGGCATCAGGCGGCGGATCCCCTTCTTCGTTATCAGAAAACATAAAATCATGAATCTCCTCTGAAACCTCAACCGTCTGATGTCCGACGTACTCGCGCAAAGCATGTCGCCCAAAATGATGCCTCAGCTCCTTGTTCGCCAACCTATCTCTTGCAATTTCTTGATCAAGTTCGCATGTACCGGACATGATCTTTTTCATTGTATAGACAGGCACCTTCCCCACTACATCTGGATGATCCTCAAAATCAAACACAACTTGCTCTTCTCCATTCCCAAGAAACGAAGGTCTGTATTTTACAAAAGACGGCTCATCACTGAGCTCCTCAAACTGCCTGTCTATCATCTCTCGCGGAGGAACCTGTGATCTATACTCTGACATATGTGAATGGTTTGATTTTTCTATCTAAACGCTACAAGTACCACATCGCGCTCAAGTCTATCAGCTGGGTCTCATCCATGCGGTGCTCTGGGTCATAATCCTGCTTCTCATGATCAACTATCCTCTTCTCGATCTCCGGATCAAGATACTTATAACGAGTAAACTGCTTCTCCAACATCTCTTCCCCACCCTTATCGGGATAGACCTTGTCCATATTGTAAATGCACTGCCTGAGTGGGGCTATTTTTGCTTGGTATCTGGGAAATGTTTTTTCATATACTCTGTTCCGCGGGCAGATTTACCAATGATAATGGCGATGACGGTAATTGCTGGAGGTACGAGCAGAAACCAGACGCCGAGAAGGGTGATGAACGCGAACGCGCCGGCTAGAAGCTCCTCGAGAAATTGAAAGAGCTTCTCGTCGCCACCGAGTGAGGCGATGACCCGCTCACGATGTTCGTCTAGGGTGGTCATGAGGCCAACTCCTGCGACAATAAACGCAAAGAATCCAGCGGTCATGATGACCCAGTTACGCATTCGTCTGCGGTCGTCTTCTTTTTTTGTGAGATTTTTCGTTTTATCCTTCATAGGTTGTGCTTAGCTTATTCGGCGGCGTCGTATCTCGCTTTGTTTTCCGCCATCCATTTCTTCTTACCTTCCCCCATTTCCTCCTCAGCTTTGCCCTCGGCGCTTATGACGTCTGCGTGCGCCTCCTTATAGTGCGGCATCAGAGCCATCATCCAGTCCTCAAGGGTCTCGCCGCTGGTCGTTGCATCACACAGGTCGCATTCCATGGTCTTCATAGAATCTCCGTTACTGAATAGGAGTTAAGTATAAAGTACATTGGCTTAAAGTCAAATCCCAGAATCACGATTTTAGAATCATGTCTTGTACATGTATGTTGAAATGGCCAAGTTGTTTTTTCATACATTAAGAGAAAGAATAGTTATAGCAACAGTATACCAGCTCGAACCCGGTCGTGGGTTCTCATCCCATCGTATATAATAAAACCGACACCTTTAACGATGTCAGTTTCATATGGCTCCCGCTACTGGACGCATTCAGAACCGTACGTTGGAGCGATATCAAGCCCTTGGTGGCTCAGTTTGCTTGACATGGCAGGTTCACTTCTTATCAAGTAGGCCCACAATCCAGTCGACGACCTTTGGCTTACCGATGATGATCGCATACATCGTTTCGCCGTTTCTCTCCACCTGCTCTCTTTCAATAAATTTTCCGCCAGCTTCTTCGATAAGAAGACGGACAGGCGAAATGTCCCAGATACGAAGGTGATAATCAACAACGGCACCAAATTTATCGTCTAACTGTTGCGTGTGTCCGTAGCAACTTACAATCGTTTCAAGGTCACCATGTGCCTTTGTTAGCTTGTCGTAATCGTCCTCCGCCCCGTGACGTTCGAATAAGAATCGAGGCCCAGCGGCAATGATCTGATCTGAAACTTCGGACGCGTCCTTTATGTCGTTCAGTGAGATCCTTTTCCCGTTCTTATATGTGCCGCCGCCTTTGGTGGCCCATAGCCGTAGGTCAAATGATGGGTGATCAATCATGCCAACGATCGGCTCACCTTTATGATAGAGGGATAGGAGCGTTCCATATCGAGGTGATTTTGCAACAAACTCAGAGGTCCCATCGATCGGGTCAAGATACCAAATATAGTCAGCATCTGCATTGTGAGTTCCATGTTCTTCTCCAACAATCCCATGGTCAGGATACGCGTCCATGATAGCGTCTCTCAGAATATCTTCCGTCCCTTTGTCTACTTCTGTAACGAAATTGGCCACGAAATCCTTGTCCTTCTTCTCTGACTCCTTGGACTCTTTGTCTTCCTTTTCTTCAACGTCAAAACCATCCTTGATGCTCTGCAAAATATACTGCCGAGTCTCATCGAGCAATGCCTGTCCAAATTGTAGGTAATCCTCATGTTTCATAGTGCGTAGTTATTAGTATCATATAAAGTTCATTGACCAGTTGATTGTCTTCAATGGTGTTGTAGTGCTTTCATAATTAGCTAACCTTAGTGTATTTGTTGGGTACAGGCCTTGACACAAGGCTCATTTTGTGTTATCTTCCGATCAGACGCTGGTGAAAAGATGCTTTACCAACAGCGTGGCTCTAAGCGAATAGCCGTGAGTAATCAATGATCAGGAAGTGCGGCGTGACTCATCTGATCAGGTAGTGGCATCCTTTCCTCTAGCCCGAAGAGGGTGACTGAAGCGTAGGCATCTGGGAGCTTACGAGACGGTCGACCGAGGAAGTGGCATAGTGCGCCCTTGACGCTGCCGGCGTCGGGTCAACAGGTTCTACCCCAGTACGGAACCCGTTGGCTCGACGCCACCTTACCCCCGATTGCATCCTGCGGTCGGGGATGTTGCTTTTTATAAGCTATTTTCTGAGACCATCTCCTTTACTAGGTCACCTAGCTCTTCGATTGAATCTACAAAATGCAACCACTCGATCTCATCAACGCCGCCAATACTGGTAGTTAGGAGCTCTATCTTGGTCTCAATGAGCTTTTTCCATTGCACTCCTGCGGAAGTTTGTAGGAAGATCATTGCTACAGGCTGCTCACCAAGAGCAACGCGAGTTACATTCTCATGAAAGATAATCGCTTCCTCTGCCTCGGTGCCGTCGCCGCCCAATGGCGCAAAGATAGCAACGTCACCTGATGTCACAGCGTTCAAGCGCGCAAAGATGTTCTCAGCTACGTCCGTAAACACAGCACCTTCAACACGTTCCCACAGAGTTTCATGCTGCTTTTGCGGAACGCCAATGTTTCTTTCGAGCGGCAACCCGTTTTCAGAGATGTATTTGGAAGCCGCTTCACTGGTCGCAGACATAGCACCTCCTGCGTAACCGCCATGAATAATGCCAAAGCCGTTATTCAAAAGAATCTCTACGGCATCGTAAACCATCTTGTATTCGGCGCTATCGCTTGGAAAGCTAGACTTTCCCATGATGGAGGCAAAATGCTTAGCCCCTGACGCTTTTTTCATCTGATTGATGTCCATAGAGCCTACTTTGCTTCAAACATATTGAGTTGTGCGATACTCAGGTGCTTCACCTCCTCGTATTGAGGCAAGGCCCTCATGAAATCATCGGTCGGTTGAATCTCAACGGTCTTAGCCAACGATAAGCTCGCATCATCGGCTTTTTCCACAAGATAGTCGTTCTTTCGTACGAACCCAACCATCGTCCCCGAAGGACGCGTCACAGACACAATGTATTCGTTATCTGAGGTTGGTTCAACGGTAAGGTCGTAATTGAGCCTCTCTGTCTTGTTGTACTCGTAGTCAGGGTCGATCGTTATGAGCTTGCCGCCATCATTGAGAAACGAGCGTAGTTTTTCAAACATTGGTACGAGATCTTGAAAATAGTCTGACGCCAAGATCATAAACACGTAATCAAACTTTTCATCCGTATCGAACGCAAACAGATCTGTGCAGGTTATTTCCGCTCCCTTCAATTTAGCCTCAGCGACATTACAGTTCTTCTTCGACGGCTCAATGCCAACGATCTTGCTTGGGTTGTGTTCGCTAACTCGCTTCATGAGCCACCCTACACCGCAACCAACATCCAACACTGCCTTTCCCTCAAAGTCCAAGCCCAATGACTGAATATACTCCCAGACCATCAATCTGAATGGCGAATTACTAAGCCAGACTATGACAAAAAGTTGCAAGAGATCATGGATCGCATTCAAACACTCACGATTGAAATTGAAGAACACTCAAAGGCAGACCATGACTACAAAACTACCGTGGGTACGGTAGTTTCTGTTGCTCGCAGAGCCAACGCTATCTTTGCCAGTTCTGAATCTCACGAAAAGCGCCAATTTATCAACTTCCTCGTTCAGAACCCGAAGTTGAAGGATCGCGAACTTGTGTTTGAGCTACGCAGCCCAATGAATTTGGTACTAGAACTTGCAAACGTTTCTTCCCAGAAAAGCAAAACGACCAGTCAAATAACTGATCGACCTGCTTGGCTCCGAGAGTGGGACTCGAACCCACGACCCACTGGTTAACAGCCAGTTGCTCTACCAGCTGAGCTATCTCGGAATGTTTCGAGTGTGCGAAACTGGTTTCTGGTGACCAGCTGCGTGCCCCTACATAGCTCAACGAGCGACGTGGGGAGCTATCTCGGAAGGCTTTTCAGCGCCGAAACTATATCATAACGATGCTGAATAGACAAGGGAGAATGCACTAAAGCGAAAACGAGCCTTTCGGCCCGTTTTCTGTGCTTTTAGCTTATAAAGCTAGTCCAAATGCGTGATAACCAAGGTACAAACCTATCGCCAGTACAACTAGTGCGGCGGTTATAATGTGGTTTCTATTTGTCCAATAACTTCCCCACTTAACCATTACATCTGGCAAGAACCACGCTGCCAACCCTTTGAGCAACGCGATCCAACCTACGATTGTGACAATTACGCGCCAATCACTCTCCCAAATATTATGGTTCAAAACCATGAATAGTCCGGCGATGATTCCGATTGCTCCAAACGTCAACAGAACCTTATCGTTCTTCTTAAACTCCTTTAGCAGTAGTGGAATGTCCTTTTTTCGTGAGATCAAGAGCAGTCCCTCGAAAATCATGTAAAGCGCTATTACTTTACCTAAGAGTATTGAAAGTTCCATAATTTTTGTTTTTGCCTCTTGCGAGGTGAATATTATTTTCTAAGTGGGTCGCTACCATTCGCCACCTCTCCGCCATCAGAGAGACTATCGCCGTCCGTATCCCAGTTCAGTGGATCCGTCTTAAACTCGTAGATTTCCTCCTTATCGTAGATCCCGTCATTATCTGAATCGTAATCCAACGGATCAGTACCTATACTGACCTCGTCCCCATCCAATAGCCCGTCGCTATCTGTGTCGGCCTTGTTTGGATCTGTCTTATAGATACCAATGGTCTCACCTCCATCACCAATCATATCACCGTCCGTATCGTGCAACCGAGGGTCCGTGCCATAAAGATTGACTTCTTCCCAATCTGTAAGTCCATCATGATCAGTGTCACGCTCGCTGTTGCTCGTCCCAAGCCGAGCTTCTTCACTGTCACTCAGTCCATCACCATCAGAATCCAAGCCGTCGATAGCACCGTTTAATTCGGACCGTGTCTTCATCAACGCACGATCAAACACAATGTCACTCTTCGTGAAAAGATCTGAGCTGACTGTGAAGGATGAAAACTCTCCCGGCTCGACATCAATTACAAAGTCCGCCCAGTTAACGCCATACATCTGCATAGCGAGCAATTCCGATGTGATATGCCTCAAGTACGGCTTGTAGTCGTCATTAGGATTATCTACAACGGCATACACTTCCGCAATGCTTCGTATCTTTACAAGCTGTACACCTGGAGCCGGTGGCATTGCAGCCCCCACCGTAAGTGTTGGCAGTGTCGCGTCAGTAACCGTCAGAATCGCATCAAGGCTATTCGCCCACGACAAGTATGTCTGAAGGTTCGCGAACGGATGACGCTTCCCGTCATTCCCTACGTAATAAACTGTAGAGAAGCTGGGAGACTTAATAAACCGATTCTCTCCAATATCCGTAATCTTCTCGTATTCACCTGTTACCGGTGACCTCCCCATCAACACTAAGACTTGATTAGACGCTGACGAAACCTCCGCGATCGCGAATACCGAGATAACAAGAACAGTAGACACAAAACACGCTAGTATCCCCCTAACGTAGGTATTAGTTTGAATTCCTTTCATATACAAATAGTATACATGAATTTCGCCGCGTGTGAACATTAGTACAGAAAATTGAGCACAAGCCAGAAGTGAGCGAAACTGCCCCCTAGAACGAATATGTGAAAAATCTCATGCATACCAAACCACTTGGTACGAGTCACCTTTGAGTCGAGCATGTAAAATATCACCCCAATAGTATACGAAAGTCCACCGATAAAGAGCCAAAACAATCCTTCGGATCCTAGATATTGTTCGAGATACTGCCACGGGATAGCGATCATCCATCCCATTATCAAATACAACGGGATCGTTATCATATGAGCCCTCCGCATTGTGAGCTCAAGTACGATGCCAAGTATCGCCAGTCCCCACACAGCGCCGAACAGACTCCAGCCCCATCCAGCGTGTGGAAAGTTTAGGGTCATAGGAGTGTATGTGCCGGCAATCAACACAAATATCATTGAGTGGTCCATGCTCTGCCAAAACGGTCTTTGCGGATGATTCTTTGCGATAGCGTGAAAGATCGTGCTCGAAAGATACAGCAAGATCAAACTCGCTCCAAATATCGATGCTCCAACAACATGTGACGCTCCCCCATTGATCGCTGCAAACACAACCATAAGCACCAACGCCGCAACAGAAGTTGCGGCGCCGATCAGATGCGTCAAAGCGCTCCCTGGTTCGTTGTGGTGCTTAAATGTCATTATCGAGTAAACGTGTAAACGTTTCGCAGGTTAACTATATTATTTGTCTGTGTAACTATGACCCGATCCCATGAGTCATTCATCGTATACGTGTACAACACGTAAGGAGGGACTCCTTCAACAGGTCCAAGACCAAGAGGAGAGGTTGCAGCATTGGATGTGATTGTACTTCCGTCTGCCTGACACTTCACCTCTGGCGACCCACCATTTGGGACTACGTGTAGTTCTGCCACATCAACAGGCGGATCGACATCGAGGTTAAGGTTACTCTCCGCTTCGTACGATCCGGAAAGTAATCCTAGAATGTCACAATGGCTCGTGACAGACAATGCAGTTCCGTCAGGCAATGTTTCCGTTGAGTAATCTTCTGTGTACGTACCGTTGTCGGCAACGTTCCATGTCCTACCAGACGCTGGGTTTGTAATCGACCCTGCAGGTGTAAACACCTGTTGTGACTGGAGAGTCCATGATCCTACCAAGGCCTCGTCTACGCCATTAGAGATACAGCTATCGTGAGCCGTGGTCGTGTCACATGATACTGGAGGAGTAATCGTACACCCCGCTCCAACCAACACCACTCCCAACAACATCGTTCCTATCTTTAAAATTCGCATATGTTTTTTATATAAATATGCATTGATTGTAACAAAAAAGGGCCAAAAGGCCCACTTCTATTCTAATCTCCACAGTAAGCACCGAGGTCAACACAGAGTCTGTAACTCTTGCGGCAACTGTGCTATCCTAGTAGTAGATCCGCCTGTCACACATTTGGACATTTTGGCTTAGGGCTTGGAACCGCTTTCAGCTTGCTGACTGCATGAGAGCCCCGCGGCATTACGGCACCCCTCCACTACCCATTGGTTTACTGATGAGTTGCAGAGGCACCCCGTTTCAGGAATCTCCTGATATGCCCGATTACCTTTAGCCAAATGTCGCAGGTGGGTTTTGTTTTGAATCAAAAAAACCGAGGACTGTCCTCGGTTTTATTCTTCTTTTAATTGCTTACCGTAACTGGGAAACTCGGCTTAGTCGCTGAAAACGAACTTGACGAGGTCAACTGATCACCAGTTGGATAGTCGAACCATTGTGTGATATCTACATCCACAACTTGTGACGACCAATCTGTTCCGAACAAAGAACTTGCAACCGCTTCACTCGCTATGTGATGCTTAGCTCCATCGGAGTCGATCGCATACACCTTAGGGTCTGACGTGATCTTGATCAACGATCCTGGCGCCATAGTAATACGCTGCCCGAGCTTGAACGATGCAAGAACATCGTCGTCTATTTCCACGACGTCATCAAAGTTCTCAAACCACGAGTAGAAAATCTGCTCGCTTGGGAAAACGTAGCGCTTTGCATCCGAGCTAAAGTAATATACTGCGGACAAACTCGTTCCCTTGATCAACGTGTTGTGAGGAACCACAGTTTCATCGTCTCCAGTATCTACAACTTCAACTGTGTGCACTATCTCGAAGTTACTGTCTGAAAAATCCGACTGAACATCTGACCCGTTCTCATCCACCGACACAACTTTTATCTTTCCCAGTGGAACATCAATATTTGGAACTGTCCAATTATACGACGTACCCGAGATGTCATCTGCCACGAGATCATACGATAGCCCTCCATTATCTGAAAAGTATAGAGCGGCAAATGGCACTCCGCCTGTCGTAACCCACGAAATCACAGTCTCATCATCCCCAGTGAACACTTCTCCGCCGTTTGGCGTGGTGAGTGTAAGTGACAACGGTGGCGCTGGAGGTGTCACCAAATCCTCGAAAGTCTGACCAGAAGCTAAACCGGCTGCGAGCACATCTCCATTCGCATCAAGAACCTGAACATTATAGTCGCCAACCCAACCTAGAATCGGCGGCGTGGTGACGTTCTCTATCACAAGATCGTCCACGAGGGATCCGAACGAAACGGGAGCACTATCTGTTGCTCGAGTAATGTGCAGTTCTGTAAATGTTTGAACGTTCGATGATAGAGCCCCATCAATGTCCGAGCTCGTTACGCCTGTTATTTCTTGCAATCCAAACTGGTACGGAAATATAATCACAACTTCGCCATCAGACGGAATCTCAACCGGAGTCGTGAATGAAACCGTCAGATTCGTTGGAGTTGAGATGTCGATCGTACCAGGAGTCACGGTAGCGTCAGTAATTCCTTCGTACGCCATTACCGGTATCGCGGCAATCAAACTCATCGTCACGACGCTCACGATAATGAGTGCCGACACTGCGCGGTTAAATGATGTTGAGATGTTTTGCATAGTGTCTATATTATAACAGACTAGTAGTCACGCAATCGCTCAATAACTTTCTGAGACTGGATCTTATCCAATGCCTTCGCCTCAATCTGTCGAATACGCTCACGAGTAACATCGAACTCCTTTCCAACCTCTTCCAACGTGTGACTAACTCCGTCTACGAGCCCAAATCGCATCTCCAGAATCTTCTGCTCACGAGGAGTAAGGTCGGCCATTGCAGTTTGCACGTAATCCTTAAGCAACTGTCGCGCTGCAGACTTCTGAGGTGAAATGTTCTTAGTGTCCTTAATGAAGTCCTCGAGCGTTGAATCTTCATCGTCATCACCAACCGTAGTCTCGAGCGATACCGTATCCTGAGAAATGCTCATAATGTGCCGCACCTTCTCCAACGCTTCTCCCATCTCAGCTGCCAACTCCTCTGGAAGAGGGTCACGACCGAGATCCTGCAACAGACGACGTCCGATTTGCGAGAACCGGTTAATGGTCTCCACCATGTGAACAGGAATTCGAATCGTTCGCGACTGGTCAGCGAGTGCACGTGTGATTGCCTGTCGGATCCACCATGTTGCGTAAGTCGAGAATTTGTAACCCTTTCTGTACTCAAATTTCTTGACTGCTCTAAACAATCCAATGTTCCCCTCCTGGATAAGATCGAGTAACGTCAAACTTTTTCCTGCAAACTTCTTTGCAATAGAAACAACGAGTCGAAGGTTCGCCTCAATCAATCTTCGCTCAGCCTCTTTGTCGTTTCGTTCTTTTCGTTTCGCCAATGCAACCTCTTCCTCCGCTGTCAGCAAAGGAATCTTACCAATCTCCCGCAAGTACATCTGAATAGAGTCCTGTGTAATTTCCATTGTAAGAGGCGCAGCCTTACGATCCACATTCACACGAATCTTATCCATGGCTGTCTGGTGATCCGCGCTGCTTCCCAAGAAGCCTTCTCGAACTTCAACAAGGTGCAATCCATTCACCTCAAGCTCATCCAAAAAGTCCTCGTATACATCAATATAATCTTCAACCTCTATAAACGTAAACAAAGCTTCGTTCTCTGTAACGAAACCTCGTGTCTGACCCTTATGGATCAAGTTGTCGATTCTTGCGCGCTCTGGTGGCGCCGATCGCTGGTACCTCCCCTTTTTAACCTCCGGCTTCTTCTTTGCCCGTGACCTTGGCTTTGTCTTCTTTGCAGGGGTCTTCTTCTTTGCCGCCGCAGCCTTCTTAGGGCGTGCAGCAGGTTTCTTCTTTTGTGCCATAAATTACAACAACGTCTGATATCGGCGTGTTAGATCCGCAACGAGCTCACTGTCCTGCAGTTGTTCCGCACGACGGAGCTCGGCAAGGATCACTTGCCGTTTGGATTTCTTAGACCTCTCCTTAAATTGGTCGATAATATTCGTCAGTTCTGTTGTCGCATCCCGCTTAGGAAGTCTATCTTTCGAGTCACCTTGACGCTCGGCCAAGAGTGCAAGACGGTCAACTCGTGACACATCTACATCTTTGTTGAGCAAGTGGGACCGAAGAGCTTCAAAAAATGATTTTTCGGGAGACTGCGTATGCACGGCATTATACACAGCAATCATCTCGATGTAAAGCATTTTGTACCAACCTTCGGGCAATTCCGCCTCATGCAGATGATCAATCAACGTTTTTGCAGTGTCTTTTGATGAAAATGCTATGGAATATAGTACATCCAGCAATTTATCCGAAGCCTCCACAGGCTCACTGGCAGACGTCTGTTCGTCATTACGAGAAGCCTGCGGCGAGGCAGCCTTTTCGTTTGAGCGAGTTCCAGCAGACGCTCGATCACTCTGGTGTCGCTTAAGCTCACCCCTCAACACATCAACGGCAACATCGACATGATCAGAAAATCGCTTCAACCAATGTTCACGCTCAATAGTGTCTACCAACGACGCAACCTCCGGCAAAAACTCAGCCCCCGCCTTTTTCTTTTCATCGACGTTGCGAGGGTCGATACTGCCAACAATCCGGTCAAACAGAAACTGCATCTTGTCGATATGACGCGATGCAACCTCCTGCCAAAGCTTCGGATCCTTCTGCACGAGATCGTCAGGATCTTTTCCGAGCTCCGGCGGAATAACCGCTACTCGCACATTGCAACCCATCGAACTCGCCAACCGCATTCCACGACGAGCAGCCTCAAATCCCGCAGCATCAGTATCAAAACTAAACACGAGAGTGTTCGTATACCTCTTCAACAAATTTATCTGCCTGTCAGTCAACGCAGTACCCGAGCTCGCAACAACGTTCTCAACTCCTGCCATGTGCGATGCCACTACGTCGAGGTTTCCTTCGACGATGACGACTTCCCCTTGCTTCTTGATCGGAGTCTTGGCAAGATCAAGTCCGTACAGCAAAGCCCCCTTATCGTAAATTGGAGTCTGCGGCGAGTTCATGTACTTGGGCTTGTCGTTGGGGTCGAGTACGCGCGCAGTAAAGCCCACTGTGTTCCCGTGGTGATCTCGCAATGGAATCATCAACCGATTCCTAAATTTATCAATCGCCCCCATCTTTCCCTGCGACGCGAGCCCTGCGTCCATCAGTTCTTTAGAGCCGATCTTTTTCTGTCGCGCAAAGTCAATCAACGACGTCCATGCGTTCGGCGAATACCCAAAACCAAACTTGCTGACAAGCTCTCCATCAAAACCTCTGCCCGCAATGTAATCACGCGCCGCCTTACCTCCCGCAGTTTTCAAGAACTTAATGTAAACCTTTTCTGCAAAACCATTAATATCTTTCATCCTGCCCTTCTTGTCATCATTCCCCTTCGTATACTTTGGCAGCTCAACACCCGCCTTACCTGCTAGCAGCTTGAGCGCCTCCGGAAAATCCATTCCCTCCATCTCCATAACAAAAGAAAATATATCACCGCCCTTATCGCACCCGAAACAGTGCCAAATCTGCTTTGGTCGCGATATGTAGAAGGATGGAGTCTTCTCACTATGAAAAGGACACAGAGCCTTAAAAGCCCCCTGTCCAGCAGGTTTACACTGCAAATACTCAGCTACGAGATCTGCAACATCAATTTTCTCCCTAATCTGTTCCTTGGCATCCATGCGGTAAGATTAGCACATTTAAGTAGATCTGTAGATATTCTATCGCCCCCTTTGTTTATTGGTGCCCTGAGCTACAACTGCGAGCATAGTCGAGATCGGTACAAGTAATACAAGGGCCAGTGTACCCGCTAATGTTCTCACAATCTCTTCTGCTACGAGCTCTTCATTAGCAAATCGCCACAAATCAATATCGTTCCCCATCATGAAGAGTAAAAACAACGGCAACGCGACTCCGGCGTACGCAAGCACCAAAGTATTGGTCACAGACGATATATGGTGCCTCCCAATTCGCATTGAACTCGCAAACAGCTCACGCTTTTTCATTTTAGAGTCGGCCTCAAGTAATTCGGCGACAGCCTCAGACTGAGTGATTGCTATATCATCCAAGACTCCAACCGCTCCCAATATCATACCTGCGAGCAAAAGACCCTTGGCTGATATTGCACCTCCAGCATCAGCTATCACAAAGAAAGCCTCTTCCGACCCGAGCCCTGACAGATTCGCAAACCACACGAACGCGACAGATAATAGCCATGCAAACAGCAATCCGATAACACAACTACCAAGCGCCACCCAGGTTCGCTTATTCAAACCATGTGACAACGGCATGTTGATCGCGAGTATCAGCAGTGACCCGAAAACTGTCACGAGCACCGGTGGATGCCCGTTCAAGATCAACGGCAATATCACAGCGAACAATATTCCTACAGTCACAATCAAACCGATCAAACCTCTCACGCCTCTCCAGGCCCCAACTGCGATAACAACAAGTGCAAACAAAAGGGTTATCCACATGATCGCCGGCGTCCTAACAGCATCGACAAAAAACACCGTATCTTCGCCATCGAACGACACTTGTCGTAAAAGAACGTCCGAGCCTTCCTTGAGTCGTAATGACACACCTTCGGAATATGCATCTTGGGTCGAGACTGTAAGCTCAACCCCAGCCTCATCGGTTACTTTGAATACATAGTTACGGAGGTCTCCTTCTACCTGCATCTCTTCAATAGACTCAATCTCGGCAACAAATTCAAAATCAGACTGCGCCAACGAAATCGAAGGCGTCAGTAAAACCAGGAAGGCTAGAATACCGAATATGCATTTCATGAATATATTATATCAAAAATTAAGCTATGCTATGCGAAGGTATTCAAAGCCAACAAACAATACTGTAGCATTTCAATACTTAATCGAATATCTGATTCTACTTCAATAGAAACCACTGCTTCAGAAGCTTTTTGCACTCCTCCTCAAAACACTCCTTGTCAAGACCGTACATATCTGCAATGCTGTGCAACTTATGAACTTTCGCAGGATTTCTAACCTCACGCACAACACACTTCGCTCCTACACGTCTGCCTGCCGTTCGAAAAAAGAGCCAACGCAATGTGTACTTCGGCACCATGTAAAACGCCCCGGCAAACAATTTCAAACGAGACAGTGGACGATCCACATCCTTATAGCCACCCCATAGTGTACGTGTATATGTATACGTGACATCTGAAAGCTCACTCCATTTATTAAAAAAGCCCTTTGCCTCATAATACTCCGCTAGCTCATCTTTAATATCGCTATTATGCCATGCGATATCGTGACGTTCCATATTTAACAATGAGTGCCAAAGGGAAATCATAGGGCATAAGTATATTCGATGATTATAACGAAGGCTCCATTGCTAAATAATTGAAGTGGAGCAACATGATATATTGTGAAGGATTAGCGGGTGGAATGTCAAATAAAAAATAACCCAAACACATTTAGGTTATTTTCATGGCGGAGAGAACAGGATTCGAACCTGCGGGGGGCTATGAACCCCCACACACTTTCCAAGCGTGCGCCTTAAACCACTCAGCCATCTCTCCGTTCATGTGCGATCCTATCGTAATCGCATCCCCTCGTCAATTAACTTTGATATACTTATAACATTATCCACAGAGATTGACCCTTGACGTTCTATGGACCCACGAACAGTGATAGTAACCGGCTCCACCAGTGGAATTGGCGAAGCTACGGCCGCAAAGTTTTTGAAAAATGGTGACAATGTTGTTGTTTTCTCCCCTCTCGAGAACGATGTCAAAGGAGCAACCGAGAGATTATCTGATCTCGGAGGGAATTTGCTGCCTCTCGTTGGCGATGTCCGGGACATACGAGATATCAAGCATATCGTTAAAACAACAATGAAAGAGTTTGGACGAATCTACGTTCTAATAAACAATGCGGGGATTGCTATATGGAAGCCCATCGAAGAGCACACAGACAAGGACTTTGACCTGATAATGGACGTAAATGTAAAAGGACCGTGGATGTTTATTCGCGAGGTAGTGCCGATCATGAAAGATCAGGCTTACGGCGTTGTGATCCAGATATCGTCAATACGCGGTGAGCAAGGATCAATGAACTACTCGGTATACTCACCCTCCAAGTTCGCATTAATCGGACTCACACAGAGTTTAGCTGACGAAATCCAGGAAGGTATTCGATTCTATTCTGTGATGCCAGCAGGTACTCACACACCGCTTCATATGGGAGTACACCCGTGGAAAGATCCAGATAAGCTCATGACACCTGAATATCTTGGAGGCAAGATCTTCAACCTCGCAAAAGGAAAGAAACCTAGTGGATTTGCTTTGAAGGTATATAAGTAGCAAACCAAAAACGAGCCCGCGAGGGCTCGTTTTCTTGTATTACTGTAGAAGTCCGTCAATGATTGTCTCGAACTGTGCCAATGGCACTGCTCCTGAAACTAGCGAACCATTCACGAATGTTGCTGGAGTTCCTGTAACTCCTGCTGCTGCTCCACCTGCCTGCTGCTGTGAAACTAGCGACTTGTACTTTCCTGAGTCCAAACACTCTGTGAACTCACCCGCGTTCAATCCAATCTCACCTGCGAGCCTCTCGTATGTTGCTTTATTCAGGTTCTGCTGATTCACAACGAGCTCGTCGGCCATCTCCCAGAACTTACCTTGGTCCCCTGCACATTCTGAGGCCTCAGCGGCTGGAATGGCGTTAGGATGGATGTTTGTAAGTGGGAAATGTCGATACACCCACGCAACATCATCACCATACTTTTCTGCGAGAGCCTCCATTGTTGGATGGTGACGTCCACAGAACGGGCACTCAAAGTCTGAGTACTCTACCAAAACTACTTTAGCCTTACTAAGATCGCCACGTACATGATCCTCGTCTGTGACTTCAGGCATTGGTGAATCCGCTGGTGGCGGGGTCACCGCATCATTGTTGTCACTTGGCAATGCTGCGACCGCAGCGTTACCCCCACCTGCCAACGCATCTGCATCCGGCAAGCTAACGCCTCCCAACATGAATGCGAATACGCTCACAACAGCAATACCACATGCGAGTCCAAATACGAACATCGTCTTTGGGGGACCCTCAAAAAATCCTTGTTCCTTCCTGTAATCATCCATAATTTTGTTTCTCCCGGAAAATGGTGCCGAAGCAACATCTGCCTTATTTGTTATGTCGCTGTATTTTAGCACGCCCTCCCAATATCCGCCAAATCCCCCACACTCCTGCCGCCAGCATTAACACAGAAGTGTACTGAGCTGGGGTTAAACCTAGATATGTCACATCAGCCGCTCTGTAAAAATCCAAGAAGAATCTCATGATTCCATACCATACTGCAAAGACAGCTAGAAACATTCCAATGGGTTGCTTCTTCTTGGCAAGCATCGCAAATACTATAGCCAAAACAAATCCGTTGATCGACAGATATAGTCCGTGGTCATGACGAACGACTCCATCAGGATACTGCATTCCCATAGCAAAGTCCGTTGCAGTTCCTGGATGGTCGTGAATCAAAAAGCAACCAATGCGACCAATTCCAAGCCCTAGCGGAAGTCCAAAGATCGTAGCGTCGGCGTACTTCCAAACATTGAGCCCATGTTTCCTAAAGTAGAACCAAGCGACGATCAACGCTCCGATGAAACCGCCCGTGATCGAAAATCCTCCGTTCCACACTCTGAATATCTCAAGTGGATCTTGAACGTATGTCGCTCCATCGTAAAATACTATGTGCATTATACGAGCTCCGAGTAACGCCGCGAGTATGATCCATGTACCAACATCGTAAATATGCTTCTTTTCGAGTCCAAGCTTCTCGGCTCGTCGTGCTGACACCCAAAGTCCAACTAAAATCCCAAGCGCAACAAAGAATCCCCAAACCTGAATGGGAACAGGACCTAACTGCCAAACGTGTTGCTCGATGTACGGAATCATAGCTGTTCGTACCAATGTCCAAGATCAAGAAGCTTAGAATCGGATCCAGCAGGTCCCATCAATTGTAGACCAACTGGAAGGCCTTCAATATCGCCACATGGGATCGATAACGCAGGTATACCGGCTAAGTTTGCGATTACTGTGTAAATATCAGCCAAATACATCGTCAAAGGATCGTTAAACTTTTCCCCAAGCTTCCACGCCACCGTAGGAGTAGTTGGGCCCATGAGGACATCCACATCCGCAAATGATGCCTCAAGCTTCTCACGCAGCTCCTGTCGCGCACTCACAGCCTTCTTATAGTAAGCATCCACGTATCCAGCAGACAGCACGAACGTACCGAGCAAGACTCGACGCTTAATCTCATTACCAAACCCCTCGGTTCTAGTCGCCTTCACCTGCGCATTGATCGTATCGCCTGCGGACACACGTCCATACTGCAGAGCATCGTAACGGTTCAGGTTACTCGACAGCTCAGCTGGCATAATCACGTAGTACATTGCAAGCGCAGCATCAAGCATAGGAAGGTCGACCTCTACGATCTCCGCCCCCTCTTTGACATACTTATCAATTGCATCTTTAACGACCTTTGCAAGTACAGGGTCCACGTTATCGTTGAAGAACTGCTTAGGCACTCCAATTTTAAGACCCTTCACGCTAGACGATGCAAGCTCGGGCAACGCAACATCCTCACTATAGCTCGTGGAGTCCTGTGGATCATGTCCACCTATCACTCGCAACACGGCTGCAGCATCAGCAACATTCATGGCCATCGGTCCGATCTGATCAAAACTGGATGCCATCGCCATTAAACCGAATCGCGACACAGCGCCATACGACGGCTTAAACCCAACGACGCCGCACATAGATGCAGGCTGTCTGATTGACCCACCAGTGTCGGATCCAAGCGCAACTGGTACAAATCCTGCAGCAACCGCTGCCGCCGATCCGCCAGACGACCCTCCTGGAACTCGGGTCTTATCCACAGGGTTCTTTGTTACGCCAAAGTGACTCGTCTCCGTAGACGACCCGGATGCAAACTCATCCATGTTTGTACGACCGATTATGATAGCGTCCGCCTTCTTGAGACGATCAACAACCGTCGAATCGTACGACGCACTATAATTTTCCAAAATTCGCGAACCTCCTGACGCAATCTTCCCCATCACAAGCATGTTGTCCTTTATCGCTACAGGAACTCCTGCCAATGGCCCAAGATCCTCACCTCTCTCGCGACGAGCATCGATCTCGTCCGCCTGCAATCGTGCATCAGCCTCAAAAACTTCAACAAAGGCGCCAATGTCAGTGTCCTCGTTGCTAATCTTCTCCAAATAACCATCAACAACTTGCCGTGTTGTCATGGTCTTCTCCTCATAATGTTTCAAGATTTCTTTTATCGTCATAGGGACGTCAATTTCGATTGGGCAATTGGGCAAATTTAAATTTTTGGAAGTTTCATTCTAACTGCTCAATTTATGGTCCAAAACTCCATGCGCTTCCAACAAATCGTCAGACGTCTTCGCAGGAAAGTTATCAAGCACAGCTTTTCTTTCTGCCTCTGAAGCGGGATCCACGTCATCGTCGCGATGAGAGTCGCCAGCGATAGCATCTCGCGCAAATGGCTTGCTCTCGATCTCCATATCTTGCAACTGCTCGACATAACCCAAAATGCTCTCCATATCTTTCAGGAGCTGTTCGCGTTCGTCCTCCGCAATGTTGAGACCTGCCAATTCAGCAAGCGTGTCTAATTGTTTGTTTAAGTTCATATACCAGACCCAATCATAGCGAAGAACTGCTTTTCATTCAATATCTTAACTCCAAGCGCTTCTGCTTTTTTATATTTAGACCCCGGAGACTCACCAGCCAACACAAAGTCTGTCTTTTCACTCACAGAGCCTGACACTCTGCCTCCCTGCGTTTGAATAGCAAACTTAGCCTCGTCACGCGTCATGTCTTTAAGCGTCCCCGTTAACACAAACGACTTTCCGCTCAACGCACCAGATGTGCGTTTTTGATCCTGAACACAGCCGCCATTCTCTTGAAACTCAGCGATACTTTTCCGAACACGCTCAGTCTGAAAGAAATCATATATCGAGTTCGCAACTACGTCCCCTACATCTTCTACGTCAAGCAACTCTTCCGGCTTTGCTCGCATCACACTTTCCAAGAAACGGAAGTGCTCCGCTACTCGACGCGCTGTCTCGGATCCAACATGATCGATTCCAAGCGCAGTCAAAAACCGTGGAAGCGTTACTATCTTTTTTGACTGTATCTCATCGTGCAATTTCTGTGCACTGAGATCTGCAAACCCCTCTAATGATAGTAGCTCATCTACAGACAACTCGAATATGCTTGCGGTGTTATGGATCAAGCCCTTCTCAAGTAACTGATCGATTGTTCTCTCACCGAATCCGTCGATGTCAAACCCCTGCTTCCCTACTGCGTAGACGATTCGTGAACGCTGTCTTGCATAGCAAGATCGATTCGAGCAGAACAAACCAACCTCTCCCTCTTCTCTCTTTACCTCACCACTACAAACCGGACATTGCTTTGGAATCTCAATCTTCTTTTCGCGGCCATTTCGCAATTTCGGTAGAGGTCGAATCACCTTCGGAATAATATCACCAGCTTTGTGTATGATCACCGTATCTCCTATCCGTACATCGAGCCTCTTTATCTCGTCTATGTTGTGCAAACTCGCGTGCTGAACCGTTGTGCCGGCAACCCAGACGGGTTCTAGCTCAGCAACCGGTGTAATCGCACCCGTACGACCAACCGACCATTCAACGTCTACGAGTCGAGTTGTCGCTTCTTCCGCAGGGAACTTCCAAGCCGCCATTCCGCGATGACCTTTCCCTGCTGTGCCGAGTTTTTCCAATGTCGCACGATCATTTACCTGGATGACAACGCCGTCAGTCCAGTAGTCGAGCTTTTCGCGTTTAGCAATGAGTTCCTTGTAGAACCGTTCGACACCATCAAGATCCTTTACGGGCTCCATGATCTCGTTCACCGGTAGACCCAGCATCTGCATAAACATATGCTCATGCTCATGCTTCGTCTGTCCAATGTCTGTAGGAACCGAGTATCCAAAGAACTGCAACTTTCTGTCCTTGATCACGTTCGGATCTAACTGACGAAGAGACCCAGCGGCGGCATTCCTTGGGTTTGCAAATACTTTACGTCCCGCCTTCTCTTCTCTCTTATTAAATTTTTCAAACAGTCGTTTTGGAAAGTAAACTTCTCCGCGTGCCTCCATGCTCAGATTCTTCACGTCAGAAAGTGATTCTATCAATTCCTTTGAAGCTCCATGCTTTTTGAGTTTATCGAGATCTGCCTTTGTTGGCTGCCTCAACGCCAGCGGCACCGCATCCATCGCGCGCGCATTATGAGTAACATCTTCACCCACTGTACCTGTACCTCGAGTTGCCGCAACATCAAGCAAGCCATTCCTGTAGTGAAGACCGATCGCTAAACCATCCATCTTAACCTCACAATAATACTCCGGGTTCTTAACTCCAAACTTAGCTAGGCGAGCCTCCCATTTCTCCGCTTCCTCAACTGAGAAGATGTCCTCAATAGAAAGCATCTTAACCTTGTGATTCACCTTCTTGAAACCCTTACGTACACCGCCTGCAACTCTCTGCGTTGGCGAATCGGGAGTGATCAACTCAGGATTCTCATCCTCCAACAGTTTCAACTCATGCTTCAACGAGTCTAAAGCAGCATCTGAAATTTCTTGCTTATCCAAAACATGATACTCGTATCTATAACGAGCAATCTCTTTTTTCAACTTATCGATTCGAGCTGCAGCTTGCTTACTCATAAAAATATATCAAATAGTTGCTTCCCCCAGATCAACACAATAAATGTTCCGATGCTTAAAAATGTTCCAAATGGTACTCGGTCACCCATGGAGTGCTTTTTCATCACTATCGCTGCTACTGCATAGACAGCTCCAACAACATAAGCAAGCATCATCCCTGCAACTCCTCCGGCAAATCCCAGCATCGCACCCATCAATGCACCCATGCGAATATCACCTGCACCAAGCAGTCTGCCGCCAGACAGCGCGTACTGAGCAAGAAAGAAAAGTGTAAGCACTAACATTCCTGCTCCGAGTGAAAACATGTTCACTCCCAAGATCAGATTCAAACCGAGCGCGATTATGATCCCGGGCAGTGTGTATTTGTCCAAGATCAACGAGTACTTGAAGTCATACACAAATACTATAACCAGAAATAGCGTGAACAAAATATCTCGCGCAAGCCACAACCCGATCTGTAGTTGGTAGCCATCCGGCACCCAGATACCATTCATGTATCGCCAGAAATGGAAGATCACTAACAAGAATATTGCAATCTCAATTACCGGATACTGCCAAGCAATGTGCGCCTTGCACGATCGACATCTATACGTCGCGAGCACGTCTCCGACCACTGGAAGCAGGTCAGTTCCCTTCCGTGGTAACTCGCATTTCAGACAGGCCTTCTTTTTCTTCATCCACTTCCACTCATCGTGAGCACGAAACACTCCCCCAGCAATCAAGCCAGATGCAAGTAGCCCAATAATTGTGGCCGTTAAATACGTCAACATGCGGTCATTTTATCACAATAAGCACTAACTAAAAACCCGGTAAAACCGGGTTTATATCTTCTATTGAAGCGCACAAGAGCCATTACGCGCCGGCACTATCGCCTGACCAGGATATGCGCAAACAAGACCCTTCTCTATATTCGTCTGCGGAATCGCACGTTCAACCATGAAAGAGATCACATACGCATCACCCGTACTCTCATACATGTACACCCGTAAGTCGGAACTACTTATTCCGATACTAGTTTGAGCAGGAACTGGATTTATGAAAATCTGCCCTGTCGGTGGACACGATGCAGCGAATCCATCCGAGCTCAAACAGTTAGCCGTCTGGCCTCCAAGCGCAATAGGTTCCAGTGCTGCAGGATACGCGTTTTGCTCATTGAAGAATAGTTCAAGAGAAGCTTGTACACGCGACACGTCGGCAAGACGCTTGTAGTCTCGTACGCGTTCTCGCGCTGCAGAAACAGAGATGCCCGTTGCGAACAACAAGATCACAATGATTCCGCCAACGATCATCCCTTCCATCAATGTTAATCCTCTTGGTTGTTGCATAGGTCTGAATAATTTTGAATCAACTGCAGTCTCTACGCCGCTCTACTTTCGAGTATACGATGTACTTTTTCTACCACCTCACTCGGCACAAAATGTCCTTTTAGCAAGTATGCGTCAACTCCGTGTCCCATCATTTTCTGAACAGTGGCTCGGTCAGAGGCCTTTGTGAGCACGATAATTGGCATTGTAGCAGTTTTTGGCGATGCTTTCATGCGTGGAATCAGCTCCCTGCCATCACCCTCGCTACTTTCAATGTCCATGACTAGTACGTCCATCCCATCTTCAACGCATTGGTCAACGTCGTCCGGATGCTCAATCACGGTCGTCTTCCACCCTCTCGCCTCGAATTTCCGGGCAAACAACCCAGCGAAAAATGGATCGTCCTCTAGTATGCAAATGTGATATGGGGTGTTCATACTAGGGATTCTAATTCGTGAGACGACCATCGCTCTCCATTCCAAACCGCCACTGGTAATGCTGACAATCCTGGCGACATCGCCATCAGCCTCCGCGCGACGTGCACAATGTCGTCATCACCTTCAATACAACAACCCACCCGACGTCCAAGGGACAAAACAGCTACCAAAGGTCGAACCTGCGTATGTATGCTGAACACCGTGATCAACGGCACCTCGCTGTTTCTTGTTGTGAACCTGTGTGACTTATCGCCCGCGCTCTCGAAAAGAAGATCAGAACCGGGATCATGAACAAGTAGGCCAAGAGGCTCGGGTCGCTGTTTCCATGCCTCTACCATATTATTTCTTGATCTTTTCTTTAACCGCCTTCTTTTTTGAGTGCATCGCCAATCCAATAGCAACAGCAAATCTGGGTCCAAGTTCATCGAGCACAGGGCGCAACGCAGGGTTGACCTTCACTCTCGCCCATGGGTCCCCAACAAAAGTTCGTACATTCAGCTGCTCAGTCAAAAACTGATCGAGTCCCGGTAAGAGCGCAGACCCACCTGTCAGTATCACCTTCTCAACATGCTGATTCTTCGAAATCTCTGATTTTACAAAAACCTCCATAGCGTAATTCACCTCGTGCACAATTGGCTGGAATAGATCAACCACTGCCTTAGGTATCGCGCTGCCGGAAGCATGTAGGTCGTACTTCACCTGCTCAGCCTCTTCAATGCTAATACTCATCTGGTTCGCAATCGCCTGAGTCACCGAACCACCTCCAACTTTAATACTTCTGTTTATAAATGGGATCCCGTTTTCCACGATCGTCATGTTAGTTCGGAAGGCTCCCAAGTCCAGTATCATGATAGGACTCTTGTCATCTCCGATCATAGAACGGATTAAAGCGAACGGCTCTGTCTCCAAACTCATGAGGTCTAATCCCGCATTCTGAAATATCTTCGTGTACGTACTCACCATCGTTTTCTGCGCTCCAGTGATCATCACGCGTACATTCTCGTCAGCGCGCCCCGTAGCCTCATTTTTTTCTGCAACTAAAGTCTTCTCCTCCTTCGCTGCGCTACCTTTGTCACCACTGTCTTTGATGTTCTTGTCGTCAATCAGTTGGTAGTCGATTATCATCTCTGCGAGCGGTAGCGGAAGCAACTTCTCTGCCTGACGCCTCACAAGAGAACGGGTCTCAAGCTCGTCTTTTACTTTTGGAATTGCAATTATGGAACTGAAGACTGAATGAACAGGTAGTGATGCAATGACATCTTTACCCTCTACGCCAGCCTCTTTTACGAGTTCTTTGAGGTGCTTTACCGCAACTTCAGGATTTTCGGTCAGTGATGTTGCAACAACGTCCGCATTACGAGATGTTGATCCGTATGTCATCAACTTATAGTGACCATTCTCAAACAAAAGCTCGACGATTTTCATACCGCCCGCTCCAACGTCTACGCCAATGTAGCGCTCTTCTTTTTTTCCAAACAGTGACATTTAATTTATTATACCACTCATCGAGCAGCCTCATCTAGAGCCTTGTTGACAAGTCCATCAGCATGTTTGTTCTTCTCTCGACGCACATGTTCGAACGTTATCGTCTTGAATTTGTGGCTCAAATTGATCACCTGCAGGTACAACCGTGCAAGTACCTCGTTCTTTACTCTGTACTCTCCTTTCAATTGCTTAACAGCAAGTTCGGAGTCGAGTCTAACAGTGAGCTCGTCAATGTCGTGAGCAATTGCAAGCTCA
>PVBE012239821.1_pt1 | contig 104158 bp, 84 predicted proteins | sample 1631181 | NCBI WGS metagenome assembly PVBE01 (sample SAMN08397723, study PRJNA350692) | Marine metagenome, whole genome shotgun sequencing project. | isolation source: water | place: Pacific Ocean | collected 2012-04
CACGGTGACTTTGAACTCGCTTTCCGCGCGCTCGACCGACGCGTATGACAGCGTCGCGCCCTCGCGCGGCGTAGCGCAGGAGAGCGCGGCGTTGATCGCGACCTTGCGCGCGAGACTCTCGTCCTGCCCGCTCCCGGTCAGCTCGGCGACTGCGGATCGGGCGAACTTGGCGGCCCAGTACCGGCAGTCGACGGCCAGCAGGAGTTCGGTCTTTCCCGCGTTGAGGACGATCAGCGTCATGCCTGGGCTCTCGGCATAGACCTTGACGCGGCGCTCCTCGGGAATGAGCCTGACGATGGCAATGTCCTCGGCGTCGCTTGATGCTTGAAGCGACTTGCCGAGCGGCCCGCCGTAGCCGACGAACCTCGCCTCAGTGACGGGAACCAGGACGTCGTCGCCGCAAGTCAGCGCGATGTACGGCTCCGCAAGCGCCTTGCCAATCGTGGTCTGCCAGCCTGCCGCAAGCGCCCACGGCGCCATGCCCGATAGCCGGGCGGTCTCCGCGTCCGCGGTGACAATAGGCCGCTCGCCCGCCATCAACACTGCCGTGCCCTCCGCGCCCGGAGCCACTGTGAGAACCGGGCGCGCGAAACCGGCTGCGGTCGTGGTCGCCAGCGACTCCGCTACGGTATTGGCGCGCGAGAGGACGCTCCCCAGTTCCGAGCGCAGGCGGATGATTGGCTGGTCGCAGGCCAGCACCTCCGCGACATGCACGGTGCCGGTCACGCGCTCTTGGGCGGCGAATGTCAGGAGACGGTCCGCGTTGGCGGCGGATGCGGCCAGCAAGGCGATGGCCGCTGCTGTGGTCGTGTATCGTGTCATGGGCGCTTGTTTTATGAGAAGCGGAGGCCCTTGGTGGGGGCCTCCGCTGAGTAAACATCCGGTGGTGTAGGGGAATTCCCCTACACGCGATCCTACTCCTCCGCGTCGAGTTTCTTGAGCTTGCGTTCGAGGTCCTTGACCCGGCGCTGAAGCGCCGGCAGCTTCTGCGTTGCGGCGAGGACGCGGAGCGAATGGTTATGCGGCTTTGCCGGGTAGCCGGAGTAGTAGCCGGGCTCCGGGAGGTCGCTGAAGACGCCGGCTTGGCCGCCAACGATGATGTCGCTGCCGATGGCGATGTGATCGTTGACGCCGACCTGGCCCGCCATGACCACGCGATCTCCGATGGTCGCGGATCCGGAGATGCCGACCTGGCCACAGATGAGACAGCCCTTGCCGATGATGACGTTGTGAGCGATATGCACGTGGTCGTCGACCTTGGTGCAGTCCCCGATCATGGTCGCGCCAACGGTCGCGCGGTCTACCGTGGCATTCGCGCCGATTTCAACGTCATCGCCGACGATGACATTGCCGATCTGGGGGATCTTGCGGTGGGCACCGTCGTCTTGCACGTACCCAAAGCCGTCGCCGCCGATGGATGAGCCGGCATGGATGCCCACGCGCTTGCCCAGGATGCATCGGTCGCCGATGAAGACCTGCGGGTAGATGATCGAGTCTTCGCCGATTTCGACGCTGTCGCCGACGTAGGCGTTCGGGTAGACGATGACGCCATCGGCGAGCTTCGTGTTGTCGCCGACGTAGGCGTTGGCCCCGACGCTGACGTTCTCCCCGAGGGTCACGTTCTCACCGACGATGGCCCGGGGGTGGACGCCCTCGCAGACATTCGGCTTGGGGGCGAAGATCTCCAGCACCTTGCTGAAGGCCAGCCTCGGGTCCTCAGTGAGAATCATCGGCTTGCTGCCGCGAGGGGCGTTGGACGGGGCGATAAACGCCGCCGCCGGGCTCGTCGCGGCCTCTTCCATGCGTTCAGGGCTGTCGACGAAGGTGATCTCGCCCTCGCGCGCTTGATCGAGGCTGCTGACGCCGGTGATCGAAATCTGACCGTCGCCCGTCAGGCTACCGTTCACGATGTTAGCTATGTCTGCTAGTGCGATTGTCATGTGGCGCTGGGTCCCTCCGGTGCGGGGTATTGGCCTATCCGTCTGATTCCCGCACTGGGCGGCGAGCCGCCCAATAGTCTCTCAGGAGCGAGCGGAACTGCTCCGTGGCGTCCGGGATCTCTTCGTCGGCGGTGGCGACAAACCTGACTTCGATGCCGTTCATCGCGGCTACAGCCCGCACGGCCCGGTTCGTCCCTTTGCCGATCTCCTCAAGAAGCCGGGCGCGGGCATCCTGGAGTCTGACTTGCCTGCGCGCCTGGGCCGCCTGCTGGGCGGCCTCGGCTTGCGATATCAGTTCTGAAACGTCTCCGGTGTCGGGTGGTGGGGGAGTGTCGGTAAGGTTCTCTCCCGGCTCCACCGTTGCCGCTGCTGCGTCGAGTCCGGCGCCTTGTCTCTCGCGGGCGGCGCTTCCGCTTTCAAGCAGAGCCTCCGCGCGCGCCGTCTGCTCTGCTTCGTCATCCTCGGTATGGTCCACTTTTGCCTTGACCAGGCGCTCCTCGTAGTCACTTCGTAGCTGCGCGAGTTCGTCCGCCGACTCCCGCACCACCTCCGCCACCTCGGCCTCGATCTCGCGCCACACCTGAGCCTGTCGGTCTGCTGCGTAAGCGGCCTCGTCGGTGTCATCCGAGTCGGCCATCAGTCGCAACTCCGCCAACTCGCCGGCTCGCCGTCGCACGGCTTCCGTCTCGGCGCGCATACGGGCGAGGCTGGCTTCGTTCTGTGCCTCGCGGAGTTCGGCCGTCCCGGCCTGTTCGACCCGCCGCATGGCCTTTACGTCGCCTGGATGCGGCCACTGCTCAAGCAGTCCGTCTGCTTGCTCGATGCGCGTCGCCAGGCGGATGTTCGCCCGTTCTTCCCAGAGCGTCAGGACTTCGGGGCGCCTGAACACAGGTTGTGCCGGCCGGGCGAGGCTTCGGCCCAGGGGCGAGGTCATGAAGGCCTCCAACGCCTGGATCCGTGCCGACGCCGCATGATGCATTTGCTGGGCGCCAAGTTCGCGATAGTCCGGATACAGCGGATGCTCACCCGTTAGCGGGCCAGTCCTGACCAGGACGACCTCCGTCTCCGGCAACGTCACTTCGGCGACTTCGGCGCGGGACTTGGTGCATCCGGAGATCCACGCCGTCGTCGAGAGCACAGCCGCGACAGCCATGGCCGCGCTAGCGAGACTACTCGCCGTCGCCCTCGGCCGGTGTCTCACCGGGCGCCTCCTCGGGCGGAGCTGTGGTTGCGGCGGCGTCCGTGCCATTGAGCCGCTGCACGAGCAACTCGGTAATGTCTTCGCCACCGAGGTAGACCAGCTTGCGGTCGATGACCAGGTCCAGGCCCTTCTCTTCGGCGATCGCCTTGATGGCGTCCTCAACGGGCTTCATCAAGTCAACGCCGAGCTTGTGCTGTTGCTGCTGGAGGGAGGCCTCAACTTCGCGGGCGAGGGCCTTGAGATCGGCGTCGCGAGCGCGCACCTTGTCCAGCAGGGAGTTGAAGCGTTCTGTCTCCTCAGGCGTCCGGTCGATCTTGCCCTCGAGGTCGCGGTATTCGCGCTCGAGTTCGGTGCTTTGCTTATTGAGCGCTTGCTCGCGCTCGATTTGCGCCGGGGTCGCCTGGGGCGTCTGGATGATCTCAGCGGCCTCCTGCCAGCCCTCGGCGGAGAGGAAAAGCAATGTGCTCAGGCGCTGCAGTTGGGCCTGCTGGGTCTTGTACCAGAGGGTCAGCTTCTCTTCTTCTAGTTGCTTCTGGGTGAACTGCTCGCCGACTGCGTCGAGGTCGATCAGTCCGACTTTGAAGGTAGCGGCGTCCTGGGCCCAGACAGCGTTACAGCCTGCCGCCAGGAACCCCAGCGCAGTGATTGCTGCGAGAAGACGTGTTCTCATCAGTCGGTCCTTTCAGGCGGGGCCGGCAGAGGCCCCGTTGGGGGTGTAGACAACATTGACGCGCCGAGGTTTCAGCGAATTACCTCGGCGCGCATAAGTTTTCTCGCGTAGGGCTAGGCAGAGCCTAACAGCTAGCGGAGCCGCGTCGCCAATCCGTTGGTCCATGCCTCGACCATCGCATCGACTGTGACGGACAGCGCGCCGTCGATGTTCAGCGCGCTCTCGTCGGTAACTTCGCCGATCTTGACGGGAATGACCGCTGCGCCCTCGAAGATCGCCTCGAACTCCGCTTCCTTACCGGCCTTCACCTCGACCACGAAGCCGCCGGACTCGCCAAACAGGAGCTTGTCGACTCGGAGGTCGGTCCCGAGAGACGCAATGTCGACCTTGGCGCCGAGTTGGCCTTGCGCGTAGCCGCCCATTGCCATCTCAGCCAGCGTTACGGCCATGCCGCCGTCGCTGATGTCGTGACAGGCCGCGACCGTACCGGCGCTGATGGCGTCGATGACGCCGTAGATGGCGGCGCGTTGTTCATCCCAGCGGACCTCGGGAACGTTCCTGCCGAGTCCGAGGTCGAGCGCCTGGTAGTATGCGGACCCGCCGCATTCATCGTAGCGCGGGCCGACGAGGTAGAGCGAGTCACCGGCTTCCTTGAGCTGCATCGTGACCGCGTTGGCGTAGTTGTCGATGACGCCGACACACGCCACGATCCCCGATGGCTCCACGGCGTTTCCGGATGCGGACTCGTTATATAGGCTGACATTGCCGGACACGACGGGCACGGGCGCGCCGTCCTGGCCTTTCCAGCCGATGTTGTTTGCCGCGTCCGCGATGCCCTTGACGCCCTGCACGAATTGCCAGAAGGCGGTGGGCTTCTCGGGGTTTCCGTAGTTGAGGCAGTCGGTCAAGGCGCTCGGAACGGCACCGACGGCGGCGACGTTTCGGCAGGCCTCGGCGACGGCGTTCGCGCCTGCCCAGTAGGCGCTGATACCGCCGTAAGCGGGGTTACCGTCCATCGCCAGGGCGACCCCGGCGGATGAACCCTCAAGGGGGGCGGCCACTCCGGCATCGGCCTCGCCGGGACGAATCACGGCGTTGCCCTGGACCTCGCTGTCATACGATCGGTAGATGAACTCGCGCGAGCAGACGTTCTCGTGCCCCAGGACCGTCAGGAGCGTCTCGGCGAGGTCCGGCGGCAGCTCGAAGTCGGGTTCCTGACCGTCGTACACGAGCGGCTCGGACTCCCGCTCGTAGCGGATGCCCTCGGTGACGGCATCAACCGGCGCGTCGCAGACGATCTTGCCCTGGTGCGTCAGCACGTAACGGCCGGTGTTGTTGAAGCGCCCCACAACGCTGGCCTGGGCGCCCTCGTAGACGTTGGGCAGGTCCCAGTCCTCATTGTAGATGCGCAGAACCTCTTCGGTGAACTCGGTCGGCACGGCGAGGAGGTAGCGCTCCTGCGTCTCGGCGCAGCAGATGGTCTCGGGGAGCAGATTCGGCAGGCCGACGTGGACCCTGTCGAGGTTGATCTCGACGCCGAAGCCGCCGGCGTCCGCGATCTCGCTGGACCCACACGCGAATCCGCCGCCACCGATGTCCTTGCAGCCGATGATGATGCCCTTCGCCTTGGCTGCGTCGCGGACGGCCTCGTTGGCCTTGCGCATGGCGAGGACGTTCTTGAGGAACGGGTCATCGACCTGAACGGCGCCACGGTCGTCGGCGGCCTCTTCTGCGCTGAGGATCTTGCTGGCGAAGGCCGAACCGCCGAAGCCGGAGTCATCCGTGGGCTTGCCGACGAGGATCATGTCGTACGGGTGGTCTTTGGCCTCCGGTGGGGCGAATGAGTGAATGATGTCTTCCTCGGCGACCAGCCCGAGCGCGACGACGTTTACTAGGCAGTTGTCATCGTACGAGTCGCGGAAGTAGACGTCGCCGCCGAGGTTTGGCACACCCAGAGCGTTTCCGTACTGCCAGATGCCCTCAACGACGCCATCGGTAATCCAGCGGGTGTGCTCGGCGGATTCGCCGGTGAGCGAGCCGAAGCGCAACGGGTCGCCGGTCGCGATGACGCGAGCGCCCATGCAGTCGACGTCGCGGACGATCCCGCCGATGCCGGTAGCCGCGCCCTCGCGTGGGAGGACCTGGGATGGGTGGTTGTGGCTCTCATGGGCGAAGACGATACCGTAGACCTTGCCTTCATGCTCGCAGAAGCGGACGATTCCGGCATCTTCCTGGGGCCCGAGAAGCACGTTCGGTCCATCGGTGGGCAGCAGGCTGAGTGATGCGCGTGAGCTCTTGTACGAGCAGTGCTCGCTCCACTCGACGTTGAAGATGTGGACCTCGGTTAGCGTCGGATCGTGGCCAATCAGCTCGGCGACCCGGCGGGCCTCGTAGGGCGTCAGTCCGACACCGTGCTCGGCGAGCGCCTCGGTGAGTTCCTCATCACTGAGTTCAGACACTGGGACCCGTCTCTCGTCAAGTTCCATTGATCGTCCCCTGGTAGCGGAAAGTCAGCGCAACGCCTGCGGCGTTCGCTCATTATACACCGAAATCCTGCGTTGGCGATTCCCTCGATCGGGTGCGTGACGGAGATTGCTGGGCGGGGGCGCCTTGGGTGCCCGGCCGTTCGATTCTGAGCGCGCTGGGGAGTAACCTGGCTGTCGAGGAGGAACAGTGGGGCTGGTGGCGGGAACGCAATGCGGGAGGGAGACGTCCAGCGAGTTACATATGAGAACCAAGGCTACAGAGGACAGACCAGAGCGATTCAGCCAGCGGAATGTGGGCTTCAATCGCCAGCATTCGGATGAGAAGCATCCCGCGCGCAACAAGAAGACGCGCTCGCCGAATGATGAGACCGGGCGCCCGAGGCCATATCACGCGCCGGAGGACTTCGCGCTGCAGGCGGGCGCGTGGGCGGTGGCGCGGCGCGCGCAGGGGATGGGGGAGATCTGGGAGCCGAAGGAGGGCGTCGAGCCAGATTGCTCGGAGCCCGAGCACCTGACGGCGAGGGTCAAGGAGGCGGCGCGGCTGTATGGCGCAACGATGGTCGGCGTGGCGAGGGTGGACCCCAGGTGGATCTACGAATCGACCGGCGATGCGGAGCCGATTGAGCTGCCGGAGGGCGTCGACACGACGGTCGTGATCGGCGTTCCGATGGACTATGAACTGATGCGCTCGGCGCCGTCGGCCGTGGCGGCGGCCTCGACGGGCAACGGCTACTCGCGGATGGCGTTTGCCACGACTTGCACGGCGCAGTTCTTCACGGAACTGGGATTTCGGGCCATGCCATGCGGGAACGATACGGGGCTCAGCATCCCGCTGGCCGTCGATGCGGGCTTGGGTGAATGCGGGCGGAACGGCCTGTTGATCACGCGGGAACTCGGCCCGAGGGTGCGGCTCTGCAAGGTCTTCACCGACGCACCGCTGGTGGCGGACACGCCGGCGGAGCTTGGGGTGCGGAGCTTCTGCGGGGACTGCCTGAAATGCTGCGATGAGTGCCCAGCGAACGCGATCACGCGTGGCGAGCAGACGACCGAGGGCCCGACGCCCTCGAACCACCCGGGCATCAAGCGTTGGTTCGTGGATCCGGACAAGTGCCTGTCATTCTGGCGCGTGAGTTGCTCGAGTTGCATCCGAAGCTGCCCGTTCAATAAGCCAGAGGGGCGCATCCACGAATGGGCGCGGGCGCTGGTGGAGCGGCGGTCGCCGGCGATCAACCGGTTTCTCCTGCGTCTCGATGACGCGCTTGGGTATGGGAAGCGGCTGGGTGGGAAGTACTGAGACGGCAGGGCGTGATGAATCACGCCCCTACGAGGTGACCACATGTTGGTACTTGTTGTGTGCGCGATCGTGTTGGCTCCGGCGTTTGCGACGACGTATCACGTCTCGCCTGATGGCGATGACGCGGCGCCAGGGACCAGGAATGCTCCCTGGCGGACGCTCGCCAAGGCGAATGAGACGCTGCGGGCGGGCGACACGGTGGTTCTGTTGCCCGGCGAGCACGCGGGGGTGATTGAGCCGGCGAACTCGGGCGAGGACGGCTCGCCGGTTGCCTATCGGGGTGAGGCGGGCGCCGTGCTGACGGGTGGGGAATCGTCAGACGGCGTTTGGACGTGCGTTCGGTTGAAGGAGCGCGAGCATATCGTGGTGGAGGGATTCACGCTTCTGCCGGTGCGCGGCGGCTGGATGGCGCTCGATTCGGCGAGCTATTGCGTCATCCGGAAGTGCCACATGGAAGCGGCGCGAGGGACATACAACCCCATCATCTGCAACGACTGCCACTACAACCGGTATGAGGATCTCAAGTGCTGGCGGTCGCTCAACACGGGCGAGTACGGGCACTTGATGGGGGACATGTGGAACAACAACGCCTGCACGCATAACGTGTTCGAGCGAGTGCATATCAGCCGCGCCGGGCATCGGCCGTTCGGCATCTGGTTCGACTCGGACCACAACGTCATCCGGAGCTGCACCTTCGACTGTCGGTGGGGACGGAATTTCGAGTTCTTCTCGGCGCCGAGGCTCCTGGTCGAGGGCTGCGTGATCACCAACGGATTCGACGGATCGGGCTCGGCCGACGGTCGCGCGAAGCTGTTCATCATCGACTCCATCTTCCGACGCAACGCGATCTATCGCAACTACTACGGGCCGATAGTCATCAACTCGTACCAGTGGCAGGAACTCGAGCCGTTCGGCATGATGCGCTCGAGGGTGTACCACAACACCTTCACCCGCAACCACGAGTACGGCTACGAGATGGTGGACAAGGGCGCTGAGCCCGACCCGCACTACGTCGACGGGAACGTGTTTCAGAACAACATCTTCGCGGGCAACGATCCGGGCGGCGATGGGCTGGCGCTGAAGATCAACGCGAATATAGGCAAGGGCAACGTGTTCAAGCACAACGTCATGTACGGCGCGGCGCCCGGCGCGATCACGGTGCGCGAGGTGTCCGGCGAAGACATGACGACGGCTCAGGCGAATGAGCAGAGGCCGGAGCAGTTCATCGACAACATCGACGCCGACCCTCTCTTTGCAGACCCCGACTCCGATGATTATCGCCTGCAGCCTGGCAGCCCGTGCATCGACGCCGGTCAGTCGCTTGCGACGGTTCGCGAGGATGGCTCGGGCAATGAGATACCGGTCTCGGACGCGCGCCCGTTCTACGACGGCTTCGGGATTCCCGGCGAGGTGGGGGACACGGTCCTCGTTGGCCGGAGCAAGCAGCGGGTCGTTGTCGTCGAGGCCGACATCGATGCGAACGTGCTGACGGTCAACCGCGAGATCTCGTGGAAGGCGGGCGACGGCGTCACGCTGCCATACGCGGGGAGCGCGCCGGATCTAGGGGCGTGGGAGCAGAGGCTGACACATCTCGCGCCCGTAATCGAAGATGGCTTGCGCCTCGAGACGATGGAGACGGCGACGAAGCCGGTGGTCGCTACGGACTTTGAGCCAGAGAATCTCGAGGACTGGTTCTACTACTGGAACTTCAGTCGTCAGCGGAATACCACAGCGCGACTGGATAACACGACGGCTGCATCGGGCAAGCACTCGATGCGCGTCTACGCGACGGGGGACGAGGCGAACTTGAGCTGCGATGTCCGCCCGCGTTGGTGGGACATCGACCGCTTCCCGATCGTGAAGTTTGCCTATCGCATCCCGGAGGGGACGCCGGTAGGCGTGTGGCTGTATCCGTTTGGGAGCTACGGCAGAGGGCGCGGGATCGTATGTGCGGGAGGCACGGCAACACGCGAGGTTAGCGGCAACCACGATCTGGGCGCGGTCGATCTGATCGATGACGGACAGTGGCACGAGGTGACGCTCGATGCGCGCGGCATCCGCGACATCTTCCCGGAGGTGAAGCTGCTGCAGATGCTGCGATTCCATACGAATCGGAATGCCACCGAGGGGCAGGAGTTCTGGTTCGACAACTTCAGGATTGTGCCAGAGGCCTGGGAGGCATAGGCACGCCCAGGTTGGTCTTGTCACCGGGCCAGAGCCGGCGCGCGATGAGGCCCAGACCCACGCCGGCCGGTGTGGCGAGGACGATAAGCGTCGCCGCGATTGGGTCGCCTGCAAAGAGGCATGTCGTGGCCAGAACGCCCATGGTGACGGAGCCGAGCGCGTGCCCGGCCCGCCCCAGCCAGAAGCTCAGCCATGCCACGAGAGCCAGTCCTCCGATCCAGACGGTCTTGGGCGCGATCCACTCGACGTGCCCGATCCCCGGAGCGGAGGGCGAGTCAGTCACGGCGATGAGCATCATCGCCCAGACCCAGCCGACGACCATCCACGCGCTCCAGGCCGCCGCGATTCCGATTCCCCCGCCGATGCCCGAGACGACCCGCGCCCAAGTCGGCGCCGCGAGGCCGACGCCGAAGCGTCGGAGCTTCACGTGCAGCAGGCTTCCCCGCAGCGTCTCCATCATGTGCCACGTGGCCCACGCGCCAACGAACGGCACGAGCCCCCACGTGGTGAAATGCGCAAACCCCAGGGCCGTCGGGGGGGTAGGTGGAGCGGATGGGCCGCTGCTGAACGATGCGAGCGCGGAGGACGCGGCGGCACCGATGAGGATGACGCACGTCGCGGCGCGCTTGAGCACTAGTCCACCTCCCACTTTTTCCGCAGGGCATCCGCGAGCCGCATTCCGAGGGGGATAGCTAGGACGCATAGGACTGAGGCGACGCGGTCGCCCAGGGGAACGCCCGCGCTCTCCGCGCCGACGGAGACCCACCAACTGTATGCCGGAGCCAGCGCCATCGCGACGCCCACGCCCCACGCCCATTTGCCGAGCCAGCACACCCCCAGCGCCGTGGCTCCGGCGAGTCCGATCCAGACCGTGCGGTATGAGAACCAGACCATCTCGTCCGGCGCGACGCCCAATGGTTCGGTCAGTCGGAACCAGGTCTCCACGATCCAGAGCCAGGCGAGCAGGCCGATGGCCGCGCTCCACACGCCAAAGACCGCTCGCCCTAGCGCGGAACGGGCCGACCATTCTGTTGCCACGATGAGCGCTTTCGGCCGCCGCCGGACGAGCGCGCGCGCTCCCGCGAACATGGCGACGCCTATCGCGCCGATCCATGCGATGAACAGCGCCGCGTGGCCGATCTTGAGCGGCACTCGTGGACGGGCCGCCCAGCCGTAGCGCAGGTCCTGGATCCACGCCTGGCCGTCGAGGCCCATGTGGCGCCAGACGCTACGCTGCCCGGCGATGGCGGATGGATCGCTGGGGTCGGCGCGCTCGGCGATCCGCCACCAATTCAACGCGATGTCCAACTCGCCAATCTCCTCGTTCAACCTCGCCATGGCGGTGCAAGCCTGAGCGCGTTCGGCGCCTGCCGGCGCGCGTTTGGCCGCATAGACGCCTTGCGTTAGCGCCTTCAGCGTCAGCGTGCGGTAGTCGCGCGCCACCGTCGGGCCCACATCCTCCATGGCCGTCGAGTCATCGATCACCCCATCGAGGCGCGCCTGTCGGCGGGCGTCGTCCCAGTAGGCCTCAGACAGCGCGCGATAGGCCCGCCAATCATCCGGGTGGCGCGCGACCGCTGCCTCGGCGTGGAGAACCATCTCGCTCTGCGCGTCGGCGAGTGGGGTGAGGAGCGTTAGTAGTAGCGTGACTCCAAACATGATCACTATGAGTGACGCGCTGGATCACTCGCAGGATGCGGAAGGCGAGCAGTTTCCGGGCCGCGAACACCATTGGCAGCTCACATGATGAAGGGACACGTGTCATGAATTGTCTGGCTCTGCTGCTCTGCGCGTTGCCGATCTCAGCTCAGGAGACGCAGACGGAGGTGCTGTTTCCTGGCCGCCCGAGCGAGATGCTCGACTTGGCTCGCGACGGTGGTCGCCTGCAGCGCGAGTTCTCGGCCTGGGCGCTCGAGGAGACCGATGATGACCAGCGTGGCGAGGTGACGCGTTGGGCGTTCACCCCGAGGGCCGAGACGAGCTTCAACGATCTGTTCTTCCGCCCCGAGCGCGTGAGGCCGTTTGACACGTTGGTCTTGCGGGTCCGCAACGTGGGAGCGGCATTCACTCTGACGGTGAAGATCGTCGACGCGCATGGCGCCGAATACACGCCGAAGGGCGTTGAGGTATCCGCCGGCGGCGAGTGGCAGACGGTTCGCCTTCCGATGGCGGACTTCGGCGTGGCGAGTTGGTCGAGGGATTCTGACGGCGCTCTCGATTGGCCGATGCGGGCGATGGCGATCATCGCGTTTGGCATCGAAGCGGGCGTTGCGTGCGAGCTGCTCATCGGCGAGATCGCGGTGGAGCGCCCGCAACCCGCGCGAGTGACGGTGCAGTCGGCCTTCGTGCCGGAGACATGCGACGCGGGAGATCGGCTGCGCGTGAGCGCGGTGTTGGTGTCAGAGGGGCCGTCTGCTCAGGAGGACGAGATAACGCTGCGGCTGTTGAGGGACGGGGCGACCGTCTCGTCGCGAATCGTAAGGCCGCCCAAACCCACCACGGAGTGGGTGGCCGGCGGCACGATTGAGGTCTCGGGATCGCTGAAGGTGCCGACTTTCGCATGGGGCGGCTCTTACGACGTCCACTTGAGCGTTGGCTGGTTGGATCTTGGTGATGAAGACCGCAACGACGGGGTGATTGGAACCGTGAACGTCAAAGGACGGGAGGCGAAACCAGTGAAGTCCGAAGTGCGCAACTACCGAGGCGCGCCCACGTTGTTCATCAACGGCGAACCGAACGCGGCGATGGTCTACATGACGTACCAACCGAACTCGAAGTACTACGGCCAGTTCGGGCGACAGGGCGTGCATCTCTACTCCTTCCCGTCGACCTGCAGCCGGCATACGTGGCAAGGCTTCGCGCGACAGGCGTGGCTGGGACCTGGCGACAACTTCGACTTCTCCCAGCTCGACGAGCAAGTCCTCAAGATTCTCGACGCCGACCCGAACGCGTACCTCTTCCCGCGGGTGTACGTAAACTCGCCGGACTGGTGGGACGAATTGCATCCGGATCAGCTCGTGCTGTACGACGACGGGGGCGAGGAGCCGAAGCTGTTTCACGAGACGGGCAACAAGCCGTGCCCGTCGTGGGCGTCGGATATCTGGCGGGAAGACACGGCCTACGCGCTCAGGAAGTACATCGAGCACGTGCGGAGGAGCCCGTACGCCGACCGAGTGGTGGGGTACCACGTGGCTAGCGGGACGACTGAGGAGTGGATGTACTGGGGCGCCAATGAGGATAAGTACTGCGACTACTCCAAGCCGACGTTGGAGGCGTTCAGGCGGTGGCTCCGGCGCGAGCACAAGACCGACGAAGGGCTCGCCCAGGCGTGGGGCAACGCCGACGTGACGCTTGAGACGGCGGAGATCCCGCGCTTTGCCAAGCGGTCGAGCACGGAGCATGGCGTCTTCCGCGACCCGACGTCGGCGCGCGACGTGATCGACTTCCAGATCTTCCTGTCAGACCTCACCGCGGAGACGATCAACTACTTCGCCCGGACGGTGAAGGACGCGACGGGGGGCGACTCGCTGTTTGGGACGTTCTACGGCTACGTGCTGCAGCTCTTCTATCAGCGCCAGCAGAACGCCGGACACCTCTCGCCGCGCGCGGTTTGGAAGAGCCCGGACGTCGACTTTCTCACCAGCCCGACGAGTTACACCTTCCGGGGTTTGGATGATGGCTACAGCCACTTCATGTCGCTGACGGACGGAATGAAGCTGCATGGGAAGATGTGGTTTGACGAGAACGACATCCGCACGTGGCTGACCGGCGGCGAGACAGGGGCGTGGGGCAAGACAGACAGCTACGAGGACACGCTGAAGATGGAGGAGCGCGAGTTTGCGAACGTGATCTGCAACGCGTGCGGCCAGTGGTGGTTCGACATGGGCGGCGGGTGGTACGACGACGAGCGGATCCTCGAGGACATCGGCCGGATGAGGAAGGCGGCCGAGTCGACGGTCACGCTCAATCGCTCAAACGTCGACGAGATCGCGTTCATCGTCGATCCGCACAGCCTCGCGTACCTGCAATCAGCCACCGGCGTTCCAATGGACTTCATGGCCCACCAGTTGCCCGAACTCGGTCGCTGTGGGGCTCCGTTCGGCTACTACACGCTGGACGATCTGCCTGATATCGGGCCGCGGAAACTGTACATCATGGCGTGCGTCTGGGCGCCGACCGAGGCGCAGCGCAAGCTGATCGACCGGCACTGCAAGCGAGACGGGCAGACGATCATCTGGCTGTACGCGGCGGGGCTGGTCCGCGACGGGAAGCTGGACGAATCGGCGATGGAGGAGCTGACGGGCATGAAGCTGCGCTACTCCGAGGAGCCCGCGAAGCTCATGGTGACGCTTGAGGGGATGGACGTGCTGATGGATGGCATTCCGGACGGGACCATCTACGGGCGGGATCGCGTGGAGTCGCCGGTGATATTCGCGGCTGACGAGCAGGTCTACACGCTGGGATCGATGGCGGACGGGAAGGCCGGGTTCTCAGTGCGGAGGTTCGACGACTGGACCTCGATCTTCTCGGCGGCGCCGATGGTGCCGGCTGAGCTGATCCGAAACATCGCCCGAGAGGCTGGCGCGCACATCTACGTCGATAGCAATGACGCGATCTACGCTAACCGCAGCCTGCTGTCGCTCGTAGTGAATGAACCGGGGCTACGCACGATCCGGTTGCCGAGGCAAGCCGTCGTTACCGATCTACTCACCGGCGAGACGGTGGCGACGAACGCGAGTCAGTTCACGGTCGACATGCCGAAGAATGGGACGAAGATCTGGAGGGTGAGGTAGGGGCGGACGCGAGCAGCGACAGTCGACGGGCTGGAAGCCCGTCGCTACGGGGCGGCGTGAGTAAGAGCGGCTACTGATCGGCGAGTTCGGCGCGGCGCTCGCGGTCAGCGGCCCACATATCGGTGTCCACCAGTTCATCTACCAGCTGGTCGACCGTATCCCGCGTATCCTGGTCGTCGACCAGGGCCTCGATGATGGCGCCGACTTGGTCGGGTGACAGGGCGATATCCGGCGCCTCCACGCCGGTCGATGCAGCGCTCTGACCTCGTTTCCCGCGGCCGCCCGCCACAAGGTGCATGGGCCTGTCCGCCCGGCCTCCGGGAAGGGCAGCTTCGGCTTGCTTCCACCCCAACTCATCCTGAAACTCGGGCGTGTGGATGTCGATGCGCCATTGATCGATGGTCGCTGGTCCGAGGGTGAGCGGCCGCGTCGTCGCTAAATCATCCGTCAGTTCTCCGATGCCATCTACATCCAGGCGGATGAGGACCTGCTCGATGATGCTCGGCAGGAGTGGCTGGCCATCGGCGTCGCGCAGACGCTCGACATCTCCGTGGACACCCGGTCCGCCGGCGACCCCGGCCGGTCCGGCCGGCCCTGCGATTCCAGTTGTGGTGGCGGCATCGGGGTCATAAATGTAGAAAGGTGGTTCGTAGCGTTTGCGGACCTCGCGCAGGCGGTACGCAGCGCCCCGAAGGCGCGCCGTCAGCTCACCCTTTAGGGCTGGGATGAACTTCGGGGTGTCATCCGAGGTCAGATGCAGGGCGGGCGCGCGGCCGACTGGTCCCATCGGCCCACGAGGACCTGCCGGGCCTGACCTGGCGATCGTCGGCCCCGTGACGTTCACTGGAGCGGGGCGGCATGGGATGGTTTGCTCAGCACCGGCGGCGACGTCCACCCAGCACCGCATCGCCGAGATCTGTTCGTCGGCACTCGTCTCGATCTGGATCTCATGCCAACCTGTCGAAAGTGACAGCGTTCCTGCCTCCGGCGCGGCCAGCTCGCCATCCACGTACACCCAAGCACCTTCGGGGAGGTCTGCCAGGACCAACTGTCCAAACGCGTCGGCCTGCTGCGCGTCGGCTTGCGGGGACATAAACAGCGCGAACGTCGCCAGTATCCTCATTCGGTACCCCCTACCATGGCTTCATCGCAACGACCAGCACATACGGCACGTGCACGAATGCGCTCCATGCGCCTAGAAGGTCTGCAAGGGCGGCTGCGGCGGCGTCGACGCGGGCGGAGTCAGCTTCGCTCAGCGGCAGGCCCTCACACAGTCTGACGGCATCCGCCGTCGTTGGTTGCGGGAGATTCTGCAATTCGACCCACGAATCGAGCCCGGCTGACTCGCACGCGCCGGGGAGTTTGCGGCCGATCTCAGGATCGGCGCCGGCGGCAGTGAGGCCGCGCAGCCAGACGTCGCGGAGCGCGATCTCATCGGGCCATTCGAGCATCCCGCCGAAGTCGGGTTCGATGCAGACGAGCGCGCCACCGGGTTGGAGGACGCGGGCGGCTTCGGCGACGGCGCCCGGGCCGGTCCAGAGGAGGACGTTCTGGCAGAAGATGAGGTCGAAGGAGTGGCTGGCGAAGGGGAGGGAGAGGGCGTCTCCGAGGGTTGCGAGTGCAGGAGGTCGCGGGCCGGATACTTCGGTCTTTGACCTCGTATTCGGCCCCTCCGGACGGCATTGACTGGTGGGGTGGCATCCGGTGCTCGGCCCCTCCGGACGGCCGCAGGCAGGAATGCCTGCGCCACGTGCGTCCACCGAGTGGTCGATGGTGACGACGGTGCCGCGGGCGCGGCGGGTCAGTTCTGAGGTAACGAAGCCGTGACCGGGGCCGATCTCGAGGACGCGATCTCGGGCTCCGATCTGGGCGCGCCGGAGCAGACGCCCCCGAGGCCCTGACAGCCAGTCGGCAAGCTGTCGCGAGGCCTCGGGGTCGGGTAGATCGGGGCACGGAGGCATCGAGGCGCCTCTAACGTCCGCCGCCGGCGCAGGCACATGCACACGCGCAACCGGCGCAGGCGCACCCGCCGCCTCCGCCGCCGGAGCCGCTGCTCTCGGCGAGGGATGAAAGCGTGTCCATCGTGACCTTGTCGACGCCGGACAGGTTCATCAGGCCCTCGCCCTTGAGGCCCATCGAGCCTGGGTCGATCTTCGACGCAAGTCCGCCGGCCAGGTTCTCGGTTCGCCCGGCGAAGGACTTCGCGACATCGCCGAGGCTGGTCTTGCCGCCGGACGTGTCGACCTTGGGGATGCTCATCCCGCCGCCGTGGGACGATCTGTACCACGGCGAGTGATAGTGGTAACCGCCGCGATGCCAGTAGTGGAAGTTATCGATGCCGTCATCGGCGGCGAGGAGCCAGAGCAAGTTGTCGTCGCAGTGCGCGGTGCGTTTCTCGACATCGCCGAGGGCCTTCGCCTCCGCCCAAGCGCGATTGACGATGTACTGGTAGTAGGCTTTGGTGCGCTCGAGATCGAAGCCCTTGAGGCGCTTTGCCGTGCGCTCGATGGCGGTCTTCATCGCCTCGTTGAAGTCAATCTGGCGCAGCGGATGACCGGGATGGGCCTCAACTTCCTCGAGGAACGGCTGCTCGTAACCGCGTATGACCGTGCCCAGTTCGCGGGCTTTCTTGCGGCGCTCGCCGCGCTCCAGTCCGAGGTAGGGCGCGAGGAGTTTCACCTCCAGCGGCTCATCGTCAATTTCCTCGACGATCCCCTTCTTGAGCAACCCAAAGACGACTAAGGTCAGCACGCGTCCGAGCGGGAGTTCGAGCACGATGGCCGCTTCGGGAGCCGCGAGTCCGCGCTTGATCCCGCCACCCTCAACGGAGGCGATCGCGGGCAAGTACTTGCCCTTTCTCTTCTTCAGGGCTTTCTCGGCCAGGAACCAAAGCGGCACAAGCGCCGGCAACGCGAGCAACTCGGTCCATGGCTGGACCACGAATAGGAAACCCATGCCCGCCAGCACCAGGACGAACACGCTACAGCCCGTGCCCATGGTTGCGCGGAAGAACGCGACGCCGTAGAGGACGAAGACGACGACCGCGAAGATGAAGCGGATGTGCGGGTTCTCCATCCACCACTTGTAGAAGAGCTTCAGCGGCGTCATCTTCACGACGCCTGTTATGCCGGCCCCGGGGAAGGAGAGCTGGAACATGTGCCCGTCGTCGAGCCGCACGCCATTGCGCAGCCACGCGGCGAACGGGGTGTCGCCCTCGAAGTCCTTGGCGGCGAACTCATCGCCCTAGTGCAAGACTTCCTCGAGCTTCACGTTCTTCGGGAGGTAGACGACGACTCCCAGGTCGGAGGTCCCTTGCACGTAGGGCGAATCCCACCATGTGGTCTTGACCCAGACCGAGACGTTCTCTTTGTTGCCGGTGTCTTCAGTGATGTGCTTGGCGACGGTGTAGCGGAACTTGAACACGCCTGACTGTCCGGGCTGGATGGCTCCCCCGCCCAGCGGAATGGCGACTCCGGTGCCGGTGCCCTGGTAGTCTGACGTGTCGAACGTCGACAGGCTCTGACCGTTGATGGATGCGGACATGTTCGATACGTCGTAGTGCTTGGTGAGGACGCCCATGTCAACGATGTCGACGGGGTGGGCGCCGGGCTGGCACCGGAACTCGATTTCGTACTCCAACGTCACTGACGCATCGGCGTTGGGCCAGACCTTCAGCAGCATCGTCGGGACGCTGAAGCTGTAGTTCTGAGAGATGGCCGCAGAGCCGATGAGAAAGGCCAGCAAAACGAGCAGCGCGGTTTTGGTATTCATGACGCACCTCCCGTGTCCGTGTCATCAGCCCAGCCGCTTGGGTCTTTCACGCATCCTGCGGCGCAGATCTCGATGTCGGGGCAGATCTCGCACCGCCTCGGCGCTTCGACGCTTTCTCGGTAGCGGGTGAAGGCCTCGTGAGCCCAAATCTCGTCCCACGGCTGCTCGACGATGTTGCCGCACGGGACCGCAGGCCCGCGTGGCGCGTAGACGCTGCCATCCGCCTCAATGCGGATTGATACCTCGCCGCTCGCGCGCGGGCCGGCGATGACGTGGTCGGCGAGCGATTTGGCCAAGTCCATCCGGACGGGAGGATCCCACAGGAAGGTGGCGCCGAAGTCCTCGGCGGCCTCGGTGATCTCAGTGGCGACCTGCGGCAGCGCACGCGCGGGCAGGGCGCCGGCGGCGTCGTGCTCCTCTTCGCCATCGAGGCATGCGATCGCGTAGAAGCGCATGTTGCGGACGCCGAGGTTGCAGAGACACTCGACGATTCTCTCGAGTTCATCCGCGCTATGGTCCGTGAGGGGAACTTGGGCCATGGGGCATAACTCGACGTCGCGGCAGAACTCGAAGGCGGCCAGCGCCGCCGCGTGATCGCCGGCGCCGAGTTGGGAATCGTGTTCGTCCGGATCGCACGAGGTGTAGACCAGCGTCAGGAAGTCCAGCCCGGCGTTGGCCGCGTCGTTCAGCGTCTCGGTGCTGAGCCACTTTGCGACTGTGCGAATCCCCGCGATCATACCGATGTCCTCGGCGATCTCGACGAGGCGGACGATCTCGGACTGGTCGCGGCTCGGGTCCGCAAGGAAGGCGACTTGGGGCACGCCAACGTCCCACAGCGAACGCAGGATTGGCTCGATCTGCTCCGGGGCGCCTTGGGCCACGTGTGCCTGGAACGGCGCGCCGAGCTGTCGCTCGTCCACCGGCGCCCATCCACCGAAGTTCGTAACCGGGTGCTCGTGATCGGGCGTCGTGAGGTCGCTGATCAGCGCGCGCACCCGCGTGATGTCATCCGTCACTTGCCGCGCGGATGCCCCTCTGAAGCCCGCCCTGACCGCCTCCAGAATCTGCACGTCATCGGCGCCCGACAGCACTTCGTGGACCATCAGCGTCCCAACGGGGGACAGGTGCGCCGCTTCGGCGGAGTTCGCGAGCAGCATGCCGCTGCCATCGGGGTCCACGCGCAGGTGGAACCGTGTCGGCGCGTCTCCAACCATCTCGGTGAACGGGTAGATCCCCGGCTGACAGCCGGTGGGCTCATCAGGCATGGATGACGGCCTCCTCAGGTCTCTCGGCGCGTTGCAGCGGGCAACCCCCGCCGCAGGTTTGCAGCTCATCGCACGTGACGCATCGCTCGGGCAGGCCGGCGGCGGCAGGCGACTCGCGCCGGTTGCGGATGCGGGAGAATAGGTCGCTTTTCCAGATATCGCGCCAGTCATCGCGGAGCAGGTTGCCGGCCGGCTCGTAGTACGATTGGCACGGGAGCACAGCGCCGTCTGGTTCGACGCAGATGGAGTACTCCGCCGCGTTGCAGGACTTGGCGCCGAGCTGCAACTCTAGCGGCGACAGGCGGCAGTATTCCGTCGGCGTGTACCAGAGGAACCGCATGTCCAGCTCCGCCGCGCGCTCGCGGACAGATTCCAGCACGGGCGCCAGCTCGGCTTCGGTGAGCGAAGTCGGGTTGAGCCTCCCGCCGCCCGAACAGATCATCCCGTTCATGGCGAAGGTCGTCACGCCGAGCGAGTGGATGAAGTCCAGCGTCTCAATGGCATCCCCGGCGGTGTCTCGCGTGAGCGTGGTGTTCGTGATCGCGTGGAGGCCGGCGGCGAGGGCGCTTTGGATCCCCAGGACGGTTCGCTCATGTGCCGACGCGCAGACGACGCGGTCGTGTACCTCGGCGAGGTGTGAGGCAAGGGTGACCTGGATGTGATCCAGGCCGGCCCGGCCCAGATCGGCCGCGAAGCCGGGCTCGGCCAGACGACGACCGTTCGTGTTGACACCGGTGACCTGTCCAAGGCGGGTGGCGTGGCGGATGAGCTTGGGCAGATTCGGTGACAGCGTGGGCTCGCCGCCGGTGAAGATGATGTGGGGGACGCCGATCTCGGCGAGCTTGCCCAGGACTGCGCGCCAGCCACGCAAGTCGAGGGGCTCCATGCCGCGGCGTCCCGGCTCGTTGTAGCAGTGGGAGCACTCGTTGTTGCAGGTGTACGTCAGCGCGAGGTCGGCTTTGTATGGGGCCTCGGCTCGGGTTGAGAAGACGGGCGCGCGCTGGAGTTCGGGGAGACATGTCGGGCAGTCGCCGCCCGGTTGCTTCAACGCCTCGATCGCAACGGCGATATCTCTCACCTGCCGCTGAAGCTGATCCTCGGGCGCGTCCGGGTACCACGCGCGCATTACGCGGCCGACGCGGGCCTCGGGAGCGCCGTCGAGCAGCATACGCGCCATTTCGGCGGCAGTGGGAGTGAGATGCACGACGTGCGATACATCGACGAAGAGGGCGCCGCTGCGGTCGTCATGGATGCGTAGGTGCAGGCGCCTCTCGCCGCCATTCGAGCGGATTCGGTGAGCGTGGAGGCCGGGGCGCGTCCCTCGGCCGTAGGTCGCGCGCATTTGCCGGGTGAAGGCCCGGACATCGCCCGCGACGGCATCGAAGGCCCGGCGGCAGACGGCTCCTACCACTTGGGGGCCTCCTCAACCTGGTAGGATGTGTTGCAGTAGGGGCACTCGACGAAGATGGCGCCCTCTTTGAGCCCGACGCTGTTGTCATCGAGGGGAGCGCCGCAGTTCTGGCACTTCAACTGCTCCAGTTCGGCGTCGCCCGCGACATCGATGTCTTGCGTAATGTGTGTCATCTGCTGGGGAGCCTTCATCTTGCCCATCCAGAATATCACGACCGCGGCGGCCAGCATGATGACGCCGACGATGAGCCGCATGGGCAGCCCCTGGTTCCCGACGATGAAAATGAGCCCCAGCAGGCCCAGAACAGCTGCGAGGGCGTTCCTTGCGTGCTTCATCGATGCTTGCTCCTTGAGTGAGGACACCAGCGCGTTCGTCCGACTTCGCCGCGCCTGATGCCCGACCCTCTCAGACATCCCTGCAACACTGTTGCCGTCGGGCTATGGCCGAGACTCGATCATCGCCGCCCAATGTCGATCCGGGTCGTCGCCGCGCCAATCCGGCTCCATGTCATCGCTGAGTCCCCACGACCAGATCAGGTACCCCGCAACCGGGCCTTCGGTTTCGGCGAGGTCCATGTTGATTCGCGTGTTTCGCGGGGATTGGCCATACCCGAGGAAGAAGAAGACGGGCGGCGTCGGCGCGTCGTCTCGGATTGTGGCGAGAGCGAAGTCGATCCGATTGGGCGCTCTGGCGCGAGGCGTGCCGTCGGAGTCGAAGGGGCTCGAGAACCAATTGCAGATGACGATGTCCTCGCCGAATGCGCCGAACTTGCGCTGCACGGGGCGGCCTTGCCAACTCACGGAGCCATTCACGCGCCATGTCGCGGCTTTGCGGGCCCGGTCATACCACCAGTAGCCCAGCCGGCGCCCCGGGGGAGAGGGAGCGACGATCTCGCCGTCCACCATCCCGTAGGTGGGGGCCAAGCCGCCATAGTCGCCCAGCATGGGGAGAGGCTCGTGCCCGAGTTCGGCCTCGGCCGCTCGTATGTCGTCGCGTTGGCGGAACAGGAAGTAGAGGTCGTCGCCGCCACGGTACTCGAGATCGCGGAGTTCCTCCGGGCTGAGATCGCCAGGATCGGCCCGCTCGGCCGGCACGTTCGCTGGCCATGGCGGCGTTCCCGCGTGGGCATCGCGGTAACGGAACCAGAACTCGGCCCGAGTCTCGCCCGGTCGCGGGGCGTCGTCGACATCCCACGGGAAACCGAAGGGCTCGTCGCAGATGTACCAGCCGTAGATCAGGTCGGCGTGGAGTGACTTGAGAAGGGTCTGGACGTAGTGCCCCGTGTCGTCGGTGTTGGGACGGACGATCACTCTCATCCGGCCGCCAGTGACCTCGGCACAGGCCGCCAGCAACTCCAGCGTGTTGTCCAGCGTCCCCGCGTAGCCGGTGTGGATGATGTTGCACGCCTCGCGCCCGTTGGGATTCCCGTGCCAGAGTTTCTGCACCAGGGCGCCCGACGTCCGCGCCGGGAGGACGCCGATGAGCGTCTCGCGTGGGGCCTCTTGAGCCACGCACGCGCTGCCGACGATACCCACGATCACAGCCAGACTGCTGCTTGCTGATCTCACGTGATGCGTGCCTCCCTGACGGCGCTCCAGTTGGCGCCGTGAAGCGTCTTCGCCCTGGCCGGAGACGCGTCCTTGCTTGGCGGCCTTTCGGTCGGTGGTTGGCGGCTGAGGAAGGCTGGAGGAATTCGGCATTTGCCGCTGTTGACACAAGCACGATGGCCTGCTATATTCATGGCCCGAGGAGTAAGGGTTATAATGGCAAAGATAGACTACGAGATGCTCAAGCAGTGCGACAAAGAGAAGTTGCTGGCGCTCGAGGCAGCGAACGAGCGGAGCGTCCGGCGTGAGTGGGAACTGAAGCGGCAGGAAGAGGAAGAGGCCGCCCGGAAGAAGCGCAAGAAGAACAAGCGCAAGAACCGGGACTAAGCCCTCTCGCGGAGATGGCGGACAGCAGGTGGCGGCGTAGCTCAGTTGGGAGAGCGCTCGGTTCATACCCGAGTAGTCGGGGGTTCAAGTCCCTCCGCCGCTACCAATTCTCCCCCTTTGGATCTCCAGGCGCTTTGAGGTTCGACACTGAACTCACAGACCGGCGGGCAACGCCCGGCGGTCATGTCGTGGCAACTGCTGGTCGGGTTACCGGCGCTCGCGCCACCCGGATCCCACGTGTTTGGGGTACCTCCATGTCCGCGCTAGCTAACGACGATATCCAATGGGTCATCGCCCTTGCGGAGAGAGAAGACCTCGTTGAGCTGGAGGTCAACGTGGGCGACGCGGGCGTTCTCGTCCGTCGTGGCGGCCCGGTTGGCGTTCAGGCGACCGCGATGGTCACGACCGCCCCGATCGAGGTCGCTGACCCGTGCGCCGATGGGGACCTCGTGCCGGTTGTGGCGCCGATGGCCGGGGCGTTCTACCGGTCCAGCGCTCCGGATGTTCCGTTTTTTGCTGAGGAGGGCGCCGACGTGCAGGAGGGGGAGACGGTCGCTCTCATAGAGGCAATGAAGCTCTATAACGACGTCGAGGCCCCATGCACGGGCCGCGTCGAGAAGATTCTGGTGGAAGACGCCAGCCGCGTCGCCGCGGACCAGCACCTGATGCTGATCCGTCCGCTCGGCTAGCGATGGTGCTTTGGGAAGGGCTGATCCGAATTGGATGAAGTCAACGTTGGCATCATTGGGTATGGCATCGTGGGGTCGGGCGCGTACCACATCCTGACCGATAACGCGGACGAGATTGCCGCTCGCGCGGGCTGTCGCATCCGCGTGGCGCGCGTCGCCGACGTCGATTGGACTCGGCCGCGCGAGATCCCCGTGCCCGCGGAGATCCGCACTGCAGATGGCGCCGAGATCATCAGCGATCCCAACATCGATGTTGTGGTCGAGACGATCGGCGGAACGGGCGCGGCGCGCAAGTTCGTGATGGAGGCCATCCAGAGCGGCAAGAGCGTCGTCACCAGCAACAAGGAACTGATCGCCGTTCATGGCGACGAGATTCTCGCCGCCGCGGCCGGCGCCGGAGTTGATGTCAGCTTCGAGGGCGCGGTCGGCGGCACGATCCCGATCATCCGCTCGTTAGTTGAGGGCCTGGAGTCCAACCGGTTCGAGCGCATCATCGGCATCCTCAACGGCACCACGAACTACATCCTCACCAAGATGACCGAGGACGGAGCGGGTTACGCGGAGGCGCTCGCCGAGGCGCAGGTGGCGGGCTTCGCCGAGAAGGACCCGACCGCCGATGTCGATGGCATCGACGCCGCCAACAAGATCGCAATCCTCTCCGCCATCGCCTTCAGGCAGCGCGTGCCGGTAGACGAGATCCACCGCGAGGGCATCCGAGACATCACGGCGGCTGACATCCACTACGCCGGGGAACTGGGTTGCGTCATCAAGCTCATCGCGCTGGCAAGCCGCACGCCAAACGGCCGGCTAGACGTCCGCGTTCACCCGACGTTCCTGCCCGCCAAGCATCCGCTCGCCGCGGTATCTGGCGAGTTCAACGCGGTGTTTGTGGACGGCCACGCCAGCGGCGAGGTGATGCTGTACGGCAAAGGCGCTGGGGCGATGCCCACGGGCGCGGCGGTTGTCGCCGATGTCATCACGTCCGCCCGCAACGTGCGCGCGGACTGTCGGGGCCGGACGCCTTGCGTCTGCGATGGCGTGGCTGAAATCAAGCCGATAAGCGAGTGCGAAACGAGTCACTACATCCGCATGCGCGTCGCGGATGAGCCCGGAGTGCTCGGGCAACTGGCCTCGCAGCTAGGCGAGGCGGGAGTCAGCATCAAGTCGGTTCTGCAGGTGGACACGGTTGGCAGCGATGCCGAGATCGTGTGGTTGACTCACCCCGGCCTGGAGGGCAATGTCACCACCGCAGTGGTGAACATGCGCGCTATGAGTTCGGTGCGGGTGATCGCGCCGCCGATCCGGGTGGAGGTGTAGGTTTGTCATCGCGCGATGGCTCTCTTCAGGCCTCCCGTCCTTGGCGGGGCGTGATCGCTGAGTATGCAGATCTCCTTCCTGTTACCGATTCAACGCCACGGCTCACAATGCTCGAGGGCGGGACGCCTCTCATCCCGAGCGCGAGCATTGGTCCGTCCCTGCCGGGCAGCATCAGGCTGCACCTCAAGTACGAGGGTCTCAACCCCACGGGCAGCTTCAAGGACCGCGGGATGGTCGTCGCGGTCGCGAAGGCGCTCGAAGAGGGGGCCGAAGCCACCATATGCGCTTCGACCGGGAACACGTCCGCCGCCGCCTCGGCCTACTCGGCTCGCGCCGGGATGGCCTCGATTGTGCTGGTTCCACACGGGCACATCGCTCTCGGCAAGCTTGCGCAGGCTGTCCGCCATGGGGCGAAAGTGGTCTGCGTCGATGGCAACTTCGATGAGTGCCTGCGCCTCGTGCGTGAGATCGTCAGCAAGCGCCGGATCGCGTTGGTGAACTCTCTCAATCCGTATCGGATGGATGGGCAGAAATCGGCGGCCTTCGAGGTCTGCGACGCCTTGGGCGAGGCGCCAACGTACCACGCGCTTCCCGTCGGCAACGCGGGCAATGTCACGGCGTGCTGGTGGGGCTATTGTCACTATCGCGAGCTAGGGATGATCCCCGTTCAGCCGCGAATGCTGGGTTTCCAGGCTGCGGGGGCGGCGCCGCTGGTGCATGGGGCGCCGGTCGCGGAGCCGGAGACGCGCGCGACCGCGATCCGAATCGGCAACCCGGCGCGCTGGCGTGACGCGATGCGGGCGATCAACGAGTCCCGCGGGCTGATCAGCGCGGTGTCCGAGGATGAGATCCACAGCGCCTACGCGCGACTGGCGGCCGAAGAAGGCGTGTTTGTCGAGCCTGCCTCCGCAGCGTCGGTCGCCGGCGTAATCCGCCTCGCCGAGAACGGTTACTTCGGTGATGACGAGGTGACGGTGGTCTGCACGCTCACTGGGCATGGATTGAAGGATCCCGACTACGCGCTGGAGCAAGAGACGGACTTGACGCCCACAGAGGCCGACGCTGATACGATCCTCGACAAGGCCGGTCTTGAGACCTCGGCGAAACCGGTCCTGCACAGCTAGCTGACACACACATACCTCCCGGAGGTGCCCGAATGGGAGACGCACTGCTCAGCACTGATCTGCCTGGCGCCATCAGCCGCCGCCAGGGCAAAGTCCGCGACATCTACGACTACGGCGACGGGATGCTGATCATCGCGAGCGATCGCATCTCGTGCTTTGATGTCGTGCTGCCGAATGGGATTACGGATAAGGGCAAGATCCTGACCGATATCTCGCTCAGGTGGTTCGACCTGACCGGGGGCATCCAGCCCAACCATCTCATCAGCGCCGATGTAGCGGATTTCCCGGAGCCCACGCGCGCCTTCGCCGACCAACTGGCGGGGCGGTCGATGTGGGTGAAGAAGGCGGATGTCGTGCAGGTCGAGTGCGTTGTCCGCGGATACCTGGCGGGGTCGGGCTGGAAGGAGTACTCCCAGTCCGGGACGATCAACGGCGAAGCGATGCCCGACGGACTGGTTGAGTCGGCGAGGTTGCCTGAGCCGATCTTCACGCCATCGACGAAGGAGGAGTCTGGGCACGACATCCCGATCAACTTCGAGCAGACGATCGGGATCGTTGGCGAAGCGGTCGCGACCGAGATCCGCGACAAGTCGCTCCAACTCTACAAGTTCGGCGCCGATTACGCGGACAGTCGCGGGTTCATCCTCTGTGACACGAAGTTCGAGTTCGGCGTCGTCGACGGGGAGTTGATCCTCGTTGATGAGGTGCTGACACCGGACTCGTCTCGCTACTGGGACAAGGCCAAGTACGAGCCCGGTGGGCCGCAGGAGGCGTTCGACAAGCAGTACGTTCGCGATTACCTGCTGACGCTCGACTGGGATCAGACCTACCCCGGCCCTGTGCTGCCCGATGAGGTGGTCGCCGAGGCCCGTCGGATCTACGATGAGGCGAGAACGCGCCTGTTCGCCTGAGCGCCCGCGGCTGCCTTGCGCCGATTCCACATCCCCGCCTCTCCGAGGCGGGGATTGCTGTCTGAATGCCACTCAATGAAGCTGATCATCATCCACATCACGGGGTTGGCGACCGAGGCTCTCGAGGAGCTTGAGGGACGAACGCTTCTCGAGGCCGCGGACGTCGCTGCCCTGGATGCGATGGCTCGGAACGGGGCGTGCGGCACGGCTCGATTGCTGCCGGAGGGCACCATCGGCGGCCCTGGAGCGGAGTTTCTGGGTATGATGGGGGGGCTTCGCCAGTCGCCGGACTTGCCATCGCTTGGGGCGCTCGAGGCTCTCGGGATAGGGGCGCCTCTTTACGCTCGCGACATCGCCTTCCGAGTGAATCTGAGCAGTCTCGATGACGATGGGGTCGTCGCGAACACAACGGGCGCCGGCCTGCCCGAGCAGGACATGATGACGCTCATGGAGGAGATCGATCGGCGGCTGTCGACCCGCCGGCGGAATTTCTATCCTGGTCGCTACTTTGCGCACCTGATGGTGTGGACGGATGGGCCGACGGACCTGCGATGCGTGGCAGCGCCGGAGGCGTGTGGCAAGTCTCTTGAAGACGTCATGCCCGTCGGCGACGGAGACGGCCCGCTCGGCGAGTTCATCTGGGATTCGGTGGGGCTGCTCAATGACCATCGGATCAACCACGAGCGCCGCGAAGAGGGGTTGGCGCCGGTGAACCTGATCTGGCCATGGGCCCCCGGGCGCTTGCCGGAATATCGCAACTTTGCCCTGAATACGGGCCTAAGTGCGGGCGCTCTGGCTCGGCGGTTTGATGTGTTGGGTGCCGCTAAGGCCTTGGGTATCGGCGCGGATGTGCCGGGACACAGCGTCGAAGCGTTGCGGGCGGGCCTGACGGCGCGCGCGGCGGAGAGCGCCCTGGCGTACCTGCATGTGGATGCGCGCGAGTACTTCGAGCATCCCGATGAGCCGGAGACGCACGTGTCGGCTGTCACGGGTCTGGACACGTGGTTGGTTGGTCCGGTGTTGGAGGCAGTGCGAGCTTCCGCGGAAGCGACGCGCCTGGTAGTCATCGGCACGCAGGTCGACAGCTCGTGGGCGGAGCGTCCGCCCGCGATTTGGGCGGCGTTCCCGGCGCTGCAGGGCCGAGGCGCGGTTACTGACATCTTCAGCGAGGCCGCCGTGACCGAGGAGGGCCTCGCGCTGGACGAACCTGACCGTATCTTCAACGAGAGCATGGTCGAGCCGGGCTAGCACTTGCGAGGGTCCGCATCGCCAGGCGACCCGCAGGCACGGGAACGTCAGAGGGCGCGGAGTAACTCGTGTCGGTACCAACGATATGGGAAACGCCGGCGACATTGTGGCAAACCTGGAACAGGCGGCGCGCGATTCAGGCGTGCTGGGTGCGAGTCAGCGCCTGCTCCTGGCGGTCAGTGGCGGACAAGATTCGGTCGCCATGGCGCTCGCGCTCCACGCGTTGACGGACGAATTAGACCTGCACTGTGAAGTTGCCCACGTCAACCACGGCACTCGCGGTGATGAGAGCGATGCGGATGGGGCTTACGTTCGCGGTCTGTGCGAGCGTCTTGGGATGGCATGCCACGTTGAGCGAGTCGATGCGCCCGGGCGGGCTGAACGCGAGGGCATGGGGCTTGAGGAAGCGGCGAGGCTGGAGCGTTTCGCGGCACTACGGCAAATTGCCGAGGGCCGGCAGCTCGATGGAATCGCCCTGGCACACACGGCGACGGACCGCGCGGAGACTATACTGATGAACATCCTGCGCGGGTGTGGGCTTCGCGGGCTGGCGGCGATGGGTGCGGAGTCCGGCGATCTGATTCGGCCCCTGCTAAGCGTCACCCGCGACGACACGGCGGCGTACTGCATGGCGAAGGGCGCCGAGCCGCGCCAGGACGGCAGCAACGAGGACGAGACGATTCTGCGCAACCGAATTCGTCGCCAACTGCTGCCTGAGATTGAGACATCGTATGCCGCCGGCGCCACGAACGCGCTGCTGCGGCTGGCGGGGATTGTCGAGCGCGAGTTGACGTGGACGGACGAGCTGGCCCGGGAGGCCCACGCGGGCGCATCAAGCGACCTCGAGCCGGGCGAGCTTGGCTTGGCCGCCCTGGGCGAGATGCCCGAAGCCCTGAGGCTGCGCGTCCTGCGGGCCGCGATTCAGGATGTTCGGGGCGACCTGCGCGACATTGGACTCGATCATTTGAGCGCTCTTGATGGGCTCGTGATGACGGGTCAGACGGGGAATCGGGCCGAACTCCCCGGCATTGTTGTGGACCGCACGTCGGAGAGCGTTGTTCTGAAGAACACGGGATGTGAGGAAACCAGACGCTTCCGAGCGTCACTACATGTACCGGGCTGCACGCAGATCCCGGAAGCAGGCATGGAGATCTCCTCACGGGTTGTTCCCATCACCGAGTGTGAGGCCAGTCGCCGGGGGCCACTGGTGGCCCAACTGGATGGAGACGCCATCGGCCGAAAGCTTGTGGCTCGCTGCCCGGAGCCGGGTGACCGGATGCAGCCGCTAGGCATGGCGGGAACGAAAAAGCTGCACGATGTATTCGTTGACAGGAAGATTCCACGCGCCGACCGCGAAGGTATACCCGTGGTCCAGGCGATTGATGGCGAGATCGTGTGGCTCGTCGGCCACTACATCTCCGAGCGGGCGAAGGTCACGGAGTCCACGGGAACCGTTATCGAACTCTATGCCCGCCCATTGGCGTGAGACCAGATGCCGGCCGGGCGCCGTATCATATCCGGCCAGGGAGAGATGAATGCGTTATAACCAGATCGTACTGATCCTGGTGCTGGCCGTCGTGGCGATGGTGGTCTTTCAGATCCCCAAGCTGCAGAAGGCCCAGGATAAGGTGAAGTTCGAGAGCTACACCGAGTTTTTCACTGCGCTCGAGGCGGGCGAGGTCGCGGAACTGAGCAACGTCAGGAACGAGCGGATCGTCGGCAAGTTGACCGACGGTCGCGAGTTCACGTGCAAGGTCCCGAATGACCCGACCCTCTGGAAGTTCGTCTACGACGTCGCCGCCACGTCCCCGGGGGGCACAGTGGCGCAGGCGTTTGAGCCCCACTCGTGGGCCGACCGCGCCATGGGCATCGCCGGGAGCTTCCTGCTTCCGTTACTGCTGATCTTCGTCTTCTGGATGCTGATGGTTAAGCAGATGCAGGCGGGCAGCGGGCAGGCGATGAGCTTCGGCCGGAGCCGTCACAAGACGCTTGGCGAGAATTTCGAGCGCGTGACGTTCGACGATGTCGCGGGGATGGTCGAGGTCAAGGAGGAGGTCCAGGAGATCGTTGACTTCCTCCGCGAGCCCGGCAAGTTCCGCGCCCTCGGCGCTAAGATCCCGCGTGGCGTTCTGCTGCTCGGGCCGCCTGGATGCGGGAAGACGCTGCTTGCTCGCGCCATCGCGGGTGAGGCGAACGTCTCGTTCTTCTACATCAGCGGATCCGACTTCGTCGAGATGTTCGTCGGAGTCGGCGCCTCGCGCGTTCGCGACCTGTTCGAGCAAGCCAAGCACAGCCTTCCGGCGATCATCTTCATCGACGAGATCGACGCAGTCGGTCGGCAGCGCGGCGCGGGTCTGGGCGGCGGTCACGATGAACGCGAGCAGACGCTCAACGCGCTGCTGGTTGAGATGGACGGCTTCGACCCGAATGCCGACGTCATTCTGCTGGCGGCGACCAACCGCCCGGATATTCTGGACCCCGCGTTGCTTCGTCCGGGGCGCTTTGACCGGCGGATCGTGGTCCACAACCCCGACGTCAGCGAACGGCTCGAGATCGCCGAACTGTACTTGAAGAGCAAGCCTCTGGAAGACGACGTCGAGGCGAACACGATCGCCAAGCGGACCGTCGGGTTCACGCCAGCGGATATTGAGAACCTCGTTAACGAGGCCGCGTTGTTGGCGGGGCGTCGCGGCAAGACCACGATCAGCATGGACGAGCTCGACGAGGCGATCGAGCGCGTGATCGCCGGGCCTCAGCGCAAGAGCCGCGTGATCGGCGACGACGAGCGCCGCGTGCTAGCCTATCACGAGGCGGGCCACGCCTTGGTCGGTAACCTCCTGCCTGATTTCGATCCCGTGTTTAAGGTCACGATCCTGCCGCGCGGCATGGCGCTAGGGTATACCATCAGCCTGCCGGAGGACGACAAGTACCTGATGAGCCGCGAGGACCTGCTGAAGCACATGTGCCGCGCGCTCGGAGGTCGGGCGGCGGAGGAGATTGCCATCGGCGATATCACCACCGGCGCGCAGGATGACCTCGAGCGCGTGTCGGACATGGCTCGGCAGATGGTGTGCGAGTACGGCATGAGCGAGGCGCTGGGGCCGGTGACGTACGGGAAGAAATCCGGCCCAGTATTCCTCGCCCGCGAATTGCACGAGGAACGCAACTACAGCGAGGACATCGCGCATAAGATCGATGACGAGGTGCGGGAACTCGTTGAGGGGTCGATCGCCCGAGCGAAATCACTGCTGGGTTCGCACCGGAAGCAGCTCGACGATCTTGTTGTCGTGCTGCTCGAGAGAGAATCTCTGGATCGCGAAGAGGTCGAGGCGGTGCTGGAGTTTGGATGCCTGCCGGCCGAAGTTGCGGCTGATGGCGCCGGCACGTGCGAGACCGACGCGCCGCCCGACGAAGAGGATGGCGCGGGCCTGGATGAAGACGCATCGCCGGGCATCCTGCCTCCGCCGATACCGGATCCGACCGCATAGAAATGTAAATCTCACGGCGCCGGCAGGATGACGGTTCCTGGCGGCGAAGATGAAACCGACGCACGACGGTGTGCGTCGGGGAGGGCTAGGCCCATTGACAGCGATTCATGATAACCTCGCGAGAGCAGATCGTGCTCTCGTCAAGCTCCGCAGCGCGCTCAGCGAAGGGCGAGTCGACGAAGCCGTCGCCATCGGCGAGGAAGCCGTGGGCGCAGCCCCCGATTATGCTCCCGCGATCGCCGGTCTTGCGTCTGCACTGAAGCGGGCCGGTCGTGATGATGAGGCGCGCGGTGTTCTTGTCGACGCCCCGTCAACCGTGTTGGGTTCGACGGGCGACCGCGTGGAAATGGCGGCATTCTGCTTGCGCGAGGGAGTGCCCGAACCGGCTATGGAGATTCTGCGCACGACGCTTGAGGCAAATAGGCGCGATGGCCGCGCGGCCGAATTGCTCGCGCGCGCTTACCTGACAGAGAATGACTTTGGGGCAGTGGTCGCCGTGTGCGAGCCGTTCCGCGCTCGCGGCCAGGCAACGCCCACGCTGCTTCGACTCCTCGCCGCGGCGCACGAGCGGCTCTCGGATCTGCGCGCTGCCGAGGAGTGCGCGCACATGTACTCGGAGGCTGCTCCGCTGGATCCGCGCGGGCACTACCACTTGGCGACGCTGGAGCACCGCCTGGGGAACGTGGGGGAGGCCATGGATCGCTATGACCTTGCCATCGAACTCGGCGGCGCGGACCAGAAGCTCGCCAACGCCGCGGCTGACGGCATCCGGGCGCTGGATGCGCTGCAATTACGTCAGGTCACCGCGATAGCCAGCCGCGACCCCGGCTTCCGCATCGCTCTCCAACGCGACCTCCCGGGCACGCTCGACGAGAACGGGTTCGTGCTGAGCGACGAAGGCATGTCCCTGCTCTCGAGCATGGATCTGAGTACCCTCACCGCGACCGATCCCGGTGCCACGCGCTACCACTGAGGCTCATCCCGGAGGCGCAGCATGCCCGAGCGGAATGAACACCTCGGCCGGCGCCGCGTGTGGTACTTGGGCCTCGGCTCAAACCTCGGAGATCGCGCGGGGTATCTCCGCGCCGCCCTCGACTCCCTCACCGCGCTGCGAGGCTCAACCGTGCTTCGCGCGTCTAGCATCTACGAGACCGATCCGTGGGGGCCGGCGGACCAGGACGCGTTCCTGAACATGGTCGCCGAGCTAGAGTCGTCGCTTCAGCCGCACGAACTGCTCGCCGAGGCGAAGCGGATCGAGCGGGAATTGGGGCGACAGGAGCGCGACCGGTGGGGACCTCGGGAGATCGATATCGACCTCCTCGTGGCGGGGGACCTCAAAACCGAATCCGATGACCTGACCGTGCCGCACCCGCTGGTGCTGGAGCGGCAGTTCGTTCTCGTCCCCCTCGCCGAGCTGGCGCCCGACTTGCGGATTGGCGAGTCTGACCGAGTCTCGGACATGGTTGTTGACGATGGTTCGGTGCGGCCGCACGGCACCGTCGCCGAGACGCGCTGACCCCGGAGGGCACGATGCCACGCACGACCTACACCTACGATGTCCGCGATGCGACCGGCAACTCCGTGACTGGGCAGATGGAGGCCGAGACGCCACAGGTTGTTGCCCAGCAACTCCGCGACCAAGGCTATACGGTCGTGCGCGTGAACGAGGAAGCTACGGCCGGCCCGTCGACCGGGCGGACGCGCATCGCCGGTCGCGTCAGTCACGCCGAGCGAGCGGTCTTCTACCGCAAGCTAGCCACCCTCATCGGAGCGGGGCTTACGGTGATCCAGGCCCTGCACGCGCTCGAAGAGAACATCACGAACGTCCCCCTTCGACGCGCCGTTCGCACCATGCTGCCGGGCATCGAGCGCGGCCAGCGGATGAGCGAAAACATGCGGCGCATCCCCGATGTCTTCTCGCCGCTGGCGGTAGCGATCGTTACGGCGGGCGAGGAGAGCGGGCGTCTCGAGGGCATGCTCGGGGTCCTGGCGGATTATGCGGAGCGGGAGCTGGAGCTGCATCGGATGCTGAAGCGGGAGACGTTCTACCCGAAGGTCCTGCTGGTGGCGATCCTCCTCATCGTTCCGGGCGGGTTGCTGATCGCGAACGCGTTGGCTCCGGGGTTGTTTGGCTTCAGCGCGTTGGTTCCCATCGGTATTCTGGCTGGCCTGCTAGGGCTCTGCGCCCTCGGCTACTACCTCCTGAAATCGTACCAGGGCAGCGAGACGGGGCGTCTGGCAATCGACCGCGTGAAGTTATCCTTGCCGATATTCGGTGGGTTGACCCAGCGGATCGCCATGTCTCGATTCTGCCGCGCTCTGGCATCGCTTTACTCGGCCGGGTTGCCGCTGCCCACGGCTTTGCAGTATTCTGCCGATGCATGTGGCAATGCTGCGTTGCGGCGCCTGCTCATGGCGGCTGTTCGGCCGATAGAGAAGGGCGCGAAGCTTAGTGATGTATTGGGCCAGCATCGCCTGGTACCGAACCTGGTGCTGTCGATGCTACGGACCGGAGAGCAGACGGGGAACATCGACCTGACGCTGACCAAGGTCGCCGACTATTACGACGACGAAACCGAGACTAAGGTCCACCAGTTGGGTAAGGTCGTTACGCCCATCGCGATATTGATCGCTGCGATCTTTGTGGTACTCATCGTGGCGAGCTTCTTCCTGGACTACCTGAGCGGGATAGACGAGTTGGTTAGATAGGGCGCTGCACGAGGGAGCCAGATGAAGGAAGACTTCGATCCTTTCCGGGTGCTGGGTATCCCGGTTGGCTCCGATGAAGAGGCGATCAGGCGCCGGTATCGCCAGCTCGTGCGCAAGCATCACCCCGACGTCAGCAGCGATCCCGAGAAGGCCCACGAGCGGTTCGTGCGGATCCAGCGCGCGTACGAGGTGCTGACGGATCCTGATGAGCGAGCCGTCTGGGAGCGGCGCGCCGAGCCATGGAATGTTGAGGCGGATGAGGTCTCGGTTGGCGGCCCGGCGACGCAGTTCGACGAACTGATCGCCGACGGTCGGCGCCTCATGCGACAGGGAAACTACCGCGAGGCGCGGACGTTGGTTGCTCGGGCGATTGAGTTGAACCCCTTCGACGCGGGCGCGTATCGGTTGCTCGGAGACATCTACAAAGCCGCCGGCGACATGCAGATGTGTCTGGACCTGTATCGCGAGGCCGAGCATCTCGACGGGCGACGCGCGGCGCACCGCGAGCATCCCGATCAGCCAACCCGCAAGGGGCCGGCAATTGCGCCAGAGCCTGCTGGGATCCGACTGCCGGTTCTCGGTGTCGGCGTTGTGGGGGTCGTAGTCGCGTGGTCGCTGATGGTCGGCACGAGTTACGACGCCAACCCGTGGTCGTTCTCCGCGTGGGGTGTGGCGGGAGCGTTCTTGGCCGCGCTAGCGGGAGTGGGGTCGGGGTTGGTTGAGTCCATCGACGAGCTGTTTGGGCTGGCGGGGGACTGCCCGAGCGGTCAGGGCAGCGTGCCAGGCGGGCTGCAGCTCATCGTGTTGAGCGTGGTGTCGCCAGTCCTTGGATTCGCGTACTTCGTCGTGTCGTCGATCATCACCGAGAGTCTCTGCAAGGGCATGCTGAAGGTGTATGCCATCACGTTCGCAGGGGCGTTTCTGGCCCGACAAGCCACGGGCGGAGCCGTGCTGTTCATGTTCGCCGCGTCGAGCATCTGCTTCGTCTCAGCCTTGGCGGGGTGGATCGCCGGCAGCTTCTTCACGCCGCGCGAATGGTGGCGAGGATGAACCACCCGGAGGGACCGTAGAATGCAGGTTGCGCGGACGATCTCCGATGTCAGGGCCGCTGTCGAAGCGGCAAGGGCGACGGGCCAGACAGTGGGCTGCGTCCCGACCATGGGGGCGCTCCACGAAGGGCATCTCTCACTCGTCCGCCGGGCAGGCGGAGAATGTGATTACGTCATCGTGACCATCTTCGTGAACCCCACGCAGTTCGCGCCGGGTGAGGACCTGGAGAGCTACCCCAAACCGGAGACGACGGATCTCGAACTGGCCGAGCGCGAGGGTGTCGATCTCGCGTTCATCCCGACGCCGGACGACATGTATCCCGAGGGCGCGCGGACAACGGTCCACGTCGCCGATCTTACCGACGGCATGTGCGGGCCTCACCGGCCGGGGCACTTCGACGGTGTCGCCACAGTGGTCGCGAAGCTGCTCAACATCACCACGCCGACGCGCGCGTACTTCGGCGAGAAAGACTACCAGCAGCTCCAGGTGATTCGTCGACTAGCGCGGGATTTGGACATGCCGGTCGAGATCATCGGGTGCTCAACAGTGCGAGAGCCGGACGGGCTGGCGATGAGTTCGCGAAACGCGTATCTGTCGGCCGAGGACCGGGAGATCGCGCCGAAACTCAACGCAGCGCTGCGGATTGGGGCCGAAGTGATTGCTCGCGGAGGGACGGCTTCAGAGGCCGAATCGGCTGCCGTCGCCGCGCTTGCGAGCGAACCTCGTTTTCTGATACAATACATCGAAGCGCGCCGTCCTGATACGCTGCGCAGAGACGAGATTCCCGGGCCGCCGATGGTCATTGCCGCCGCTGCTTACCTGGGAGAGACGCGCCTGATTGACAACGTCGTAGTCGATGGAGAACACGCGTGATGATGCGTTTTATGGCGAAATCCAAGGTGCATGGGCTGCGGATCACTGACACGGTGTTGCGCTACTCGGGGAGTCTCACGCTCGATGCGGATCTGATGGCCGCGGCTGATATGGTGCCCGGCGAGCGCGTCCAGATCGTGAATATTAACAACGGCAGCCGCGTTGAGACGTATCTGATTGAGGGAGATGCTGGCTCGGGCGTTTGCGCGCTCAACGGGCCGGCAGCACGCTCGGGCGAGATTGGCGACCCGGTCCACGTGATATCGTACTGCATGATGGACGCCGATGAAGACACGTCCGACATGCCGATGTCCGTCCACGTAGACGAAAACAACCGGCCCGTCGCCTGATCCGCGGGCCGAATCACCCTCTGGATGGGATCGAAGATGGCAGCGCCCGTCTGGCTACAGAAGACCGTCGCCAACGCGATCGAGGAGGACCTCGGTCGCGGCGACGTCACCAGCGAAGCGTGCGTCCCTCCCGACACCGTTGGCGCCAGCGAGATCATCGCCAAGGCGACCGGCGTGTTGGCGGGCATGGACGCCGCTCGCGAGGTCGCGCGCCAGGTTGACGAGACGCTGGCGCTTGAAGAACTGTGCCGGGATGGTGATGCGCTCGAGCCGGGCGTTGTCGTCGCCCGCGTCCGTGGTTTGGGACGGTCGATCCTGGCTTTCGAGCGGCTGGCGTTGAACTTCATCCAGCAACTCAGCGGCGTCGCGACGCTGACTCACGCGTTCGTCGCCGAGGTTGCGGGCACTGGGACGCGCGTCGTCGACACGCGCAAGACAGTGCCGGGTCTTCGAGCGCTGCAGAAGCAGGCCGTGCTCGCCGGGGGCGGACACAACCACCGGTTCGGTCTCCACGACGCGGTTCTGATCAAGGACAATCACATCGCGCTGGCCGGAGGCGTTCGCGAGGCTCTGGAGGCCGCGAGAGCGTCGGCCTCGCATATGCTTACGGTCGAAATAGAGGTCACAACTCCCGCCGACGCGGAAACTGCCGCAGGCGTCGGGGCTGATGTGATCATGCTCGACAACATGACGCCCGAACAGGTCGCCGAGAGCATCGAGCGCATTGCCGGACGCGCCTTGACGGAGGTCTCGGGCGGCATCAGCCTTGACACCATTCGCTCCTACGCGACGCTTGGCGTGGATATCATCTCCGTGGGCGCGCTGACGCATTCGGCGGTTGCTCTTGATCTGAGTCTAGACATCACCGAGTGGCCGGGCGCGTAAACGTCACATTGCGAGGTGGGCCTGTGTTCGCGATCATGACCGCGGTTGCGCTGACGCAATTGTCGCCCTCAGCGGGCGCGCAAGACATCGCCAACGTGGCTCTCGGCAAGTCGTTCGCCTGCTCGGATCCGGGAGGGTTGGCGTGGCGTGGACTGCTCGACGGCGTGACCTCGAGCGACGAGCCGCCGGGGTGTTTCGCCACCGGGAACGGCGGGGAATTCCCCAAACGCATTGTGATCGACCTTGGCGCTCTCTACGACATCTCCAAGGTGATCGTGCATAGCAGCAAGAACGGAAACACGCGCAAGGTCGATGTCTGGGCGTCGAAGGACGGGCAGAACTACACGCAATTGCGCATGCCGTATACCTTCCCCCCAGGCGAAGCGACGCGGATGAGCGCCGGGTTCCCACAGCAGGCGGCGCGCTACGTCAAGGTCGCGTTTTGGGACACGCATCGGGGCGGCTTGGGCGGCGATAACGTGATGTACGTTCGCGAGGTCGAGGTGCTAGGGAATCCCAAACCGCGCGCAGGATTCGCGCGAGCAAGGCCCGAAGTGGACGGCAAGCCCCGATCAGCGCGCATGTTCGCTCACTATGCGCTGGCGGAGGGCGCGACGGTGAACCTCGTGGTGCTGGGCGACGACGCGGTTGCCGGCGAGCCCGGTCTCGGCGCGGCGATCTCGCAGGGGCTGAAAGACCGTTTCGGCGTGGGCGAGGTGAACGTCACGGACGCCGCTGAACGGGGGATGAAGGCCCGCGACGCGTCTTCGTTCCAGGTCTCGATCGCCGATGAGAACGCACCGGATCTGATCGTCGTGGCGCTAGGAACGGCGGATGCCATGGCATTTGATCCCGCGACGTACCGGTCCTCGATAAATCGGCTCGTCGACCGGTTGACGGATCGCACGCATGGGCAGATTGTGGTGGTGCTTCCGCCTGTGATCCCGCATTCCGCTGAGCTTGGGCGCGCGGGGGAGTGCAACACCGCCGACACCGCCGACACTGCCTGGCAGTTGGTGAGCGTCTGTGAGGGCACGGATGTCGCTGTTGTTGATGCGGCGGAGGCTATTGAGCGGTCGGGGATCAGTCAGGCGAACGCGTACTCAGACAACTTGACGCTTTCGGAAGCCGGTCGCGAAGTCGTAGCCGCGGCGGTCGTATCCTTGTTCCGATGACGTTTGGCACATTGAGCGCAGCATCCGTCGCAGCAACGCACGTAGTGGGAGGTGGAGCCGAGTGTCGTCTCTCGGTCGCGCCATAGCCGCCATAGTCCTGGCGGCCATCATGCTGGTCCCCGGGGTCGAACTCCTGCGGTTTGTGATGCGAGACCTGATCGGTCTCTACCCCAACATGACCCAGACCGACTGCCTGCTGTTCTTTGTTATCGTGCTGCTGTGCGGGTTGCTTCTGCAGAGGGCCGGTGAGGAGAAACCCAAGCGCAAGCGGTCGGGCGATTCAGCCTTGCGCCTGGCCGGGCACGAGACGCCGCCGCCAAAGCGGCGGTCGACGCGAACGAGTTCTGGGCGCACGCGCACCCGCGAACCCTCTCGCAGCCGCACGAAACGGTAGGCCCTACTCGTCCGGCGGCGGAGGCTGGCTTGGGAGTGGGGGAGGCTCGGGCGCCGGAGGCGGGAGAACGGGCGCGGTCGGTGGCGGAATGGCCTCGATGACGGGCGGCGCCACAGGGGGCGCATCGGTCGGCGGCGGAGCGGGCGGAGGCACGGCCGGTCCAACGATGGGTGGCGGGGCGCCGGGCATCACGACAGGTTGCGAAGGCGCCAACGGCGACTGCGCGTAGACGGCACTCAGGTCTTCTCCCGGGCGCAACGCAGCCGCCATCATGTGCAGGTCGAAACCCTCTTTGCGTATCCTCAGATCGTAGTACAGTAGTGTCTGCATGATCATGAAGATCGGACCCAGGAGGACCTGGATCGTGTGCGCGACGCACTGAGTGAGCACGGTGACGTGGGGGAGGTACTCGGGTCGCGCCATGTAGAGGATCTGTCCGGCGCCCTGGATGGGGATAGTGAGAATGACCGCGATGGTCCCTATGGCCATTGAGGTCAGCACGATCGCGCCAAAGGTGTGCCAGCCGTATTCCCGAACGAGTTCGCGGCTACGTTGGAGACTCTCGACACCCCGAACGCCCTCGATGACCGCGACCTGGATGTAGAGGATGAACCAGGTGGTGAAGAGCAGCGATAGCGGCACGCCGGCGAGGCCGCCGAGAACCGCGCCAAGCATGCCGAGGAGAGGAGCGGCGTCTGGTGAGATGGCAGCGCCGGCGAGGGCTCCGAGTATCGCGCCGATGGTGCCGCCCACGAGTGGCCCAAACATCACCAGCAATCCGTACATGACGGCGACGATAAACAGCGTCCCCCAACAGGGGAGGGCTCGCCGGTAGGCCTCCTTCAGGCCGATGTCCCGACCAAGGTACTTCTCGCTGATGGCGATCGCGAGGGCGCCATTGGATAGGGGGCCGGCGATGGCGAGGAGCACCAGGTAGAGTAGGACGAAGCCGCCGCTCACGAGTAGGGGAACCTCCTCGATGTTGTTGAAGATCTCGAAGGGGTTGGAGTTGGGCATCTGCCCGGGCTGGATGTCCGCGAGGCCCCGGATGGCTATCACATAGAAGTACTGGCCGATGATTTGCACCACGGCCAGCGGAACCAGCACTATCGCCGAGATGCCCAGCAGGTGCGAGAAGTTGCGTCGGTACAGTCGCACCGTCCCGTCCATCAGGTCCAGGATGTTGCGCGGCCTCAGCTCTAGTCCAGTCGATCCCATCGCTACCCCCGTGTTCCGTTCCATCCAGTCATTACGATTCGTCGCAGCCCAGGTATGCCGGGTTGTCGGGCGTGCCAACAGCGAAAGTGCCCTCAGGCACCGCGTGCCCTTCCTCAACGACCGCCCACTCGAGGACGGATCCCTCGCCGACCGTCGCGCCGGCCAGGATGAGCGAGTGCTCGATCCGAGCGCCCGCGCCCACTTTGGCGCCCTGTAGCACGTGCGCTCCAGGCCCGATGATGACGCCTTCCTCGGCAGCCGCGCCGTCAGCCAGGATGTAAGGGGCATGTGTCGCTACGCCCTCGGACGTGATCGCCGTGGCGGCATGGATGGCGCCGCCATCGATTTCGCCTTCGGTGAGCAGCGCATTGTTGTTCTGGATGACCTCCGCCGGCCGCGCGACGTCGGACCAACACCCTTCGATCGGGACGCCACGGATGCGCGCGCCGCGGGTCAGCAATAGCTGAATCGCCTCGGGCAATTCGCGCTCGCCGCGCTCGGATAGGCCGGTCTCCTTCGTCGCAGGGAGAATCTCCGGGGGCATGATGAAGATGCCCGCGTTATTGTAGTTCGTCGTCGAGGTGCCCTTGGGCGGCTTCTCAATGATCTTCACGACGCGGTTGTCCTCAACATATACCGCCGCACCCTCGTATGGATCGTCGACGACGTTTAGCGTCAGCAGCATCTCCGGCTTCTCGTCGCGCCAGATCTCGCCAATGCGAGCGTAGTTGCGCCGCGAGACGATGATGTCGCCCCACGAGAGGAAGAACGGTTCGCCCGCGATGAAGTCCTCGGCCAGGAGCGTCGCGTCGCCCGTGCCGGCGGGCTTCTCCTGCAACTCGTACTCGATTCGCAATCCGAAGCGCTCGCCGTCGCCGAGCGTCTCCTTTATCATGTCCGCGCGGTAGCCGATGATGACGAGAAGCTCCGTCACGCCCGCATCAGCGGCGCCATCGATGATGTGCTCGATCATCGGCCGGTCCAGCACCGGCACGAGTGGCTTTGGGCGACGGTAGGTTAGCGGACGCATCCGCGTTCCCATGCCAGCCGCCAGGATGACACCTTTCAACACGCACCTCCCAGTATCAGCAGACAGGCGCATCGCCTGTCTATCCATGCGGATTTCTCCGGCTTCTCGGGGGCTACCTCTTCGCGTCACTTGCCGCGAAGTGACGCCAGAGCGAGGGGAACCACGGCGGCGACAAGCAAGAAGGCGAGCGCCTGACAACTGGCGCCGACGCCGACCGCCGGAATGGCGATGGCGCCGATGAGGACGGCGCCGAGGGATGCGCCCGCAAGGTCGATTGCGTACAGGCGAGACGCGGCTACCGCGGGCTCTTGCCCATGGCGCGCGACGACGGCTACGGCGAGCGGGAAGTTCAGGCCTCCCGGGAACCCCATCCAGCCCGCCCCCGCGGCAAAGACGACATCCGCCACGAGCGCTCCGCCACGTGCCAACAGAAACAGCAGAGGCAGGTATGCGGCGCTTGCAGCCTGCAGCAGCACCGCGCCGATGAGAGTGCGGTGCACATGTTGCCGCCCAAGCCTGCGCCCGAGCATTGCTCCCAGCGCCAGTCCGAGCATGAAGAGGGCCATGAGGATCCCAATTCGATGGTAGAGGTACCCCGCCACGGCCTGGTACGCCATCACGAGCGAGAGTTGCGCGCCCATCTCAAGGAATCCCGTGCCGAAAATGCAGAGGCCCGCGCCGATCTGCATGGCGTTCCCACGCCGCCGGATGGCGAGGGCGGCGAGCAGGGCCAAGGGCACCAGCGCCCACGTCCATCGGATCGCTCGTGGCGCCGACTCCAGCCACGCGCCTGCCCAATGAGCGCGCTCTGACAGCCAGAGCCTCAGCCAGTAATGGGATGACACGGGCCGGGCGTCTCGGTTGGCCGGAACGTCGCCCGCGCTTCGCAGCGACGCCTGCAACTGGTCTCGTTGGAACGGGCCGAGCACGTGATCGAGCCAGACCTCATTGAGGAAGCCCGTGTGGATGTTGCGTTCGTCAAGGCGGTCCACCAGGACGCGAGTCTCGGCGAGCGCCGGGCGATCAGATGCGATGTATTGGGTGTAATCCCCGGGGATCGCGGCGACATCGCGGTACGTGGCTCGAAGCGCTTCGTAGACGCTCGCGTGGAGGTGTTGTCTCGGGCCGGTCAGCCTGGCCTGGGCTGCCGTGAGCCCAACGGCGAGCAGCCCTCCGTCCGCCAGTACATTCGAGACCTCGCCGAAGAACTCGCGCGTGTAGAACCGGCTGAGGGCGGTCGTTGCCGGATCCGGCACGAGCACGAGAACGACATCGTAATGACGGCGGCAGGTCTTCACATACGCGCGGCCATCGACATGATGCGTGGTGACGCGCGAGTCATCCAGCCCGGTGAGAAGCGCGCCGGCATGCTCGCGGGCGAGGTCGAGTAGCTTTGGGTCCATCTCAACGTAGTCAACTCGCTCGACCGGGTGCTTCAGCAGCTCCACCAACCCTCCACCGAGCCCCCCGGACACCATCAGGATGCTCTTTGGATCGTCATGGAGGAGCATGGGCAGATGCACCGCTGCCTCGTTGTGCTGAACATCCTCACCTGTGAGAGCGGGCAGACCGGCCTCGTAGAGCGAGAGCTGCCCGTCGATATCGACCACAGCGATATTGCCGTAGCGCGAGTTGCCTTCTGCTCGGACCTCAACGCCACGCCACCGTCGCGCCAGTCCCGGCGCATCGAGGCCGAACCCGCCTAGCGGCGCGATGGCTAGCGCCGCGAACGCAGCACTCGCGACGGCGGCGATCCATCGGCCGCTCCCTCGCCAAAGGGCTGCGGCCGTGCCCAGGTTCAGAGCTGCGATGAGGGCCATCGCCTGAGAGGACCCAACGTGATCGGCGATCAGGAAGTGGAAGGCGATTCCCGCGACGACCGCGCCGCCGGCCTCGACTGCGTATACGGATGCCACGTGCCGCTCCTGGTCTTCGCCCTCGCCAGACCGACACAGCGTTGCGAAGACGGCGCCGAGCACGAGGCACGGGGCGAAGAGCGCGACGGTTGCCAGGAGGAGCATCGTGACCGGCCCGATGACCTGGCCCTGGAACTCGCCGATGCCACCCGACGCCTGAGCGATCCATATCGCGGGCATCACGCTTGCCGCCGCGGCGCAGTGCAGCCAAGGGATCAACACGGCGGGCGCGCGTGAGGCGAACAGCGGCGCCCCGAGGCCGCTGCCGATGGCGACGAGGCCGAGCCAGACGAGGAGGATTATTGCGATGGAGATTTCGTTGCCGAGGAAGGACGTCAGGAGTTCGCGCGCCGCCACGATCTGCGTGAGCAGCGACGTGAACCCCAGGATGAATGCTGAAAGCCGGACCGGACGGGGCATCGCGGGGCCGCTCCCCGTCGAGAGTGATGGGATCAGGACCACACGCCGGGGACCTTCGTCGAGCACGACTTGCATCCGCCATTTGCCAGGTTCATCTCAACCACCGCGAACCCGTTGCGGCGGATGAGCGTCTTGTCGCAGCCGGTGCAGCGCGTCGTTGCGTGTTCGTCGCCCGGCACGTTGCCAAGGTAGACGTAGTTCAGCCCGACATCCCTGGCGATATCCGCGCATCGCTCAAGGGTGTCGTACGGCGTCGGCGGGAGTTTCTTCAGTTGGTATGCGGGATGGAAACGCGAGAAATGTAGCGGCACGTCCGGTCCGACGTTGTCCATGAGCCACTGGCACATGTCGCGGACCTCGACGGGATCGTCATTGAGCGTCGGCACCACGAGGTAGACGATCTCCAGCCACTTGCGCTTGCTTTTCACGAGCTTGATCGTGTCGAGGACGGGCGTGACATCGCCGACGCAGTAATCCCGGTAGAAATCGGGCGAGATCGACTTCAGGTCGATCTTGATCGCGTCGAGGTGGGGGAGCAGGCGCTCCATGGGCTCTGGGCGGATGGACCCGTTGGAGATCATGATCGACTTGATGCCGGCCTGGCGGCCGGCTTTCGCTGAATCGAACATGTATTCGTAGAAGACCACGGGTTCGCTATAGGTATATGCGATCGATCGCACCTTGTAGCGCTTCGCCTGGGCCGCGACCTGTTGGGGTGGCAGGTCAAGCGTGTCCTTGAGTTGCTCCGGGCGCGTCTGGCTGATCTCCCAGTTCTGGCAGTCCTTGCAGTCGAAGTTGCAGCCCGCCGCGGCGATGCTGTAGGCCGAGGTCCCCGGCAGGTAATGAAACAGCGGCTTCTTCTCGATGGGGTCGATGTTCAGCGCGGCGCACTGACCGTACACGAGCGTGTGGTACGTCCCGTCGTGGTTCTCCTTGCAGCCACAGAAGCCACGCTCGCGGTCGCCGACGACGCACTCTTTCGGGCACACGCGGCAGCGGATCTTCTTGTTGCCGAGCTTGTCGTAGTACATCGCCTCGTGCCAGTGCCGCGCGTCGGCACTGGCCGCGCTCGTGGCGCAGATGCCGGCGCCACAGGCAACTGCCCCGGCACCGAACAGCTTCAGCGCTTCTCTGCGCGAGATGCGTCCAGCCATCGGGTATCTCCTATGTCAATTCGCGGATGTCAAGCATGTCCAGGTCGGCCGTCCCCAGCGCGTGCTGCGCGTCGGCTGCGACCCGGAGGTAAGTCGGGTACCGGTCTGTTTCGGACAACGGCGTCAGGCCATTCTCCGCTCGAAGATCCTCAATGATTCTCAGTCCCACCGCGTCTGCCGCCACGGGATTCGTCGCCACGATCAGCGCGCCATACGGCACGGTCGTGGCGGGCTTGTAGCCGGGGCCGCCGTCGTAGCACACCTGAAGCGCGTCGCACGCGACCAGCCGGTGCTTGTCGCGTATGACCGGGCACGCGTTCACGTCGGCCACGTGCGGCGAGCAGTGGTTCGTGTGGAGCTTGTTCGGGTTGTTGATCGACCCGAAGTGGTTCTTCAGGGCTGCGCTCAGACCACACATGTCGTGGTCCTTCAACACGGGAACGTTGATGATCGCCGTCGCCCACTCGGAGACGATCTTGCTGAACCTCGTGCCCGTTTCGCCGAAGACGGTTATATCCTCGTCGTAGCCGAAGTCGTCGGAGCCTCCCGCGAGCAGGCCTTCGGTCACCATGCCCACCCCTGCCGCCTCCAACTCGGGGAGGAGTCTCTCGTACACCATAACCTCCGCGGGAGCGTCGCCGCTAAGGAGCCCGGCGTGGACAGCGGCAAGCACGTCGGCGTGCGTCGACAGCATCGGACCGGCCAGACAGTTGGCTTTGATGGCCACGCGATCGCTTGATGAGAATAGGCCTTGCCACGCGGCGGCCTCGTTGCCGGCCGGGGTGAGTTCAGACATCGCCCGGCGTAGCATGTCGGCGACCTTTGTCCCGTCGATTCCATCATCGCCGATGACAGAGGGATCGCGGACGATGACCACTCGGTCTGGTGGGATGGCTGCATCCACAGTCGCAGCGGCCGGCTCCTCGGGTGGGGCGGAGGTGGCTGGCGTCCGTGCCGACTGGCTGTGGCATCCCCCGATGGATAGGCTCGCGCCAGTCAGGGCCTGGAGGAATCGTCGTCGTGAGTTCATAGGTGTGATTCAGTCTGCGTTCGCTGGTCCGAGGTCGAAGTCTCCTTCGCTAAACACGTCCGCGCTGAAGACCCATAGTTCCGCGCCGGTCTTCCACGCGTCTTCGGGCAGTCCCGCCTTGTCGCGGCACAGGATGTCGAGAGTCGTCTCGCGATCCCAGCCCTGTTCCGGCGCGACCTGCGGCAGGAACACGCCACGACGCCCGCCTTGACTGACGACGATGCCGTGCTTGCCGACGATGAACTCCTCGGCGCTGTCGATCCGCCGGAGCGGCGTCACCGCGCTGATGTCGATGTCGATCTTCGGCAGGTCGCGGGCCTTCACGGGCCGGAACCGCGGGTCCTGCAATGCAGCGGCTATCGCGCGCCCCGATACTGCCTTGATCAGCGGGTCGCGCGGCTCCAACTCTCCGATGCATCCGCGCAGCTTGCCATCCATCTTCAGCGTCACGAAACAGGCTGTCTCCTTCGCGAGCGCCGCGCTATCACCCGGATCGAGAGATGGCATATCTCCACCATCCAACTCAGCCTCCAGCGTCTGACGCGCGACCTTCAGCAGGCGGATTCTGTCGGCGTCAGTCAGCCCGGATGCATCCCGTGTTTGGGTACCTGATTCAACGCTCGGCGCGTCTTCCGTGTTCGCCACCGTGAAGGCCACCGCGCCATATCCCACGCAGCGGCCCTTGTCGCCCGCCGTGTCGCCGGAGTTCCGGTAGTCGAGAACGGTGGCCTTCGCATCGCCCATCTGATTCGCCGTGGTGACGGCGACGAGGACCGATTCCAGCCCGCAGAGGGTGCAATGCAACTCCTTGACGCCCTGGCCCATCATCTCATCGTCCTTGGCCGCGATCTGCTCCGGATCCAACGTGACGATTGCGTCGAGCAGCGCGCGGTCGCTCTTGACCGCTTCGTCGTAGACGGGATAGTGCGCCATGTCGGAACTCGCGACGAGAATCGTCCCCGGCTCCTGGATGAGCGGCAGTAACGCGTCGGCGATCTCGGCGATCTCCTCCGTGCTCGGACGCGAGATCAGCATCGGCACGATGGTCGCGTCCGGGACGGCGGCCTTAATGAATGGAAGTTGCACTTCAAGACAGTGTTCATTGGCGTGGACGCGGCGAGACTCGCTGAACGGCGCTCCGATATCGAGGAGCTGCTCGACCGCGTCTCGGTCGACGGTGACCGGTCCGAGTGGCGTGTCCCACGCGGCGTCGGGTGATACAGCCACACCCGCGAACGACGCGGTGTGGCTGTTCCCGATGAGCACGATCCGCGAGATCTGCCGGTCCGCGAGGGTTCTGTAGCTGTAGGCCGCGATTGGCCCGGAATAGACCAGCCCCGCGTGGGGCACCATCAACGCGACCAGCTCGCCATCGAGTTCAGTCTCGGGGACATCCCGGAGGAAGCCCTCGACCTGCTCGCGTAGTTGCGCTTCGTCGTCGGTGTAGAACCCCATCCCTCGAGGTCCCGCGACTGCTGTCGGGCGCACGGTCGTCACCTCCGGGCGCGAGGCCCGCGTGGTTTCCTGAGCCACGAGTTCAGGCCGCTCGTTGCCGCTCGTCCGGCACGAGGACGCCACGAGACTCAGGCCCGCCACCAGCGCGGCCGCAGTTATCTTCGCCAACGGATATCGCATCGCGCTCAGTTCCCGCTTGCTGCGTAGCATCGGTCCTAACCTGTTCGCCGCGCGGGCGCGCATTCCTGGTATCGCCGCGACGCGTTGACGGCTCGCGACGCCTGCGCTATCCTGGACGCGCCCCATCATCCTCCGGACCGGAGACGCTGATGTCTGACCTTGAGAACCCACGCCTGCGCCCCATCGACGTGATTCCCGTTCAGCAGGGACAGCAGACGGTCTACGTGCTAATGGATCGGTCGGGCCTGCAGGAAGAGCAGGTCGCGGTATCGGGTCTCGGGGCCGCCATATTGCCAATGCTCGACGGCGAACACACGATCCGCGAGATACAGGTGGATCTGACCCGGCGGTCCGGGCAGCTCGTGATGTCTGATCACGTTGAGGGGATCCTGCGCCAGCTCGACGACGCCCACTTGCTCGACACGCCCGCGCTGGAAGCGTACCGGCAGGAGAAGCTCGCAGACTATCGGGAGAGCGGCGCGCGTCGGCCAAGGCGGCACCTTGGCTACCCGTCGGAGCCGGATGCGTTTGCCGAAATGACGGATAGCTGGATGGAGGCGTTGCCGCCGCGGGAGCAGGCGCTGGATGGTTCGGTAGTAGGAGCGCTTGCTCCGCATATCGACTTCGAGCGCGGAAGCATGGGCTACGCGCACGCGTATCGCGATCTGTCGGACGCGTGCGAGGCGGATCTCTTCATCATCATCGGGACCGATCACACTGGTGATACTCAGTTCGCCGCGACGCGCAATGACTTCGAGACAGGACTCGGAAGAGTGAAGACGGCGGGCGACGTGCTGGAGCGAATGGAGGAGCGCTTCATTGGCGATCTCTTCGAGGGCGAGCTGCAGCATGTCGGCGAGCACGCGATCGAGTTCCAGGTGGTACTGCTTCAGCACTTCATCGATCACGACTTTGAGATCGTGCCGCTGCTGTGCGGCGGATTCGCGGAGGAGATGATCGAGGGCGAACCTGAGTTGCGGAACGCCGAGGCGCTGTGCATGGTTGATGTGCTGCGGGACGTGGTGGAGAATTCGGGGCGGAAAGCGTGCATCATCGCGAGCGCGGATCTCAGCCACGTGGGGCCGCAGTTCGGCCTCGATCGGCCGCTGACACCGGGCTACCTTGAGGAAGTCGAGAAGCACGACCGGGCGGTGCTTGAGCTTGCGATGAACGGTGACGCTGACGGCATGTTTGCTGCCGTGGCTGAGCGCCGCAACGACACGAACATCTGCGGGCTTGGACCCATCTACCTCACGGTGAAGGCGCTCGGAGACTGTCGGCGGGAGCTACTCGATTATCGCCAAGCCACCAGCCCGGACCGGCAGCAGTCGGTGAGTTTCGCGGCGGCGACGTTCAGTGGGTAACCTGGAGAACTGAATACGGGGCCCGGTTCCCCGGGCCCCGTCATCTGTTCTCTTGGCTTCCGCTGGACTCACACCTCGATCGTGATTCCGCCCTCTGGCACGAACTTGCGCAGGTACTCGGCGGAGATCGTCAGCTCCTCGATGAGCTTTGACTCGACCTTGGTTGAGCCGGGAATGATCTCGGCGATGAGGAAGCACCGGTCGGCCACCGCGAGCGCGTCTGAGATGGGGGAGTCGGCTGCGTTCTTGTGCGACTCCTCGAGGGCCTCCAGCGTCTTCGCGATGTCGACATGTCCCTTCTCGTTGTATTCGTCGGTGAATGCCCAGTGGTGGCTGCCATCGGGGCTGGTCTGCTGCACGTGGATGACCTCGCAGAACGCGCCATACCGGCGGATCCACTCGAGGTAATCCAGATCCGGTCCCTCGGTGATGCCGTAGTGCATCTGCGCCATGTGCCCGACATCGAGCGTGGTGTAGACGGGAATGCCGTCGTTGTCTTTGTTGGCCTCGATGAGGAATCGCTCTTGTTGCGCGAGCGTCCAGGGGATTTCGGACGGGATGTACATCTGTTCCTGGTAGATCGCGTGCATGCCCTTCTGCTTCCCGACGCGGGCGAGTTCGCGGAAAGTCTCGACGATGCGTTGCCAGGCCTCCTCATAGCGCTCCTCGCTCTCCATGACCTCGATGCTGAACGCGTCCCAGTGGCCGCCGATGCAATCCGTGCCCATCGCGATGGCGAGATCCATGCCCTCGACGATCCACTCGCGCATGCGCGCGCGGGGTGATGGGTGCGAGTGGCTCAGCCCGTGGAAGCGATGCGTCGCCACGCCCGTGTAGACATCGCTGATGTTGACGCCATACTTCTCCGAGGCCGCCTTCACCTCGGCGCACTGCTCGAGCTGGAATGCCTTGTCGCCGGAGAAGAACGGGTCGATGACGTCTCCGCAGAAGGAGTGGTTCGGGTAGCCCATCTCCTTCGTCAGGCGCATCCAGTTGTCGGGCTCTTCCCACCGCCGGGTGATGAACGCGCCATTGATGCCGATATCAACTGCTATCTGTCGTGACATGCTTTCTCCCACCATCCTGTTTCAGTAAAGTTGCTGTCCGCCGGTCACGTTGATCGCCTGGCCGGTCATGTAACTGGAGTCGTCCGAGCAGAGGAAGACCAGCGCGTTCGCGACATCCTCGTAGCTGCAGCCGCGCTTCATCGGCACCTGGTCGACGTACTTCTGCCGGACCTCTTCCTCCGGGATGCCGAGTCGCTTGGCATACTGCGCGTAGAGTGAGTCGACCCAGAGAGGTGAATCGAGGAGGTTGCCGGGGCAGATGGAGTTGACGCGGATTCCTTGCTCCGCGTACTCGAGCGCCAGCGATTGGGTCAGTCCGATGCCGCCGAATTTGCTCGCGGCGTAGGCTGAGTTCTTGCTGGAGCCCTTCTTGCCGGACTTCGAGTTGATCTGCACGACCACGCCCTTGCCTTGCTCTTCCATCACGCGGAGCGCGGCTTGGGCGGAGACGAAGTAGCCGACGAGGTTCACGTCGATGACCTTGCGCCACTTGTCCGGATCAAACTCCGGCGTCGCGCCGGCGATGAGGATCGCGGCGTTGCACACTATGATGTCGAGCTTGCCGAACTCGCCCACCGCGGCCTTGACGGCATCGCCGACTTGCGCTTGATCGGTCACATCCGCCGCGTGCGCGATGGCCGGTTGGCCGGTCGCCTCGCGGATCTTGGCGGCGACCGACTCGGCGCCGTCGGCGTTGATATCGACGACGCAGACAGAGCACCCCTCGCCGGCCAAGCGCAAGGCCAGCGCCTCGCCGAGGCCCTGCGATGCTCCCGTGATTATCGCGCTTCGCCCATTGAGGCGTTTGCTGCATTCGCTCATGTTGAGTTCCCCGTACGTGTTGCTGCTGTCACTCTCATGTCGGCAATCAAGTGCCGCGCGGCGCCGGCAGTTCGTCGTTTGAGAAACCGGCGGCCAGTGCGGCCCACATGTCATCGGCCAGGGCGCAGAGCTTGGCCAGGAAGTAGTCACACTGTCGGTCGATGCAGCACGGGTAGGTATCGCTCGTCGTGAGCAGCGTTGGCTCGCCGGCGGGTGCCAACTCCCGCACGTACACGGCGCGCTCAGACGTCGGCATGGCGACGTTGACCATGTGCCAGGGGCCACTCCGGTCGCACACACCAAGAAAAGGCAGTGACCCGTGCGTGATGTCGTTCCGTATGGAGTTGAGTAGCCAATACCAGCCTTCGTTCCGTGGACTGAGCTGAAGATCGTGGGCAGGCGCTATCGCGTTGGCCATTGAGCCAGCCGATGGTCGGCTTGCGGCGACCGAACTCAGTTTGTCGGCAAGCCACCAGCGAGCGATTTGGCCCGTACTGCGGTCCTTGTCATACCCGTGCAGCGACCCGTACTGCTGCCTGTTGCTTGGCTTCAGGCCGCCTCTACTCGTGTCCGGTTCGTGTAGGCCGAAAGTGAGCCATACGAGTCGAGCCAGCTGATCACGAGCCGAACCGAGGGACCAGTAGAAGTAGGCCAGTCGTTGGAGTGGGGCTTCTGCACGTTCAATTCGGAGATGGTTGAGTTGCTCGGATGCCGAGTTAAGGTGTGTATATACAGCGTAGTTCGACCAGTGGAGCGTCTCATAGAGCAGTAGTTCGTCAGCGTCGGAGCCTGTTTGTGCGGCCAGCAGTCGTGGATGATATTGGTCGTGGAAGGCCCAGTACTCGCTGCACAACGTCTGGTGCTGCAGGCTGGCGCCGTCGACGTGCGCAGACCAGTAGTTCTGGTATTCGGTCTCGGACTCTGGGTCGCGGTGCATGACGGCGCGATAGATCGTCAGCATGGTTTAGCCTCGCAGGAAGTGCTCGATGAGAGCCACCTCGGCTTCATTGGTCCACGCGTCACGCGGCCCGAGTTTCGCGGCGACATCGGGCAGCACGTTATTCAGGTCTTCGAGGGCCGTGAGGGCAAGCTCCTCGATCTGAGTGTAGATGATGACCTTGCCGGCGAAGGCGCCATCCTTGACAGCCTGGAGCCCGTCCTTAGCTGACGACAGCCCGCCGATGGCTGCCACCGAGCCGTTCGGTCCGAGTTCCTTGCGCTCGGTCTTGCCGAGCGTGAATTCGAAATCCTGGATCGACGAGCCGGACGTGCCCGTCAGGCGGACGCCCTTCAGGAACGTGCCGGACATGTCGAGCGTGGCCATCGTTCCGCGGGCGAGCCCGGCGAAGATGTTGAGCACGCCGTCCTGGCCCATCTTGTCCATCGCGCCGCTGATGAGCACGGCGACGGGGGCCAGCACGACGATGTCATCGAAGCCCTCCGGCGCGAGTTCGTCGGCCTTGGCATTGAACTCGTCGGGCGACATCTCGGTGGGGTTGATGCAGAGGAGATTCGTGCCCGTCTCCTCGGCCGCCGCGCCGTAGCGGGCAGGGATCGTGCCGAGACGGTCGTTGTCGACATCCGTGCAGAGCGCGAGCGCTGGACCGGTCGCGTCCTCGCAGGCCCGCTGAACGTGCATTTGTCCCATCGGCCCGCCCGCGCCGATGTACCAGGTCTTGCCGCCGGACCTGATGTCGGAGTTGCGGCTGGCATACCCGGCGGCGACGTCCGGGCCGGTCGCGCCAAGGTAGTGGGTGTCGTCGTAGTGAATCCGGCCGACGTCGATCTCGACGGAGCGCGAGAGGGGCGTCGAGCGGATCTGGCACAGAATTCCGCTCTTCGCGAGAGCCTTGCCCGCCGCCTCTACCGTCTCCGCCTCGTGGTCGCCGATGAGGATGATATCGTCATATTCGTAGCCCGTTCCGAGGGCGCAAGCCTGGCAGGCGACCTGCTCGACCTCGCCGACGTTGGCCGCGATGACGTCCTTGAGGCCGTCGGGCAGTCCGGCAACGACAGCTTTCGCCGGCCACGGGCCTTCGGCAAGCCGACCCAAGGTGAGGTCTGAGCAATCGCCGCCGCCCAGAGCGACGATCATCGCCGTGCCGCCCTCCTTGAGGGTCGTGCGATGGGTGGCGCCATAGGAGCACTCGACACACGCCCATGGTTCGCACAGAGCTGACTCGGCGTCGCCAGTGGCATCGGAGACGGGGATGATGTAACTGCCATCGTCTCCGTCGATGATCTCCTTGCCGATCGTGACGTACTGCTGGAGAGCGCCGGCCAACGCGTAGCCGAACGCGAGCCCCTCGCCCTTGTAGTAGATGTCGGCTTGGACTACGAAGCGGTCGCCTATGCTGTAGTCGCCTTCGAGGCCCTCGCCGATCTTCACGACGGTGATGGCGACCTCGTGCCCCATGACGACGGGATCGGCGACCAGGTCTCGGCCGGCGATGCGCGGGTGGTCGGCCCCGAGCGTGAGGACCTTGATATCTGAGAAGCAGAGGCCGGCGGCGTCGATGCGGCACAGCAGCTCGCCCGCTTTGGGGGCCTCGAGCGGCAGTTCGGATACGGTCCCGTTGATGCCGAAGTTCTCAAGGCCAGTCCCGGTCAGTTGCCACGCGAGGTTCTTGTCCGGCAGCGGCATCGTGCCGGCGCGATAATCTTCGATTGTAGGCATGAGTCCCTTCCTAATAGCTGATGTACTTTGCGTCAGTTGTCGCTCGTGGGGTATTGCGGTTCAAACGGCTTGAGCGGGTCTGACCGGTGTTCGGCGATCTCACGCGTGATGGCCTGTTTCACCCACCATAAGGAATACTCGGCGAAGTCGGTGCCGCTCGCCGGATCGAACTTCTCCTCAGCCCGCTGAAGCCCGTCGAGGCCGACTCTCATGAGGTCGCGTCGGGCCACGGCGCATCGCGGCAAGTACCGATCAACGATGACATCAACCAACGCCCGCCGTTTCCGGTCATCCATGCCTGCACCTCTGTTGGCGCGGTTACCTTCCGCCGATGATCTTGCGCCGGTACTCCTCGTCCGGGCGCGTGTGGATGCGCGCCACGTTCTCGGGGGTGAGGAAGTTTGGGCCGCCCAGCGCCATCGTCCCGCGGAGGACGTGCGCGACCTTCACCCACATCGCGGTGATGGCTTCGCATTGCTTGGGGCTGTCGCCGAGAGCGATCAGCCCGTGGTTCTGCATCAGCACGGACTTGGGGCGCTCGCCGTAAGTGTCGACATACTCGTGCGTCGCCTCGTGAACTGCCTTGGCGAGCGGCAAGCCCGGGTCGGTGTACGGCACGAAGATCGGCGCGATCCCGCAGCACACGATCTCGTCGGGGAAGATGCGTCCCGCGATGATGTCCAGCACGTCCTTCGCGCAGAGAAGTTGCAGCACCGACTGCGGGTGCGTGTGCGCGATGTACGTGACGTCGGGCATGTTGAGGAGTTGGGCGTGCAGGACCGTCTCGACGGAGGGCCTCAGCAGCGAGCCGTGCACCATCGCTTCGCCGAGCGCCTGCTTTATCTGATCATCGGTGAGTTCGCCGCCCATGAGGATGTCATGCACGGGCTTGAAGTAGACCTGGCAGAAGCCATCCGGGCCGATCGTCGCGAGTTCCATCCCGCTGGCTTTGACGAAGAAGCTCTCGTCGTCGGCCTTCGCGGAGGTGTTGCCCTCGCCGAGGATGATGTACTGCTTCGCCGGATCGCCCAGCCGTTGTGACAACGAAACCAATTCGTCAATAACTTTCGTCATCATCATCCGGTGCCTCGCGCTCTCAAATGGCGGTAACTATGCAAAACACGGCGCTTGCGCCCGAACTATTCGCCAGGCGAAACTTGGTCCCTCCCCCGAAGGGGAGCGCGCCTCCACAGGCGAACTAGGGCCGTCTGGAAGTCGGCGGGGCCGAACCAAAGTGCTACGTGAGGCGTCAAGTACTACACATGAAGAAGCCTTCCGCGTTTGTCTTAGCATACTCTATTGCTTGTCTCGCCTCAACCTTCGCGGGCGCTGTCGCGCAAGCGCCCGGCGACGACCCTGTGCTCGCAACTGGGCCGCCCGCTATCCGTCAGTCCGACGCCGATGCCTTGGCGCGGCTGGTGGAGTTCGCCTTCGACGCGAATCTCTCCAAACGGCAAGGGCAGGCGCTGCAGGGCACTATCTCGGAGCGCGCGGGCGAGGCCGGTTTGCCGCTGTCGATGCTTGCGGAGGCGAAAGTGCTGTCGGCGCGGATTGACGCGGTTGAGGGGGCGGCCCGCGAGATCCATCGACTGAGCGTTCGCGATAGTTTCCTGCAGCTCGCCGACAGACACGCCGACGGTCCGATCTCCGAGTTAATTGGCGATCTTTGGAGCGCGCGCAGTCCGATCCTCATGCCTGGTGATCCGCCGCTGCGTCGGACCTCCGTCGAGGCGATGATGGCGCTGTTTGAGTGGCTCGCCTCGGAGGCGACGGGCCAGTTGGTCGAGCTGACCGAGGTCGAGCGGGATGACCTTGCCAACATCGTAGCCGGCCAGTACACGCGCGCCGCGCCGGGCGACCGCATGCTGCTTCAGCACATGGAACACACGCTTTATTGGGTGCAGGTCGAGTACGAGCAAGCTGGGCTGGAGGCTCGCACCAACTTCAAGCTCAATCTCGCCGATCTGTTTGGGGTCCCGAAGCCGCTCCTGCCCGCCCCGTTTGGCGGCAAGGTCGCGACGTGGGAGCATCCGGACGATCTCTTCGCGCTGGAGTTTCCTGATGATTGGCCGGCGCGTTACGGGACGCTGCCGAACGAGATCATGGCGACGGGGTGGGCGCTGATCGACATCGCGATCTTCGGTGACGCTCCGAGCGACGTGCTTGAACTCGCGGCGCTGCCTGACTCGGGGGCGATTGTCTGCACGGCGGTCTTGCCCGAGGACGCGCGCGCCGGCCGCATGTCGCTTCACGAGGCGACCTTCGCCTTCGCGGCTGAGTTGCTCGCGCATTTTGGTGACGCCGCGCCGCTTGGTGATGTTAACGCGAGCGACCGCGCCGTCCTGATGGCGTGGCACCAGGAGGTCGACGGTCGCGAATACGCGATCTGGGTCAGCGCGGTCACGATAGATGAGCCGGAGGGCGCGGCGATCCTGACGCTGACTCGGGCGCCCGTGGATCAGGTCGATCAGCTCGCCCCGGCTTTCAGCCGCATCATCCACAGCCTTCGCTCGGGCGCGTCGACCTTCGATGAGGCCCTCGACCTTCCCGACCCACACTCGCTCACTCGCAGCCTTCTTAACACCCCTCTCAGCCGCCAAATGGATCTCGTCGAGGCTCTCGGAAGCGATGTGCGGTAGAGGAGTGTCGGCCCCTTCGCTGGAATGCAATCCCTCCGCCGGGCGTTGTGAATCCACACCACTGCCACGGAAGTCGGAGCCGAGACTCCGACGAGGTCTGCCAGGAGCGCACCGTTGCTCAATCCGCTAGACGATCGGACAGTCGACGCACTGCTGTCGGCTGACATTCGCGATGGCGCGAAGACCGGGAAGCGACTGGTCTCGCTGGACGCGCTGCGTGGGCTGACGATCCTGGGCATGTTGATCGTCAACAACATGGTCCTGGGGAAACTCACGCCGACGCAGCTTCGCCATGCCGGATGGGGCGAAGGCATCACCATCGCGGATCTCGTCTTCCCGTGGTTCCTGTTGATCGTCGGATTGGCGGTGCCATTCTCGGCGGCGCATTACCGCGAGCGGAATCTGCCGTCGTGGCGGTTCAGCCTGCGTATCCTGTTCCGGTGCGTCGTGCTGGTGTTGCTTGGGTGCCTGATCGACTCAAGCCTGGCGGGCAAGCCCGTCTTTCAACTTGGGGTCCTGCAGATCATCGGTCTGGCCTACGCGATGGCCGCGTTACTTCACGGCGCGCCGCTCGAACGTCGGCTCATCATCGCGACGGCGTTTCTTGTCGCTCATTGGGCCGTCCTGCGCTACGTGCCGGCGCCGGGCGCCGAAGTGGGAGTGTTGACGCCGGAATCGAACCCGATCCGGCATCTCAACGAGGTGTACCTCCAGCCGCTGCATCTGTGGGGGCTGACCTCGGTCATTCCGACGTCCGCGCTGGTCATCATCGGATCGGTCCTTGGTGATGTCCTGCGCGCCGACCGCATGTCGCCTATCCGGAAGGCTGAGGTCCTGCTGGTCAGCGGGATCGCGATGGTCGCCGCGGGTTGGCTCTGGAGCTTCGACCTGGCGTTCAGCAAAGCCCTTTGGACGGCTCCATACGTGCTCTTCACGGGTGGATGGGCGACGCTGGCGCTTGGATTGCTCTACCTGATCACGGACGTGAAGGGCTGGCGCGCGTGGAGCTATCCGCTGGTCGTGCTCGGATCGAACGCCATCGTCGCGTACGTGGTGCCGATCTTGGTTGAAGGTCCACATCCTGAGGGTGTGGACGTGGGAAGTCGCCGAGGGGCTGACGATCCCCGTTGATGAGGCTCTGCGCAACTACTACGTCAGCGTGGCGGGTGAGATCGGCGGAGGGTGGATCTACACGGCGATATACGTCCTCGTCTGGTGGCTCATCCTATTCGGCCTGTATCGGAAACGGCTCTTCGTGAGGGTCTAACGGTATGCTTCGATCGCCGTCGCCTTGAAGCTCGCGAAGACGCTACTCCCGACCTCCAGTCCCATCCGCGAGACGGATTCCTTGGTGATCTCCGCGACAAGCGGGACGCCCGCGTCCAGATCCACGCGGATCCGGCCCCCGAGCTGCAGGAGCGCTGTCACAGTGGCCTGGAGCACGTTCTGGGCGGAGCTGTCAGACGGCTCGAGGCTCAGCGTGACGTCGGCTGGTGAGAACGCCAGGAAGACCTCGCCCGGCTCGTCGAGTGCCGCGCGTATCTGCACGCCGTTCACGTCAACCACCGTCGTTCCGCCATCGATTTCCCTCGCCACGCCATGGATGAAGTTGACGCCCATGAACTCGGCCACGAACTTGGCCTTCGGACGGAGCAGGAGATCCTGCTGCGAACCCATCTGGATGACCTCGCCCCGATCCATCACGCAGATGGTATCCCCGAATGCGAGGGCATCGACGTAATCGTGGGTCACGAAGATCGACGCGGCGCCGACCGATTCAACGACCCGGCGTAAGTCGCCACGCGCGTTCTGTCTGGTCTGGGCGTCAAGCGCGGCGAGAGGCTCGTCCAGCAGCAACACGTCCCCTCCCGCCGCGATGGCGCGGGCGAGGGCGACGCGCTGTCTCTCGCCGCCGGAGGTGTGCTTTGGGCGGATGTCGGCGAGGTGTGAGATGCCCAGCATCTCCAGCGTCGTCGCAGCCTGTCGCTCGATCTCCTCGCGCGAACGCCGCCGGGCGCGCATGCCGTAATGGACATTCTTGCGGACCGTCATGTGGGGGAAGAGCGCGTACTCCTGGAGGACGTAACCGAGGTGGCGCTGCTCAGGCGGCACGTTGGTGCGCTCTGCCGAGTCGTACAACACGCGCCCATCCACGACGATCCGCCCCTCATCCGGGTCCAGCAGGCCGGCGATCATCCCCAGAATGCTGGTCTTGCCCGAGCCGGATGGGCCAATCAGCACGAGGGTATCGCCGGCATCAACCTTGAAGGCGATGTCGACCTTAAACTCGCGCAGGTTCTTGCGGATGTCGACCTCAAGCACTACACGGGGCTCCGTTTCAGGAGAATACGCGCCGACAGCAGCACGGCGAATGAGAACGCGAGCATGATCGTGGCAAGCGTCAGGCCCGCGGTCAGGCTGCGGTTGATGCCTGTGAAGACGGCGAGCGAGACGGTTTGCGTGGTCCCAGGCAGATTCCCAGCGAACGCGATGGTCGCGCCGAACTCTCCGGCAGCCCGCGCCCAGGCCAGGATGATGCCCGTGAACAGGCCCCCGGACGCCAGCGGCAACGTTACGCGAATGAACGTGCGCAGGCGCGACGCGCCCAGCACCAGCGACGCTCGCACGAGCGACTCGTCGACTGCCTCAAAGCCGGCCCGAGCGGCCTTGATGTAGAAGCCGGCGGCGACGAATACCTGGGCGATGATAACCGCGGCGCTAGTGAAGACGACCTCGATGTTCCAGTCTCGCATAATGTTCCTGAAGGGGCCCATTAGGGGCGAGAACGTCATCAGGAGCGCGATGCCGGCAACCACGGGGGGCAGCGTCAGCGGCAGATCGACCAGAGCATCGAGGATATTTTTGCCGCGGAATTCGCGCCTGGCCAGCAGATACGCAACTGGCGTCCCGATGATGACCATGATGACCACCGAGATACACGAGGTTTCGGCCGTCAACCAGAGGGCCTTGATGACGAGAGGGTCGCGGAGCGACTTGGCCAGGTCTGCCCAGGAGACCTGGGCGATCATGCAGACCAGTGGCAGCGTGATGAAGGCGACGAACAGCGCCGCCATCACCGCCAGGAACGCATTTCGGGGCCTTAACCTTGGGTCCATGGGGGGACCGCCAAATCGATGAACTCAATCGGAGTTGCCGTGGTGATCGCCTGTCGTCCGTCCGTCGAGAGCAGACACTCCATGAAGTCGCGCCCGTCGTCGGGGTTCTTAGCGGACCGGGGGATGCATGCCGCGTACGTGGCGACTTGCTGCGCGTCTTCGGGGATGTCGATCTCGATGACGTTCACGCGGACGTCCTCGGTCAGGTCTGACTCGTACACGAACGCTGCGTCGGCGGCGCCGAAGATCACCTTGCTGAGGACCTGCTTGACGTTTGCATCCTCGCTGACGACATTGGCGAGCACCTTCTCAGCGAAGTCGGGCGGCAGGTCGGCTTGCTCCTCGCACGCGTCCAGGAGCTTGCGCGTGTATTTGCCAACAGGGCAACTGTCGACGGCCAGGACGACCTTGACGCCCTCGTCCGCGATGTCGGCGAGCGACTCGATGTCCGCGGGGTTGGCCTTCGGGACGGCGAGGGCGAGGCGGTTGTGGGCGAACTCGAAGGCGTCGGTGGCCAGTTCGGCATCGACCAGGGCCTGGATGTGATCCATGTCGGCGGATATGAAGAGATCAGCGGAGTTGCCGCCCTCGAGCGTCGTCCGCAATGACTGGGAGCCTCCGAGGCTGATGGTGATCTCTGCCCGGAGTTGCTCCTCCGCGAACGACTCGAATGGCTCAAGGGCCTCGGTTAGCGATGCGGCGGCCAGCACGAGGATCTCTTGCGGTGCGGGTTCGGGCGTCTCAGCGATGCCGGACGGGATCGCCGCGTCGCTGATGGCCTGCTCTCCCTCCGGTGTGCAGCCGAGGAGCAGCGTGGCCAGGAGTAGATTGAGAGCCAGACCAATTGGCGCGATCTTCATTGGCATCCGTCCCTCTGCTTGGCATCAACAGAGCGAACTGTCGAGGTTCCTCCGATAGTCCAGTCCAGAGTACCTCCGGCCGTTGAAGTTGTGCGGTACCAATCGTGGAGGTTGTGTGGAGCGGCCGGCAGAATCGCTGACGGGCAGGCACGAATGCCTGCCCGTCAGTGTAGGATCGGGTAGCGCTTACTGGGCGCGAACGGCGTCTGCGACCGCTTGCTCCATCAGCGCGATCGCGCGCCGCTCGCGGCTGAGCGCCTCTTCAAGCGCGGCGATGGCGTGTGGGCGTCTGGCGGCCGCGTCGCCAACCGCGGCGACCGCGTTCTCACCCTCGAAAGCCTTCGCTTCCGGGAGCGGCCATTCATCCCGCAGGACGGTCACGACCTGGTCATACAGAGCCGCCGCGCGCTCGACTGATGTTCGGGCGGCATCGGGCATGTTCGGCGCCGCCTCACGCAGGTATGCCGCGGCGAGGATCCGCGACGCGATGAGTTGCTGCCGGGGTTTGCCCGACCAGAGAATCGCGGCCGACACGTCTTCGGCGGGCCGCTTGAGGTCCGCCATCAGGGCCTCGTAGGCCGCGAAGCCGCCGTAGGCCTCCGCGTAGCTTCGGGGCTCGTTGAGGATCGCAGACGCGTTCCGGAGAATCTCCACGTCAACGTCAAGCGGAGAGAGGGTCTCCTTCCGCGCGCCCACGGTGACCATGGCGTATGTCGCTGAATACTGACCATCCCCCGCCGGCACCAATGTCGTCCACGGCCCGCGCCAGCGCCGGACCACATCCTCCATCGGCATATCCATCGGGCCGAAGGGCGTGTGTACTCGCACCGCCTCATAGCCCGTGTCCTCATTGGAAACTTGGTGAATCGCGCACCAGATGGCGTCCTCAACCGCATTGCCCGTTAGTCCGCCCCCCCCCGCTAGTTTCATGGGGACCAGAGCGACGAGACCACGGCGCAGGACGGATGTGAGTTCCTTGGTGGCGGCGCCGGCTCCGGACATGTTCGTGCGGAGCGAGGCGTCGTGGCCGAGGGTGTCGAGCGCGAGCAGGATCGGGTTGAACGTCATCGGGGAACCGGGCCAGGCATCCGGGTTAGAGCCCTGATACGAGAACGCGAAAGCATCGCCTGATGTGGCGGCGAGCAGGGCGGGGCTTGGAAGTTCATCGCCATGCAGCTGGAGCGCCGCGCGCACGGCCGGCAGATGCGTCGCGCCCGTGGGAGCGATGGCCACATCCACTAGCGCCATGCCGCCGATAAACGCCCCCGAGAACGTCGCGCCCGACATCTCGCACGCGTCAAAGTAGGCGCCAGGGAGGACGGCGGCGTCGAGCTTGGCGTCGGTGAGGTCGCAGAGCTGGAAGATGGCGCCGTTGAGGTACGCCTCCGAGAAATCCGCGCGCTTGAGATCGCACTGCGTGAATCGGGCGCCTCGCAGGTCTGCTTTGTGCCAGACCGTGTCACTCAGATCGCGGTCTACGAACTCCGCGCCCGGCATTCGAGCGTTGCTCAGATTCTGACCGGCCTGAACTGCCTCTGAGTCGGCCGGCTGGGCCTGGACGCCGGCGGTCATAGCTGAAAGGACGACTAAGGCCAATACTATCCGCAAACCGATCCCTCCGGTCTATTATTCGGCTCAGTCTGGGTCCGGCTGATCCACGCGCTTTGGGTCTTCCTCGGCTGGTTCTTCCAGCGGGCGCAGGCGCTGCTCTTCCATGAGATCCTCGATGGCTCGATTCTCGGGGATCAGGTCGATGACCTCGCCAAGCTCAGGCACGATTGCGCGAGCGCTCATCTGCTTGTCCAGCGCGTCGCGGAATGAGAACGATGCTTCCGTCTCGCCATGGGTGACGATCGTGTACGCCGGCGGCTCGGGGATGCCGCCGAACCATGTCAGTAGCTGCCCGCGGTCCGCATGCGCGCTAAAGCCGTCAATCGCCTCGACCTGGGCCATCACCTCGGTCTGCTCGCCGAAGATCCGCACGGGCGAGAACCCGTCGCGAATCCGACGCCCGAGAGTGTTCTGGGCCTGGTAGCCGACGAAGAGGATCAGGTTGTTCTCGTTGCCGATGTGGTTGCGAAGGTGATGCCTGATCCGGCCGGCCGTACACATCCCGGCCGCCGAGATGATCACGCACGCGCCGCGGACCCTGTTGATGTCCTTGCTGTCCTCGACCGAGCGCGTGAAGCGCAGTTTGGGAAAGTCGAACGGGTCGTCTCCGCTCATGATATCTTCGACGAGGTCCTTGTGGAAACACTCCGGATGCTTCTGGTAGATCTTCGTCGCGCTGATCGCCAACGGGCTGTCGACAAATGCGCTGAAATCGGGCAGCTCGTGCCGCTCGATCATCTCGTTGAGGGCGTAGACAATCTCCTGAGTGCGCCCGACGCTGAAGGCGGGAATGACCACCTTGCTCCGCGATTGGAGGGTTCTCTGCACCGCGTCTCTCAGCCGAGCGTCACGCGCTCCCTGGGCGTCGTGGTAGCGATTCCCGTAGGTGCTCTCCATGACGAGGTAATCGCACGCCGACGGGCTCTCCGGGGCGCGGATGATGCGACTGTCTCCGGAGCCGATGTCGCCGCTGAACGTCAAGCGGACCCGCTCGTCGCCGTCCTTCAGCCAGACCTCGACATGCGCGGCGCCGAGGATGTGGCCGGCGTCGACGAACCTGATGCGGATCTCGGGGCATAGATCGACGACTTCATCGTATGGGACGGGGCGGAGCCTCTGAACAGCCACCTCCGCGTCCTCAATGGTATAGATCGCCGGAGGCGGGGGAGGGGTCTTCTTGCCTCGGCGGCGCCATTTCTTCTGGGCGTACTCGGCGTCTTCTTCCTGGATATGCCCGCTGTCGCGGAGCATGATATCGGCCAGATCGCACGTCGCCGCATGGGTGATGATTTCGCCCTCGTAGCCCTCCTTGACGAGCCGTGGCACGAGTCCGGCGTGGTCGATGTGGGCGTGGGTGAGGATGACCCAGCGGATGTCGCCGGGATCGAAGGCGAATGGTCGCCGGTTGAGCTCCTCCCGCTTGCGGTTGCCCTGGTAGAGCCCGCAATCGACCATGATGTTGCCTGATGGCGTCTCGATGATGTAGCACGAGCCCGTGACATTGCGAATGGCGCCGCGCATGTGGAGTCTCAAGCGTGCTGCCTCCCGGTTCCTGCGGAAGAGGTCAAATATGCTGGCGATTATACCACTCGATTCCTAAGTCGATCAACGCGATGGCTTGCGGGCGACGATGGCGCCCCCATCATATCCCAACGCCGTGTTGAGCCGATACTTTCCCGTCGTCGCCAGATGGTCCAAACCAGCCGCTTCCGCGAACTGCCGGATCTCGCCGGGACTGGTGATTCGCAACTCATCAACGCCCGAGGCTTCCCACGTGCGATCGCCGTCGGTGACCGTGTACGAGTGCCTGTCGGTCGCCACCATTCGCCGCCAGTCCGCCGATTGCTGGTGAGATGTCTCGATCTTCAGCTCTCCCCGCAGAATCGTCTCGGTCCACTCGGCGTTCCAGTCACTGCGTGGCGTGTAGGCGATGAAGTCCATCACCAGTAACCCGCCGGGCTTCAACGCCCGCGCGATCTCGCCGAACGCGCTCCGCAGATCCTCGTCGCGCGCCATGTAGTTGATGGTGTGCAGGAGGCAGCACGCCATATCGAAGCGCTCGCCGAACGGCAGGACGCGCATGTCGGCCCGAATGGCGCGCCCTGGGAGCTTGTTATGGGCCTGCCTGACTAACTCCTCTGATAGGTCGAACCCAACCACATTCAGGCCGCCCGCCGCCATGCGCTTGCTGAGCAACCCAGGACCCGCCGCGACGTCGAGCACTCTCACGTCGCCCTCGCCAGACCCGTATTCTTCGAGAACGGCCCATACAAAGGCAGCCTGATCGTCATAAGGGACGCAGGCCTCATTGATCAGCTCGTAATACTGGGCGAGAGGACCGTATTCGACTTGGCTCATGTGGTGGTGACTCGGCTTGGCGGCGCGCCTGCCTCACTGGCTTGTGTTCTCGGTGAACGCCCAGCATACCTCTCGGTGGCTCATGCCTCCAGTTGCGCCTCCCTCGCCCGCTGTGGTACAATCCACGTCGCTTTGGGCAGTGCGGCGAGGCAGACGCGATCCCGCCAGGAGGGCGTGGCTCTGGACAGCAACGGTTTGGCGCTGGTTGTCTCTGGGCCGTCGGGCGTGGGCAAGGGTACGGTCATCCGCCACCTGCGGGAGATCCGGCCGGACTTGCGCACGTCGGTCTCGCACACCACCCGCCCGCCGCGCGATGGCGAGGTCGATGGCCAGGACTATATCTTCGTCTCGAAGGACGAATTTGACCGCAAGAAGCTGGGCGGCGAGTTCCTGGAGTGGGCCGTCGTCCACCGGGATCAGAGCTACGGAACCAGCGGTAAGTGGGTCAAGGCCCGCCTGGACGCGGGCGAGGACGTGGTGCTGGAGATCGACTGCCAAGGGGCATTTCAGGTTCGGCAACAGATCCCCGAGTGTATCATGGTCTTCATCGCGCCCCCCAGTTGGGCGGAGCTGGTGAGCAGGCTTCGGGGTCGCGATACTGAGAGCGAAGTGGAAGTTCAGAAGCGCTGCGAGAGCGCGATTCCAGAGATCCGCGGGATGTGCGAGTACGAGTATATTGTTGTGAACGACGACAGCGAGAAGACGGCTCGCGTCCTGGCCGGCATCCTGCACGCCGAACACTACCGCGTCCATCGGCAGGACTGCGAGAGCTTGCGCGACCGGTTGCTCGCCGACGGCGAAGCCTCGACGCGGGCGGAGAGATCATGAGCCTCGACGGGCGCAAGATCATCATCGGCGTGACCGGTAGCATCGCGGCCTACAAGGCATGCGACGTCATCCGACGCCTCAAGGTGGCCGGCGCCGAGGTCCGCGTGGTGATGACCAAGAGCGCTTGCGAGTTGGTCGGGCCGACCACGTTTCGGGCGATCTCCGGCGGGCCGGTGGCGGTTGAGATGTTCGACGGCGAGAGCGGGGGAGACCTCAAGCACATCTCGCTGACGGACTGGGCGGACGCGGTCCTTATTGTCCCGGCAACCGCGAACATTTTAGGCAAAGCGGCCAATGGCATTGCTGATGACCTGGTCTCAACGGTTCTCATGGCTTGCGACGCGCCAACAGTCTTCGCGCCGGCCATGAACTTCCGCATGTGGGCGAACCCGGCGGTGCAAGAGAATGTCCGCAAGCTCGCCGAGTCGGGCCGCTGCTTCGCCGGTCCCATCGAGGGGCGCCTGGCGTCGGGGGTCGTTGGCGCGGGGCGCATGGCCGAACCCGACAGCATCGTCGAGACTCTCAAGCAGGCGCTGGGCATCAGCGCCGCGGGTTCTGGGCTGAAGGTGGTTATCACGTCCGGCCCGACGCGCGAGTACATTGACCCCGTGCGCTTCATCACCAATCCATCGACGGGCAAGATGGGGCATGCTCTTGCCCTGGCGGCGCGCGACACGGGCGCCGAGGTCATCGTGATCTCCGGGCCGACTCAGCTCCCGCCGCCGGCGGGCGTGACGACCGTCGACGTGGTCTCAGCCGATGAAATGCGCGCGCAGGTGCAGGCCCACGCGGCGGATGCGGATGTTGTGATCGCCGCCGCGGCGCCGGGCGATTTCACCGTCGCCGAAGTCGCCGACACGAAGGTCGCGCGCGGCGAGGGCCCAATCACGCTTGAGCTTCAGCCGACCGAGGACATCATCGCGGAGGTCGGGCGCGACAAGGGCAACAAGGTAGTCGTGAGCTTCGCCGCCGAGACGGGCGGAGGTATCGAACGCGCGGAGACGAAACTGCGCGAGAAGAATTCGGACCTGGTGGTGTTGAACGATGTGGCCGAGCCCGGTAGCGGGTTCGGAGTGGATACGAATCGCGTGACGCTGATCCGGCCGGAGCAAGCGCCGGAAGAGCTTCCGCTAATGAGTAAGGTAGATGTTGCGCGGCGCGTGTGGGATGAAGTCCTGGCGCTTGTCGCTCGACGTTAACAGGAGGCAAGACTTTGGGAAAATCGTATGTGTTCACATCTGAGTCGGTGACCGAAGGACACCCGGATAAAGTCTGCGACCAGATTTCAGACGCGGTTCTGGATTACGCGGTCGCGCACGATCCGATGGCACGAGTGGCGTGCGAGACGATGGTCACGACGGGCCTTTGCATTGTCTCGGGAGAGGTTACGATCGATTGCTACATCCCGGTCGCCAAACTCGCCCGCGAGACCGTTAGGGACATCGGCTACACGCGCGCCAAGTTCGGGTTCGACTTCGAGACGATGGGCGTCATGGTTGCGATCGAGGAGCAGTCGCCTGATATCGCAATGGGAGTCGACACCGGTGGCGCCGGCGATCAGGGCATGATGTTTGGCTATGCGACGAACGAGACCGAAGAGTACATGCCGATGGCGATCCACCTCGCCCACCGGCTGGCCGAACGCATGGCCGAGGTGCGCAAGAACGGCATGCTGAGCTACTTGCGCCCCGACGGGAAGACCCAGGTTACCGTTCGCTATGAGGACGACGAGCCGGTTGATGTAACCAAGGTGCTGTTCGCAACCCAGCACATGCCTGGCAAGAACCAAGACGATATCCGCGCCGACCTCATGGAGTGCGTGGTGGACCCGGTGATTCCCGTGGGGCTGCGCGCGAAGGACCTGGAAGTGTTGGTCAACCGCACCGGTAACTTCGTCATCGGCGGCCCTCAGGGCGACACGGGCCTGACGGGACGGAAGATCATCGTCGACACGTACGGTGGAACGGCTCGCCACGGCGGCGGCGCGTTCAGCGGCAAGGACCCAACGAAGGTCGACCGCTCAGGCTCGTACATGATGCGCTATGTAGCGAAGAACGTGGTCGCGGCGGGGCTGGCCGATCGCTGCGAGGTGGAAGTTGCGTACGCCATCGGCGACGCGCAGCCGTTCAGCGTGCAGCCGTTTACGTTTGGCACGGCGAAAGTCGATGAAGCTGTGATTGAGAAGGCGATTCTTGATGTCTTCGATCTCACGCCCAAGGGCATGATCGAGACGCTGGACCTGCGGCGCCCGATCTACCGCAAGACTGCGGCGTACGGCCACTTCGGCCGACCGGATCCCGACTTCACCTGGGAGGCCACCGACAAGGTGGATGACCTCCGAAGTGCGGCGGGACTCTAAGAGCCATCATTTGGACGCACGAGAAGGCGCGGTCATCAATGTGATCGTAGACCAACCCGGTCGCGGTCTGGACCGCGCCTTCTCGTACCTGCCCCCCAAGTCGGCTCCCGAGCGTATCGAGATTGGCAGCTATGTCCTCGTCCCCTTTGGCAGACGCCAGCTTCCTGGCTTCGTCGTTGGATCGACGGATGAACAGCCCGAGTTCGCTCTGAAACGCATCGCGGGGCCCTTGCTGGATGACCCCGTCTTCAACGAGCGCCAGTTGGCGGAGGCCGAGTGGCTCGCCGAGGAGTATGACGCCACGCTTGGCGACGCGTTGCGCTGCTATCTTCCACCGGGCTCGACCCGCAATATTCGCCGTCGCGCTGTGATGCTCACCGATGCCCCCCTCGCTACGATTCGCCAGATGATCGGCGGCCGATCTCGCAAGCAGTTGGAGGTCGTCGAGGCTCTGCGCGCGGCTGAGGGCGAGATGAGCCTCGACGCCCTGAAGTCTAAGCTCGGGTCTGACCCAACATCCGCTCTGCGGTCTCTCGAAGACAAGCGAATCGCGGCCATCAGGCGGGATCTCACCCCGCCGTCGGCCCAGTTGAAGGTGCAGCGGTTCGCGTCGCTCGCCCAATCGCGTGAGGCGGTCGAGGCTGAAGCTATCGCCCGCGCGATCCGCGCCCCTCGGCAGGCGGAGACTCTCCGCCGGCTACTGGTCGATCAGGTGCCGGTCAAGGCGTCAGAGCTGAATGCCTCGGCGGTCAATGCTCTCGCCCGTGATGGGGTCATCACCGTCGAGGAACTTGCTGTTCGCCGGGCGCCTGAGGAGGCTGGCCTGGGTGAGGAAGCGAGGGTCGCGCCGCCACCGACGCCCGAGCAGGCCGAGGCCTTGGAAGTCGTGGGGCAGACGTTCGACGCAGGTGGAGGCGAGGTTCTCCTGCATGGCGTTACCGGCAGTGGCAAGACCGAGGTCTATATCCAGGCGATTCACCGAGTCCTGGATCGAGGGCGGACCGCGATCGTCATGGTGCCCGAGATCTCGCTGACGCCGCAGTTACTCGGCCGATTCCGCGCGCGGTTTGGGGACCAGCTTGCCGTCATGCATAGCGCCATCAGCGCCGGCGAGCGCTTCGACGAATGGCATCGAGCCAAGACGGGCGATGCGCAGATCGTGGTCGGCGCTCGGTCGGCCGTGTTCGCGCCCCTCCAGAATCTGGGACTCATCATCATCGATGAGGAGCACGAGCGCGCCTACAAGCAGGACCGCCCGCCTCGCTACGATGCTCGCACGGTGGCCAGCCAGCGGTGTCGGGCTGAGGGTGCCGTGTTGCTGCTAGGCAGCGCAACGCCCTCGATTGAGACCTACTGGACGTTCGTCGAGGGCCATCACGGCCGGCGTATTGTTGACCTCCCTCGCCGCATTGATGATCGTCCGCTGCCGGGCGTTGAGCTCATCGACATGCGCGCGGAGGCGAAGCTCGGACGGACGGGCACGTTCAGCGCCGAACTGGCCGCTGCGCTCACGGACTGCCTGGACGTCGGCAACCAGGCAATTCTCTTTCTGAACCGGCGCGGATTCTCGACATTTGTCATGTGCCGCGAGTGCGGGTTCGCGTTGGGGTGTGAGGACTGCTCGGTCTCGATGACGTACCACTACGGCGACAAGGCGATGCAATGCCATCACTGCGATCGCCGAGAGCGGGTGCCGGATATCTGCCCGTCGTGTGGTGGGACCGATATCGGGTTCCACGGCCTGGGTACCGAGCGCGTCGCCGATCAAGTTGAGCGAGAGTTCCCCGACGCGCGCGTCTGTCGGATGGATCGCGATACGACTTCAACCAAGGGCGCGCACGGCACGATACTGCGCCAGTTCGCCTCGCGCCAATGCAACGTTCTCGTTGGGACGCAGATGATCGCCAAGGGGCTGGACTTGCCCGACGTGACACTCGTTGGCGTTCTCAACGCGGATGTTGGACTGAACAGGCCGGATTTCCGCGCCGCCGAGCACACGTTTCAACTCCTCGCGCAGGTTGCCGGGCGCGCGGGGCGAGCCAACAAGCCGGGGCGCGTGTTCGTACAGACGTACAACCCGGACAACTACGCCATCACGCGCGCGGCCGAGCACGATTACGCCGGCTTCTACCAGGATGAGTTGTCGCGGCGGCTGGAGGTTCGAGGCAGTCCGTACCCGCCATTTGGCCATCTGCTGGCCGTGCATATCAGCGATGAGGACGAGGACGTCGCCTCGGCTCGCGCGACGAAACTCGGACACGCCGTTCGCCGGCTGGCGGCGCGCTCTGGGGGCGAGATCTCGGTCGGCGGACCCGCGCCGGCACCGCTCGCGAAGCTGCGAGGGCGGTTCCGGTGGATCATCGTGCCGCGCGGCCTGGACCGCGACGCGCTTCGGCAAGTTGCCATGCAGGCCGTCGAGGAACTGCCTGCGAAGGACCGCGCCAACGTCTACGTCGACGTCGACCCGGTTGACATGATGTGAGGACTGACATGGACAAGCCCGAACGCCCGACTCGGAAGATACTCCTGTGCACGCACCCATCGCTGCGCCGCAAAGCGCAGACGGTGAAACGCGTTGACAAGGACATCCGGACGCTGCTCGATGAGATGGTCGAGGCGATGCACGCCGCCCCCGGCATCGGGCTCGCCTCAACGCAGGTAGGCGAGTCGATCCGCTGCTGCGTGGTTGAGACCCCCGATGAGGACACTCCGCCGCGCAAGCTCGTGAACCCGCGCGTCATGGATCGCGAGGGCATGCAGTGCGGGCCGGAAGGCTGCCTCAGTCTGCCAACGCTTCAGGGCGATGTGGAGCGCGCGGAGAAGATCACGGTGAAGGCTCTCGACGAGCGAGGCCGGCCCGATACGTTCGAAGCCGAAGGCATCTATGCCCGGTGCATACAGCATGAGATCGACCACCTCGATGGCATCATGTTCATCGATCGCATCATCCCAGAGACGCTCTGTTGGCAGGTCCCGGATGATGAAGAAGAAGACGGAGTGCGGCACGAGGAGACGACTGTCGAGGACGCCTTGGCGATATTCGCGCGGATCCAGAAGGAACGCGATGCGGAGGGCAAGTAGACGGTGAGAGTCTGCTTCTTTGGTACCCCGAACGTGGCCGTGCCCTACCTGCAAGCGCTCGCCGAAGGCGGGCACGACGTCTGCACGGCTGTTACTCAGCCAGACCGACCGGCCGGGCGCGGCAAAGAACTGCGCGCATCCGCCGTTAAGGAAGCGGCCCTGAGTTTGGGAGTGCCCGTGCTGCAGCCCGAGACCTGTCGTTGCGAGGTGTTCGCGGGCGAACTGGCGGGCCTGGATCCTGAGATCGGCGTGGTCGTCGCTTACGGCAATCTGCTGACGCCACCGATTCTGGGGTGCGCGGAGCGAGGGTCCCTGAACGTCCATTACTCGCTCCTGCCGGAGTTGCGTGGCGGGGCGCCTGTTCAGCATGCACTGCTACGAGGCATGACCGAAACGGGCGTCACGATCCAAAGAATGGTCGAGAAGCTCGACGCCGGCGACGTCTTGCTGCAGGAGCGCGTTGCGATCGACCACGAAGACGACTGCGCCGCGCTCTTCGACCGGTTGAATGCGGTCGGGCCTTCGCTGCTCATCGAGGCTCTGCGTCTGGTGGGGACGGGTGAGGCGCGGTTCATGCCTCAGGACGCGTCCGCCGTGACGTGGGCGCCGGAGCTTTCTAAGGATGACTGTCGAGTCGATTGGGCCGCGCCAGCCGACGACACGCGTAACCAGATCCGCGCGTGCGCGCCGCGCCCGGGGGCTTTCGCGTTTCGTGGCGATCGGAGGCTCAAGATCCTCGCGGCGGAGGTTGTGGCCGACGCGGAAGGGCAACCTGGCACTATCGCCGAACAGACGGCTGACGGGGTTCCCGTGGTCGCCGCGGGCAGCGGCGGGATTGCCCTGCGGACGCTCCAGCCGGAGGGCAAACGGGCCATGTCCGGTGTGGACTACGCGAGGGGGGCCCGATTTGAGTCAGGTGAGAGGTTGACCTGACGCTCGCATCACATTACGATAGGGGCAACACGGCCATCGCGCAGACGCAGCTGACGGGGGGGGGGCGCTCGGGTCACTGCCGAATGCGACGCCGCACAGCATACATCACGCGTGCGCCGGGGGATCTGCAATGGATGCATCGGCTCAGGAAAACCTGGCCGCAGCCGAAAAGGCCCGGGTCGATCTCGACTACGAGACGGCGAAGTCTCTGTTCGAGACCGTCCTTAAGGCGGATGACCAATGCCCGGAGGCCCTGCACGGTCTGGGCTACGTTGAAATGATGGGCTTCGGTGAATTCGACGAGGGCATTGCCCTCATGGTGCGAGCCGCCTCGCTCGCCGACACAAACCAGAAGATATTGCTCGACCTCGCGAAGGCGTACGCGATGCTCGCGGAGGATGAGAAGGCGAAGAGCTGGTTTGAGAAGGTCGTGGCCATCGACCCGACGAGCAAGCAAGGCGCGGAAGCGCAGAACCAGCTACAGTATTATTGATCCCTCCGGGCGCGTCCACGCGGACGCGTCCGTTTTTCGTGAATGGATCGGGTGTCGCACGGTGAACCGCCAAATCTCGTCGCACCCCACGTGCCATCCAGTACCGACCTACGAGAAAGAAGGCAGTTAGATTGGCAACGAAGATCCGGGCCGAGTTTGGCCCTGGCGGCGACGTTGCGTTTGTGGATCCAGGCACGCCTGTCGTGGAAGCCGCGGCGATTGCCGGTATCGAGTTGCAGACGCCGTGTGGCGGCAAGGGGAAGTGCGGTCAGTGCCGCGTCATGACGCGCTCCGACAACGGTCTCACGCCGCCGGATGAGATCGAATTGGCAAGCCTTGAGGCGGATGACATTGCCGCGGGGACGCGCCTGGCCTGCCGGGCGAGCATCGTTGCGGACGTGCGAATCGATGTCCCTGAAACCAGCCGCATCGTCGGCAGCGCCATCCTGGAGTATGGCCTGGTCGAGGCTTCAGATCCGGCGCCCAACGTCGCCTGCACTCCGCTAGACATGCCCGATCCGGCGCTTGATGATCAGCGATCAGACCTGCGGCGCGTGTTGGTTGGCTTGCCGGATGGCTCGCTGTCAGGGCCGATGGACCTGACGCTTCTCCGCGATCTGCCCGCGACGCTACGCGATTCTGGATTCTCGCCGACGGCCGTCACTATCGGCGGTCGGCTCGCCGACGTGCGCGAACCCGATTTCACTCAGGCCTACGGAGCCGCTGTGGACATCGGCACGACGACGGTTGTCGTGTACCTCGTCGACTTGGCGACGGGGCGGGTCGTTGGCACGGGTTCGGGGCCGAACCCCCAGGGCGCTCATGGTGCCGACGTCGTCTCGCGCGTCGAGTTCGCGGATACGGGTGACGAGGCGTTGGCGACGCTGTCGGGCGAGGCTATCGCCGTCGTCGACGAGGCCATCGCCGAAGCATGCGCGGAAGCGGGCTCGGTCCGTTGCGAGAATATCTACGAGGTGGTGGTCGTCGGCAACGCGTGCATGACCCATCTCTTCCTGGGGCTGACACCCCACCATGTCGCGCGCGCCCCGTACATTCCCGTCGTCGATCAGCCGGTCCGCGTTGTCGCCGCCGACGCGGGTCTGCGGATCAACCCACGCGGGGAAGTGTACTTGCTGCCCAACATCGCGGGATGGGTCGGCGCGGATACTGTGGGGGTTCTGTTGTCCACCAAGCTCGCTGATAGTGAGGGCCCGACGGCCGCCATTGATATCGGCACCAACGGCGAGGTGATGCTCCACGCGAACGGCAAGACGCTGGTCTGCTCCACTGCCGCCGGGCCAGCCTTCGAGGGCGCGCAGATTCAGGATGGCATGCGGGCGGCGACCGGAGCGATCGAGCATGTGGCCGCAACGGACGGTGAGATCTCCATTAGCACGATCGGCGACGCTCCGGCGGTTGGTCTGTGTGGAAGCGGGCTGCTTGATGCGCTGGCGGCTCTGCTCGACCTCGGGGTCGTAAACTCCGCGGGGCGCATGGCTGACGATGCTGCCGCCGAGGAGCTTCCGGAGGCCATTCGCGCGCGGCTCGGGGGGGATGGGCAGGAACGTCAGTTCATACTCGTGCCGGCCGACGAGACCGCATCCGGCAACCCAATCGTGATCACGCAAGGCGACGTTCGGCAGCTTCAACTGGCCAAGGGCGCCGTGCGTGCAGGGCTTGATACGCTCGTCGGGGAATTGGGCTTGCAGGCGACCGACCTTGACCGTATACTACTCGCGGGCGCCTTCGGATCGTATATAGATCGCCGGAGCGCGGTCCGAATTGGGCTTGTCCCGCCGCTGCCGCTGACACGTATTGCTGCCGTCGGTAACGCAGCCGGAGCTGGAGCCGTACTGGCATTGGCATCAACGGAAGAACGCACCCGCGCCGTCGGCCTCGCTGAGGACTGTGTCCACATTGAGCTGTCGTCGCGAGCGGACTTCCAGATGTTGTTTATGGAGACGATGATGTTCCCGTCGGCGTGAGGGAAAAGATTCCCTATACCATGGAAGGTATCCGTGGCGACCGAGTGGAATGCCCGCCGGAAGCCATCGGGAAGGTTACTGTCCATCCAGCAGGAGGCTGTGTAACATGGCAGATTTGCAGGCAATAGCAGACGCGTTGATCGCCGGAGACCGTGACAAAGTCGCCGAGTTGACGCAGGCAGCCGTAGATGGCGGCACCACGGCCAAGGAAGTTCTCGACAACGGACTCGTTGCCGGGATGAACGTGGTTGGCGCCAAGTTCAAAGCGAATGAGTTCTACGTTCCTGAGGTTCTCATCGCAGCTCGCGCGATGCACGCAGGCATGGATATTATCAAGCCTCTGCTCGCCGAGGGCGATGTTCAGCCGGCAGGAATCGTCGCGATCGGTACCGTGAAGGGCGACCTTCACGACATCGGCAAAAACCTCGTCGCGATGATGCTCGAAGGCGCCGGCTACGAGGTCCGCGACCTCGGCGTCGACGTTGCTCCTGAGACATTTGTTGCAGAGATCAACAATGGCGCTCAGCTCGTCGCTCTGTCGGCGCTGCTGACCACCACGATGCCCTCGATGAAGGACGTCATCGACGCGGCGACGGAAGCCGGCGTCAACGACAAAGCCAAGGTCATCATCGGTGGCGCGCCGGTCACCCAGAACTACGCCGACGAGATTGGCGCGGCTGGGTATGCTCCGGATGCGGCCTCCGCGGTCGAGACCGCGCGCGAGCTTCTCGGCGCGTAGGTCGTCCTGCCAATTGGTCAATCTGATCGCACGAGCGCGAGCCCTTCATCCCGAAGGGCTCGCGCCAGTGTGCGCTGATACTTGCGTCCCGGACGCGAATGACAAGGCATGTACGGGGCGGGCCACGTAAACCACCTGCCCAGGCCCGTTGTTACCATCCATGGAAGGTCAACCCAACCGACGAATGATCATCCTCGCGCTAGGTCTGCTAATGGTGGCGATATGTCTCGGGGCAACGGGGCAGATCCTCCTCAAAGCAGGCCTGAAGCAACTCGGCGAGAAGCCGGCGCCGCTGACGGTTCTGGCGTCGATCTTCACCAACATCCGGGTCTTTGGCGGGTATTTCTGTTACGGCACGAGTTCGCTGCTGTATATCGTCGCTCTCTCTCGTCTGGACCTGAGCTACGCGTATCCGCTGGTGGCTTTCAGCTACGTCCTCGTCACCGTGCTGGCCTGGCGCTTTCTCGGTGAGACGGTGCCGACGTTGCGATGGGCCGGACTGGCGATCATCATGGTGGGTGTCATGGTGTTTGCGATGTCTCACCGGCAGACTCCCCCGAAGCCGTTGCCATCCGCCGTGGAGACCGAAGTGGCGCGGTGACGCCGCCCGGCGGAACCCGTTCATCTCCTCTGGCGGAGGCCACCGTGCTCCCCCCCTCTGGCAGCAAACCAGAACATCGTTTCTCCCGCACTGATTGGCTCGCGCTCGCCGTGCTGTCGGCATGCGTGGTCGCGTTCTGGGCGCCGTGTCTATTCGGCGACAAGGCACCGCTCCTGGGTGACGCTCAGGCCAATATGCTGCCATGGAGAGCCGAGGCCTCGCCGCCGTCGGAGGCCACGTGGGACGCGCTGCTGTGGGATGGAATGGCCCAGTATTATCCGTGGCGAGCGTTCTGCGCGCGGATGGGGCGCCAGGGACTCGTGCCACTATGGAACCCTCACCAGTTCTGCGGTTACCCGATGATCGCGAACGGCCAGTCGGCCGTCTTCTACCCCCCCAACTGGGTGCTCCTCGTCATAGAGACGCGTTACGCGTTCGGCGTTGTTGCCGCGCTCCATTATCTGCTGGCCGGTGTCTTCGTCTTCCTGCTTGCCCGTGAGATGCGTCTGTCCGCGTGGGCCGGCTTGGTCGGCGCCATTGCGTTCTCTTTCGGGGGCTTCATCGTCACGTGGACCCATCTTCCGACGCTCATCTGCACGGTCGCCTGGCTGCCCGCGGCGTGTTGGGCCATCGAGCGCCTCTTCCGCCGTCGGCGCGTGGGCGACGCGCTGTTGCTCGCCGGCGCGTTGGGACTGGCGCTGCTTGCGGGACATCTTCAAGTCGCCGCTTACGTCTGGCTAACGGCGGCGGCCCACGCGCTTGCGCGGGCGGTTCACGCGCTGCTGGGCCGCAACTGGCGTCCGGTGGCGCTTGGGGCCCTGGCTCCGGTTCTTGGCATTGCCATCGCGTCGGTGCAGTTGCTGCCGACGTTCGAGCTTGCGGGCCTGAGTCCGCGCGGCGCGGTCAAACCCGATGCAGCGGGCTTTGAGTTCCGGGCGGATCGCGCGCTGCAGCCCCAGATGCTTTCGACCCTCGTCTCGCCGGACTCGCTCGGCAAGCCGGCTGATTGGGCGGCCCAAGGGCTCGCCTACAGCGAGACATGCGGCTACGTCGGCAAGCTCACGTTGTTGCTCGCGCTCGTCGGGCTGGTGGCGTCGCGCTCTCGGCGAGCGTGGCTCTTCGGGGGCGTCACCTGCATCGCTCTGTGGGCGGCGATGGCGGGGTTGCCGTCAGCGATTCTCTACTACTACGTGCCGGGCATCGGCAAGGCCGGCGGCTTCTCGCGGATCCTATGTGTCTACACGTTCGGCGCGTCAGTGCTGGCGGCGTTCGGCGTCGATTGGCTGGGACGATTCATCACGCGGAAGGCGCCCTCCGAGGGACGCCTCCGACGCATCGCGCCGGCTGTGATGATGGTCGTCGTGGTCCTCGTTCTCGTCGATGTCTTCGGCTGGGCGAAGGGCTTCTTGCCGCTCTCGCAGCGAGATCGCGTCTACCCCGGGTCCGCGGTGGCTACTCAGCTCGCGCAGCGCAGCAAGACGGGACGGGTCCTGGCGGTGACGCCTCGCGCGGCGTGGACGATCGGTCGCCTGCCCAACGCGCTGCTCCCGCCGAACGCAGCCTCGGCCTATGGCTACGACTCAGTTCAGGGCTACGATTCGCTCCTGCCGAAGGTCTACGATCGGCTTGCGACCGCCATCAGTCCAGACGGCATCGCGCCAATCGCGAACGGGAACATGCGCTTGCTCGACAGACTCAGCGAGGAGGCTCTCAACGAAGCCGCCGTGCGATGGATTGTGACGCCTGGTCGCTGGGAGTTGGAGGAAGAACGCTTCCGTCTCGACTGGGAAGGCAGTGGCGTGAGGATCTACGAGAACCTGCAGGCGAAGGAGCGCCAGTACGTGTCCTGCAAGTCGTGGGCAGATCGCCCAGTGGGCGCGTCGTCGCTTGGCGATCCGTGTCATCTGCGGCTCGACGTGCAACAGTTCCCGGCCGACTCGGCTCTGGTCATTGCTGATACCTTCTACCCCGGATGGCGCGCGTTCGCTGGACTGCAGGAGCTGAGCCCCCAGCTCGACCGGCCGAGTTTCCGTTCCGTGGAGCTGCCCGACGATGCGTCTTCGGTCGACTTGGTCTACGAACCATCGTCCTTCAAAGCCGGCATGTTCATCTCTCTCATCGCTCTCGCGGCGATGGCTGGATGCGTGGCGTGGGGAAGAGGGCACAGGGAATCTCGCCTACGCGTTGAAGATACCGATTGACCATGCCCACCATCACCCGTCGAGAGTTGACCATCGCCATCGTCTGGTCGCTGCTGATGATGCTCATCACCTCCTGGCCGTATGTGGAGGGGAGCGTCCTCGCGCAGGGGCGCTACTTCTGCGGGCTCATTTCGGCGGTCGATGACGGCAACGCCTATCTCCAGTGGATCCGTCAAGTCTCCGACGGGAGCATCACCAACCACAACCAGTACACGACCGAGCCGCACGAGGGCCTCAGCTTCAACTGCTTCCTGTTCGGACTCGGGAGCCTGGCGAGAGTGGCGAATCTGGCGCCACCCCAGGTGTTTCAGATCGGCCGCGTCCTGGCAGGGAGTTTCTGCCTCGTTTCGTTCTTCCTGCTCGCCTGCACGTTCAGCCAAGACCGGGCTTTCCGGTGGATCTCCGTCGCCCTGGTAAGCCTCGGCTCGGGCCTCGGATGGCTGTTCTACTTGTCATTCGGCAACGGTTCGCCGATCCATCCGATCGACTACGGGGCTGGGTGGGTCTATCAGCCCGAGGCGATCACGTTCGCCTCGCTATTGATCAATCCGCTGTTTGCCTTCTCGATGGGGCTCATCTGCCTCTCGCTGGTCACCGCGATGCGGGCGATCGACACGGGCCGCGCGCGGTGGGCTCTTGCCGCGGGCGCGTGCCTGTTGCTCCTGGCCAACGCGCACACGTATGACATCATCGGCGTGCATCTCACGGTGATTGCCTGGTTGGCCATCGCCGTCGCTACCAGACGCTGCACCACGTGGCGGGCGCTTGGTCATTACGCCATCATGTTCGCCATGACGTTGCCCGCGGTCGCGTATCAGTGGCATGTCATGGATGCCGATCCTGTCTACCGCGCGAAGGCTGACACGGAGACTCTCTCCGGGCCAATTGGCGACTACATCACGGGGTATGGCATCTCGTGGGTGCTGGCGCTCGGGGGGATTATCTGGCTCTGGCGCACCAAGGCGCCCGAACGCGGTCGACTCGCTCATCTGATCCCGTGGTTCATCGCGGCCAGCGCCATCATCTACTTGCCCGTGCCATGGCAACGCAAGGCGGTCGAGGGGCTGCATTTCCCCATCTGTCTGCTGGCCGCTGTCGCGCTCGCGAAGGGGCTTGGCGGCTGGCTGGAGCGCCGATCCAGCGCCCAGGGGTCGGTCGAGGCCAGGCTGGTCGTCGTCGCGCTGGCCGTGCTTCTGCTTAGCATGCCCTCGAACGTGCTGTTCTTCGCCGACTGTCTGCACCATGTCCGCACCAACAACGCCGATCTGGCCGGGGTGCTGATGCCTCAGCTCTACCTCGATCCGGGCGAGTACGAAGCATGCCGAACGCTGAGTGAGATCGGGTCGAGGAGCGATGTCGTGATGTGCTCGTCGATGCTGGGCAGTCATGTTCCCGCGCTGACGCCCTGTCGAGTCGTCGCGGGCCATTGGGCGGAGACCATCCACCTGAACCCGAGCGTCCCGCGCGACCGAGCGATTGGCTTGCCGTTCCACAAATACGCTCTCCCCGCCGTGACGCGGTTCTTCAGCGCGTCGGCGGATGCCGAGTCGCGCGAGCATCTGCTCGACGTGTTTGGCGTCACGTACGTCATCGCGGGGCCGATTGAGGATCGCATCTACTTGGGCAGTTTGCCCACGGGCGCCGAATACCGACCGGGCATGGCCGCGGAAGCGCTCGCCGCGATGCCACACTTGCGAGTGGCGCATCGCTCGGGCGATGTGACGCTGTTTCGAGTCACCAAGAGCCGCGGAAGAGAGGCGCATGACGACGCGTGATTGGCTGAAGCGCGAGTTCCCGCCGCTCTTCATCATTGCGGCGCTATCGGTGGGATTCATGTGGCGCGTGACCCTCGCTGGGCGCGCGATGGTCCCAGGCGACCTGCTGCTCATAATGGAGCCGTGGAAGCACCACGCGCGCGAATTCCCAGAGTTCAGTCGAGCCGCCAATCCCATCCTCGACGCGATTCAGCAGTTCTACCCCTGGCGCAAGTTCGCCGGCGAAAGTCTGCGCGAGGGCGTGATCCCGCTCTGGAACCCGCACATGCTGTCGGGCACCCCGTTCGTCGCGAACAACCAGTCCGCTGTCTTCTATCCGGAAACGTGGCTCCACGCTCTGATGCCGACGGACCATGCTCTGGGCTGGGCGAGCGCGCTGGCGTTCTTCATCGCGGGGGCGTTGATGTATTGGTTCCTGCGAGTTCTGGCGCTGAGGCGTTTGGCCGCGCTGCTGGGCGGCGTCGCCTTCATGTTCAACGGCTTCATCATCGGGTGGCTGTGCTTCCCGAGCTTCAGATCCGTGCCCATCTGGCTTCCGGGAATGCTGGTTGCGTTTGAGCTGACGCTGCGCCGACGCAATGTCGGGTGGGCGGGGCTGTGCGCGCTGTTCGTGGGGCTCCAGTATCTGGCGGGCAACCTGCACATCTCGATAATCTGCCTCGGGCTGTTCGCCATGTACGTGATCTTCCGACTTGTGGAAACATGGTTCGGCGGCGAGAGACAGTTGGCGCTGAGAAGCTTCGCGGCATGTGTGGGCGCAGTGGCAGTCGGGTCTCTGATGGCGGGCATCCAGCTAATTCCAACCGTCGAGCTGGCGCTCCTCTCGCACCGCGCGGGTGGCTTCTCCTATGCCTCCCACATCGCGAACGCCATGTCGTGGCAACACCTGCTCACCGCGCTGCTGCCTGATGTTTTCGGCAACCCGGTCGACTACAATCACTGGGGCGCGGAGCTTGGCGGCGTCTACAGGGCCTATACCGAGACCGCCTGGTATGTAGGCGTCGGGCCCATTCTCCTCGCGCCGGCTGCCGTTCTGTTTGGGCGCGGACGCAGCCGTTGGTTCTGGGTAGGCATCGCTCTGCTTGGAATCGCGCTCGCCTTCGGGACGCCTGTTTACGCCCTTTTCTACTACCTCGTGCCTGGCGCGAAGTCACTCTCGGGCGTCACGCGTCAGATCCTGATGTCATCCACGGCGCTCTCCGTGCTCGGCGCCATTGGATTGCACGGCTTGCTTGAGGCTTGCGAGGGCGATTCCCGGCCGCGCGTGGCGCGTTATGCAACCATGGCCGGTGCGACGATCGGGCTTGTCGGGTTGGTCGGCGGCGCGCTCGTATGGGTCAGGACTGGCGGGCTTGAGGAGGCGCTGCCGGGTGTCGGCGCCTACACGACGCTTCAGATTGCGCGCTTCGCCGTGCCGTGCGGGCTGTCGGCGGGGCTCGTGGCATTGGCCACGAAGCGCTCGCGCGCTATCGGCCTGGGGTTGGTCGCGTTGCTCGCGGCGGACTTGTACATCTTCACGGACAAGTTCACGCCGGCCGTGGATCCAGCATACCTGCACGTCCGCACCGATGTCGTCGACACGATCGCGCAAGACCCCGACTACCCGCGCGTGTTGGCGCTCGGTGAGGATGGCGTGCGTCGGATGAGTCCAAACACGCCGATGATCTTTGGGCTGCATGACGTGCAGGGCTCTGACTCGCTGAAGATTGGCGATTACGACCGCCTCATTCACGCTATCGATGCCACCGTGCTCGGTTTTCCGCAGCCCGACCCTTCGCATCCGGTGATCGACATGTTGTCCGTCCGCTACATTCAGTCGGCGGCCGACTTGGGCGGTGTCGATGGGTTGCGGCTGGTGTCCAGTCGCGAGGGATGGCTCTATCGCAACGACGACGCTCTCCCGCGAGCGCGCGTTGCCCGGGCCGCGCGTGTCGTCGCGGATGAGGAAGCCGCTTTCAGCGTGGTGTCATCGCCGGAATTCGACCCCGCGGGCGCGGTGATCCTGACGGGCGCCGACAGATCGGATGCCGTCGGCTTGCCCGCCGGAGACTGTCGGATTTCCGAGTATGCCCAGAACCGGGTCGTGGTTGAGGGCGACTTCGAGCCGGGGCAACTATTGGTGGTGGCGGAGAGTTACTTCCCTGGATGGCACGCGTTCGCGGCAGGGGAGGAGTCTCCGATTCTGCGCGCCAACTTCGTCCAGCGCGCCGCCGAGATCACGCGGTCGTGTCGGAGCGTGCAGATGGTCTACGATCCCGCGTCATTCAGAGCCGGAGCCTTCGTCTCGCTGCTCGCGGTCACAGCAATTGCCATCGTGGGCGGCTACTCGCTTGCCAGGCGGCGGACACGCAATGACTGAACCCGACCGAGACACGCCGGAGACCGCAGCCGACGAACCCACGCCCCGACCGAGGCTGTCGTGGAAGCTTGACGGCGGCATTGCGCTGGGACTCGTGCTGCTGCTCATGCTCGTCCTGTTGCCGACGACGCATCACTACGGCATGACGTACGACGAGGGCTGGTATGGGGGGACGGCGATCCGCGCCCGCGAGTGGGTTGGGTATCTCTTCTCCAATCCCGCCCGCGCGCTATCGCGGGAGGTCGTGCTGAAGCAGTGGTCCGCAAGTGGCGTTGGCGAAGGCGGCACGAAGATGGAAGAGCAGCAACCGGGCGCGCCCAAGCTTATCGACGGCGTGTTGGGGTACTGGGTCAGCATGATCACCGGCGCGCGACCCGAGGAGCGGTCCGGGACCGCGCTGTTCACGGCGGGATGCGTCGCGGCGTTGTATCTCGTGCTGGCATCGGTTTGGGGGCGGGGCGCGGGCATCTTCGCGGTATTCGCGCTGGTCAGCATGCCACGGGTCTTCGTTCACGCTCACCTCGCCGCGTTGGATGTCCCCGTGATGGCGACGAGTTTTGTCTCCGTCGCGCTGATGTTTGCGGCCGTGGCGCGACGCAGCACGTGGCTGGCGGTTCTCAGCGGGCTGGCTTGGGGCATCGCCATGGCGTGCAAGATCAACGCGGTCTTTGTCCCCATGATTCTGGCGGCTTGGATTCTGTGGCTCCACCGCGACTTCGCCCTTCGCGCAGCCCTGTCACTGGTGGGCGGAGGCATCGTGTCGTTCTTCCTGTCCTGGCCATGGCTCTGGTACGATACCATCCCGCATCTGAGCCGATACTTCGCCTTCCACCTCCGCCACTACCAGGTAGGGGTGAGCTACTTTGGCCATATCAGCGGCCAGCAACCGTGGCACTATCCCACCGTGATGACCATCATCACCACGCCGCCGGTCACGCTGCTGCTTGGAATCGCCGGAGCCGTCATCGCCGTATCGCATCTGCGCAAGCCCAAGGCCGATGAGGGGGACGGGATGGTCCCGTGGCAGCGTTCTCTCAGCGCGCTGCTTCTTATTGGTGCGGTCCTCAGCATCGGTTTCAATTCGCTCTCGAGCGCGCCGAAGTACGGGGGCGTGCGCTTGTTCATGCCGTTCTTCGTCTACCTCGCCGCGCTGGCGGGCGTCGCGTTTCACGCCATCTCGGAGCGCATTGCCCGCGCGCTTCCCGAGGCGCTGGGAGGCTCGCTCACGCCCGTCCGAGTCCGAGTGCTGCTGGCCGTGCTCGTGCTCGTCCCAGCGGTCCGCGCCACGCTCGACACGCACCCGTACCAGATGTCATACTACAACGCGTTCATCGGTGGCTTGCCGGGGGCCGCGGAGCGAGGCATGGAGGCAACGTACTGGGGCGATACATACGGCGCTGCCATCAAGCTTTTCTTTGATGCGCTTGGCCCGGATGACATTGTCTGGGTCGATCTGCCGGGCTGCGAGTGGATCGCCCGCACCACCTTGCCACTGGGGTTCAGGCCTGACCAGCTCTGCTCCGGTGGCGTGCCGCCGCCGGAGGCCACGTGGGCCGTCGTGCAGAACAAGGTCACCGAACTCCGGCCCGAGAGCAAGGCCCTCATCGCTGCGGGACCACCCGCCGCCACGATCTCGTTGCATGGCGTGGTGCTGTCGTACGTGTTCGACCAGGCCGGCGTCCAGCGTGGATTGGCGCTGCTTGAGAAACTTGAGCCGGGAGAAGAGGCATCCATTGGCGATTAGCGCGGACGTCCTGAAGAGACTGCGGATGCTGATCCTGGACGTCGATGGCACGCTCACCGACGGATCCGTGTATTACGGCCTCGCCGATGGGCCGGTCAAGCGCTTCTACATCCGTGATGGGCAGGGGATCAGTAACATTCAGAAGCTCGGCGTGAGGGTTGCGTTCGTGACGGGTGATGTTTCCGAAGCGACCAGACTTCGCGCGCGCAAGCTGAAGATCGAGGATGTCCACGAGGGCATCGATGAGAAGGGGCCCGTGGTCCGCGATCTACTCGCGGAGCATGGCATCGATCCGAGCGAGGCCGCATACATGGGCGATGAACCTAGCGATATCGCCGGGATGGATGAGGTCGGTCTGGCGACTGCCCCGGCGGATGCGGTAGCTGAGGTCCGCGAGCGCGCCAACTGGGTGAGCGAGGCCATCGGCGGCTTCGGCGCCGTGCGCGAGCTGTGCGATGCCATTTGCCAGGCGAAGACGGAGTCGTAGCGACCGTGCCGGTCGAGAGGTGGGGAGTGATGGATAGACCGCCCGCCAGTGACGTGCCACCGCCAGACCTGCCTGAGCTGCCCCCACCGTTGCCGACGGCCCCGGGGGCTCCTCCACCCCCGGCTGAAGCGCCGCCGCTCGTGCCGGCGCCGACCCTCCCGCCTCCACCTCTGACAGACCCCGAGGATGAAGTTCCGGCTGATCCGCGGCTCCCGTGGGTGACAGCGGTGCCGCTCGTTGTGACTGGGCTCGTTTCGCAGGTGCTCTCGGCCGTGCCATTCTTGGCGGGGGTGGCGTCAGTCGGGTGGTTGTCCATGTTGCCAGTCATGCTTCCCCAAGTGCTGGGCTACGCCGGCCTTAGCGCGTGCTGTTGGGTTGCGGCAGACCGCTGGCTAGTCCGCTGGGTGCGTCCCTGGCGCTGGGCGGCGGCCTTGGTGGCCCCGCCTGTGTTGACGATTCCACTATGGATTCCCCGCTTCGCGACCGGAGGCTCGGCGGTGGGGATGCCGGTAACGGCCGTGTACATTGGCGCGGATGTGGCCACCGCATTCGTGGTTGGCGTGTTGGTGGCGCGGGCGGCCGGTGACGGTGGGCCGCGTCACGCGCTTCGGCTTATCGGAGCCGCGGGCGGGCTGTTCCTGGTCAGAGGGCTGGTGATGCGAGGTATGTGGACGACACTGACCTCGATAACTCTGTATGCCGGCATTGACCTCATGTTGTGGACAGGTGTCTCGTCCCTCGCGAAGGGCCTCGGCATCGGGGCGTCGCTGGCGATCGGACTAGCCATCGCCAGGAAGCGCGCGGGGGCAGCTTGACCGGCAGGCACCCGCGTCCCCATCGTCGAATAGGTCGAAACACGCAGCAACACACGTAGCAGAGGGCCGATGAACCCCACCGACGATCCACTCGTCGATGCCGACGACACTCGCCAGACGCCACCCGCGTCGATGACCCGACCGAAGGTGCGTTGGACGCTGTCGACCACGGCTGTTCCCAGCCACACGGTCTTGTACGCGTGCCTGGCGGGAGTCTTGGGTGGTCTGATCGTAGCGCCCGCCGCGTACGTGAACGGATGGGCGCCGGCGTGGCTCGCGGGATCGGTGATCGCCGGTTGGCGCGGGCTGTTGCTTGCCGGCTGGGCCGTCGTCGCCGATCGGCTCATTCCGTCCGTGCCTCGGCCGGCGCGGTGGGCCCTGGCGTTCGGACTCATTGGGCTCATTCCCGATCTCGAGGTCGGGCTCTACGCTTATATCGTCATCGTGACCAGGACCATCAAGTTCCCCATCCTGATGCTGATCGTGTGGGTCCTCGTTGCCGCGCTGCGCGACAGCGTTCTCGGGCTGATCCTGGGCTGGAGCGTGGAGCAACCGAGTGGAGCGCGCTGGAAGTCGGCGGCCGTCGCGGGCAGCGTGTGGGGCGCCTACCGGATCGTGGCGATCCTCGTGGGCGGGCCCGCGCTGGGCCTGCCGGTCGTGGCCTACGGGTCGGCCGAGTTGCTCGTGCAGATTACCGTGTCGCTCATGCTGGCCGCGGCGCTCATCGGATGGACCTTCGCCGGACGACTCCGCTATGCCGTCGAGACACGCGTCGCGCCGGAACAACCGGTTCAGGAGCCCGAGTGAGCGCATGGCCAGGCCCACGCTCTCGATCTGCATCGTCAACTGGAACACGCGCGACTACCTGCGCGAGTGCCTTCAGTCCTTGCGCGACACCTCCGCCGATCTTGCCCCCCAGATAATCGTGGTCGACAACGCCTCGTCCGACGCGAGCGCGGAAATGGTCTCGGCGGACTTCCCCGACGTGACGCTCATCGCCAACGATGAGAATTTCGGCTACGCCGCAGCCAACAATCAGGCCCTCGATCTGGCGACAGGCGAGCTGAAGCTGCTCCTGAATCCCGACGTCGTGTTCCCTGACGGGGCGTTGCAGGGCCTGATCGACGCGATCGAGCGGCACCCGCAAGCGGGAGCGCTCGCGCCGCGACTGGTTCATCCCGATGGTCGCGGCCAGCTCTCGTGTCGGAGTTTCCCGGATCCCGAGGTGATCATCTACGAGTTCCTCGGACTGAGCAGGCTCTTCTCGCGAAGCCGTCGATTCGGGCGGTACCGCATGGGTTGGTGGGGACATGATGAGGAGCGGGCGGTCGACCAACCGATGGCGTCGGTGCTCATGCTGCGCGCGGCCACGCTGGATGAAACCGGCCACTTCGACGAGCAATTCCCCATCTTCTTCAACGATGTCGATCTCTGTCGGAGGATGTGGGACGCGGGGTGGGAGGTGTGGTTCACGCCGGAGGTCACGATCGTCCACCACGTCGGGGCCAGCACGCGACAGGTCCGGGCAGCAATGGTCCGCGAGTCACACGCAAGCTTGCTGCAGTACTATGAGAAGCACTACCGCGGTCGCGTGGGGTGGCTAACGTACGTCACCGCGCGCGCGCTCATTCGCCTAGGTGGCGCGGTACGGTATGCGATCGCCCGCCTGCGGTCCTAGGCGCGATCACTCCGCGAACATCTGCGTGTCGCGGCCCTTCTGTATCGCGGTGATGAACGGGAGGTCGTATGTGAGCCTCCACGCATTCGCCCCGAGCTTCAGGGCGATATCGCCGCTGACCTGCGCCGCATCGTCAGGCGACCACGTGGCGTGGTAATACAGCGTCACCGACACGGTGGCGGATGTGTGAGTCGGCGAGTAGACCGGTTCCCCGATCTCCCAGTTGTCGATCGAGCGGAAGATCTGGCCGCAGACGCGGTCCATGTCCTGGGGAGTGGTGCCGGCTTGAGCGGCGGGGGAGATCAGCTCATACGCGCGCTGATAGTTGCCTGTCCGGAGCGCAACGAGGTACTCGTACGTGACGAGGTCCGCGCCATACTCCGGCAACGCAGGCCTCCTCGCCAGAAACAGCTTGTACGCTCCAAACGCGAGCGCCGCGAACACGACCAGCCCGAGTATCTTCTTGATGAGCGCCGCATGCCTCGGCCTAAGCAGCTCTTTTCGCGCCACGCGTGCCCCCAGGTGTGTGATGGATTTCCGAGCAAGTGCCCCACGCAGACGCCTACTCGCCTCGCAGAGCCGTCACTTTCTCTCGCAGGGCCGTCTCGATCTCAACCAGCCGCTCGTCACTGGCGTGGAGCCTGGGATACTGCTGGGCTTTCGCCAGAGCGACGACGACGTTCTCGAGGTCCTCGATCCGGGCGCGTCTGAGCAGCGCGTCGGCAAGCCATGCGTGGGCGTCGCCGTTGCGCGGGCACTTCTCGATGGCGCACGCGCTTAGCTCAGAGATCGCGTCGTCCACGTGGCCCTGCTCGAGCAGCACGGCCGCCGCCGCTACAAGAGCCTCGCCATCGCCGCGCTCGATGGTGTCCGCTCTTCGCGCAGCGGCCCGCGCCTCATCCAGATTCTCGCCTTCCTTGAGCAGCAACCACGCGAGGCTCGTAAGATAGATCGGGTTTTGGGCGTCCAGTTGGGATGACTTGCGATACTGCGTGATCGCTTCGTCAAGCCTGCCCTGAGCCGCGTACACCCAGCCCAATTCGCCTGTCGCCTTGGCGTCATCGGGCGCGAGGTCGCGCGCCTTTTCAAGCGCGGTCGCCGCGGCCGGCAACGAGCCCTCCTTCACTCGCACGAAGCCAAGCGTCTTCCACGCGTCGACGAGCGTATCGTCCAGCGCAAGCGCCTCGCGCAGGTATCTTGCGGCTTGGCCCAGCCGCCCCGCCGCAAGACACATCCTCCCAGCGGCCAGCAATGGCTCGGGGAGTTCCGGTTGCAGGCTGTGTGCCATCTCGACGGCATTCAGACCGGGATTGGTGATCTTGAGTTCCGCACACGCGAGCGCCAGCCCGAGTTGCGCGTCGTAGCTGTTGCTGTTCAGTTCCACGGCCCGCTTGAAGACGACAAACGCGTCGTTTGGCTGGTCCGCGGCCAGGTAGGCGTTGCCCGCGGCTATCTGGGCCGATAGAGACCGCTTGTTCAGCTCGGCCTCGTTGCCCGCCTTACCGGCGGGCCCGGTGCCCATGGGGCATCCGCCAAGCAGGACGGTCGCGAGGGCGAGAGCGCATGCGGCGGCAAGTCGGTGCTTCATCAATGGCGCGTTCCTTGGTGAGGTCATCACTGTCTGGCGGTGTGTTCGCGAGCCGCCCGGCGGAGCCCTGCAGAGAACGACGAAGCGGGGAGCCCCTTTCCGGGTGAGGCTCCCCGCTTCTGCGCGACGACTTGCTTGATCCTCGGCATCAGCCGATGCAAACCGAGGGATTAGAATCCGCCAAATCCTACATTCCCATATCCGCCTCCGCCGCCGCCGTATCCACCACCACCATATCCTCCGCCTCCTCCACGGTTGCCATAGCCGCCGCCACCGCCGCCGCCGCCGCGACCGCCATAGCCTCCGCCACGGTTGCCACGGCCACCACCGCCGCCACCGCGGCCTCCATAGCCTCCGCCCTGGTTGCCATACCCGCCGCCGCCCCGGTTGCCGAGGCCGCTCGACGACATGTACCCGCCGATGGCGATGCCACCGAACATGCTGGCGATGAGCGCTGGGTCGGTGTGGTTGAGCTTAATGACTCGGAGGAGCACTGCGTCAGGCGCATCGTCGTCGGTGTCGTTAGGTACCACGGTGCCGACCTGGACATCTCTGGTCGGGGGCCTGATGCGGGGATCGATGCTGGGAATCGCGGGCCTGGGATCGCGCACGTGTGGGAGCGGCTTCGGCTCCACGACGTAGATTTCACCGTCGAGTCGCGCGACTGCGCCGGCGGCCTTTGCGATGACCTTGATGGCCTGCGCCGGCGTCACGTCCTTCAGCGAGACCGTGACGTTCCCACGCACTTCAGCGCCAACGCTTAGATTCAGCCCGGCTTTCTGGGCAATAGTCGAGAGCAGCGTGTGGACGTCGGCATCAGTGGCGTCCAACGTGACGCGCGCGGCCTCTTCCTGGGCCACGGCCATACACGCGGCACCGAGGGCGATTACTACGAACAGTCCGGCGACTTTCTTCATGGCTACATGCCTCCTGGTGGGAACGGACCCTTACTCCTATACAACGTAGTAGATGCGGTCTCGGTTTACTCCCTTGGACTTTTCTTCGTCCCTCGCGGTTCCTACGAGAGCAGAAGGATCGGCCTGCCCGCCCGCCGAATCCCTCATTACACTTGTGGCAAAGGACCATCAATGCTCCTGATCGTAGCCGTCGTCGCCGTTACCTTCTTCGCCCTCCCTGCCTCGGCCGAGCGGCTTGACCTTCAGCTTGGCTCCGACGCGTGGGACACCACCACAGAGGGTCCGTACAGCGTCCGGACGGACTACCGGGGCGTGCTGACGATGAGACACTCCGACGTCCCGGCCAGCATCGGATCGGAGGTCTCCGTCGCCCGCACGATTCCCGTGCCGGATGATCTCGACGGGCCGCTGGTGCTGCGTTTCTACCTGACGGATGATTACTGCGGAAACAGGGAGCAGCGCGTCTATGCGGGTGATGGCGTCGCTGAGACCATATCCGACTGGAAAGAGGATGTTCGCTTCTGCCAGGTGGTCCTGGACGAAATAGTCGTCTGGTCGCGGGACGTCATCGGCCGCAACGGCGCGACCCCGGGATCGCGCTTCATCGACCTCGAAATCAGCGACCTGGTGAAGAAAGGCGAGGACGCTGAGCTGGCGTTGCGGGTCAAGGACGAGGGCACTACTGACGACGCGACTTTCGCTACGGAGGTCTTCTGGGCCCGCGCGGAGTTGATCTGGGATTACGGTGACGCGCCGCCGCCCGTGGAGTTCGCGCCGAGGCTGTTCCTGCGGAGGCCGAAGTTCAGGCCGGCAGCCCCTCCAGCGCCCACTTCCGGCGTGACAACGCTCACTGTGAAGAACCCGTCGGGGGCGGTCCTCGACGGCTGGCCGATCCGGTGGGGCGTGCCCTTCCCGCAAGGCGCGATCACCGAGGCCAACCAGGTTGCCCTCACCGATCCCGGCGGGGAACCTACCACGCTGCAGACGCAGGCCCTGACCCATTGGCCGGACGGCAGCATCAAGTGGCTGCAACTCGACTTCGTTGTCGCGCTGACGGCTGAGGATGTGGCGTATGAGTTGGCGTATGGCGCGGAGGTGGACGGAGAGGCCGGGGTGGATGCGGGCCGGCCCGAAGACTGGCATCCCGAACTTCACGAGAGCTTCTGGCTTCGGACTGACGGTGAGCCGGCGATGGCGGAACCTGTCCGAGAGCCTGAGTGGATCAGTTCTGGTCCCGTCTGCTCCGAAGGACGTGCCGAGGTGCGGTATGCGCCTGATGGCGGGACCGCACGCGGGGTCGTGTCATACGTCTACTGCAAGCCGACCCCAGACGATGAGCCAGTGCTCCTCTTCCTTCGACATACCTTGGAGGCCGTGGGGGCCGATGGCGGCCTCGTCTTCCGCGAGTTGGGATACCGCATGCCGACGGGAGGCCCTGTCGGCGCGCCTGGCCGGAAGTCGCCGCCGGCCACGGCCGTGCCGTCAGCTCTCTCCCAACTCGACCCCGGGACTCCGGACGAACGCTGGGACGGGTCGATCGTGTTCACCCGCAGCGATCTGATGGCACTACGCTGGCCCTGGCAGCAGTTCCCAACCGGCTTCCGCCGGACCAAGGCCCACGACGACCTCCTCCTGCTATCGATCCCCGATGACGCAGAGCCCCTTCGCCTCGCGCCCGGCGAGGCGAAGACACATGAGGTCCTGTTCTACTACAACGCGCACCACGACGCCCCGCCCGCAACGGCCGTCAACGCCGTCTTCCAGCAACCCCCCGTCGTCGCCTTCGAACCGGGTTGGATCGCCGCGACCGAGGTCTTCGGGCCATTCATGCCGCTAAATGAGCGGCGGTTCCCTGAGTATGAGAAGCGCGCCGCGTCAGCCGCTCGCGGCATCGGTGATCTGCGTGAGAAGCAGGGAGCGTATGGGTGGGAGAACTTCGGGGATACGCAGATCGGGTGGGGCTGGGGCGAGACGTTCACCTACTGGTCCAACACCGAGTACGACCACACGCACTCGCTGCTCTGGCAGTTCCTGCGGACGGGCGATCCGGAGCTGTTTTACCTGGGCTATCAGGCCGCGCTGCATTACCGCGATATCGACATCATTCATGCCAACGACGAGCATCCGGATTGGATTGGCGGCGCGCATCACCACAGCGAGACCCACACCGGCCATCCTCCGAGCATCAGCCACCACTGGACCGAGGGGCTCTTCGACCACTGGCTCCTCACGGGCGACACGCGATCGCTGGAGTGCGCGAAGCTGGCGGCTGACTTCGCTCTCCGGGCCGCTGAGCGGTCGACGTACGGGGGCGGGGAGCGTGACGCGGGGTGGCTGTTGGTCGCGCTCATGGGCGCTTACCGGGCGACGGGCGAGTCGAAGTACCTCGAGGCCGCTACTGAGACGGTGAATGAGGTGCTGCTGTACCTCGATCCGGTCAGGGGCGTCTCGTCGCGGCCCATTTACGAACAGAGCGCATACGAGGGCGGCGTCCCGTTCATGACGGGCGTGCTGATGCGGGGGCTGACGGCGTATTACGATGAGACCGAAGACGAGCGCGTGGGCTGGGCGATCTGCGGGCTCTGTGACTGGCTCGCGACCGAGATGATGCCCGCGCCCGGGCGGTTCTACTACAAGCAGGCGCCCACGCAGAAGAGCCAGGGCCCGCAACTCCTCGCGCTCGAGGGCGCGGCATTCGCATGGAACTTCACGGGCGATGCGACATACAAACAGCTCGCGCTCGACATCTGCTCGCACGGGGTGTCCAGCGTCGGCATCACGAACATGCGCGACATGCCCCACGCGCTCGCCTTGCTCGCGACGGCGTTGCCGCCGGTCTCGGTGGTGTCGGTTGAGCACCCGTTTCTGGTTGCCTCCACGGATGAGTCGCCAGTCGTCGGGTTCTCCTTGCGCAATCTCAGCGGGGCTGGCGAGACGGCGTCCGTCGTCCTGAAGCCCGCCGGCGGCTCGGGGCAGCCGATGACCGTTGACGTGCCGGACGACGATGCCCCAGTCGATCTGATCGTGCCACTTCCTGTCGTCATGGCGCGGACCGGCGCTCAGCGCTTCACTTACGAGGTGCGCGCGCGCAAGGAGACGATCCAGCAGGCTGAACTGGCGACCATCGTTTTGCCGAAGCTCCCGCGGATTCTGCTATTGGCGCCCGAGGGGAATCTCACCGATGACGCGCTGGGACGGCTGGGCATCCCGCACCACCGTGTCGGCATGGATGCTTTCGATCCCGTGGTGCTGGCGGGCGTCGACATCCTGCTGTTGGGCTTCGACGTCGATCGCGAGCCGTTGGCCGGGCACAGGGACGCGCTCGCGGAGTGGGTGAGAGGTGGGGGCGTGGTGCTGGGATTCCGCGACCAGTCGGGGCATAATGAGTGGCTACCCAGCCCTCTGAAGCAGGACCCGTCGTACGAGCCGGGCGAGATTCTCGACGCAGAGGCCCCGGCGTTCTCGCTGCTGCATGACTTTGAGGTTCAGACGCTCGCCGACGTGCATGGCGGCTCGATGTACGGTGCCTTCTACGATCTCGGCAAGGGCTGGACGCCGCTCGCATCAGCGGGAGCGCAGCAGGGGTGGGACGAGTCCGAGGCTGAGAGCGATGACACTCATTACGGTCTCGTGCAGATGAAGCTCGGGAAGGGGCGGATCACGCTCTGCCAGCTCATCCCCGAGTATGCGTGGATCAACGACGACGCAGGTCGCGCCGACAGCTCCGGCGGGCGGTTGCTGGAGAACCTGCTGGGGCATGCGTGTATGCTGGCCAGCCGGTAGCGTCTGGGGTTGGCGGACGCACGTGTGAGGCGTATAATGGAAATGGTAGTCTCTTCGAGTATGGAGGCACAGGCGATGAAGACCAAGACAGCGGGGATGTACTTGGAGGCCGCTCGGAAACTGGCCAAGTGGCATGCGGAGGACGAACCGGGGACGCAGGTCTACGTCATTCCTGACCCGGGTGGGCTGGTCGTGAATCTCATCGAGGTCAGTGACGCCTTTCCGAACGCAGCGAAGCCCTGGCCGGTGACGATCGGACCGACTCCGGACTTCCCGTATACGAGCGGCACTCTCAGCATTACACCGACGCAGTTTCACCAGGTTGGTACTGGGGAACTGCAACTGCACCTCCCTGCCGGGTGGGACTTCAGCCGGAAACAGAAGGTGTGGCCCGAGTGAATGAGGCCGAGGCGTTCAAGAGGCAGGCTGCTAGTGACCTTGAGGTCCTGGAACTTCTGTTGCGCCAGCCCGTGAAGGATGTGTCGGACTGCCACAGGCTCCACTATCTCCAGATGGCGGCTGAGAAGGCATCCAAGGCCGCCGTGAAAGCTCTCGGGGGCGACTTGCCCAAAGAGGGGCGGACGCACGACGTAGTGAGGGCGTTCCTCTCTGCCCTGAAGCGACCGTGGATCGGCGAGGCGCTGGGATGGGAAGACTTCCGTCGCTTCCGGGGGCAACTCAAGGCCCTTCGCCCCACACTCTACGCCGTGACGCGGCTGCAGCCGAGTTCTCCGGGCCCGAATGTGGAATATCCGTGGGAAGGCCCGACCGCTGGTGGGTCCGTCGACTGGCACGTGCCCGCGGAGTATTCGTTCCCGATTGACCCTCGGTCCAAGATGTTTGAGCGCCTTGTGGGCTTCCTGCGCCTGATGCTCGATCGGCTCGACGTGCTCGCACAGCGCGGTAGCGCGTAGCGCTACCCCCCGGCGTCACCCCCCAATATTCAGGTAATACCTAATCGAGATCGTTGGGTCGATGAAGTAGTTGATGATGATCCGCCAGAGGATCCCGCCGATGAAGATGTGGGCGAAGGCCATGCCGATGAAAGCGGGCACGGCTTTGCGGTAGAGCTGCAGCCCGCCGTAGCGGAGCGTGATCCGTTGGGCGGTCCAGGCGAAGAGGAATGCGAACCAGTAGGGCGTCGAATCGCCGTAGAGCGTGCCCAGGATGAAGCCGATGGGGTGGAATGGGAAGCTGCTGAACTTCGCGCGCATGACGGTCAGCGCGCCGGCGAATATGAACCCCGCCCCATACGCGCCTAGTATGGGCATCTCAGGCCCGCGTGGCTGGTTGATTGCCCGATGCAGCAATTGGTAGTTCCCTCGCGACCAGTTCAGCGCCCACGCCTTGCCCGCGCGCCCCGTCTTTGCCCCGATCAGCCCTTGCCCGTACTTGTAGCCCACGTCGAGGTGGTACCACCATGTCAGCAGAAGCCCGACCACGCAGCCCACGAGCATGATCTGCACGATGGAACTGCGCTTCACCTTGCCGAAATCCGCGAGCCTCATGCCGTCGATCTGGTACTGGGCCGCGCTGTGCGCGAAGATCGTCCGACCAATCCAGAACATGCTGTAGAACAGCGTTGTGCCGGTCGTGCCGGCCATGCCCTTGATGGCCCGCGTACCCATCAGGTGAACGGGCGTCTGCTGGTCGAAGCCGTAGGGATGGTTCCACGCCACCGGCGGACCGATTTCGGCGCGGATGCGCGCGGCAATGAGCACGTACATGTAGAGCGTCGCGAAGTAGACGAGCATCAGCGTGATGTTCTGCCCGGCATAGACCATCATCCAGATCATGATGACCGTGCTGGCGATCAGCCCGAACACGAGCAGCTTGGCTGGGATAGGCTCGTTCTCGTCCCCCGGCATCGGCCTGCCGAAGAGAGATTTCACAAGGCCCGTCAAGTAGCCCCTCGCCACCCAGATCATGTAACCCGCGAACGCCACGCACGCGCCCGCGCTGACCTGCATGTAGTATGGGAATCCGGCGCCGAGATAGCCTGCCTCGCGCCCGACCACCTTGACCAGCTTCATGAACAGGTAGAAGAACCAGCCCGAGAACAGCGCCTCCCCCGATGCCAAGAAGCTCAGGCCCCAGACTTCGAGGCCGAAGCTGATCCCCAGCGGCCTGACGTGCCGCCAGAAACCCTCGGTCATCCCCTGGTCGATCTGCTGGTACCAGCCGACGCCCGGCACGGCGGGGAAGAACGCGTGGAGGATGTTGATGATGTTAAACAGCGCGCCCGCGGAGAATCCCACCCACATGATCGGGTTGCGGAAGAAGCCCGCCGTCACGGATTCCCTGCCCTCGCCGCCGGTGATCTCAAGCGGCAGAAAGAGCAGCGGGAAGGTCAGTCGCTCGTGGTCGACCCACTGCCGGCGAAAGAGCGCCACCAGGCACATGACCGCGAACATGACCATCATGTTGAAGACCGACCACCAAGCCAGCGGCGTCCACCACGCAGCCCACGGCACTCTCCCCGAGGGCGAGCCCTCGAAGAACTGCAGGATGACTTGCTCGTCTTGGGGCACGTAGAAGCTTGGGTATTGCGCGTATAGCTCCTTGAAGCCGTTGATCGCATCCCCGTAGTAGCTGCCGAACTGCAGGTAGTGCAGGATGTAGCCGCCGCGGTCCATCGACAGCGAGATGCTGACTGCCGCGTAGATCAGGAGCAGCTCTCCGCGAGAAAACGGGCGCAGGCACCCAGGCAAACGCGTTCCGCGCTTCTGGGCCCAATGTAGGATCACGTTCAGCCCTTGCAGCAGCAGTATGAACAGGAGTGCCGGCACGGGGGGGACGACGTACGGCACCCAGCAGATCTTGATGAACCCCAACCGAGTGATGCCCACGTACGTAGCGATGATGAGAATGACGGACACGATCAGCGCCCGGGCGCCAAGCCCGGCGAGCCCGCCGTCTGACCGCGTTGTCGCGGTGTCTGGGGTGGATTCAGATGACAAGTTCAAGCTGTCAGCTCACTGAATGCGTTACCCCTCTCCCGCTGGGAGAGGGGCATGGGGTAGACGTTAGTTGGTCGTCCCTGGTGATTCTCTAAGCCGGGCTGCTACCCTTCGGGCGTTCGCGCTCGCGCATGGGGCCCTTGGAGATGATGCCTGCGGCGATGCGCTCGTAGTGGCGTTCGAGGCAGCGTCCCACAAGGCGGTTCGGGTCTTCGTCGATGATTACCTCGGCACCGGTGTCTTTGCGCACGATGTCTACGATGTGCTCGATCTGATCGGTGATGCCGCCCGTCCCATCCAGCGCACCGATGAGCTTCGATTCATCGTAGGCGATCGAGAACTCGCCGAGCGTCCCGCTGCGCCCGCCAACGGTGATGACGATATCGCAGCTGCGCACGGCCGCGACCTCGCGCCCCATCAGCCCGCTACCGGTGAAGATGAGGATGTCGTACTCCTCATGGGGGGACTCGTAGTACGTCGCATGTTCGTGGAGGCACATGGCGGGCGACACGCCCACGACTAGCCCGCCGGCCTCCTTTGAGCCAAGCACGGCCTCATGCGGCAGACCGGGGCATGCACCCGTGAACATGATACAATCGCTGCCGCCGATGGCTCGGCCCAAAGCGCGGCATTTCTCGATGTTGCTTGGATCCTTGATGATGTCTCCGCTGGCGGATCCCATCACTCCGATTGCGACTTTTCTGCTGGAATGCATCAAGTGTCTCCTGGGTTCGGCGTTGTGCGCGTAGTCTTCTCTGTCATGTTGCCCAATGCCTCCTCCTGAGCACGGCATCTGGGCCGATCTGCGCGCTGGACTTGACACCCACCCGCGCCTTCGGCATACTTCGGTGTCGCAACACCAAACAGAAGGGCCTTTACCTCACATGTCCGATCAGGTCAGAGTTCGTTTCGCACCGTCTCCCACGGGAAGTCTCCACGTCGGTCACGCTCATACCGCGCTGTTCAATTGGCTTTTCGCCAGGCATCACGGCGGCAGCATGATTCTCCGGATCGAGGACACGGACGAGGTCCGTTCGACCGAGCAATCGATGAACGCCATCTATAGCGGCCTCAAGTGGCTCGGCATCGACTGGGACGAGGGCCCCGACGTGGGCGGCCCGCACGCTCCGTACATTCAGTCCGAGCGCCTCGATATCTACAACGGGTACTACGATCAGTTGCTCGAGAGCGGTCGCGCGTACCGCTGCTACTGCACTCCCGAGGAGCTTGAAGAGCGGCGCGAAGTCATGCGCGCGAGGGGTCTGCCGCCGCGCTACGACAACCGCTGTCGCAATCTTGGCGACGACGAGCGTAAGACGTTTGAGGACGAGGGCCGCGAGGCCGCTGTGCGCTTCGCCATGAAGGATGTCGGCTCCACGGTTATCAAGGACATCATCCGCGGCGACGTGGCTCACGACAACTCGCTGCTGGGCGACTTGATCATTCGCAAGACGTCCGGATTCCCCACGTATCACTTCAGCGTGGTCTGCGATGACCACCTGATGGACGTCACGCACATCATTCGCGGCGAGGACCATATCGCCAACACGATCGCCCACATGCAACTCCAGGAAGCGCTTGGCTTCGGGACGCCGCAGTACGCGCACCTGGGCCTGTTGCTGGGCATGGATCGGCAGAAGCTCTCCAGCCGCCATGGGGCGGTGGACCTGGCCGAGTACGAAGAGATGGGCATGCTGCCTCAGGCGATGGTGAACTTCTTCGCGCTGCTGGGCTGGTCGACCGGTAACGAGGAGGAAGTGCTCGCGGTTGAGGAGATCGTCAGTCGGTTCGACCTGGACCGTGTGAGCAAGTCGCCGAGCGTTTTCGATTTGGAGAAGTGCGAGTGGCTGAATGGTCAGCAGATCCGCATCGCGCCGATGCAGCAGCTCGTTGGGCTGATCCACCCGATGCTCGTCGAGGCAGGGCTCATCGAAGCCGAACTCACCCAGGAGCGTCGCGAGTGGCTCTGCAAGGTCATCGATCTGATGCGCGACCGGATGCGGACGCTGAAAGTGCTCGCCAACTGGGCGTCCTACTTCTTCACTGATGACTTCGAGTACGAGGAGCGCGCGCGCAAGAAATGGCTGCGCAAGGAGGCGACCCCCGCTACGCTCGACAAGCTTGCGGAGGATCTCGGAGCGCTGACGGACTGGAACGAGCAGAGCCTCGAAGCCGCCGTGCGTGGCGTTGCCGAGGCGCTGGAAGTCGGCGGCGGGAAAGCCATCCACCCGTGTCGCGCGGCTGTCTCAGGCACGACGGTCGGTCCGAGCCTGTTCCACATGCTCGAGTTGCTCCCGCAGGACACGGTGGTGGCTCGCGTGAAGCGGACGGCTGAAATGTGCCGCGCGGGCGCGTTTGATGAGCCCGGTCCGGAGCAGGTGTAGTAACCCTTCGCCCCCGGGGGCGTACGCTGAACTGAGCAGATTGCGCGGGATCGCCCGCGTCTTTATCGATCGAAAGGAAGAGAACTCATGTCGGTTGTCAAGGTAGAGAGACTCAACGATATCTCCCCCGAGCGCCGTCGCGATATCATGCAGCGCTCCATGGATGACGTGACCGATGTTTTCGGCGACGTGCGCGATACGGTCCTGGACATCCGCGACCGTGGCGACATCGTCAGCGTCGATCACTATCGCAAGCTGAAGGAAGACATCACCGACGCCGACATCCGCGCCACCGACGAGGAGATCGCGGATGCGTACAAGACCGTCGATCAGGAGGTTGTCGACGCGCTGAAGTTCGCGGCCGAGAACATCCGCAAGTTTCACGCGGCCCAGCTCGAGCGCGAGATGTGGTCGATCGAGGTACTGCCGGGCGTCCTGGCCGGTCAGATGGTGCGCCCGCTCGACTCCGTCGGGTGCTATGTTCCCGGTCGCGAGGCGACCTATCCCTCCAGCGTTCTCATGACCATCCTCCCGGCGAAGGTCGCCGGGGTCGAGAAGGTATACGCCGCCACGCCGCCTGGTGACGGCATGAAGGCCAATCCGGCGACGCTGGTCGCCGCCGACATTGCTGAGTGTGATGGAGTCTTCAAGATCGGCGGCCCGTGGGGCGTCGGCAGCCTGGCCTACGGCACGGGCGTCGTGCCGAAGGTCGACAAGATCGTCGGCCCCGGCAACAAGTACGTCACCGCCGCCAAGATGGCCGTGTTCGGCATCGTTGATATTGACTCTCCCGCCGGCCCGAGCGAGATCCTCATACTAGCTGACGAAACCGCCAATCCCGACTGGCTCGCGATTGACTACCTATCCCAAGTCGAGCACGACAAGGACGCCGCCAGCGTCCTCGTCACGGCCGATGCCAACCTCGCGCAGGCGGTGTGCGACAAGATCAACGCCGAGTTCGCCACGCTCCCGCGCACGGACTACATCGGACCGGCGCTCGAGAACAACTCAGCTATCTTCGTGACGGATACGTTTGAGGAAGCGATCGAGTTCACCAACGAGTACGCCGCCGAGCACTTGGAGATTGTCACCAAGGAACCCGTGTCGGTTCTGCCGAAGATCAAACACGCGGGGTCGATCTTCCTTGGCCCATACGCGCCCGTCCCGGTCGGCGACTATGCCTCCGGCACGAACCACGTCCTGCCGACGGGGCAGTGCGCGCGCATGTTCAACGGTCTGGCAACCGACGACTTTGTTAAGCGGCCGACCTTCCAGCTCGTCTCGAAGGAGGGCTTGGAGACCCTCGCTCCCGCGGTCATGACCATCGCGACCGCCGAGGGCCTTCCGCTCCACCGCGAGACGGTCCGCCGTCGCCTGGAGGGCGGCCAGGAGGAGTAATCCTGGTGAGAACCCTGGCGATTCTGGCTGGACTCATGATGCTTATCGGCTCCGCGGCGACCTCTGCCGCGGAGTCTTTGCTTGCGAATGGTGGTTTCGTGGATGGCGCCGACGGCTGGGACATCCCCGAAGGGCTGGGGACCGACGCGGGCTATGCCGATGACGAAGGCTATGGCGCGGCAGGCAGTCTTCGCCTGAAACAAGACGGCGAGAAGCCCGCCGAGTTCGTCGAGCAGGTGGTGACATGCGAGCCAAACACCGAATACGTTCTCGCCGCCTGGCTGAAGTGTGATGGGCTGGAGGCGGCCGTGCAGATCGTCACCAGCGACGGTGGTCGCGAATCTGTCATCTCGCAAATCAGCGCGGGCGAAGCCCAATGGCAAGAGCACAGCGCGCGGTTCAATAGCGGCCGTCTGACCGAGGTCACCGTGCGACTCGTTCCGCACGTCGGGCAGGACGCGGGGTCGGGGCAGGTCTGGGTCGATGATGTGCGGGTGGTGTTGACCGACGAATACGATGGCGGCGTCGCGCCCAGGGGCGGCTACGCGGGCGATCCCCCCGGGGAGAACATCGCGCTGGGCAGGCCGTATACTCTCGCGCCAAAGCCCGCGTATAGCTACAGCACCGACGAGGACGATGCGATCCAACTCACCGATGGCGAGTACACGGTAGGCTACTTCTGGACGCAGACGACTACGGTCGGCTGGCAGAACACGCAGTACGCCGACATCACCATCGATCTGGGCGAGGTGAAGCCGATCGTTGGGTGCTCCTTCAATACGGCGGCCGGCGTTGCGGGAGTCGCGTGGCCGGCGACCATCACCATCCTCGCCAGCGATGACGGCCAGGATTGGTACAGCGGCGGCGATCTGATCGCACTCTCCGCGATCCACGGACTCCCGACGCCTGAGCCGTACACGACGCACCGCTTCGTCACTGATGCCCTTCAATTGCATGGGCGCTACTTCCGCCTGATGGCCGCCCCGTCAGGCGGTTTCCTTTTCTGCGATGAGATCGAGGTCTACGAGGGCACGCAGGACATGCTGGCTCTGGATCTCGGCGACGTCGTAACCGATCCCGCGGAGGCCGCGCTCCATGAGCGAGTCGCAGGCGCGGTGCGCAAGCGACTTCTGCTCGACATCGCGGCGCTGAAGGACGAGGCGGCGCAGGAAGGCGTTTCGGCGGAGACGCACGAGTGGGCGCTGGCGAAAGCCGACGGCTTCACAGCGGCGGCCATGGAAGACCTCGGCGAGTTCCCGGCTGATTGGCGCGCCGTGCACCCGCTCACGCCGCTGCACGCGGAGATCTACCGGGCGCGCGCTCGCGTGAAGCGGGACCTAGGCGCGACTGAGTGGACGGTCTGGACAAATCCGCGATACGATCTGTTCGGGCCGACCGATCTGCCGGAGGACGATGCGGATCCATCCATCGAGGTCGATGTGATGCGCGGGGAGTACCGGGCGGCGACGGTCAATATCACGAATATGAGCGATGAGGATGCCTATCTCGACGTAGGGATCGAACGACCGACGGGAACGCACTATCCCGGCGTCCACCAGGTCGAGTGGATCGAGACGCAGGCGGGCATTCCCGTACCCGATGCGCTGCCGATCGCCCTCGATATCGGGGCCGAGGGCGCGAGAGTTCACGTGCCCGCCGGCATGACCCGGCAGATCTGGTTCTCGTTTGATGGCGGCGACACCGAGACCGGCACCTACTCGGGCGAGCTGTACATCTACGGCGAGGGCAGGCCGGGCATCGACATCGCCGTGCCCACTCGCATCACCGTCCATGATCTCCAACTCCCCGAGAAGCTCCACTGCAGCCTGGGGATGTGGGACTACTCGTGCGCCAAGGGCTACGACATGACCGAGGGCAACGTCGACGCTGCCATCGTAAACATGCAGGAGCACTTTGTCGACACGCCCTGGTTGTCGAGCGGCTGCGTTGCTTGGCCTGATGGTTTCGACGCCGAAGGGAACATGGTGGGCGAACTGGATTTTGAGCGCTTCGACTCGTGGATCGCCGACTGGCGGGATGCGACGAACTACGCGATATTCCTCTCCGTCAACCGGTCGATTCGTGGCGTCGGCATTGAAGATGAGCGCTTCGGGCGCGCCATCGAGCAGTGGATGAACGCGTGGGTGGCTCACTGCCGGGAGATTGAGGTCGACCCATCGCAGCTTCTGCTGCTGCTCGTGGACGAACCTCATGCCTTGGAACAGGACGAGATCATCATCGCCTGGGCGAACGCGATCAAGTCCGCCGAGCCCGAGGTCGTCATTTGGGAGGACCCGACGTACAAGCAACCGGATGTCGAGGCCAATCTGGAAATGCTGTCGGTGAGTGACGTGCTCTGCCCGAACTTGGGTATCTTCGGTGCGGGCACGGATGACTCCCGGAGGCTGTACCTCGACTTGTTGGCAGAGGGGAAGGAGCTGTGGTTCTACCAGTGCAGCGGCCCGGCCAAGACGCATGACCCCTATTACTACCACCGGCTGCAGAGCTGGTACTCGTTCAAGTACGGGGCGACTGGGCAGGGGTTCTGGGCGTACGCGGATGCGTCGCGCGCGGGCACGAGTTGGAACGAGCTTCGCGCCGGCCGGGCGTGTTTCACGCCGATCTATATCGAGCCTGACGCCATTACGGATGGCAAGCACATGGAGGCGATCCGCGAGGGCTTGGAGGACTACGAGATTCTCTACATGCTTCGCGAGCATGCCGACAAGCTTGAGGACGACGGCAAACAGAAACGCGCCGACGCGGCGCGGAAACTGCTCGCGGATGCGATCGACGCGGTCTGCGGCGAGGGCTACAGCCCGGCTGAAATCCCGTGGACGCGAGACAAGGACCGGACTGTTGCAGATACGTGGCGCGTGAAGATCCTCGAGGAACTGACCCGGTAGAACTGAACGAGCGCCGGCCGCAGTGGCCGGCGCTCGTAGGTTGTCTTAAGCTGTGTCTCTAACGCCGCGCGCCGCTTCGGCGAGACTTGCGTCCCCCACCGTACGACGGTCCTCCGCGCGCGCGCCGGGAGCGATACGATGTCGGGGTGCGCGCGCCACCCTTACCGGCGTTCGCCGTCGGCATCCCGTAGTCGAAACCCTCGACCTTCATGACCGAGATCGGCTTGCCCAGGACGCGCTCGATACCGTTCACCGTCGCGTGGTCGTCCGCGGTCACGAGCGTGAGGGCGTCTCCCGTGCTTTGGGCGCGGCCCGTGCGGCCGATCCGGTGGATGTAGTCATCCACGGTGCCGGGCATGTCGAAGTTGATGACATGCGAGATCGACCGGACGTCGAGTCCCCGCGCCGCGATATCGGTCGCCACGAGGAGCTGGTAGCGGCCTGTCCGGAAGCCGTCGAGCGCCTGTTTGCGCTGGCCCTGGCTGCGGTTCGAGTGCAGAACAGTGGCCTTGTGCCCCGCGCGCTTGATCTGCGCTACGACGCGGTCGGCGCGGTGCTTCGTGCGGGTGAAGATGAGCACGGAGTCGGTGTCGGTCTGTGAGAGCAGCTTCAGCAGGAGCGGCGTCTTCTGCCGCTGGTCGACCGGGCAGAGCGTGTGCTCAACGGTGCAGGCGGGCTGCACGATGCCACACGCGATGCGTTCGGGCTTATACAGGATCTCCGACGCCAGTCGGTTCAGCTCGGAGGCGAAAGTCGCGGAGTACAGCATCGTCTGGCGGTCTTCCGGGACCTGGGCGATGATCCTGCGGACGTCAGGCAGGAAACCCATGTCCAGCATCCGGTCCGCCTCGTCGAGTACGAGCGTGTGCACGCCTCGCAGGTCCGCATTGCGGCGCTGCAGGTGGTCGAGCAAGCGTCCCGGGCAGGCGACGATGATCTCGGTGCCCCGGCGGAGCGCGTCGATCTGCGGCTGCATGCCGACGCCACCGTAGACGGTCGCTGACTTGATCTTGGTGAACTTCGCCAACTGCCTAGTTGCCTCGTGGATCTGCTCGGCCAACTCGCGCGTCGGCGTGACGATCAGCACTCGGGTGCGCCGGCGCTTATCGGGATCGTCGAGGAGCTTCTGGAGGATGGGCAGCACAAATGCTGCGGTCTTGCCGGTGCCCGTCTGGGCGGTGCCGACGATGTCGCGACCGTCGAGGCCTGGAGGAATTGCAGCCTCCTGAACCGGGGTCGCCTCTGTGAAGCCAGCCGCCTTGACGGCGCGCTGGAGACGGCTGTCCAACTGTAGTTCTGTGAATCTCATGGTGTTTCTTTACTGCTTTCTGTTCGCCAGCTATCGATAGAGTTGAATCCGCGGGCGCACCGGCGTAGCTGGTCCAGATGCGTGGAGATATGCGCGCAAACGCGCAACCCCAGCGCATGCCGGGCGCGGATTAGCACTCTTCGAGTAGGGTCTATCCACTGTCAGGTAGGCTTGGAAGTACAACACGGGGGTACGAACCCAGGCCAGACGTCTTCTTACTGAACAGCATACTCAAAAGTGCCTGGGGAACGGTGTCCTGCTTGTTCCCTCCCACGGAGCATACCCCACTTCGTGAGGTTTGGCAACACCAATTCCGCGCGAGGAGAATCTTGCGGCGCTGGCGGCAAGGTGACATGTCTCAGTTACCGCGCATCCCCAGCGCCCACTGTCGCCCCTAGTCCCCGCCATCCGCCTCCGGTCCAGTAGCGCATTCAGCCACTCGCCGTCCGACCTCACCCGCGAGCCTTGACAGGCCGGCGACGTCCATACACGTAAACGTCCTGCCTCGAAGGCGCCCGTTCCAGGCCCCACGCACCTTAAGCGCCAGAACCCACCGGTAGCCCTTGGGGCTGCGGCGCCCGCAGATCTCAACATCGTCCACGTCCTCATACTTGAGGTGCGATGACACCGCTACCGGGGGCCCGAGCCACCTGAGGCTATGGGCTACCAGACGCAATCGGTCCTCGTGCAACTCCACGCGACGCGGGAGTGTCCGGATACCGCACCAGTGACCTCCCCCCATTAACGGTACCACTC
>PVBE010354164.1_pt1 | contig 104018 bp, 83 predicted proteins | sample 1631181 | NCBI WGS metagenome assembly PVBE01 (sample SAMN08397723, study PRJNA350692) | Marine metagenome, whole genome shotgun sequencing project. | isolation source: water | place: Pacific Ocean | collected 2012-04
AACTCGCCGAAATATGGGGGAAACAGTTTTGGATCTTGGCATAAACGGCAAAAACGCACTCATCACCGGCGGAAGCCGCGGTCTGGGACGGCAATCTACCCTTTCGCTCGCACGGGAAGGCGTGAACGTGGCGATCTGCGCGCGTGGGCAGGAGCGACTGGAGCAGACGGCCGCCGAACTTCAGGATTTCGGCGTCAGGGTGGCTGCGATCAATGCCGACATGTCGCTCCCCGAGTCGGCTGCCAACGTTTTCGCAGAGGCGGAGTCGGCCCTTGGATCGATCGACATTCTTATTAACAACGTTGGTGGGAGCCTTGGCACATCCAGCGTGCTCGCCACGTCGGACGAGGATTTTCGGGCGGTGTTTGAGGTCAACCTGTGGGCGGCGCTCCGGTTGATGCAACTTGCGTCACCCGGGATGCGTGATCGCAACTGGGGCCGGATCGTCAACATAGCGTCCATCTGGGGGCGCGAGTACGGCGGCAGCGCGCCTTACATGGCGTCCAAAGCGAGCCTGATCGCCGTCACCAAGCACCTCGCCATGCAACTCGCGCCGGACGGGATTTGCGTCAACAGCATCGCACCGGGGTCGATCGAGTTTCCGGGCGGTGGTTGGGAGCGATTCAGGAACTCGAATACCCCCGAAGATGTCGCCGAATTTCTGAAGTGGAACCTCCCGGCGGGGAAGTTCGGCTACCCGGAACCGATCGGCGATACAGTGGCTTTCCTCTCGTCCGAGAATGCGAGCTGGATCATGGGTGCCTGTCTCAACGTGGACGGCGGGCAGTCCAAGAGCCTCTTCTAGACGGAGACGATTGGGGTGACTTTTATCGCTGTACGCTCCGCCAGATCACCCTAAACAAAAAGCCCCGGGGATCAGTCCCCGGGGCTTTTTGAATTGTCGCGGATCAGGCTCAGGCGAGGTCGACCGTTGCGCCGGCGGCTTCGAGCTTGGTCTTGCTCTCGTCGGCGTCGTCTTTCGATACGCCTTCCTTGACGTTGGTCGGAGCGCCCTCGACCAGGTCCTTGGCTTCCTTCAGGCCCAGAGGCGTCAGCTCACGGACCGCCTTGATGACGGCGATCTTGTTGGCGCCAAAGTCCTTCAGGACCACGTTGAACTCTGTTTTTTCTTCTTCGGCCTCGGCGGCTCCGCCACCGGTGTCAGCGGCGACTGCGACCGCTACGGGGGCAGCAGCACTCACGCCGAACTCGTCTTCGAGCGTCTTCACGAGCTCGGAAAGGTCCAGTACCGACATTTCTTTGATGGCTGCAACCATCTCGTCTTTTGTCATCGTCATATCAGTATCTCCTCTAGGTTCCGATCTTCAGATCCCGGGACGGGTGGGTGTTGAGTGAAAGCGTTAACGGATCCCGGCGGGCCGTATCGCAAAACTGTATTTCTTATTCAGCGGGCTTATCTTCATCCACCTCTCCGGTCTCTTCGGCTGACTCCTCAGCTTGTTCGGGGGCCTCTTCTTCTGTTGTTTCAGCTTCGGCCTCTGCGACGGGCTCTTCGTCCGCAGCCTCGGCCTCATCTTCTGTTGCTTCAGCTTCGGCCTCTGCGACGGGCTCTTCGTCCGCAGCCTCGGGCTCTTCTTCTGTTGCTTCAGCTTCGGCCTCTGCGACGGGCTCTTCGTCCGCAGCTTCGGGCTCGGCCTCTGCCACCGGCGGTTCTTCAGCGCCGCCGGCGTTTCCGCCCTGGTCGATGTGTGCCTGGATAACCGTCATGAAGCCGCGCAGTGTTGCGCTTAGTACGCCGACGAGGTTGGCGACCGGCGCGTTCATCTGTCCGAGCAGCTTCGCGACGAGTTCTTCACGGCCCGGCAGTGTGGACAGGTACTTCACCCGATCTGCGTCGACGAGTTGGCCTTCCAGGTACGCGCCGTTCACGACAACATCAAGCCGGTTTTCCGTGATGTGCGCCATCAATGCGCGGGTTGGTCCGACTGGATCATCTATGCTTAGCACAAACCCCGTTGGACCGACCACGATCTCGCTGATTTCCGGACGATCAATCTCTTCCGAAGCGATCTTGACCAGCGAGTTCTTCGCGACGCGATAGGATCCGCCCGCCTCGCGAATAGCACGACGCAACCCCGATAGCTCCGTGACGTTCAAGCCACGGTAGTCGGTGCTGATGATCAGCTTCGCTTCATTGAGGACGCTCTTGAGCTCCTCGACCTCAGCGATGGCCTTATCTGTTGGCATTCGTATCCCTTCGCGGTTTCCGGTACTTTTCCGGGCAAAAAAACAGCCCGGGCCGTAAACCCGGGCATCAGCAGCGTGATGTTAATCCACGCAAATCTGGTGCCACCTGGGCAGGCGCTTTCGCCTTAAGCCCCCAGAAATGATCCGGGGGCGCCTGCTGTCTACGGCGGCCAGTGTTTGATTGTCTTGAGTTGGTTCTTTAGAAAAACTCTCCGTGTCTGTGTAAATCTTGTGCAGATTGTAACCCCTCGGGCTAACTCTCTGTACCCCCGGTCTCGTCGATAACGAGTTTGACCGGCGGGCCCATCGTGGACGTCAGCGTCGCTGACTTGACCAGTTGACCTTTCAAACCGGACGGCTTGGCCCGGACGATGGTGCCTACCACCGATTCCAGGTTTTCCAGCAACTGCTCTTCACTGAAGCTGACTTTGCCAACGCGAACGTGGATGATCGCGTCCCGGTCCATTCGAATTTCGGTCCGCCCTTTTTTCATCTCTTCGATGGCGGTGGCGACATCATCTGGCTGCACGACCGTCCCCGTCCGCGGGTTCGGCATCAGACCCTTTCGGCCAAGGTAGCGGCCGAGACGCCCGATCTTGCCCATCTGGTCCGGGGTTGCTATCGACACATCGAAATCGGTCCAGCCGCCTTCGATCTTGGCGATGATCTCGTCGTCCGCCACGTAATCGGCCCCGGCGGCCTCGGCGGCACGCGCCGTGTCGCCCTCTGCGAACACCATCACCCGGGTTTCGTTGCCGGTCCCGTGCGGCAGCGGGGCAACCTCTCGGATCTGCTGCTCGGCATGCCGGGGATCGGCGCCAGTCGATACGTGTAACTCGACCGTCTCATCAAATTTCGCCGGGGCGAGGCTTTTCACGAGGGCGACCGCGTCTCCGGCCGTCCGGGGAACGCTGCTCGTTCCCTCAAGAGCCGCCAGGTATTTCTTTCCGTGTTTCGGCATTCGTGGTGTCTCCGGACCGGCCTTCACAGAGTGAGGCGGTCCACGATCGCTCGTTTACTAGTCGACGACCGACAGGCCCATGCTGCGGGCGCTTCCCTCGATGATCTTCATTGCATGGTCGATGTCAAAAGCATTCAGGTCTTTGACCTTGGTTTCGGCGATCTCCCGGACTTGGGAGCGCGTGACGCTCCCGATGACCTCAAGGCCGGCGGTCCCGGATCCTTTTTCGATCCCGGCCGCCTTGCGCAGAAGGTCGGACGCCGGCGGGCTCTTCGTTTCAAAGGTGAAAGACCGGTCCGTGTACACCTGAATCGCGACCGGGATAATGCTCCCGGCCTGCGCCGATGTGCGCTCGTTGTATTCTTTGACGAACTGCATGATGTTGACACCGTGCTGCCCCAGTGCAGGGCCAACCGGCGGCGCAGGGCTTGCCTGCCCGGCCGGGATCTGCAGTTTGATTATCGTCTCTACTTTTTTTGCCAATTCTTATTACCCGCGCGCCGTTTTGAGGCGCGAATTCCGTCAAACGACGGCCCGTTAACCTTTTTGTATCTGCAAGAAGTCCAGTTCAACCGGCGTCTCTCTTCCGAAGAAGGACACCAGAACCCGTATCTTGCCCTGCTCTTCAAGCACGGTATCTACGGTACCCATGAAATCAGCGAACGGACCGTCAGTGATGCGGACGCTATCGCCCTTCTCGAAACCGATCCGGACCTTCGGTTCTTCCGCCCTCATCTGGCGCAGGATCCTGTCCACTTCCTCTTGCTCCAGCGGAATCGGCTTGGGCCGACCCTCGCGTTCATCCTCGGCGGATATGAAGCCTGTCACGCCCGGGGTGTTCCGGACCACGTACCAGGCCTCGTCGTCCATCAACATCTGGATGAGCAGATAACCGGCGTACATCTTTTTCTCGACCGGACGGCGCTGGCCGTCCTTAATCTCGATCTCTTCCTCGGTCGGGACCACAACGTCAAAGATCTTGTCCTTGACATCCATCGTCTCGATCCGTTGTTCGAGATTCCGCTTTACCCGGTCTTCCTGACCGGAATAAGTGTGGATGATGTACCAACGCCCGCCCTGATCGACGACCGTCTGTTGCTCGGTTGTCAATGCTCAGGCTCCGGTGAGGAATTCAGCCAGTCGGCCAAATCCGTAGTCAATAGCGCCAAGGAAGACACCGAAAAACGCGGCGACAATCAAGACGAGGATGGAGAGGCGCGTCGCCTCCTGGCGTGACGGCCAGGTGGTGCGTCGCAACTCAGCGAAAACCTCTACGAAAAACCGGAATACGCCACCCCGTGGGGTGGTGCTGGTTGAACGTATAGCGCGCTGTGTTGGTTGCCTGCTGGCCATGTTTACTTCCTACCTGGTCTCGCGGTGCAGTTGGTGACTGCGGCAGCGTGAGCAGAACTTGCTCAGCTCCAGCCGCGCAGTGTTGTTGCGCCGGTTTTTGGAGGTGTGGTACCTCCGCTCCCGGCACTCCGTGCACGCCAGGGTTATCGAATCTCGGGGTCCGCCCTTAGCCATATGGCGGGTGCTCCCTTGCACTCAGCCCCGCGAACGGGGACTCATCGGCGCCGGGCTCGTCACTGTTGACGGTCCCCGCACACTTCTGGGATACGTTTGAGGTGCGCCACCGGATCCGGCGGCGCACCTCAAATAATCTCAATTATTCGTCGATGGTGATGAAGACACCGGAACCGACGGTCCTACCGCCTTCACGTACTGCGAAGCGGAGTTCCTCTTCCAGCGCCACCGGGTACATCAACTCGACGTCCATCTCGATGTTGTCGCCGGGCATGACCATCTCGACGCCGTCCGGCAGTTGAATCTCGCCGGTCACGTCAGTGGTTCGGATGTAGAACTGCGGCTTGTAGCCCGTGAAGAACGGCGTGTGACGGCCGCCCTCGTCCTTCGTCAGAACGTAAATCTGGGCCTTTGCCTTTGTGTGAGGCGTCAGGGTTCCCGGCGCACACAATACGGCTCCGCGGGAGATCTCCTCACGGTCGACACCACGGAGAAGGCAGCCGACGGCGTCGCCGGGGAGGCCTTCTTCAAGTGTTTTGTGAAACATCTCAACACCGGTCACGGTGGTTGTAGAGGTCTCGCCGAACCCGACGATCTCGATGGTGTCGCCCATCACGACCCTGCCGCGTTCGATCCGGCCGGTCACAACCGTGCCCCGGCCCTTGATGCCGAAAACGTCTTCGACAGGCATGAGGAAAGGCTGGTCGACCGGGCGGTCCGGGATTTCGATGTAGTTGTCGACCGCGTCGGTCAACTCCATGATTCCTTGTACCCACTTGTTGTCCGGGTCGTTAAAGTGCTCAAGCGCCTCAAGAGCGCTGACCTGAACGATCGGAACGTCGGCCCCCGGGAACCCGTAGCTGTCGAGCAGCTCGCGGATCTCCATCTCGACAAGTTCCAGCAACTCAGGGTCGTCCATCATGTCGACCTTGTTCAGGGCGACGACGATCTTGGGCACGTTCACCTGGCGGGCGAGCAGGATGTGCTCACGGGTCTGGAGCATCGGGCCGTCCGGCGCCGCTACCACCAGGATCGCACCGTCCATCTGGGCGGCTCCCGTGATCATGTTCTTGATGTAGTCCGCGTGTCCCGGGCAGTCAACGTGGGCGTAGTGACGGGTGTCCGTCTCATACTCCACGTGCGTGATCGCGATGGTGACACCACGCTCACGCTCTTCCGGGGCGTTGTCGATCTGATCGAAGGCCATGGCCTTGACGCGATCATTTTTCGCTGACAGGACGCCGGTGATTGCGGCGGTCAACGTGGTCTTGCCGTGGTCAACGTGGCCAATAGTGCCAACGTTTACATGCGGTTTGCTGCGGTCAAATATTTCCTTGGCCATTTAACTCAAGTGCCTCCGGGCAACGAGTGACGATCGACTAACTGTTTTTCAACGAGGAGAGCTGGAGCCCACAACCAGGATTGAACTGGTGACCTCGTTCTTACCAAGAACGCGCTCTACCGCTGAGCTATGTGGGCCTCAAATTGAGGTGCGGAAAGCGCTCTCGTAGACTGGTGCAGGGGGTAGGATTCGAACCTACGTAGCCGTACGGCGGCAGATTTACAGTCTGCTGGATTTAACCACTCTCCCACCCCTGCGCCAAACGGTAATCCTAACATTAACACCGCAGCGTTGGCATCGGAAAGCCGCAATTCGTCATCGAGTTTCCTGAGTCCTGCCTTGAGAAGCACCTTTTTATGATCCTGGAGCCCCAGGGGGGATTCGAACCCTCCGACCTGCCGATTACAAATCGGCTGCGCTACCACTGCGCCACTGGGGCATGTCGCCGACACTCTCTCGTCTTCGATAGAACGAACGATGGCGCATCGCAGTTCGTACTGGATGCCAACGCCCGAACCGTTAATTTTGAAGGTAGATCGCCCGGGGATCAAGGGGTGTGTGTTGCGCATCTGCCCGCAACCCGGAAATGATGCGCCCCGTGGAGCGGAAATCCCTGGGTCAGAGTTACGGAAATCTCGTTTCAGGAGAAGGACGCACCCTGCGACCTCAGGTTCAGATCCGGGTGCGCGTCTCGTCGCCGACGCGCCGCATGACTTCGGCCAGCGTCAATCCGTGCTCGATGGCCAGCTTCCGGCAGTCTTCGTATTCCGGGGCGATCCCCGCAATGTCGCCGTCCACACGCTTGATCTTCACCCGGGCCATCCCGAGCGAGGTGCCCACCTCAATGATCTCCCGATCAGCCGTGTACCGCTCCACCGCACGCCTGCGCACGCCCAATGTGGACGTCTCTCGCAGGATCACGTTGGCGGCGTCGTCCGCGTCGCCGTCCTTAACAAGGGCGGACAGCAAGATCGCGGGACGGTTTTTCTTCATCTGGATCGGCGTCATCCACACGTCGAGGGCGCCGGCTTCGAGCAGCCTCTCCTGGACGTAGCCAAACCCCTCACCGCCCATATCGTCGATATTGGTCTCAAGCAGCGACAACCCGCCGGCCAACGACCCTGAGCCGGGTTGGCCGAAACCCTCCGACGTCTCGCCTACCCACAACCCCAGCGCGTTCGGGTAGTCCTCCGGGTCACGTGACCCGGCGCCGTAGCCGATCCTGTTCACCTGTATTGCGACCTGATCAAAACTGGCAATGGAGGTAACAAGGGACGCGCCCGATGGCGTCACCGTCTCACCCTTCGGCCCCCACTGGTTCGCCGGGCGCACCGGCGCGTTTGCCGCCGCGTACACCTGCGCCGTGGCCGGTGCGATGCCCGGGATCCGCCCGTGGTCGCTCATGACGAATCCCGTGCCCGCCGGGAAGGGACCCGCCGAGATACGCTCCATTCCAAGCAACCGGAACCCTGCGATCACGCCGACGATGTCCACGAGCGTGTCCACCGTGCCCAGCTCATGCGGCGTCAGATGGTGACGGTCGACGCCGTGTACCACCGACTCCGCGTCGGTGAGTCTGTCCAGCACCTCGATCGCCTTGCTCCGTACGTCGTCGGGTAGCCGAGAGGATTCCACGGTGCCTGACAGCTCGTCCCAGCCACGCCGGCGTTGGCCCTCATCATCGAGATCCACGTGCAGCAACGTGCAGTTCAGGGCGCCCCGGGAGACGATTTCCGGCCTGAGTGTGTATCCACGAACGTCCATTAGTGAAAGCTCGGCACGGAGGTCGTCGACCGGTAGGCCGACATCGATCAGGGCGCCGAGCAGCATGTCACCGGACGCCCCGCCGATCATGTCGATATAGGCGGATTTCATTCTTGAGTCAAACCGGCTGTAAACATCCCGGCGCTGTTCACCGGACTCGCTGTTGTTAGTGCCATAGGTGGGCGCGATTAAAGGCCGAGGTTACTGGTCGGATCCTTGCCGATCGCCTCGTTCATACTGCCGGATCGGAAGCCTGAGAGGTCCATCGTCACGTACAGGTAGCCAGCATCGCGAGTCGTCTTGACGATGGTCCGGCGTGTTTCATCGTCTATCAACGACGCCAGGTCCTCTACCGGGACCTCGATCCGGGCGACATCTCCGTGATGGCGCACCCGCAACTGTTTGAACCCGGCCTGCCGTAACCCGCGCTCGGCCTTCGCTATCTGCGTCAGGGCTTCGACCGTGACCATCGTGCCGTACGGGATCCTTGACGCCAAGCAGGCCTGCGCCGGCTTGTCCCAGACCGGCAACTCCATATCCCTGGAAAGGGCCCGTATGTCGGCCTTCGTCATGCCGGCTTCGACCAGGGGGCTGCAGACCGTAAAGTCCTTCGCCGCCTCAAGGCCTGGTCGGAAATCGCCCAGATCGTCTGCATTGGTGCCGTTTGCCACCTGGTTCCAGCCCTCAGACCGGGCGATCTCTATCAGATGTGTGTACAACTCGGTCTTGCAAAAGAAGCAGCGCTGTAGATCGTTGGCCGCGTAACGCGGGTCGTTGATCTCATCCGTGATGATCACGCGGTGGTTCCAGCCGTGCGCGTCGGCAAGTTTTACCGCGTCGGTGAGCTCGTCTTCTGAGAGGCTGGGGGAGTGGGCCGTGATGGCGATCGTTTTCTCGCCCAGAATCTCCGATGCCGCGGCGGCGAGAAATGCGCTGTCCACGCCGCCGGAATACGCCACGATCAAAGAGCCGTAGCCACGCACAATCTCGTCCAGGCGCGTGCGCTTTTCGGCCAGCGTCAGATCGTTGGTGGGACTCGCCGGTCTCGCCGGGGTGCTCGTCATCGGTTTCTCCTCAGAATCTCGGGAGTCGCCGATCCGCATTTCAAACGCCCGGCTCAACCGTAACTCTCGATCCCGCGTAGTGTACCCCGTCGCGGTCCCGTGGCAGAGCCGCACGAACGGCTTCCGCGAGTGTGGCCAACCCGATCCGGGCCTCTGTACCGGACGCCCCGTTTCCGGGAATGCTTTTTGAATGGCCTTCGCTTATGAGCGGCAGGAGACATCCGTGGAACCCGAGACGCTCCGCCTCGGACCGCCGACGGTCCGCCTGCGGCACGGGCCTCAACTCCCCGGAAAGCCCGATCTCGCCCGCCGCCGCCAGCCCGGGATTGACCGCAACGTCGAGAAGGCTGGATGCGATGGCCAGTGCTACGGGGAGGTCGGCGGCCGGCTCAGTAAGCCGCATCCCGCCGGTCACGCTGACGATCACGTCCTGCGACGCCAGCGGCAACCCGACCCGTCGCGCGAGCACCGCCACAACCTGGTTCAATCGTGCGAGGTCGATGCCTGTTGCGACGCGCCTCGCCGTTTGTCCCCCGACCGGTGCGGTCAGGGCCTGCACCTCAACGATGAGCGGACGGGTGCCTTCGATCACGGCCGCAATCGCGCTGCCGGGCGCTGGATCTGGACGTAGAGAGTGGTCTGTCAGCAGCGATTTAGAGGGATCGGTGACCTCGGTGAGGCCCTTTGACCCCATCTCGAACACGCCGACCTCGTTTGTGTGCCCGTACCTGTTCTTGATGCCGTGGAGCGTGCGCAGGCTGCCCGACCCGTCGCCGGACAACTGCAAAACGACATCCACCGTGTGCTCCAACACGCGCGGCCCGGCTATCGAGCCGTCCTTCGTGACATGCCCGGCCAGGATCAGTGGAATCCCGGATGACTTCGCACGGACGGTTAGCCTTCTCGCGCACTCGCGGACCTGGCTCACACTCCCCGCGCTGCCCGGGATGTCCGGCGCAATGACTGTCTGGATCGAATCGACCAGGACCAAGCCTGGCTTGAGAATGTCGATCCGGGCCATGATGGCGTCCACGTCATCGGTATTCAAGAGAAGGATACGGTCCCCGCTGATGCCGAGCCGCCCGGCGCGCATCCGCACCTGGTCTGCGGACTCCTCGCCCGATATGTACAGGACGGTGCCGTCGCGCGCCGCCACCGAGGCGGCGGCCTGGAGCAAAAGTGTGGACTTGCCGACACCCGGCTCGCCGGAAAGAAGCAACACGGAGCCGACCACGGCCCCGCCGCCCAGCACGCGGTCGAACTCCTTGATGCCGGTGGAGAGACGCTTAGACGTGTCGACCTGGACCTGAGACAACTCGATCGGCTCGATCATCGAATACGGGTGTAGCTGTTCGCGCCCGTCGCCGATCATTGCACCAGAACCACTTGCAGCCGCTTTGTTGCGCGGCTCCGAGAACTCGTTAAGCGCGTTCCAGGCGCCGCAGCGAGAACAGCGGCCCTCCCAGCGCGGGAATCGAGTGTCGCACTCTGAGCACACGTAGTTCGTCTTCGTATCAGTCCTTGGCAATTCGGCAACCCTGATCTTCCTGAAGGTGTTTCAGGAGTATCCGGTTTACCCGTGCGCCCGACAACAAGCCCGCGTCACAGGGACTCCAGTGGGCAACTATCTGGCGCCAGCGGCTTCCCCGGATCCCTTACAGCGCGCTCCAGGATGCCGTCTCGCCGATCCGCACTATTTTGCCGATGCTCTTGTCGATCCCAAGATGGCCCGAGAACACCGTCCACCCCTCTCGTTCCGCCCGATCCAGCAGTTCACGCCGGGACCGGGTTGAGATCGTCGTGTCCCAATCGAAAATCGGGCACCAGTCCGGCTCGGAGATCTGGGCCACGTTGTGAAACAGATCCCCGGTCACAACCCCGGTCTCACCGTTCGACTCCACAAGTACGCACTGGTGGCCGGGCGTGTGACCGTTTGTGGGAAGGGTGGATACGCCGTGCCTGATCTCATGCACGCCCTCCACCAGATCTAGGACGCCCAGCGCCTCAAGCGGTCTGATGGAGTGCTCAAACGCCTCGTTGGAGTTCTCGGGCGCGGAGTAGTGATCCCAGTCCGCACGAGCCACTAGGTACCGGGCGTTCGGGAAGGTAGCCCGGGCGACTCCGGCGTCATACGAGACATTCCAGCCGATATGATCGCCGTGGGTGTGCGTGATAACCACGATCCCGATCTCCTCCGGACTGACTCCGAGGGCGTTCAGACTGCCTGGAAGCTCCCCGGGCTTTCCGGTGTGGTCGTGGGGACCCGGCCCCATACCGGTGTCCACGAGGATCGCCCGATCTCCATTAGAGGAGCTGATCAGGTGCCCGCGCCACTGGGATCGGTAGAAGCCGTCGGGGTCTAGCGCGAACTCTCGGTACGGATCCCATGCCAACGCTGGAACGGCGGGATAAATCTCCACCGGATTCCGATCCATCCCCTGGTGGTCCTGAACGGTCGTGATCTCAAATTCACCGATACCGAGACTCGTCGACATGTTTGACTCCAGAGTCTAATAAACGAAATAATAAATCGGCGGCCCGGTCGCACCTGGCGGTATGCCTGAAGATGGGTAGGGTGGAAGACCCGGACAACATATACCTGTATGCCAGCGCGATACGGGTGGAGGTCAGACGCGAGAAGGGGGAGCCAGCTGCTCCCCCTTCTCATCATTCGGTCGGTCCTGGAGACGCCTACTCGGCATCAGCCGTTACAGGTTCTTCGTTCTCTTCACTGGACGTCGATTTACCGTCAGATTTCGGCGTCGTGATCGTGACCAAGCCTTCACCATCTATGTCCAACTCGACAAGATCGCCGGGCTTGAATGCGCCGGAAAGCAGTTCGTCGGACAGTTCGTCCTCGATCTTGTCCTGGATCAGGCGGCGCAGAGGTCGTGCTCCGAAGGTCGGATCGTAACCCTTGTCCGCCAGCCATTCCTTCGCCCCGTCCGTCACCTGGAGCACCATGCCCTTCTCAAGCAGCTGGGCACGAACCGTCTCCAGCAGCAGGTCGACGATCTCGACGATGTGACCCCTGCTCAGCGGGTGGAACACCACCGTTCCGTCAAGCCGGTTCAGGAACTCGGGCCGGAAGAAGCGTTTGACCTCTTCCATGACCTTGTCAGACATGCGCTGGTAGCGCTCTTCTGACTGTGATTCGTCGATCTCGCTTATCCGGCCGAAACCGAGCGTTGTGTCGCGCTTGATCAGGTCCGATCCCAGGTTGCTGGTCATGATGACGACCGTGTTCCGGAAGTCCACCTTCCGGCCCTTGGAATCGGTCAGGTGTCCGTCCTCAAAGATTTGCAGCAGGATGTTGAACACATCCGGGTGAGCCTTCTCGATCTCATCCAGCAAGATCACCGAGTAAGACTTCCGGCGCACGGCTTCCGTCAGCTGCCCGCCTTCGTCAAATCCGATGTATCCGGGAGGTGCTCCCACAAGTCTTGCGACGGTGTGACGCTCCATGAACTCGGACATGTCCAGGCGCACCATGGCGTCTTCTGCGCCGAACATGAATTCGGCCAGCTGTTTCACCAGGTGGGTTTTACCGACACCCGTCGGGCCCAGGAACATGAAAGCGCCGATGGGCCGGGCCGGGTCCTTGATGCCCGCACGGGCGCGCCGGACGGCCTTCGCGACCAGTGAGATCGCATCGTCCTGCCCAACAACGTGCTCGTGGAGTGCGTCTTCCATGTGGATCAGCCGTTCCGTTTCCTCGACACCCAGCCGGGTGACGGGGATGCGCGTCCACATGCTCACTACTTCAGCGATGTCTTCGTCGGTGACTTCTTTGACGTCCGGCTTCTCAGCCTCCCACGCGGTCTGAAGCGTCTCGACCTGCGTGGTCAGCTTCATCTCGCTGTCCCGCAGTTCTGCTGCGCGTTCGTATTGCTGGTTTGAAATCGCCTCGTTCTTGCCCGCCCGAACAGTTTCCAGTTCCCGTGAAGCCGTTTTCAACTCCTTGGGTTGGACGCTGTTCTTGATGCGGACGCGTGACGCCGCCTCGTCTATCAGGTCGATCGCCTTGTCCGGCATATGCCGGTCCGGGATGTACCTGAGCGCGAGCGACGCGGCGGCGCACAGGGCCTCATCCGTGATGACGAGGCCATGGTGCTCTTCGTATTTGCCCTTGATGCCTCGGAGGATGTCGACCGTATCCGTGACGTCCGGCGGGTCAACGGTCACCGGCTGAAAACGACGTTCCAGCGCGGGATCCCGTTCCACATATTTGCGGTAGTCGTCGAGCGTCGTCGCTCCGATCGCCTGCACCTCTCCCCGCGCAAGCGCAGGCTTGAGGATGTTGGCGGCGTCGACCGCGCCCTCCGCAGCCCCGGCGCCGACCATGGTGTGCATCTCATCGATGAACAGCACACAGTTTCCGGACTGCCGAAGCTCGTTAATCACCTTTTTCAGGCGCTCTTCAAATTCACCGCGGTACTTCGTGCCGGCCACCAGGGAGGCCATGTCCAGCGTCACCACGCGTTTGCCGGTGAGCGTCGGAGGGACGTCGCCCTGCTCCACCATCTGGGCCAGCTTCTCCACGATCGCCGTTTTACCGACGCCGGGTTCGCCAATCAAGACGGGGTTGTTCTTGGTGCGGCGGCTCAGGATCTGGACCACGCGCTGGACTTCATCTTCTCTGCCGACCACCGGGTCTAGCTTGCCCTGCCGCGCCCATGTCGTCAGGTCCACTCCCAACTCGTCGAGCGTGGGTGTGGGCGTGACGGTTTGAGACTGTCCGCCCTGCTGGCCGCCGCCCTGAGCGCTCTGCTCGGGGATACGGGCAGTTTCGGCACGGACCTTGTCCAGAGAAACACCGAGGCTCTCCAGGACGCCAGCGGCGACCCCTTCACCCTCACGCATGAGACCGATGAGGAGATGGTTGGTCCCGATGTAGTGATGATTGAGCCGGCGAGCCTCATCGACCGCCAGCTCAATGACCTTCTTTGCGCGCGGGGTAAGTCCGATCTCGCTGGACGAGGGGCGCTCACCGCGACCTATTATGAATTCGACTGCGGATCGTACCTTCGTCAGTTCGACGTTCAGATTGGACAGGACCTTTGCCGCAGACCCTTCGGTCTCGCGCACGAGGCCAAGCAAGATGTGTTCGGTCCCTATGTAGTTGTGGTTGAAGCGTTGCGCTTCTTCCTGGGCAAGGGACAGAACCCGCCTTGCGCGTTCCGAGAACTTTTCGAACCTACCTGGCATAAAGTGCCCTTCCTGGTGTTGGGTCGATTCGTCTACTCGTCGTCTGAGAAGACTTCGGCGATCTCCGATAGCGATTGTGCATCGAAAATACCGGTCGATCGTGGTGCCGCTGGTTCGTTGCCACGGTCGGCCGAAGGCTCGTACGTATCATCCCTGGCCTGCTTGAGGCTTAACCCCAGGCGACGCCGTTCGGGTTCGATACGAAGAATCCTGAGCTCAAGCTCGTCACCTTCCGTGACGACCTCGCGCGGGTGCTTGATAATTTGTGGACTGAGCTCTGAGATGTGGATCAGACCCTCAATGCCGCCTTCGATCCGGGCGAACGCCCCGAAGTTGGCAAGCTTGGTCACCGTGCCGCTAACTGTCTGACCGACCGAGTACTTCTCCTCGATCGTCTCCCACGGCTCGGGACCGAGACGCCGCAGGCTGAGAGCAATCTTGAGGTTATCCCTGTCGACGCGCAGGACGTGTACGTCCAGTTCGTCGCCGATCGAGACAACATCTTCCGGGCTCTTGACCGGCTCCCAGGATAGTTCTGAAATGTGGATCAGGCCGTCTGCGCCGCCAAGGTCTACGAAAGCGCCGAAGGAAGAAATTCCGGTTACCCGGCCCTTCGCGACGTCGCCCTCGTTCAATTCCTGGACCAGGCGCTTCTTCTGCGTAAGCTTCCACGCCTGCAGCGCAGATCGCTCCGAGAAGATCGCACGGTTCCGTCGCCGGTTGAGTTCGATGACCTTGAACTCGATGTCCATGCCGATGAATCCCTCTTTGGGGTCCTCTCCGCCCGGGACATAAAGCTCACGCGCTTTGCCGACAAGTTGGGAAAGGGGAATGAAGCCCTGAACGCCCTCGGACTCAACCACGGCGCCGCCGCGATTGGAGCCGACGATCTTGCCGATGACGGTCTCCTCACCCTCCATCGCCTTCTCGAGCACACGCCAGCCCTGTTCGCCGCGTGCCCTGTCGATCGAGAGGATGGCGGAGCCGTCGTGCCCCTCGGGGTTGAGGACGTAGGCGATTACCTCTTCACCAACCTGCAGGTCAGCGATGTCCTCTTCCGTAAGGGTGCGCATCTCTTTTGATAGAACTACTCCCTCTGACTTGTGGCCGATGTTGACCAGCAAGCCACCGTGGTCATGACGCATGACACGTCCGTCGATGATGTCCCCCCGCCTGAGTGAGCGCGACGGCATGTAGTCGTCGAGCAGGTCCGCCATAGTGAGGCTGGCCTCGTCCACGACCTCGGGCTCTTCTTCCGGAACCTCTTCTGAAGCCTCTGGAGGGTCTGCCACAGCGACAGCGATTTCCGCATCGACGGCCTCGGTCGCTGGTTCAGCGCTCTCGGCTACTGCGGCGTGAGCCTCGGTCACCGTCTCCGTTGTTGCGACGGCGTCTTCCGCCTGCGCAACGGGAGCGACCGCTTCCGTGCTCTCAGGGGTTGCATCGATTCCCTCGGCTTCGCCATCGGCGATTTCGGGGGTCTGGTGTTCGTTCGTGTCAGTCAATCTAAGTTACCTGGAGCCTTTCATCGGGTTTAGATGCTCATCATTATAGGTAACGCCCGATGGAGTGCCTAGTGAACAGGTCACACGTATCAAGAACGTTTCCTGATCGTATCCATATAGCCTCGGTTCAGGAGACTCCTGTTCGCATCCTGGATTCATCGTACGCTGGCCATCTTTGGGGCCAAAGTGAGATTTAGCCAGTACCTATGAGCATGATCGCCTAGGGGATTGACCGAATTGAATGGTCTCAGGGCCGAGACTTGCCACAGGCGATCACTCCTCAATCAAGGAGATGGGGCACGACCCCACCGGACGCGATGCCGCGTCCCGTCAAAAGGGGGCCGGATAACACCGGCCCCTCAAACTCTTCCGGACGAGACGATCCAAAATGATCGTGACCTCCGGCATCGCAGATCCGTCCCGCCGGATGCTCCCGCGAACGGCCAACTTTCCGATAGCTGATGGATGTGCGCCCTGGTTGTCCTAGCGTGCAATGTAAACGCCGGGCGCCATGTAATAGGAGGAAGGGGTCGGGTTCGGCGGGATAAAAAAGAGGCCGACTTTACGGTCCCTGAATATATGCCCGGAAAATGGGTTTAAAGAAATTCCTTAATAAATCGCGTTAAATACCGGCGTAATTAGGGATAAATTCGGGTAAAGAAAAGCCCCCTGGCAGTGGCCTATTTTCCCACGCCGTCGCCGGCGCAGTATCGTAGGCGCTACAACGTTTCACTACCGTGTTCGGGATGGGAACGGGTGGGTCCGTTGCGCTCTAACCACCAGGGGACTGTTCACAAATAAGGCCCGGACTCGTAAATCCGGGCCGATTGATCATGGTCGCGGGGGGCGGATTCGAACCGCCGACCTTTGGGTTATGAGCCCAACGAGCTGCCGCTGCTCCACCCCGCAGATCAATGGTAACTGATCGTGTCAGGGGCGTCTAGCGGGCGGGCGGGACCTTTGATCCCCTCGCGCGTTAATCAATCGGTTATCTATGAATAACCTGACTCCAAAAACTCCGAATAGCTGAGAGACAGCCGCACCTTAATGTGGGTCAAGCCCTCGATCCATTAGTACCACTCAGCTGAGGACATTGCTGCCCTTACACCTGTGGCCTATCTACCACGTAGTCTACGTGGGATCTTACCCCTTCCTAAGAAGGGCGGGACAATTAATCTTGGGGAGGGCTTCGCACTTATATGCTTTCAGCGCTTATCCCGTCCAGACATGGCTACCCGGCGATGCATCTGGCGATACAACCGGCACACTAGAGGTCTGTCCACTCCGGTCCTCTCGTACTAGGAGCGGCGCCCCTCAATTGTCCTGCGCCCACGGCGGATAGAGACCGAGCTGTCTCACGACGCTCTGAACCCAGCTCGCGTGCCGCTTTAATGGGCGAACAGCCCAACCCTTGGGACCGCCTTCAGCCCCAGGATGCGACGAGCCGACATCGAGGTGCCAAACCTCGCCGTCGATATGAACTCTTGGGCGAGATCAGCCTGTTATCCCCGGGGTAGCTTTTATCCGTTAAGCCACGGCCCTTCCACTCGGTACCGTGGGATCACTTTGCCCGACTTTCGTCCCTGCTCGACTTGTAGGTCTCGCAGTCAAGCCACCTTATGCCAATGCACTCCAAGACTGATTTCCATCCAGCCTGAGGTGACCTTTGGGCGCCTCCGTTACATTTTGGGAGGCGACCGCCCCAGTCAAACTGCCTGCCAGACAATGTCCCTTAAAAAAGGTTAGGACCGCTATTAATGGAGAGTGGTATCTCAACGACGGCTCCACCCTGACCGAAGTCAGAATTTCAAAGCCTCCCACCTATCCTGCGCACCATTAACTACGATTCAATGCCAAGCTGCAGTAAAGCTCCACGGGGTCTTTTTGTCCTGCCGCGGGTAACCCGCATCTTTACGGGTCCTGCAATTTCACCGAGTCCACCGTTGAGACAGCGCCCAAGTCGTTACGCCTTTCGTGCAGGTCGGAACTTACCCGACAAGGGACTTCGCTACCTTAGGACCGTTATAGTTACGGCCGCCGTTCACCGGGGCTTCGGTTCGGAGCTCTCACTCCTCCCCTTAACCTTCCGGCACTGGGCAGGCGTCAGCCCGTATACATCAGCTTGCGCTTTGGCACGGACCTATGTTTTTGATAAACAGTCGCTTGGGCCTATTCTCTGCGGCCGCCAATGCTTTTCGGAGTAAATCCTAATACGTCAGCGGCACCCCTTATCCCGAAGTTACGGGGTTAGATTGCCGAGTTCCTTAACGATGGTTCTCCCGGTCACCTGGGGGCATTTACCCCTGTCCACCTGTGTCGGTTTGCGGTACGGTCACTCGTTTCCTTGTACTCGGGGCTTTTCTAGGCGGTTCAGCATCAACGAAGTTCCCGAAGGAGTTCCTAAGGGTTCGCATTCCTCTCAGCTCAAACACCACGGCATTTTTGACGCCACAGCTCGCCTGCAGGAATACACACACCATGTCCAATAGGCATGCTTCGTCTAGCTCTCCGCGTCCCCCCGAGACTTTAAAACGGAAGTTAAGTGGTGCAGGAATTTTGACCTGCTGTCCATCGACATCGCCTTTCGGCTTCGCCTTAGGACCGACTAACCCTACGTCGATCAGCGTTGCGTAGGAAACCTTGGACTTCCGGTGTCCTGGATTCTTACCAGGATTGTCGCTACTCATGCCGGCATTCGCACTTCTCAGCGGTCCAGCAGACCTTCCAATCTACCTTCAATCCCCTGAGAACGTTCTCCTACCGATCCCAGAATTACTCTGGAATCCCGCAGCTTCGGCAACGGACTTGAGCCCCGTTTATTTTCCGCGCAGGAACCCTCGACCAGTGAGCTGTTACGCACTCTTTAAAGGGTGGCTGCTTCTAAGCCAACCTCCTGGCTGTCTGAGCATTCCAACTACGTTTCACACTTAGTCCGTATTTAGGGGCCTTAGCTGGCGATCTGGGCTGTTTCCCTTTTGACAATGGCGCTTATCCGTCACTGTCTCACTCCCGGATTAAACCTCTACGGCATTTGGAGTTTGGTTGGGTTTGGTAAGCTCACGCCCCCTAGTCCATCCAGAGCTCTACCTCCGCGAGGTAATTATCCGAGGCTGCACCTAAATGCATTTCGGAGAAAACCAGCTATCTCCGTGTTCGTTTAGCATTTCACCCCTACCCACAGCTCATCCCATCACTTTGCAACGTAAACGGGTTCGGACCTTCACCCGGATATTATCCGGGCTTCATCCTGGCCATGGGTAGCTCACACGGTTTCAGGTCTAATCCGCGCAACCCTCGACACAAAGATTTCATCGTCTCATTCACTCGACGCTAATTACCTTCATATTTCATTCTTCATAAATCCGAAGATCTAATCAGAAATCAATATTCCAACGTTCACTAAAAGTTTCAAAGACGATTTCCTCTTAAATCGGTGATCGCCCTATTCAGACTCGCTTTCGCTACGGCTCCGGTACGTCATACCTTAACCTAGCTACGCAGATTAACTCGCCGGCTCATTCTTCAATAGGCACGCGGTCATTCTTCATAAAGAAGAACTCCCACGGTTTGTAGGCACACGGTTTCAGTTCTATTTCACTCCCCTACTTGGGGTGCTTTTCACCTTTCCCTCACGGTACTTGTTCACTATCGGTCACCAGAAGTATTTAGCCTTGGAGGGTGGTCCCCCCAGATTCCCACAGGGTTTCCCGTGCCCCGTGGTACTCAAGAACACATCAGAGAGCTGCTCACTTTTCGCCTACGGGTCTATCACCCTCTACGGCCGCCCTTTCCAGAGCATTCGGCTAAATGAACAATTTGTAACTCTCCGGAAGTTCTGAAGCACTTCCATGTTGTGTCTTACAACGCCGCTAAGGCATAGGACTTCAGTCCGTTAGGCCCCAACGGTTTAGGCTGATCCCATTTCGCTCGCCGCTACTCAGGGAATCTCGGTTGATTTCTTTTCCTCGGGGTACTTAGATGTTTCAGTTCCCCCGCTTACCCCCCGGATTAATCCGGGCTCCTGCTCGCGCAGGCTGGTTACCCAATTCGGGAATCCACGGCTAAGCTCGCTGGACAGCTAACCGTGGCTTTTCGCAGTCTAGCCACGCCCTTCATCGGCTTCTGGTGCCAAGGCATCCCCCGTGCGCCCTTAATAGCTTGACCCACATTAAGGTTCGGCTATCTCTCGGCTACTCGGAGTTTTGGAGTCAGATATTCAATTTTCAAGGTTCTGAGCTCGTTTTCCCACGGGCGACCAAAGTCCCCGGCAGGTTTTACGAGGCGTCCCGATTACCGTTGTAATTCAGGGCGATTAACAAATATACCGGCAAGGGTGGAGCGGGTCAACAGATTTGGGAGGCAATTCGCAGGCGGATTTGGACCCCTCAAACAGGGCCGTTGGAGGGTATACTCTGGGGGCGCTCTCCGGTCGACTAACAGTCCTCGGTGGGCCGTTTGCGCGCGTGCCCCATCTGGGTACACGTAAGGGCACAAGTGTCCGCGTCGCCGGATGGGTCCGACGGGGCGGATTGAGGTAACGGCATGCCGGCTTACGCCGTGATCGGTGGACAATGGGGCGATGAAGGCAAGGGCAAGGTCATCGACTATCTTGCTCGGGACGCTTCCGCCGTGGCGCGTTACTCGGGCGGGAACAACGCTGGGCACACCGTTATTAACGACCTGGGCATATTCAAGCTCCACCTGATTCCCAGCGGGATCTGCTGGCCGCACACCACAAACATCATCGGAAACGGTGTGGTCGTGGACCCCGACGTTCTTCTCGATGAGGTCCGGGACGTGAACCTCCAACTTGCCGATTTCAGCGCTCTCAGACTGGACCCGGAGAGCCTCGTGGTGAGTGACCGCGCCCACCTCATCCTGCCGTATCACATCGAGCTGGACAGGCTCGAAGAGGCGCGTCGCGGGCGTGACGCTATCGGCACCACCGGCAGGGGCGTCGGTCCGGCGTATCTGGACAAGGTGAACCGGACAGGCCTGCGCGCCGGAGAGCTCCTTGACCCGGAGGACCTGGCCCTGCGGCTCCCGGCCATTGTGGAGTTCAAGAACGAGGTCCTCACAAAAATCTACGGCGCGGACCCCATCAACGTCGACGACATCTTTGAGGCGACGCTCAGGTGGGCAACCGAACTGGGCCCGTACATCAAACCGGCCGAGTACTTCGTCGCAGAAGCGCTGGAGTCGGGCGAGAACCTGATACTGGAAGGCGCACAGGGCGCTCTCCTTGATCTGGACCACGGCAGCTACCCCTACGTCACGTCCTCCAACCCCACGGTCGGCGGAGCGATGTCGGGCCTTGGGATCGGCCCCCGTGCGTTCGCCAGCGTGGCCGGGGTGTTCAAGGCATACACGACGCGCGTGGGTGCAGGTCCTTTCCCGACGGAACTCGAAGACGAAGTCGGAGACAAGATCCGCACCATCGGCAAAGAGGTCGGGACGACAACGGGCCGGGACCGGAGGGTTGGCTGGTTCGACGGCGTCGCGGGCCGGTACAGTGCCAAGGTCAACGGCTTCGACGCACTGATCATCACCAAGCTGGACATCCTCGACGGCTTTGACACCGTCAAGGTGTGTGTCGCATATGAGATTGACGGCGTGCGTACGGAGAACTTCCCGATCGATAGCTCACTGCTGGCCCGCAGCACTCCAGTTTACGAGGAGCTTCCAGGCTGGTCCGGCTCCACCGCTGGTATAACGCGTCCGGAAGACATCCCGGCCAACGCGAAGTCATACATCCAGTTCATCGAGGACATCCTCGGCGTGAAGGCGGCCATCATCTCCAGCGGCCCGAGACGGGCAGAGACTGTGGTCCTCAACGACATCATCCCCGCATAAAGCGGACAAACTTGAAACAGGAAGAGACCCCCGGATTACCGGGGGTCTCTACGCGAAACAAACGGAACGGTTGGCTCGGTCAGTCTTCCGAGATGTCCATGTCGTAACTGTCCAGCATCTCGTCCAACCGCTTCTTCGCCCCCGGGTCCGCCTCTTCCATCGTCACCATCGGCAGACGGTGCGTGCCGGCGTCGAAGCCCGCGCGGTTGACGGCGTACTTGATCGGGATCGGGTTGGTCACCCAGAAGATGGCTTTGAACAGCGGCAACAACCGGCGATGCTCGGCCGCCGCGGCCTCTATATCGCCCTCCAGAATCAGCCCCATCATCGTCTTGATCTGCCGGCTCACGATGTGGCCGGCGACGCTGACGATGCCGTGCCCACCTGTGGCCATGATGGAAAAAGTTTCGTCGTCGTTCCCGCTCCAGACCCTGAACCCGTCCGGCGCGCCGTCTATCACCATCGTGATCTGTACCGGGTCACTGGACGCTTCCTTCACGCCGACCACGTTGTCGATTTCGGCGACGCGGAGCGTGGTCTCGGCGGTCATATTGAGCGCCGTCCTTGAAGGGACGTTGTATAACAGACAAGGCAGGGCGGTGGATTCCGCCAGCGCACGAAAGTACTGAAACAAACCCTCCTGGGGTGGCTTGTTGTACGCCGGAACCGTCAGCAGTACGCCGTCAGCGCCCGTCGCCTCCGCCTCTTTCGTCAACTCCCGGGAGTTCAGGAAGTCGTTGTCGGAAGTACCGACCACGACGCTTCCACGATTTCCGATCTCCTCTTTGATCTCCGTGAAGAGCCGGATCTTCTCGTCGTTGTTGAGCGCGGGTGCTTCACCTGTAGTTCCGCCGATCACGAGGCCATCGTTACCGGCGTCGATCAGGGCGCTGGCCAGCTTCCTAGCCTTTTTGTAGTTGAGGTCACCGTCCTCGTCGAACGGCGTAATCATCGCTGTGAGCAGTCGGCCGAAGTCTGTCATCGCCGTTACTCCAAAGTATTTCTGGTATTACTGGGTTCTGTCGGCCGCATTCACCATCATCGCTGCGATTGCGGAACGCCTGGTTACATTGTCGGCATGTCGATCGGGCCGACCTAACACTTCGGCTTCACACAGCCCCGGCGTACCGCCTCGTCCATGATCTGGAGCGCGTTCAGCGCCGCCCCTTTTCGGAGGTTGTCGCAGGCTATCCAGAGCGCCAGTCCGTTCGGGTGTGACGCGTCCGCTCGAATCCGTCCCACGAACACCTCATCCCTGCCCGACGCCTGCGCGGGCATAGGGTAGACGCTTGCCTGGGGATCGTCCACCACGGTGATTCCGGGGAACCCGGACAGCAGGCGGGTCGCATCTTCCTTGCTCAGGGGCTGCTCAAACTCCACCTGCACGGACTCACTGTGCGTGACGGGTACCGGCACGCGGACGCAGGTCGGAGAGATGGCGATTTCGGCATCGTGGAGGATCTTCCGCGTCTCGTTGATCATCTTGTGCTCTTCGCCGGTGTAACCGTCTTCGGTAAAATCGTCCACCTGCGGCAACACGTTGAACGCGATCTGGTGTGGGTACTCCTGCGGATTCGCCGGACGTCCGGCCAGGATGTCGGCCGACTGTTCGTCCAGCTCGCGGACCGCCGCTGCGCCGGTACCGGACACCGCCTGGTAGGTCGCCACCGTCACACGCTTCACCCGCGCGACCTGGCCGAGTGCCGAAAGCGACATGGCGAGCGGGGTGGTCGTGCAGTTCGGGATCGAGACGATCCCTGAATGCCACTCCAGATCAGCGCCGTTCACTTCGGGAATCACGAGCGGGACCGCCGGATCCATGCGGAACGCGGAGCCGTCATCGATCACCATTGCACCACGTTTTACCGCCTCGGGCGCGAGGGCACGGCTCACGGTCGCGCTTGCGGAAATGAACGCCACGTCCACGCCTTCAAACGCGTCCGGAGTCGCCTCTATCACTGTCAACTCGGTTTCAAGGTAGGCAAGCTTCTTTCCGACGGAGCGCGAAGAGGCCATGGCGATGATGTGCTCCACCGGGTAGGACCTGTCGGCGAGGAGCTCAAGTGCGACCGCGCCCACGGCGCCGGTGGCGCCGACGATGGCGATGGTCAGATTGCTGTCAGACATTTACTCAACCGTTCTATGTTTAAGAGGTACGTGATTTTACGGGCACGGACGGCCCAGTAGTGCACCTAGATAGTGCTCCAGGAAAGTGTGGAAGTGACGGGTGCGTAGTATTTAAGCGAGCGTCACTGAACCCAAGTGGTTCCGGACCGTCAGCCCGAAGGTTGTCTCGCCGCGGTCCGCTGCTATCGACCACCCCTGATCCGTCGTTCGCGAATCTGGAGCGCAGCGCCCACGGCTACGGCTTGGCGGGGTCTCGAAGGCCCAGCACCTGATCCAGGCCGATCATCAAACCCGTCAACGACATCACTCGCTTAACCGCCATCAGCACGCCGGGCATGTAGCAGTCACGGTTGATCGTGTCGTGGATGATCGAGAGGGTTTGTCCGGAGGTTCCGAACACGAGCTCGTGACGGGCCATGCGACCCGGCATGCGCGCGCTGTGAACGTTCACACCGCCCATAAGACCGCCACGGACCTCATCGAGCGTCACCGTTTCAGGCTCGTTATACGTGAAATCCGTGTCACGCCCGGAACGGGCCGCTTCCGCTATGGACAACGCGGTGCCGGACGGCGAATCGATCTTTGCTTCGTGGTGGCTTTCAATCAGATCTGCGTACGCGAAGTGCGATCCGGCCACCTCGGCCAGGTACATCATCAGCACCGCGCCCAGCGCAAAGTTTGAAGCGCTGATGATCCCGATATCTTTCTCGGCGGCGATCGCACCAAAGCGCTCAAGCTCCCCAGATTGCACGCCGGTCGAGCCGGATACGACGCGGACCCCTGCACCTGTCGCCGCAGCCATCGCCTCAACAGCGCCAGCGCCGTTCGAGAAATCGACCACAACATCGGCGTCGACCTTCGAAAGCAGTTCGGCCAGCGTTGGGGCGAGAGGAACCGGGTTGCCGCCGGGAACCCCCACCGTGTCCGCAGATGCGGCGCTGTCTGCGCCGCCCACCGCGATAGTGACGGGATCGGCCTCGACCGCACCCAGGACAGTCTGTCCCATGCGGCCGAGGGCCCCGTTAACGGCAACTTTTATCGGCCGGTCCGTCATCTCTGAAACCTGTCTTGTCTATCTTTGAGGAGGGCCCGAGCGGCGTTCACCGTCAAAGCCGCCGACCCGCCTGCGCGGTCCGCCGCCACCGCCGTCACGGCGTGGTCCGCCGCGACCCCGGTCACCGCCTCGGTCACCACTACGGCCACCGCGATCTCCGCCGCGTCCGCCGCGATCAAAACTGCGTGGCCGGGCGCCACCACCACCGCCGTTACGTCCGTCGGACCCGACCTTCTCGTCACCGGACAGCACCGCCGGCCTTGCCGACAAGTTGACCCGTCCCATGCCATCGATCTCGGTCACAAGGACCTCGATCTCGTCGCCGATCTTGACGACCGCCTCTACAGACGGCACGCGTTCATCGGCGAGCTCGCTGATGTGGACCAGACCGTCCTTGCCGGGGAACAGTTCGACAAATGCGCCGAACGTCATCAGCCTGACGACCTTGCCCTTGTACCGGGTGCCGACCTCGACCTCGCCTGTCATCGCTTCGATCTGGGCGAGCGCCGCTTCCGCGGACTCCGCGTTCGGCGAACCGATCACAACGGTGCCGTCGTCCGACACGTCGATCGTCACGCCGAACTCGTCGATCATGCCCCGGATAACCTTGCCGCCCGGGCCGATGATGGTGCCGATCTTGTCGGTCGGGACCTTCGTCGAGATCATTCGGGGAGCGAACTCGTTCATTTCAGTGCGCGGCGCAGGGATGGTCGACTCCATGTGTTCGATGATGGCGTCGCGGGCGTCTTTGGCCTGGGCCAGGGCGTTGCTCATCAACTCCCATGTGATCCCTTTGACCTTGATGTCCATCTGGAGAGCCGTGATGCCCTCGCGAGTGCCGGCCACCTTGAAGTCCATGTCGCCGGAGTGGTCCTCGGCGCCCTGGATGTCCGTCAGGACGGCGCGCTGACCGTCGTCACCGGAGACAAGTCCCATGGCGATCCCGGCCACCGGTGACTTGATCGGCACGCCGGCGTCCATCAGGCTCAGCGTGGAACCGCAGACGCTCGCCATCGAGCTGCTGCCGTTTGAACTCATGATCTCGGACACCACACGAACGGTGTACGGGAAATCGTCCTGGCTCGGAAGCACCGGAACAAGGGCACGCTCTGCGAGCATGCCGTGGCCGATCTCCCGGCGACCCGTGAACATACGGCCGGTCTCACCGGTCGAGTATGGCGGGAAGTTGTAGTGGTGCATGTAGCGCTTTTCGCTCACCGGGCCCAGCGTGTCCATCCGCTGGCGCTCACCGGGCGAACCCAGCGTCACGATCGAGAGCGCCTGCGTCTCGCCGCGGGTGAAGATGGCGCTCCCGTGCGTACGCGGAAGGTAGCCAACCTCTGAAGAGAGGTCCCGCAGATCCGTCAGGCCCCGGCCATCAGGCCGACGTCCGTTTTCAAGAATTCCGGCCCGCACCGCTTCGGTCTCCAGCGCGTAGAACGCGCCCTGGAGGTGTCGCTCGTCGTGCGTCTCTTTGAGCTCCTCTTTAAGGCCGTGGTTGATCTCTTCTAATGCGTCCTCGCGTGAAGATTTGTCGCCGGGGGCTGCGAGCGCGTCGGAAATCTTGCTACCCACCCATGCCCGGGCGGCGGCTTCGGCTTCATCCTCGGCGGCGTTTGGCTCGACCACCCACTTTTCTTTGCCGACCTTCGCCTGTATCTCCCGGATGAGATCAACGATCTCGCCGTTGACCTCCTGGGCGAGGCGAAGTGCCTCGACGATAACGTCTTCGGAGACTTCCTTGGCACCGGCCTCGACCATCATGATGGCGTCGGCGGTTCCGGCCACCACCAGGTCGAGGAGGCTTCCCTCGATCTCCTCGTAAGTCGGGTTGACCACGAGTTCGTCTTCGATAAGGCCGATTCGGCAGGCGCCGATCGGGTCGTCGTACGGAATTTCGGAGATCGTCAGCGCGGCGGACGCGCCGATGATCCCGAGCACGTCGGTCGGGTTCTCCATATCAACGGAGAGCGTGCTCGCGACGATCTGGACCTCGTTCTTGTAACCCTTCGGGAACAGAGGACGTAGCGGACGGTCCGTGATACGCGCCATCAAAGTGGCGTCGCTGCTCGGGCGTCCCTCGCGTTTGAAGAAACTGCCGGGGATCTTGCCCCGGGCGTACATCTTCTCTTCGTAATCCACGGTCAGCGGGAAGAAATCCTGTCCTGGTCGCGGGCGTTTTGACCCGCAAGCCGTGACAAGCATCATCGTGTCGCCGTACCGCAACGTGACTGCGCCGCCAGCGAGATTCGCTATCCGGCCGATCTCGAACTTGAGCGTGCGCTCTCCAAATTCGATCTCAAAATTGGAAATCATGAACTGACTAATCCCTATTCTGGTCCTTCCCGTTGGGGAAGACCGGCCGGACTTTATACCGGCTCCTTAAGTTCGCCCGGGGCAGACTTGTGCTTCCATCCCGGTTTCGGGCCGACCTGACATCAGACCGGTCCCATTAAAAAAGCACCCCTGCCTGCTAGATAGGAGGGGCGCTAGGAGGCCTACCTGCGCAGGCCGAGTTTCTCAATGATGGCTCGATAACGCCCCACGTCATTGCTGTTTAGATAACTCAGAAGCCTTCGCCGTTGGCCGACCAGTTTCAACAGGCCGCGCCGGGTCGAGTGGTCGTGCTTGTGTTCTCTGAGGTGTTCTGTGAGTTCGGTGATCCGTCCTGTAAGAATTGCCACCTGCACCTCTACCGACCCTTTGTCGGTATCGTGCCGCTGGTTTTCCTCGACTATCGCCGCTTTTGTCGCCTGGTCCAAGTGGTAGGTATCTCCTGGAGATTACGCAATTCGAATACCGAACAGCTCGTTTGAGAAAGCCTCGCCTGTCGCCTGGATACTCAGGTACCGGAGTGAAGGTATATCGCGTGGCGAAATCCATCATGCGCGAGGACAGACAAAGTATAGCACGCAGAACGTCATGGCTTGGCGTTAGAAAACAGGTTAGTGATACAAACGAAAAGAGAACGAGCGCGCGTCTGGCCGTGGCGAGCGCCATTACGACGGCGCGATCGTTACCGATGTCCGCCGCCAATCTACACGTGGCTGATCCCGCCGGTGGAGGCGGAAGTACCCGGTAAAAGACGGGAATGAGCCAGTTGAGAGCGTCGTTGAACGCTAAATCTACCTTGACACCCGCGAAGGGCCTGAGATATTGTTTGGCGAGCGCTCACAGGGGGCTATAGTACCCGCGACTGGGCGCGTCTTAAGAGTGGCCGGCCACTGTGACCCGCCGTCCAACGTTAAAGAAGAATGGCGTACCCGCCCGGGCTCGCGCCGAATCACCTCAAGGATGGAGGACGGGGCTCAATGAATCTTCTCACGCGCGGAAGCAGGAAACTGATCTTCCTCACGCTTTCCTCGATCGCCGTTGTGGCGCTCGCCGCCTGCGCAGGCGACGCAGGCTCACAGGGAATCCAAGGTCCTGCCGGAGTGGCAGGCTTGCCGGGTAATCCTGGCGAATCTGGTGCGCCCGGCGTACCTGGCGCACCCGGTAACCCCGGCGCAGCTGGTAACCCCGGCTCACCAGGCGAAGCCGGAGCACCTGGCGCACCCGGCAACCCCGGCCCCGCAGGTCCCCAGGGCGTACAGGGCGTAGCAGGCCCCACCGGTGCCGCTGGCGCTGACGGCTCTGCAGCCAACGCCACTTCGTTGCTCGTCACTGACGCCGGTGCCGGCTCGGCTGGATTTGTCGAGTTCAAGGCCGAGGGCACCACCGAAGCCAACGTCATCGGTGGCGGGTTCCTCGGAACCGAAGTCGTCACTCTCCGTGTAACCACGGTCGGAGATGACGGTCGTTGGGGCACCGTTGTACTTGATGAAGTAACGGCGAATGGCGCCGGTGCATTCTCGGTCACCGTTGACCTTTCGGATTCGGCGTTCTCCGCCGGTTCGGTCCACACCCTCGACGCGATGGGTGAGGACAACGTGGCGACCGGAGCTTTCGCTGTCGTCGACAAGGTAGCGACCGACTAACTCCGGAACTCAGTTAGAGACCTTCAACAGGCCCCGGCAAACGCCGGGGCCTGTTGTTGCGTCCAGGATTCTGGCGGAATGTTGCCGTGCGTCTGGCAGGGAACAGGACCGGGCTGGAGGACGGTTGAATTACGGGTGTGGGTGCGATTTTCGCGGCACGCAGATGGCCCCCTGGGGCTCGCTCGCGCAACCGTGAAAGTGTCTGGCCCGGGAGGTATGAGCGGAGCCGTTCAGGTCATCGCCTAGCCGCGAACCACGGGGTGCACACCAACCATCACCACAGGAGTAACGGCCGGGTGCTCAGGCGCTGCTGGCCGAACCCGTCTGCCGGACGACTCTGATCTGCCGGATGCGCCGGCCGGTGGTGGACTCTACAGTCATCACAAGATCCCCTACAGACACGCGATCTCCGACGATCGGCATGCGACCCAGTTCAAGGTAGATCAGCCCGCCGATCGTATCGAAGCCATCACCCTGGATTTCTGTGTCGAAGGTCTCGTTCAAAGAATCCAGCGTTAACCGGGCGTCCACCAGCGATTCGTCATCGCTGATCTTCTGCAGCTCCGGCTCGTCCTGGTCGAACTCGTCTTCGAGCTCGCCCACAATCTCCTCCACAAGGTCCTGGTGCGTCACCAGGCCGGAAACGCCGCCGTACTCGTCCACGACGATGGCCACCTGGACGCGATGGCGCTGGAACTCTTGCAACAGGTGTTCCAGGAATTGCGATTCCGGAACGAATATCGCGGGACGGACCAGGTCGAGGATTCCGCCGTCGGCGCCCGATTCAGTCAACTGAGCGCGAAGCAGATCTCGTGCGTAAACAATCCCCAGCACGTCATCGATCTGGCCCCGGTATACAGGGATCTTTGAGTAACCCTCGCCGATCATCAAATCAGCGACTTCACGCCGTGTCGCCTCGGCTTCCACGACCACCATATCTACCCGTGGCCGCATGATCTCCCGCACGCGCGTCGTGTCCAGGTCCAGCACGCCGCGAATCATGCGCAACTCTTCCGCATCTGTGGCGACCCCGGCCGCTTCCAGCAGGTCAAGGTTCTGTTCGAAAGCCGCCGTGACCACGTCATCGGAACTGTCGAATGACGCGGCCGTCACGGCAGCCCTCATCAGGGGCGATCTCAGTCCAGGGATTCGCGTTATCGCCTCGAAAACCTTCTCGATCGGGCGCACGAACATCTCGACGCCCTGACGTTCATTCAATCGCGCCACCCCGGCGATGATGTGGATGATGGTCAGTCCGCCGATGATGCCGCCCGCGGCAAAAACGCCGCGTTGTATCTCATCGGAAACGTACTCACCAAGCGCCACGAATAGAGCCGCCGGCGCCACGACGAGCGACATGTAAACCACGGCGCGTGAGGCGACGGGAACGGCGGGGTTGTAGCGATTACTGCGCTGGCCGTTGCCGCCGTTTTCTCCTTCTACGGAGGCCCGTATCAGCCGTACGCCTGGCGCACGTCTGGCCGCCACTCCCGCAACCAGCGATGCCAGAATGTAAATGAGGCTCGCTATAGCGAACACCACCCATCCCGTCAGTGGATCTCCGCTCATCGTCCGCACCCTCTTGAACCGGTGCCCGCACGATGGCGTTCACGCCCATCGTGCAGCCCGAAGCTCCTACCGGGAGGTTCGTCTTCGCAGGCCGTGTTTTCCGCCGCACCGGAAGAAAATCCGATCCGGTTTGCGGTTCCGGTATGTGTATCGTGGCTTCTATCGCCGGGGTCGTCGTTGTTACTCATTTCCCTTTGCCCTGATTTTCTGGTCCGAACCAATCTCGGTATGGTCTCCCGGTCTTGCAAAATTTCCTCTTGATCAGTCTTGTACACCCTCACCCGGGTCGGACAACGGCCTGGCCGGGACCCCGGCGACCCGTGTCCCCGGGGCTACGTCTCGCGTCACCACCGAACCCGCGCCCGTGCTCGCGCCGCGGCCTATCGAGACCGGTGCGACAAGCATGGAACCGGATCCGATGAATGCATTCTCTCCGATATAGGTCTCGTGTTTCACGTTACCATCGTAATTGCAGGTCACCGTTCCCGCACCGATGTTCGCGCCCGCTCCCACCGTCGCGTCTCCCACATAACTGAAATGTCCGATGTTGACGCCCGCCCCCACGACGCTGTTCTTGACCTCAGCGTAATTGCCTATGTGGGCATCGGGGCCGATCACCGCCCCGGGCCTGAGGTGGCTGAACAGGCCGACGCTAGCTCGCTCACCAATTCGTGCGTACTCGGCGTGCGAAGAAACCACCTTCGCCCCGTCGCCCACCCGGGTGTCCTGTAGAACGGTGCCCGGACCGATCACGGCATCGATGCCGATATGTGTCGACCCCAGCAGGTGGGTATTGGGCTTTAAGGTCGTGTCCTGCCCGATCGTCACGTCGGAGTCTATGTAGGTCGCGGCGGGGTCGACCATGGATACCCCTTCTATCATCCATCGACGCCGGATTCGGGCCCGCATCACGGCCTCGGCCTCGGCGAGCTCCGCCCGATCATTTACGCCGGTCACCTCGGATAGATCGGACGCCGTCACGGCTCCGACCCGCGCACCAGTACTCACGGCCCCAATAATGGCGTCTGTTATGTACATCTCGCCCTTTACGGAAGGCTTCAACTCCCTCATTAAGCGCCATGCCAGGCTTGCGTCCATGCAGTAGTAACCGGCGTTGAACTCATCCAGTCTAAGCGTCTCTTCATCGGCGTCGGCCTCTTCGATGATCTCGGTCACATGTCCGCCGGCATCACGCCTCACGCGCCCGAAACCGACCGGAACGTCACCCACCCCCGTCAGCAGCGTGATCGCTGCATGGTTTTCGGCGTGCGTCGCGAGCATCTTGCCCACCGTGCAAGGGGTGATCAGCGGCATATCGGCGTTTGCCACCAGAACATATGAGGCGTCGCCTGCAGCGTCCGAAGCCGAAAGCAGGGCATCGCCCGTTCCGCGCGGTTCGGACTGAATCGCAATCGTGGTGTCGTTTCCAACCGTCTCGAGAAATCCCGGGTCCGTAGCGAGGGAAGGCGACGCGACGACCACGATGCGCTCTAAACCGGCTTCGTTGAGGACACACATCGTCTGTTCAAGCAGCGTGCGACCGCACAAGGTATGCAGGGGTTTCGGGATGGAAGATCGCATCCGGGCGCCGGCGCCGGCAGCCAGGATCACCCCCACCCACCCTTTAAATGGAGAACTCGTCATGTGACAGTCAGGGGGTGCGCTGAGCTGGATAAATGTTTAAAAAGCACACGAGTCACCCGGGCGTCGAGATTCGACGTGATAGATGACTCGTGTGAACGGATGGTTATATTGTGCCGCATTATCGACCGGTTCGGTCACGATAATGGTATGAGGCCGATTTGGGTCGGGTCAAGGCGTTCGATATTCGATATTAGGTTTGTTTTTGATGCCGAAGACCGGATCAATTGGCGGGATCCGTTGCTATACTCTCTCGTTGGAGAGGTGGCTGAGTGGCTTAAGGCGCCGCTCTCGAAAAGCGGTGTACGGCAACGTACCGCGGGTTCGAATCCCGCCCTCTCCGCCACCAACCCCCGTTCGCGCCCGGGGCAAGGTCGATTACTCGATCTCCGGTGGTTTCCGGGTGTCCATGCGGAGAGGTGCGAGAGCGGCTTAATCGGCACGCCTGGAAAGCGTGTGTACCGGCAACGGTACCGCGGGTTCGAATCCCGCCCTCTCCGCCAGACCCGTCCGGAACGTTCAAATGAGGTCCTGCGCCCGATAAATTACGTGGGGATGAGGTTGGGATGCTCTGGTGATTGACACGGTCCCGAACCTTAAATACTGGGTTGCTTTCACCCGGATACTCAATCTGGGACCGGTATGTCTCCGCCAGATCGAAGCGGGTTTTGGCGACCTTTCCGACGCCTGGAAAACCGGCCAGGCTGACCTCGCAAACGCCCGGCTCAACAGATCCACGGTCACGCAGATCGTCTCAGGTTGTCCCGAGATCGACCCGATTCTGAAATGGCTGTACTGGAAAAGGCCGGAATTGGAGTCATCTGCCTGAAATCGCCCGAGTATCCGGATCGGCTCGCAACGATCTATGGTCCCCTCACCGTTCTGAACGTGCGAGGAAAACTGGAGCCGGGGGATGAGCGATCCGGCGCCGTGGTAGGAACCCGGGGCGCCAGTGGGTATGGACTTGAAATGGCGACATGGCTCGCCGGCGACCTCGCCGCCAACGGCGTCGCCGTGGTCACCGGACTGGCGACCGGTATCGATGGCGCAGCCCATCGGGCGGCGCTGAATGTCGGCGGCCGGACGATCGCTGTCCTCGGTTCGGGGTTGGACCGGGGTATACCTGCCGGAGCACACGGACCTCGCCAGGAACATCGCCGAGCGCCGCCTTGAGCGAGTACCCGACGGCGCATTCCCGTGTAATGATCGCAGTACCACGCGCAGAGGCGCGGAGAGCATGCTCTCTCACCCGCCGCGCCTTCAGTACCGACCAAATTCATAACTAACTTCTGATCTTCATGTGATTTCGTATTGGCTGTCCAGCCGGACAATAGACATCTAATAGTTCATATGAGGGACGAAATGGACGAAGAACAGAACCGTGAAGTGTTCATCGTTCCGGGGAGCGCGCTGGCCGAACGCAGCATGGGTTCGAACTGGCTGATTCATCAGGGCGCAAAACTGGTTCTTGACGTAGGGGACATACTGGAAGAATTGAACATTGCGGGCCTTGGAGCCCAGCTCGGACTTGCTGCGCCGCCGCCGGATGCGGGTACAGTGGAGTCAGAACTTCCCAAGATATTGTGTGCGGAACCAGTGCACATGGATGAAATCACGCGGCGCTCCGGAAAGCTGAGCTCGGTTGTCAGCGCAACACTTACCATGCTGGAATTGAACGGCCTGGTTCGCCAGGCGGGTCCCCAGCGGTCCCGGGCCAGCACCGGGATATCGAGTCCAACAACAAAGAAGACAGTTAGGCGAAAATTGGCTGAAGCGAAAACGAATTCCAAAGACCTCGTCGTCGTTGAATCTCCCGCAAAAGCGCGGACGGTAGGGCGTTTCCTCGGACCGGACTTCGAGGTCGTCGCCTCGATCGGCCACGTTCGCGATCTGCCGAAGCGGAAACTGGGCGTGGAGATCGACAGTGGGTTTGAGCCAACGTACGTCATCGCAGACGGTAAGGATTCGGTCTTAAAAGGCATTAGGAAATCCCTGGCCGCAGCCAAAATCGTTTACCTCGCCACCGACCCTGACAGGGAGGGCGAGGCAATTTCCTGGCATCTTGTCGAGGCCCTCGGCCTGAACGAGATGAAAGATGTAGAACTGCGTCGCGTCGTATTCCACGAGATCACGCGTTCGGCCGTCAAAGAGGCGTTTGCCGACTACCGCGACATCGATATGCAGCTGGTGAACGCTCAGCAGGCTCGCCGGGTTCTTGACCGCATCGTTGGATACAAGCTCTCGCCGGTGCTCTGGAGCAAGATCCGCCGCGGGCTGTCCGCGGGACGTGTCCAGTCGGTCGCTCTCCGGTTGATCGTGGACCGCGAGCGGGAGATAGAGGCCTTCAAGCCGGTCGAGTACTGGTCCGTCCTCGCACGGATGGCGAAAGGGGTCGACGCATCTCAGAAATTCAGGGCGTCCCTGCACGCCATCGACGGCAAAACCGGACGCCACCTCGTGCACAATGCCGAAGAGTCCGCCGTAATCGTGAAAGACTTGGAGGCGTCAACCTGCCTGGTCAGCAACGTAGTCCGGCGCGAGGTCAAATCACGCCCGGCGGCCCCGTTCACCACGAGCACACTCCAGCAGGAGGCGGCCCGCCGACTGCGATTTGGCGCTCAGAGGACGATGCGCGCCGCCCAGGGATTGTATGAAGGTATCCAGCTCGGATCGGGAAATCCCGTCGGACTGATCACTTACATGAGGACGGACTCGACCAACCTCGCCACGACGGCGGTTGCCGAAATCGGCGATTTCATAAAATCCAAGTACGGGCCTGATTTCTTCGGCAAGCCCCGGGTGTACCGGACGCGCAGCAAGAACGCGCAGGAAGCTCACGAGGCCATCCGGGCCACATCCGTGCTGCGTACACCGGAAAGCATCGCGACCCACCTGACCTCAGATCAGCGCGCGCTTTACGACCTGATCTGGAAGCGTATGGTCGCCAGCCAGATGACGGACTCGATCTCCGACGCCACCACGGTCGATATCGAAGCCACCGGTGGCCCGTCAGGTACCCCGTACACCCTCAGGGCCACGGGCTCTGTTCTCAAGTTCCAGGGTTTCCGGGCGGTGTACGTCGAGGCCAGGGATACGACCGACGGAGCCGAAGACGATGAGGACGATTCAGACACGTCACGCGCTCTCGTGCCCCTGAACGAGGGCGAGGTCGTAAACTTGGACGAGTTGAAGTCCGAGCAGAAATTTACGCAGCCGCCGCCGAGGTTCTCAGAGGCGATGCTGATCCGAACTCTGGAAGAAAACGGTATCGGCAGGCCTAGCACCTTTGCCAGCATCGTCGCCACAATCGAATCACGCGATTACGTCGCCCGGGAGAGGGCGCGGTTCAAGCCGACCAAACTCGGCTTCGCGGTCAACGACTTCCTGACCGAATGGTTCCCGGACATCATGGATACCGGGTTCACCGCCGGCATGGAAGAGAAGCTCGACGAAGTAGCACGAGGCGACATCGACTGGGTGCCCATGCTCGAGGAGTTTTACGGACCGTTTGACGGTTCGGTTGAGGGCGCCAAAGAGAAGGCGGACCGCGTTCCGCGCTCAGAACTTGACGAAGAGAGCGATGAGGTCTGTGAAAAATGCGAACGACCGATGGTCATCAAGACCGGTCGGTACGGCAAATTCCTTTCCTGCTCCGGATTCCCTGACTGCAGACACTCAAAGCCGCTTCGCCTTGGGACCGGGGCCAAATGCCCGGAAGACGACTGCGGCGGCGAGCTGCTTGAGCGGAAAGGGCGGGGGCCGCGCGGCCGTCGTTTCTACGGCTGCGAAAACTACCCCGATTGTGATTTCTCGACCCGTCAGAGGCCGCTCAAAGAGCCTTGCCCGGAGTGCGGCGGACTGCTCGTGGCACGGGGACGCAACGGTGCAAAGTGCGTCACGAAAGAAGACTACGATGGCGCGATCCCCACAACGGAAAGCGAGTCTGAGGGCGCAGAGGTCAAGGCCGAGGCTTAACCGCTCTCGGCCGCACCCGATCATGAGCCCCCCCGGGATCAAACCGGAGCGCGCGCCATGACCACAAAACCCGGCCGGCGCCGCAGAGCTCGAGCCGAACACGGCGGCACGCTGGACGAAGCACACTGGAACACGTCCGTCGCAGAGTTCGGAGACCATCTCCGCACGAGCCGCCAGCTCTCGTCCTACACCGTGCGCAATTACACGTCGGACATCGCCGCATACGGCGAGTTCCTGCGGCTCAGACAGGTGGCGGACCTGGACAAGGCCGATCGCCGATTCCTGCGCGACTACCTGGCTTGGCTCCTGGAACTTGGCTACGTAAAAGCCAGCGTGAGCCGCAAGCTCACCGCCCTAAGGGCCTTCTACCGCTTCCTAGCCGACCGCGGCGATGTGGAACGCGATCAGACGGACCTCGTCTCCTCGCCAAGACTTGACCGACGACTTCCTGTGGCCGCCACCAGACGGGAAGTAGAAACCCTTCTTGAAGGACCGGACACCGCCACCGATATAGGCGTGCGTGACCGAGCCATCCTTGAAGTCCTGTACTCGGCCGGACTGCGCGTTGCCGAAATCTGCTCACTGGACATCGGCGATATCGATTTCAGCGATAGCGAGCTACGCGTGATCGGAAAGGGCGACAAGGAGCGAGTGGCACTGCTTGGGAGGCCCGCGCTGGCGGCGCTGAGCGGTTATCTGAACGAATCCCGGGGGGAGCTGTCAGTAAAGACCTCTGAAACGGCACTCTTCCTGAATCGCCACGGCAGCCGTCTGAGCGCCAGGAGCGTTGAGCGCCTAGTGAAACGCTACGCGGTCAACGCCGGATTGGACCCGGACTTCCACACCCACACACTCCGCCACAGCTTCGCGACGCACCTCCTGGACGGGGGCGCAGACTTGAGAGTGGTTCAAGACTTGATGGGACACTCCAGCCCGGCTACGACGCAGATATACACCTACGTGTCGACGGAACAGGCCCGAAGGGTGTACCTGAACTCCCACCCGCGGGCGGCCAGGTCAAACCAGATACCAACCCAGAACCAGCCTTGAATCCGGCCGTTTGCGACTCGTAGCGCCCCGTAATTCCCTGAAATTCCGCTGGATGAACGTCCCCCGGAACACCGCGTCCACCGCCGAGTGTGTGACGACCCCGAAGCTCCGGGCTGCGTCGGCGTTGTACCCTATCTGCTGGCGCGCCCCCAAACGACTCTGATCGCAGAGCGTTCGCGCGCCTGACGCACCGTGGAGAACCGATACAGCGTGACCAAGATTCTCGTCATAAACGGACCAAATCTGAACAACCTGGGCCGCCGGGATCCCGGTCAATACGGGAGTGTGACGCTCCCCGAGATCGAGACCGCTATAAGCGCGCGCGCCAGCGAACTGGGCGTCGAGGTGGCGTTCTTCCAGTCGAATTACGAAGGCGCGATCGTCGATTTTCTGCAGGAGAATTCCGGCGGAACGGACGGCATCGTCATCAACCCGGCGGCGCTAACCGGCATGGGTTACTCGCTTGGCGACGCCCTTCGAGACGCCGGACTGCCCCTAATTGAGGTTCACCTGTCCAACATCCACGCCCGTGAAGAGTTCCGGCGTCATTCGGTCATCGCGCCGATAGCCGTCGGCCAGGTCGCTGGGCTGGGTTGGCGCGGATACCTGTACGCCCTGGAGCACATGACACACCACCTGCAATATGGCGGCGCGGCGTGAGCGCGATCACCGGACGGGTGGATAACCTGCGATCCAAATTCGAAGAACTTGGCGTCGACGCCATGCTGGTGACGGACGACGAAAACCGCAGATACCTGTCGGGCTTCGTCGGAACCGCCGGCTATCTGTTCATCACGCAGGACGGCGCTGTGCTTGCCACCGACTCCCGTTACACGGAGCAGGCCGGGCACCAGGCCCCGGGCTATCGCGTGGATCGAATCACCGGGCAGTTCGACTGGATGCCCGGTCTCATCAGTGAGTTCGGCATCAAGCGCCTGGGATTTGAGTCGGACAACGTGACCGTCCAGCTTCTTGATCGATTCAAGGCGGCGACCGCTGGTTCCGAGAACGGGGCCGCGCACCTGGAACTGGTACCCACGGCGGGCGTCCCTATCGGGTTACGCGCCTTCAAAGACGCCGACGAGCTGGCGCTTCTCCAGCGCTCCATAGATATCGCAGATCACGCCTTCACCGAGGTGGCGAAGACGATCAGCGCCGGCGACACGGAAGACGAGATCGCATGGCGCATCGAGGTGGCGGTTCGCGAGCAGGGCGCAGAGTCACTATCGTTCCCCACCATCGTCGGTTCTGGCCCAAACGCCGCACTCCCGCACCACCGTGCGGGCGAACGGAAAATCCAGGAAGGCGAGTCGATCGTCATCGACATGGGCGCTCGCTACCGGGGCTACTGCAGCGACCTGACGCGCACCGTGGTCGTGGGCAAACCGGATGATCAGTTCAAAAAGGTTTATGACACCGTCCTGGCCGCCCAGTTGACCGCCGTCGAGAGCGTCGAGGTCGGCATGACCGGGGCCGACGCGGACAACCTGGCACGGGCCGTGATCGTGGAGGCTGGCTTCGGAGAACAGTTTGGGCACAGCCTCGGCCACGGAGTTGGGCTCGAAGTCCACGAAGCTCCGTGGGTCGCATCTCGCGTCGACACCAAACTCGAAGCCGGCATGACGTTTACCATTGAACCCGGAATTTACATCTCCGGCTGGGGCGGCGTTCGGATCGAGGACGTCGTCGTGCTGGAAAACGGTCGGGCGCGCGTGCTCAGCCACGCCCCTAAATTCGAAACCTAAAGCCCGGGATGACCCCGGCGCGTTCCGTAAATGACAACGGCTCCGGACCACGGAACAGCAAATTCCCAGATATATCGAGGATCCGAAAATGACCATCAGCTCAAGTGAGATCAAACGCAACATGAGCATCCTCTTCGAGGGAGAGGTGTACACCATCATGGAGTGGCAGCATCGCCAGGCCCCCAAGGCCCCGCCGACCCTCACGATGAAGTTGCGCAACGTCAAGACCGGCAGCGTGTTCGAGCGGAAGGTTCACGGAAACCACAAACTGACCGTCGCCCCGATGGACCGCCGGGAGTCGCAATACCTCTACGCAGAGGGCGATATCTACACCTTCATGGACACCGAGACCTACGACCAGTTTCCGGTGGGTGCCGAGGTGCTGGGAGACGCGCTGAACTACATAAAGGAAGGCGAGAGCCTGGATCTGCTGTTTTACGAAGGCAGCGTCATACAGGTGGAGACGCCCATTACCGTGAACCTGCGTGTCATCGAGACCGAAGCGGCCGTGGCCGGAAACACGGCCACCGGCGCCACCAAGCAGGCCAAACTGGACACCGGGATCTCGGTAACCGTGCCCCTGTTCATCGCCGAGGGCGAGTTGCTCAAGGTCGACACAAGGACCGGCGATTACCTGGAGCGCGTCCGGGATTAGGCGCTCCGGTCTACGACCCGAAAGCGGCCGGAAGTGATCAATAACCCCGGTCAAACAAAAAGCCCATCTAAATGATCGCCCACTGGGGCCCCGACCAGGATGGGGGAAATTTGACGACTCAGACCCCTTATACCGTCTCCCAGGTTGCCAACTACCTGAAGGACCTGCTTGAGGCCGATCCCAATCTCTCCGACATCTGGGTGAGGGGCGAGATCTCCAACCACGTCCGGGCCGGCTCCGGGCACCATTACTTCACGCTGCGCGATGCCGAGGGCGGGATACGGTGCGTCCAGTTCAGGCCGGCCCGCGGCGCCGAGTTCCTGCAGGACGGCGCAGAGGTCCTCGCACACGGCCGGGTATCCATCTATACCGTTCGGGGCGACCTCCAGTTTTACGTCGATATGGTCAAACCGGAAGGCGTTGGCGCCCTTCAGCAAGCGTTCGAAGAACTGAGACGCCGGCTGGACGCCGAGGGCCTTTTCGGCGTCGCCCGCAAACGTGAGATCCCCCAGTTTCCGGGGCGCATCGGCGTGGTTACCTCCCCAACCGGAGCGGTGATCCAGGACATCACCAACGTACTGCGCCGCCGCTACCCGCTTGTGGAGCTGGTCCTGGCGCCGACACAAGTGCAGGGAGACGCGGCCGGGCCCGGCATCGTCGAAGCCATCGGCGGCCTGAACGCAATATCGGATATCGACGTCATCATCGTGGCCCGTGGCGGCGGTTCTCTTGAGGACCTGTGGTCCTTCAACGAGGAGATCGTGGCGCGAGCGATCTTTGGTTCGGAGATACCGGTAGTGAGTGGCGTCGGACATGAAACGGACGTCACCATCGCCGATCTGGTTGCCGATGTTCGCGCGCCAACGCCTTCCGCCGCGGCCGAGCTTGTAACGCCGGACCACCGCGAACTGTCTGCCGCCGTGGCCGGATTTGCTGGCAGACTATCTGATCGAGCGGCGAGGACGATCGCCGACCACCGGATGCGACTTGAGCAGGCCGTAGACCGCCTCGCATTCCTGGCGCCTGAAACACGACATCCCCGGCAACAAGTGGACGAGCTTCTGCGCGCCGCCGGTCAGGCGTTAAGCCGGTCGGTTGAGATCAATCGGGAGCGACTCCGCTCACTGGAGCTACAGCTGTCGGCCCTGGACCCGGCGGCGATCCTTTCGCGCGGCTACGCAGTGGTCCGTGGCGAAGACGGATCGATAGTGATTTCGGTCACAGATGTTGCTCCGGGCGACTCCTTCGACGTCGCGCTGGCGGACGGTGAGGTGAGCGCGGACGTCACGGACGTGCGACCCCGGCGCGGTGACGCCACGTCCACGCGCTGATAACCTGAATCCGCAGACCTCCGGTCATGCGAAGCCACAGTGATGCGAACCCAAGGATAAGGAACGCACAACGCATGAGTCCCAGACGGGCGCAACACGACATCGACGGCAAGCCCGATCAAGAGTCAGCCAACTTCGAGGACGTCTTCTCACGGCTTGAAGAGACCGTACGAAAACTTGAGACGGGACCGCTTTCCCTCGACGACTCGACGCGCCTGTTTGAAGAGGGGATGGGGCTCGCAAAACGTTGCAACGAACTGCTGTCCGCGACCGAACTTAAAGTGACCCGTCTGCAGTCGGCCTTCGCAGAGCAGATGCGGTTCGTCCCAGACGATCCGGACGATGGAGAAGACCCCGACTCTGACGACGATCATGACCACTAGCGCCGATGACCAGCGCTGACCGCTCACCGCTAAAGCTTGGCTGGTTCTCGACCGGACGTGGAGAAGGGTCACGCGGGTTGCTGACCGCCGCGCTGGACGCCATTCACTCCGGAAGCCTGAACGCGCGCATAGAGTTCGTGTTCGTCAACCGTGAGCGCGGCCAGCACACAGGCACCGACCGCTACATGGACCTGGTCGAGCAACGCGGCATCCCGCTGGTCAACCTATCGTCACAGCGATTCAGGAGCGACAACGGCCGCGCACCGTGGTCAGAGCTTCGTGGCAAATTCGACGAGGCGGTGATGGAACTGCTGAAGCCCTATTCCGTCGACGTATCTGTCACCGCCGGCTACATGCTCATAGCGCCGATCCTGTGCCTCCACTACATCATGGTGAACCTGCACCCGGCTCTGCCCGGCGGGCCGATCGGTATGATCGACCAGGTGATATGGGAACTGATCCGGAACCGTGCGGACGAATCCGGCGTAATGATCCACGTGGTGACGGAGGCCCTGGATCTGGGCCCGGTCGTCGCGTACTGCCGATTCCCGCTGTCCGGCCCCGGTTACGAAGGCGCGTGGTCGGAGATCGACGGCCACACTAATGAAGAGTTGCGGGCTGACCCAGGCGAAGACCTCGGCCTGTTCCAGGCGATACGCACCTCCGGGGTGGAGCGGGAACGTCCATTGCTGGTCGCCACTCTTGCCGCCATCGGAGACGGCAGGATCGACCTCAACGCGGCGGGCAGCGCCGACGCGCTGGACCTGACCGATGAGATTGAACCCGGCCTGGCCCGGAGCTAACCCAACATTAAAGCTACGCGAAAACGGGGCTCCGACGCGGCGGCGGCGAAACCCCGTTTCCAGAACTGATGATTCTGGTCTTGCTGAGCTGGCCTTTAAGCCGCAGGCCTCTCGGGCATCTCGAAATCGACTTTGGACCCTTCGCCGTCCATCAGCACAGGCGGCGCGCCGTCGGTGACCGTTGGCGCATCGATGATGCAGCGTTCCACGGCGTCCATCGAGGGGATCTCGTACATGATGTCGAGCAGCGTCTCCTCGAGGATGGAGCGCAGGCCACGCGCTCCGGCGTGGCGCTTTTTCGCGTCGCTCGCCATCGCTGCCATCGCCTCGGTCGTGAACTCAAGCTGCACGTCGTCCATTTCGAACAGTGCCTGGTACTGCTTGACGAGTGCGTTGCGGGGCTCCGTGAGCACCTGCACCAGTTGCGATTCACTCAGGTTTGAGAGGCCGACCGACAGCGGCACGCGGCCGATGAACTCCGGGATGAAGCCGTACTCCAGAAGGTCCTCGGGCGTGACCTGGGTGTAGATCTGGTCCTGATCTTCATCGGCCGTGTGGTTCATACCACTGCTGCCGAAGCCCATGCTCGAGCCAGCCGACAGCCGTCGCTCGATCACGCTGTTCAGGTCTTCAAAAGCGCCACCGAGAATGAACAGGATGTTTGACGTGTCGATCTGGATGAACTCCTGGTGCGGATGCTTGCGACCGCCCTGTGGCGGCACGCTGGCGACCGATCCCTCGAGGATCTTCAAGAGCGCCTGCTGCACTCCTTCCCCCGAGACGTCACGCGTGATCGACGGGTTCGCCGCTTTGCGGGCGATCTTATCGATTTCGTCGATGTAGATGATGCCCTGCTCCGCGCGGGCGATATCGAAGTCCGCCGCCTGGATCAGCCGTAGCAGAATGTTCTCAACGTCCTCGCCGACGTACCCGGCTTCCGTGAGGGGTGTGGCGTCCGTGATAGCGAACGGCACGTCCAGGATCCGGGCGAGGGTTTGGGCGAGATGGGTTTTGCCGGAGCCGGTGGGGCCGACCAGCATGATGTTCGTCTTCATCAGCTCGACATCGGAATCCGGGACCGGGCGCCAGACACGCTTGTAGTGGTTGTACACGCCCACGCTGACCACGCGCTTGGCCCGTTCCTGACCGATCACGTACTCGTTTAACCGCTCGAAGATTTCGCGCGGGGTGTGGGGCAGGCCGTGCGAGACCCCCGCGATCGGCGCCTGATCATCGGCGATGATCTGGTGGCAACGGTCTACGCACTCGTCGCAGATGAATATCTTTGACGGCCCGGCGATGAGCCGTCTTACCGCCTGCTGAGATTTACCGCAGAAGGAGCAAACGTAAGTCTCTTGCGGCGGGCCTTCTGGGCCTTGTGGGGTGGTGCTTGTCATCGCCTCTACTGAATCTTCGCCTGCCGGACACCAGCGCTGTCACTGAGCGCCTGGCGGCCGGTACTGTGCCGGGCTTTTTTAATTGCTGCCGGGTTAGTCGGCTGCCTGGCTGTCCCCTTCCTGGGCGTCATCACGCTTCTTGAGCACCTCATCGATGAGGCCGTACTCGACCGCCTGCTCTGAGGTCATGAACCTGTCGCGGTCGGTGTCCCGTGCGACCGTGTCATACGGCTGGCCGGTAGTGTCGACAAGAATTCCCCGCAGGGTGTCCTGCAGACGTAGGATCTCGCGAGCGTGGATCTCGATGTCGCTCGCCTGTCCGGATGCGCCGCCGAGCGGCTGGTGCATGTGGATAGTTGAGTTGGGGAGGGCGTACCGCTTCCCCTTCTGGCCGGCGGCCAGAAGGATGGTGCCCATGCTGGCGGCGGCGCCGACGCAGATCGTCGACACATCGGCGCGAAGCATCTGCATCGTGTCAAAGATCGCCAGGCCGTCGTAAATAACCCCGCCCGGCGAGTTGATGTACATGTTGATGTCCCGATCCGGGTCCTCCCGGTCCAGGTACAACAATTGGGCGACGATCACATTGGCTACCTGGGCGTTGATAGGTGTCCCAAGAAAAATGATCCGCTCTTTTAGCAGGAGCGAGTAGATGTCGAAGGCTCGTTCGCCCCGTGCTCCGGTCTCGATGACCATCGGAACGATGTTCTCGGGGCTCTGCATCGAATATTCGGGCCTCATCAGCATTCGGATGTCCTTAATCTAAACGGCCGGATGTTTCCGGATTCACCCGGTCATCGGTATTACAAGCGGGCTTAGATACTGCGTAAACGTGCGGCGTATTCGTGCTTGGACGCCCCGGCGTGACGAGGCCGTCTGACATTAATCCTTACCCTCGTCGTCGGTTCCTTCGTCATCCGCAGGCTCCTCGACTTCGGCCGATGACTCCTCGGTAGGGCTCCCTCCATTTGACTGTACTATCTCGGCGAGCGTTTCAACGGACTTTCGTCTCAACAGCATCGACCTGATCGAAGCTTGCGCATTTTCGGTTTCTACTTGAGATCGATCTGCCTGCGGGCCAGCGTTGGCGAGCAGCGACTCGATCTCGGCCTCCAGTTCCTCGTCCGATATCTTGAGGTCCTCGTTTCTTGCGACCTCTTCGATCAACAACGTGCGCTTGAGCCTTGTGATGGCGGACTCTCTGGCCTCGTCCAGCAACTCCTCGCCGCTTTTGCCGACGCTCTGCATGTAATCCTGCATCGAAACCTGGTAGCGGGCCAGCGATTCCTGTTGATCACGAAGGACGTGTTCCGCTTCGTGTTCCACGATCAGCGGCGGGATTTCAAATTCACTTGTTTCCAGCAGCGCGTCCAGGATCTTCTCCTGCAGTTGTTGCTGTGCGGCCTCCGCGGCCGTCTCCTCGAACTGCGTTCGCAGCCCGGACTTCATCTCGTCGAGCGACTCGTACCCCTGTCCGAAGCCCCGGGCAAGATCGTCGTCGATCTCGGGGAGATTGTGGAACTTGACCTCAAATACCTCGACCTTGCAATCCACGGTCTTCCCGGCGACCTGCTCGCCCGGAAAATCCTCGGCAATGTCCAGAGAGAAATCTCTCGTTTGCCCGGCTTCCATCCCGACGATCGCTTCGGTGAATCCTGGCAGAGGCGTCTGGGATTCAGCGGAAAGGACGAACTCAACGTTGTCGCCGTCCAGAACCTGCTCATCGCCCGCCTTGCCTTCCAACGAAAGTACGACAAGATCGCCGATATCGACCGCCCTCTCGACCGGATCCCAGGTGGCGAGGCTCAGCTGTGCCTGGTCCACCGCTCCGTCGACCTGTTCGTCCGTGACCTCTTCCGGCTCTTCTTCAAGCTCCAACCCGGAGTAGTCTCCGATGTTGACGCTCGGCCTCAACGGCACCGTGACGTCGAGCTTCGGAACCGGTTCGGACTCCGTGACGTTCACCCGGGGAGTCCCGTAAGCGTCCAACTCTTCCTGTTCGATCGCCGCCGCAACGGCATCGGGCACAAGCGTCTCAAGCGCTTCTTCGACCAGCACCGATCGTCCGATCATCTGCTCGAACAGCCCGCGGGGCGTTTTCCCTTTACGGAATCCGGGAATTGTCGTCCGTTGAACCAGCTTCTGGTAGGCGCGTTGCAGGTGCGTCTCAAGCCGTTCATCGTCGACCTCGACGTGGAGCAGGGCCTGCCGGTCCACGACCTCGTCCTGGGTGACCTTCAAATTCGATTTCTCCCGTGCGACGAAAACCCTCGACTTACGATTGGAGGGTGTCCAAAAAATTATATCACCGCGAAGGCGGCATGCTGCGCAGCGGTGCGTATACCCGCCGCGCCTTGTGTTATCCGCCAGGATTGACTACGCGAATTGACAATTCTCTTAGCTGTTCATCCGTGATCACGCCGGGCGCATCGAACAACGGATCGACCGCCGCCTGGGTCTTCGGGAACGCGATCACCTCCCGGATGTTTTCCTCACCGGCGAGAAGCATCACGATCCGATCCAACCCGAGGCCCATTCCGCCGTGCGGAGGCGCTCCGTATTCAAACGCCCGCAGCAGTTGTCCGAACCGCTCTTCAACCTGCTCGGGAGAGTGGCCGATCAGCTCAAACACCTTCTCCTGCACGGCGCGATCGATGATCCGGATACTGCCGCTGCCAAGCTCGACCCCGTTCAACACAAGGTCGTAAAGCTGGCCGAGCACCACCCCGGGGTCGCTATCAAGCAACTCCACGTCCTCCGGTCGCGGCGAACTGAACACGTGGTGCATCGCGGCCCATCCGTCGCGATCATCGTCCCACTCAAACAACGGGAAGTCGACGACGAAGAGGAAACTGAATACGTTGGGATCCGCCAGTTCAAGCCGGCGCCCCATCTCACCGCGCAGGTTGCTGATGGCGGTGTTAACAACGCTTTCCGGCCCGGCGACTATCAGCATGAGATCGCCCGGTCCTGCGCCGGCGGCCTCCGCCATCGCCTTGAGCGTCTCAAGTGAAAGGTGGTTCCGGATGGGCGAGCGGATGTCGTCCAGCGTCACCTCCTCCAGGCTGGTCACGTCCGGGGAGATGTGCATCGGGATAAGACCCTGGGCGCCGCTGCTCTTCACGAACTCGATGAGCGCGTCCGTCTGCCGTCGGGTGTAATCAGCGCAGCCCGGCGCCACGATCGCCCGTATCGCACCACCCGCGGAGGCGATCGACTCGAACACTCCGAACCCGGAGTCGGACACGATCTCCGTCAGCCGCGCCACCTCCATGCCAAACCGGATGTCTGGCTTGTCGCTCCCGTAACGCTCGATAGCCTCGGCGTACGCCATGCGCGGGAACGGGGTCGGTACCTCAAGATCCGGGCGCGTCTCGCGAACCATCGTCGTGTACAGCCCTTCGAGAACCTGCAACACGTCTTCCTGCTCCACGAATGACATTTCAAGGTCGATCTGCGTGTGCTCGGGCTGTCGATCGGCGCGCAAATCCTCGTCCCGGAAGCAGTGAGCAAACTGGAAATAGCGGTCCACCCCGGAGACCATCAGCAGCTGTTTCAACTGCTGCGGCGACTGCGGAAGGGCGTAAAAGGAGCCCGGGTGGACACGGCTCGGAACCACGTAATCACGTGCGCCCTCGGGAGTCGACTTCAAAAGGATCGGCGTCTCGATCTCCAGGAAGCCGGTGTTGGTCATGTAGGTGCGCGCTGACTGGATGACGTCGTGCCGCAACTTCAAGTTCTTGTACATGCGAGGCCTGCGGAGGTCCACAAAGCGGTACCGCAAACGGGTCTCGTCGGCCACGTTCACGTCGTCTTCCACCTCAAATGGAGGCGTGCTGGACCGGTTGAGAATCGTTAGTTCGGACGCTATCAGCTCGACCGCGCCGGTCGGCAAATCCGGGTTTTCGGCGCCCGGCCTGCGCTCCTGAACGGCACCCTTCACCTGGATGACCCATTCACTCCTCAGATCACCGGCAAGGGCGTGGGCGTCCGTGGCGGTGTCCTCGTTGAACACCACCTGCATCAGACCTGAGAAGTCCCTAATGTCGATGAAAGTGAGACCGCCGTGGTCTCGGCGTCTGTGCACCCAACCCGAAAGGGTGATGATTTTCCCGACGTCTGTCCCTCGTGGCTCCCCGCAGGTCATGTCTCGATACATCTGGATTATCCCCGCGTTCGGCCCGAACTTTCAGGCCACAGCAATGTGTGTCAGGCCGGGCTTTACGGCACGACATGAAAGGATTATCGGCGAGGGGTCCAGCGACCTGACCTATTCAGTTGATAGGACGACCGGACCCCTACTGATTACCGTCAGGTCCCGATCCGCGTTTGGAGCGAGGGTCGTATCGGTCGTACAGCATCCAGGTGGTGGGCAGGGCGAGGGACACCAGGACAATCTTCGCCAGGTCACCGGCGATGAACGGCCAGAGGCCAATTTCGAGCGTCCCGTCGTAGTTGGTCCCAATTTCGTGGGACAACCACCACAGGCCGGGAATGTAGATCATAGCGTTCGCAAGCACCAACGCCGCGAGGAGCCACGGGCCACGATCCCAGCCCCGTTCTGCCAGGTGGCCGACGAGGAAAGCGGCTGGAACGAATCCCACGATGTAGCCGCCCGTGGCGATACTCCAGATGCTGCCGGAGGCGCCGCCGGCCCAGAAGGGCAACCCAACGGATCCTTCAAGCAGGTACAAAACCGCAGCAAGACCACCCCGTTTCGATCCAACAGTGGCCGCAACGAGAAGTACTGCAAAGGTCTGCCCGGTTATCGGAACAGGTGTAAACGGGAGGGAGAACTTGAGCTGCGCGAACGCCGCAATCACCAGGCTTCCGGCGATGACGGTCGCTATGTCCACCCAGAGACCCGAGAACGGGATGAGGGTGTCGAAAAGTGTGCGATTTTGTCTGGAGACCGCGGTGGTCATCGATGCTCCTGTATGAAAGCTGTTGAGAAACCCCGATCGCCCGCCGCCCCGTGCGACACGGATTCAGGCGTCAAGCAAGGGCGCGATTTTCTGGCTTCAATCGATTTTGCGCAAGGCCCGCCATCAGCGGGGCCGTTGCTCAAGGTCAACCGGAGGCGTTATCCCCCGGCGTTAAGTGACCGGGAGCCCGTAGTCCCGTTTGCGGATCGCCAGCGTCACGAAGGTTTCGGTGCGGCGAACGCCCGAGATCACGCCGACTTTTTCCCGCAGAAAGCGTCCCAGGTTTTCGGCGTCCGGCAACGTCGCCCATGCGAATATGTCGAACGTGCCCGTCGCAAGGGCCACCCAGCGCGTATTTTCCAGACCGGAAAGTTCTGTCGCAACCTGATCCATCTTGTCCGGATCGACCTGGACCCCGATGAGGGCCTCGGACTCAAAACCGAGGGCCTTGGGGTCCGGAAACGCCATCACCCTGATGATCTTTTCGCCGATCAAACGCTTCAAACGGCGCCGGACTGTCCCTTCACTGACACCGACCTCACGAGCGATTGTGGCGTTGGCGGCCCTGCCGTCTTCCTCGAGGATGGTGATGATCTGTCGGTCTAGCTTGTCCATGCGCGGGTGATTCCCCATTCATTCGTAATAGACTGATGTGAGATGGTTTCGTAGTGCTTCGCTCCGGATAGTCCAGATATCACAGGAACGGCCTACCCAACCGGAGACTCAAATGCGATGCCGGGATTGCGATACCGGGCAAAATCCGACCTGATTTCTACGGAACCGTTCGTTACTTAAGTCACATACGCCATGTTACGACACGCTGGCCCGACTTGGAACTATTGGTATACGATATGGCGTAGATGAAGCGAACCGCGATGCAAAGCGTTAAATTACTAAAAATACGCGTTTATTCATCCAACAAAAAATCAATGCCCTTGGTCTACAGCACGCAGACCACTGGAAGGTACGGAGAACCAATATGGTGATCGAGAACTCGGCCCTGATCACGGTTACCGAGGCTGCTTCCTCGAAGTTCAAGGAAGTCCTCGCCGAGCAAGAAGCCGATGACGGCATTATCCGGGTCTCTCTCGCACCGGGCGCCATGGGTGGCGTGGAATACATCCTCGGCCTCGAAGAGGCCCCGGAAGACAGTGACACGCTGATCGAATACTTCGGCGTCAAGATCGTCGTAGACGCCGAGAGCTCCCCGCTTCTGCAGGGCTCGAGCATTGATTACGTCGATGGCCTGCAGCGCAGCGGATTTGTAATCTCCAACCCCAACTTTCCCAGTGCAGGCGGATGCGGCGATGCTTGCGGCTGCGGTGGCGGTGGTGCACAGGCTCAGGGCGACCCGAGCGCTCAGGCGGGTGGCTGCGCATGCGGTGGTGGCGGCGGCGGATGTGGCGGCGGCGGCGGTGGAGCCTGCGGTTGCGGCGGTGGGGGCCACTCCCACTAACCTCGACCAGTGTTCCGGGTTAACGATTCAAATGAAAAGGGCGGTCCGTCAGCGGGCCGCCCTTTTCATTTGAATCGTCAGATCAAGTAGCGCCTCATCCTCGTCTGGGCCCGATGGTTATCAACAGCGAATGACGTGAAAAGGCTGCCGCGTCCAGAGGAGCGACGGCCCGGACGCTAACGCCTGCCATCAAATCACCCGCGCCTTCCTGACTCTCGGAACAGATTTCCACAGCAATAGCTGCAAGATAAAAACGGCCCCGGTAAGCGCAATGCTCTCCGGGGCCGTTTTACGTTCGAGCCGGTGGTGCCGAGGGGCAGACTTGAACTGCCGACACACGGATTTTCAGTCCGTTGCTCTACCAACTGAGCTACCTCGGCCCGGCGATCCATCGTCTCAGACAAACTCCACCACTTCAACCACAGTATCGGTCGAGGCGTCGCCAATCTCTGGTCTCCTCAGGCAAACCTCACGGCGTCGGCGGCTCCCGGCGGCAGCGTGGGCCGTGAGACCGCTATAATTCCGGGCAACTCGTGGCCCCACCTCAACTAGGTCCACCAAAACCTTAAGGGACCCCATGCCCGCCCTCCTCGTCGTCTCCACCTCACCCGGCGCTGGCAAAACCGCCTTCGCCGCCACCTACTCCGCCCGACTGCTGGCCGATGGCGCAACCGTGTCGCTCGGCAAAGCCTTCGGAGCCGTAGATGACGTAGATGCGGCGGCAATGAAAACGCTGGTTGCTGGCGCAAAAGCCATCGACCCGATCGCCGCCAGCGGCGCGCCATCTGAAGATCAAGTCCGCCAGGCCGCACAGGCCGCTGGCGGCAGCGGCGCGAGCGCGGTCGCGGTGATAGAGGGCCTCTCCGGAGAGCATGACTCGAACCGCTTACTCGCTGACGAACTCGACGCTGGCGTCGTGCTGCTGGCGGGGCAGTCCGAATACATATCAGCGATCGAATCCGCGCCGGCATACGGCGACCGCCTGGTCGGAATCGTCATCAACAACGCTCCAAGACACCAGGGCCACGATCTCGAATCTGAGATCGTCCCCGCGCTTGAAGCTGCGGGGCTGCCGTACATCGGCGCAATCCCGGAAGACCGCCGGTTGGTCGCCGTCACTGCCCGGGCCATGCACGAATGCCTCGGCGGCGAGTGGCTGGAATGGGAAGAGCACGCCGACGAACTGGTCGAGAACGTCCTCATCGGCGGAATCGTCCTGGACTGGGGCCCGCACTACTTCTCATCGCAGGAAAACGCCGCCGTCCTCGTGCGCGGCGATCGCCCGGATCTCGCTATCGCAGCTCTCGCCACCCCCATCAAAGCCCTCATCCTCACCCGGGGTGTCAAGCCGGTCGAGTACGTCTACTACGAGGCCGACAAACGCCAGGTTCCTGTGACGGTGGTCGACAAAGATACTCAAGAGGCCGCGGAGGAGCTTGAGCGGTTCCTCGAATACTCACACTTCGACCACCCGGCCAAGCTGGAGCGATTCAGCGATCTGGCGGCAGAGCGTTTGGACCTGGACCGCATCGACTCCGCAGTCGCCCGGCCCGCCACCGGTTAATCGAGCCCCCCTCTCCGGTCGTGAGAAGGTGTTCGTCCTCGCCCAACAGCCAGTAGAAGAGGTAATCCCGTGTCCTTAGATGAGGCCACCATCCAGCGCGTTAGCACCGAACTCAACTCCTCCGTGATCTGCGACACCATGGACTCGCTCGGATATCTCAACCAGGCGATGGACCGGCATATCCGACCGCTGGACGAATCAAAAACACTGTTCGGGCCGGTGCGTACGGCGCTGATAGAGGACGTGGAGCCGGGCACTCCACGACCCGACAATCCGTACGAGCTGACCATCAAAGTCATGGACGATCTCAATCCCGGCGACGTGCTCGTGCGGTCCTGCGCGACGCGAAGAGTTGCGGCGACCTGGGGAGAACTCCTGACGGCGGCCGCCATGGGGCGCGGTGCAGCAGGCCTGGTCACAGACGGACAGATCCGTGACGTCCAACTGATTCGTGAAGTCGGCTTCCCTGTCTTCACAAACGGCGTCAGCCCGCTCGATGGCGGAGGCCGACACGAAATGACCGCCGCCGACGTAGAGGTCGAATGCGGCGGCGTCGCCATGAAACCCGGCGACTACCTGTTTGCCGATGTCGACGGCATCGTCGTGATCCCATCGGAGATCCTGGACGCCACGCTCAACGGCGCATTTGAAAAGACCGAAGGAGAAAACGCGACGAGAGACGAGCTGCTAACCGGCAAATCCCTCGCAGAGGTTTACGCCAAATACGGGATTTTGTAGAACGTCGATCGGCGTATGGCAATACGCCCACGGCCTCCCGCATCCGCCCGCGCTATTCGGAATGACCTGAATCGCCAGGCGACGCGACCCAACCGTGCCCAGAGGCTCTCGAAGGGCCGGATCAAACAACAACGCGCGCTCGCCCAAAGTCCTTCGGTAGCGCGTTGTTTTGCCAAAACGCCCGGATACCACCTCAACCAACTCTGGATTCCCACATGCTTCCAACATTTACGCCCAATTGCACCTCACCCGCGCCCGTTGCATGATGGCGCCGCTATGAAAATCACAAACGTTACCCCGTTCATCCTCCACACCGGCTGGCGTAAAAACTGGATCTTCGTCAAGGTCGAAACCGATGCCGGGATCACCGGCTGGGGCGAGTCGTACACGCAGTACGACCGCGACATCGCCATTACCTCGCACATAGAAGAACTTGCCCGTTATTTGGAGGGCCGCGACCCGTTCCAGATCAAGCACTTCACCACCCACCTCGCCTACGACGACTACGCTCAACGCCGGGGAGCGATGGAACTGTGGAGCGCCGTCAGCGGCATTGAAATCGCCCTCTGGGACATCGTTGGAAAGGCTACGGATCAGCCGATTTACAACCTGCTCGGCGGACCGGTGCGAGACAAGATCCGCGTTTACGCCAACGGCTGGAGTTTCGGTGCTGAGGATCCGGACGACTACGCACGGGCCGCCGAGAAGGTGCTTGAGCTGGGATTCACGGCGATGAAGCTGGAGCCGACCCCCGGCCCGTGGCGCACGCTCGTTCCAAAAGACCACATCCGGCACGCCGAGAAGGTCGTCAAGAAGATGCGGGAGACCGTTGGCCCGGACGTCGACATCCTGCTGGACGTCCACCGTCGCTTCGCGCCGATGCACGCCATCGAGATGGCGAACCTGCTCGCCTCCTATGAACCCTTCTGGTTCGAGGAGCCATGCCCGGCGGAAAACCTGGATACGATGGCAGAAATCCGGAGCCAGATCTCGCTCCCGGTTGTCACCGGCGAGGCGATCTACAACAAGACCGGCTTCCGCCCTGTGCTGGAAAAGCGAGCGGCCGACATCCTCAACCCGGACGTGTGCAGCGTGGGTGGAATCCTGGAGCTGAAAGAGATCGCGGCAATGGCCGAGCCCAATTACGTAGCGATGTCGCCGCACAACTACAACTCGACCGTGTTGGGCCTCGCCGCCACTGTGCAGGCCTCGGCCACAATGCCAAACTTCCTCATCACCGAATACTTCGTTCCCTACGAAGAACTCGGTACCAAAGTCTCCTCACCCCTCATCCAGTCCGGCGGCTACATCCAACTCCCCGACGCCCCCGGCCTCGGCATAGAAATAGACGAAACAGCCTTCAACGAATTCGCATACCAACGCTTCCCAACTCGTGCCCTCCGCACCTGGAAAGACGAGGGGCCGTAAGCAGAAGGGTTGTGGGGCGTATGGCAATACGCCCATGGCTGATTGCGTGAACTTCCATTGACCGGCCGCGACCTCGGACGTCTCTGCGGCCCCCCTCTCCCGCCAGGAGAGGTTGGGAGCCTGCCCTTCCGCTTGGCGGAAGGGTGAGGGAGGATAAAGGTTTCGGCGACCCCGTGTTTGGTTCGCAGGACAGCGTTTTGGTAAAGGTCCCTCGGTTGCGCTCGGGCTGACAGAGTAGTTGCCTTGAACGGCAACGACATCGTAGGGGCGGTGCTTGCCCCCGCCCGGGGGCGGATCGAATCCGCCCAACTCACGCGTCGACGCCAGTATCGTTTCCTGAAGCCCTCCAAGAACGATGCGTTCCGAGCGGCAACCTCGACCTGTCACCCTGAACTCGATTCAGGATCCGTGCTCCCGCGACTACGCGCCCGTCCCCACGTAAACCGTAATCCCCTCTATGAAGTGAAGATCCGGCCGGTTGAACACGTACTCGGCGTCGTCAGGGTCGACCAACCGCCGCAACGCAGAACGATCCGCCGCAGGAAGATAATCCTTCCGTGACTCGTCTGTCGCCCAGCGCGTCAATCCGCCCAACAGGAACGATTGCTGCAATTCGCTGAACGGCGGTAAGAACTCGTGGACGAAGGTCCGGGCGGTAATGTCCGTCATGCCGGCGTCCCGGAGCAACTGTGCCCAGCCGTAGGGGTAGGGGACCGCGTCCTCCGCAAAATGGACGTGGCTTGCGAACCAACTCTCCATCGCATCGGCCAGCCGCTCGTTCAGCCCGGTCCCCGTCAGATCCATCGTTGTCGGCATAAACCGCGCCGCCACCCCGCCCTCGCGAATCGCCAGCCTGCCGCCGGGCGCAACCACCCTTGCCAGCTCGCGCACACCGGTCAACTGATCCGCCAGGTGGTGGACCGCGCGACTGCTCCACACCAGATTGAAAGCCCCATCCTCAAACGGCAAATCCTGGATAGGCGCTTCGTGAAATCGGATGCGCTTGCCGATCGGATCATCCGCAAAACGTGACCGGTTGTACTCCAGCAAATGCTTACTCGTATCGGCGGCATCCACGTGAACGCCATCACCAACCGACTCCGCCAGCAACTCCGTGAACCCCGCAGTCCCGCACCCGGCGTCAAGAACGCGACTACCGGTTCCCGGGGCTAGCCACTCGACGATATGACGATGGGTCAATTCGTAAAACCGATCGGACCGGTCGAGCCGTTCTTCAGAACCCGGGCCGAAGGTTGTTGGATCGGGCTTATCAGAGCCGTGCCGGTGCGTGATGGCTGTCATCTTTCCTTGATTTCAAATAGACGCGTCTACAAAAGAGGAACTTCTCCCTCACCCTAACCCTCTCCCGCCGGGATAGGGGGAACGTTGTTGTGCGACGGACCCGTCGAGAACCTCAGGCTGGGTTTAGTGAAGGTATGTCGATCATGAGGTCAGGATCGGGCGAGGAGAACCGTCGTCCGACACAACCGTGCCAAACGACGCCGATCACTGACCGTGAGACCGCTACAATCGACTCGTGACCACCCGAATAGACATATTTTCCGAGCTCAGCGGCCGTCAAAAAGAGGCCGTGCAACACACCGAAGGCCCTCTTCTCATCGTGGCCGGCCCCGGCTCCGGCAAAACGCGCGTCATGGCGCACCGCATCGCGTACCTGACCTCCGTCGAGGGCGTCGCTCCCTGGCGCGTGCTCGCCGTCACATTCACCAACAAAGCGGCCCGAGAGCTGCGGGAACGTGCTGAAAGCCTCGTAGGCGGTGACAACTCGGGCCTCCAGGTCCGCACTTTTCACTCCTTCTGTGCCTACGTGCTCAGGCAGGATGGCGGGCAGATCGGGCTCGATCCCGCGTTCTCCATCTACGACGGGGACGACCAGCAGCGGCTCGTGCGCAGCATCCTGGAAGAGCTCGACCTCGACCCCAAGCAGTTCGCACCACGCGCCATCCTGTCCGGCATCTCAGACGCCAAGAACAAGATGATCGACGACTCCCGTCTTTCCAAGCTCTCCAAAAGTTATTTCGAAGAAGTCGTCGCACGCGTGTACGTGCGTTATACGGAGCTACTCGCCACAGCCAACGCCGTTGACTTCGACGACCTCCTGCTCCGCGCCCACACGCTGTTTGAGAACAACCCGGAGGTGCTTGAGAAGTACCAGGACCGCTACCGGCACGTTCTCGTGGACGAGTTCCAGGACACAAACGCCATCCAGTTCTCGCTGGCCCGTTTGCTGGCAGCGAAGCACAAGAACATCTGCGTCGTCGGCGACCCCGATCAGTCGATCTACTCCTGGCGACACGCCGATATCCGAAACCTGACCGACTTCCAGTCCGTGTACCCGGACACCAAAACCGTCACGCTGGACCAGAGCTACCGCTCCACCCAGACCATTCTGGATGCCGCATCGGGCGTGATCACCCACAACGATGAGCGCCTGAAAAAAGACCTGTGGACGGAGAACAACAGGGGCGCTCCCGTGACGGTCGGTGAGGCGTACGACGAGGACGAAGAGGCGCGGGTGGTGCTACAGGAGATCAACCGGCTGGTCGATGAGGACGATTTCGACCGCCGGGAGATCGCCGTCATGTACCGCACCAACGCGCAATCACGCGCTATGGAGGCGGCCTGCAACCGGCACGGCGTCACCTACCAGCTCGTCGGCGGCACCAAGTTCTACGAGCGAAAAGAGATACGGGACACCGTCGCCTACCTTCGGCTGACCGTGAACCCGTCCGACGATGCCGCTCTTGAACGGATCGTCAACGTGCCTGCTCGCGGCATCAGCCCGCGCAGCGTCGACGCCATACGTACCATCGCCAGAACGCGCGGTACCTCGATGCTGAACGTCATCCTCCAGGTCGACGACGAGGAGTTGGGACTGGAAGAGGCCCTCAACAAACGGGCCGTTAATTCGGTCCGTGCCTTCGCTGATCTGATGGAACGACTAATCGAACAAAGCATCATTCTCTCCGCTGTTGACCTCCTCGACCTGACACTTGAACGCAGCGGTTACAAGCGGCTTGTCCAGGAGGACAAAGAGCGGGGCGAGGAGCGCTGGGACAACATCTTGGAGCTGCGTGGTTCGGCCTCAAACTTCGAAGGCCCGGAACCACGTGAACGGCTCATAGAGTTCTTGGAAAACGTCGCCCTCGTCTCGGACATCGACTCGCTGGAAGACGACGAGGACGCGATCACCCTCATCACACTCCACCAGGCAAAGGGTCTGGAGTACGACGCCGTTTTTATGATCGGCATGGAGGAGGGACTGCTACCGCACTCCCGTTCACTGGAGAGCGTCGCCGACACCGAAGAAGAACGACGGCTCTGCTACGTGGGAATGACGCGGGCACGAAAGCGCCTCTACATGTTCCATGCATTCCAACGGGGATTCCGGGGATCGCGCGGCGCCATGATGCCGTCGCGTTTCCTCGGCGAGATTCCACTTGCGTGTGTCGAGACGGTCTCGATACGCCGCAACTCCCGGACTGTTCGAAAGGTCACGCCTGCCCGAGGCGCCGCCGCAGGCGGATCGCGTGGCTACGACCCGACGGACATCAAACGCCAGGCCGTGACGTCAGGTGCCGTAAGAACGGCCCAGCGGGGCGACTTCCGGGTCGCCGACCGCGTATCGCACCCCACGTTTGGCGACGGCATCGTGATAGAGGCCGTGGACACGGGCGGCGACACTGAGGTAACGGTCGCGTTTGGCAACAGCAACGGGCTCAAGAAGCTGATGGCGGAGTTCAGCGGGTTGAAAAAGGTGGAACCCGGCAAATCCACAAAGGCCAAACACGAGGACCCTGAACTGGGCGACGCGTTCCTTGACGCACCCTAGGCGCTCTCCTAAACTCCGGCCACACTTGAAACGAACGTAACGCGATACGGCTGTACTGGAGTTAAACGCGTGCCTGACGAGTCCGTCATTTCCGACGAGATGCGTGCGCATCTCGACGTCGAGTCTGATCCCATCACGTACGACGTCGAAAAGGGCGCCGTGATTAAATTTGCGCAGGCGATTGGGGACTCCAATCCGCTGTTCCAGGATGAGGAGGCCGCCCGCAGAGGCCCTTACGGCGGAATAATCGCACCGCCAACATTCCTGCGCTCCCTCATCGCCGGTGAAGCCAAAAGCGAGTTCCCGAGGCCGTTCCCAAACAACCTGGACGGCGGCAGCGAGTACGAGTTTTTCGAGCCGATCAGGGTCGGCGACAGGATCACCGTGACCAAGGCCATCGTGGATCTTTCCGAGCGGCAGGGCCGTCTCGGCACGATGCTGTTCACGACAGCCGAGACCCGCTACGTCAACCAGCTTGGCCAGCTCGCCGCAACGCAGCGCACCACCGGCATCAGCTACGCAACGCCAGCAGAGGAGGGTTAGCCGTGGGACAGATTTACTACGAAGATGTGAGCGTCGGAGACGAAGTCACTCCGCTTCCCAAGAACGCAACATCGCAACAGCTCGTCAAGTACGCCGGCGCGTCCGGCGACTACTACCAGATCCACTACGACGACGGGTTCGCCCGAAACAACGGGCTGCCCGGCATCATCATCCACGGCGCCCTCAAGAACGCATTCCTTGGCCAGCTTATTACCGACTGGATGGGATCGGAAGGCCAGCTCAAAAAGCTGTCGGTGTCGTACAGGGCGATGGATATCCCGGACGAGGATCTTGTCTGCAAAGGCACCGTGACCGATAAACGCGTTGAGGGCGGCGTCGGCATCGTCGAGTGCGAGATCGCTCTCCACAACGACGCCGGCAAGCCCACAACCCCCGGCAAGGCGGTCGTGGCGTTGCCTATACGCGGGAGCTAACTATCGAATCACCGCTCCACCGCGGAGCATCGCGAACGCAAACCAGATCACGTCCGGGCCCAGTGGGTGCTGGAATGCCGGGCAACCGAGGAGAGAACAATCTTGTTGCCAGATGACGAACGCGTATTAGAAGGCAAAGTGGCCCTTGTTACCGGCGCTGGGCGCGGCATCGGTAAGGCGGTCGCGGAATCGCTCGCCGAACACGGCGCATCGGTGGTCGTTAACGACCTCGGTGTCAATGTGGACGGCACCACCCCGGACGACGGCCCCGCCGGTGAAGTCGCCGCCGGGATCAGGGCCGCCGGCGGACAGGCATCGGCCAATACGGACTCCGTCACAGACATGGCTGGCGGAGAGCGTATGGTCCAGCAGGCGGTCGACGAGTTCGGCAGGATCGACATCGTCGTCACCCCGGCCGGTATCCTCCGTGACCGCATGATCTTCAACATGACGGAGGCAGAGTGGGACGCCGTGATCGATGTCCATCTCAAAGGCACTTTCACCGTCGTCAAGCACGCCGGAATCCTGTTCCGGCAGCAGCGCTCCGGGCGTGTGATCACCTTCTCCTCGGGCTCTGGGCTGACCGGCAGCCCGGGCCAGGCGAACTACGGCGCGGCCAAAGCCGGTATCGCTGGCTTCACCAAGGTCGTCTCACGAGACCTCGGACGGTACGGCGCCACCGCCAACGCCATCTCGCCCGCCGCTCAGACCCGCATGATCGCCACCATCCCGGACGCCCGCCCGGATCGCGCATCCCTGAACCTCGGGATGAGCAACCACCTGGCGAGCGGAGCAGGGGAAGCTGAAGACGTCGCCCCCATGGTCACCTACCTGGCGTCCGACTACGCCGCCGACGTAAACGGCCAGCACTTCTACGTGTCCGGCGGCACCGTCGCTCTGTGGTCGCAGCCGCGGCCGGCGCGCACGATCTTCAACCCCGGCGGTGAATGGACGACCGAGCAGCTCCAGGACCTCGTCCCGAAGCACATCGTCCAGGGCCTCACCCTGGAGCCCGCGAAGTTCTAAACAACTCATTCAACCGAACTTCTCAGGCAATTCCGGGCACTATTGAGAGGAACTAACAACATGACAGAAGAAAACAGCTCGAGACTCGACGGCAAGGTCGCCGTCGTCACAGGTGGTGGTCGGGGTATCGGGCGCGGCGTCGTCCTGAAGCTCGCCAGCCTTGGCGCGAAGGTCGTCGTGAACGACATCGGCGCATCGCTCGACGGGGAAGGCCTCGACAACACGCCCGCACAACAGGTCGTGAATGAGGTCGGAGAAAACGGCGGCGAGGCTGTCGCCAACTACAGCGACGTAACGAAATTCGAGACCGGTGACGAGCTGGTTCAGCAGGCTCTCGACACCTACGGACGGCTCGACATCGTTGTCACGCCCGCCGGCATCCTCCGGGACCGCATGGTGTTCAACATGACCGAAGAGGAGTGGGACGCCGTCATAGCGGTCCACTTGAAGGGCACGTTCAACGTCGTCCGCCCCGCCAGCATCCTGTTTAGGCAGCAGAAGAGCGGCCGCATCATCACCTTCAGCTCCGTTTCGGGGCTCTTCGGCGCATCCGGTCAGGCGAACTACGGCGCCGCGAAAGACGGTCTCGCCGGGTTCACACGGGTAGTCGCACGCGACCTCGCAAAGTACGGCGTCACGGCAAACTCGATCTCGCCGGGCGGAGACACCCGGATGACGGCGAGCGTGCCGGACACCACCCGTGCGATGAGGCAAGAAGGCAAGATGCAGCCGCCGACCGGCGTGCTGACGCGCGCCCCCGAGCACGTGGCGCCGATGGTCGCATGGCTCGCTTCAGATGCAGCGCAGCACGTCTCAGGGCACGTGTTCCACTGCACCGGCAACATCATCAGTCTGTTCACGGACCCCTACCCGGTGAAGTCCATCAATAAGGACGGCCGCTGGTCGGTAAAAGAACTGGCCGCAGTCTTCCCGAGCACGCTCGGCATGGACCTGATCAACCCGCAACGGGCGACCCCGCCGAGGGACCGCTCAGCATCCTGATCGCCCGACGATACAAACCCAGGTTGAGACCGAAATAGAGACGCCACCTGGTAAGCCAGGTGGCGTCTTTTTGTCAGATGGCTCGGCGTCGATGTCCCGCGCGTGGGCAGGGTTAGCCGGCCTGAGGCGGGTCGATGGCCTCGGTAGATTCGGAAACCTGGGATCCGTTGGATGATGGCAAATCGTCCTGGGTTGACCCCTCTGCATCCTCAGGCTGACCACCGAATCTCTCGAACCAGGCCTCGCTGAACACCTCCATTTTCAGGAAATCCCTGCGGTCACGACGAACCGCCTCAACATCCTCAAATCCGGCTTTCCGGAACGCCTTCTGCGCGCGTTCGTTGTAGGTGAGGGTATGGAGGTAAACCCGGTCGAGCGCCGCTTCCACAAAAATGCCCCGGAGTAGGGTTATCACCGCGTCCGGGCCGTAACCACGGCTCCAGTAGTCGCGATTTCCGATCATGATCCCGAGCTCGCACTGGCCCTCGGACCGATCGATGTCGTAGTACATCGCATTACCGATGTGTGTCCCGTCATGCGTCTCGATGGCGTACCTGACGGACCATGGAGACGGGTAGTTGATCTCGTCTCGATAGTGGCGGCCGTACTCGTCCAGCGAAAGCCGTATCGGCGTCGTCGCGTCCAGCTCGGCCAGCTCCGGATCGGAGCGCCATGAATAGTCGCGATCTACGTCGCTGAACTTTTTGGCTCGTAGCACCACAAGCTCGCCCTCGAGCCGTTCGCTCGGGGGCCTAGCCGGGACACCGCTCCTCCGCCAGGGGAAGAGCTTTTTCCACGATTCGTGACTCATTCTTAAAAGTAAGTTGCTCTATCGCTTGATCTACCGGGACCCACTCAACAAGGTCAAACTCCTCGTCGTGGAGTCCGGTATCGCCGCCGGTGGTCGACATCAAATAAAAGTAGACCACTTTTTCGTACAGATAGCCGTTACGCACGAAAGAGTACCGGGTTTCGCCAATAGATGGACCGGATTCAACCTCCAGCCCGGACTCTTCCGTCACCTCTCGTCGTGCCGTTTCCTCACGACTTTCGCCCGGTTCAGGCGTTCCTTTGGGGAGCGCCCACAGGTTTTCACGTTGCCGATAGCAGAGAACCACTTCAGCTCCGCACAGAGTATGGCGCAACACCACCCCGCCCGCGGAGACGGCCTGCCTGCCTTCGAGATTCGCCGCGAACTTCCCGGGCCCCGGGGTTACTGAGTCTGATTCTGTATTGACGGTCTTGAACCCCCGCCGCTTGCCTTCATGGCAATCATCCGGGCAACGGTCTCGTTTGTCCTTGCCTGTCGATTATTACCGTGTGCAAACGGATATTTTAGGGGATCTAGCAGACAGCGAACGAACGACGAATGGAAGGACACGGCGGCTGAAGGCTCCCGATTTCCCCTGCGGATTGAACGCCGTGACCACGCATGCACTGGCGGGCGGGAATCGTTTTGCTCGGGGTTCAGCGCCTGAAACTTCGTGCCATGTTTCACGTACGAAAAGGGGCTAAAATACCTGCGGTCGATTTTGTGAACACAAACCCCGGCCACATCGATGAACGATAGCAACCGACTCACACAGTCACGGAACTACTAAATAGACAACGAATCTACGGTAGAGGCTGCGGGCGTGCGGGTGTTTGCGCGCGTCTGGAGAAAACTCCGTTACGAATTTCGTAACCGTGTGTTGACCAGAAACCGTCCGGGGGTAAACCCTAGAGTGGTTTAAAGCAAACTCAAAGTAAATACATAACAACGAAAAACTTCACCGGCTCCTAGTTTCGATCACTCGGAACGGGACAGCCATGACCTCGAACCCCGGTGCGGGAACGATGGAGGAACCCTTGGGCAAAACCGATCTGGTTGTACGATTCGCCGGCGAAGCCGGTGTCGTGACCTCGGCCGAATCACTAGCGGCGACAGCTGCCCAGGCCGGTTATCACGTCCAAACGTACGCCACGTACCCCTCGCAGATCCTGGGCGGACCGGTCCATACACAGGTCCACATATCGACCTGCCCGACCCTGAGCGATGGCGACGACGTAGATGTGCTGGTCGCCTTTAGCGAGGACGGTTTCAACAACCACAAGGACGCTCTCGTCTCTGACGGCGTGATCATCTACAACTCAGGTGAATTTGATCCGCCGGGCGATTCGCACAGCTTCGGGCTCCCATTTGATGAAATAGCCAAAGAGGTCGGCAACGCCCGGGCCTCCAACATGGTGGTGCTCGGCGCGATCGCACCCCTGTCAAACTTCCCGCTTGAAGCGCTAAAAGACTACGTCACAAAGCGATTTACGCGGGGTCGTCCGGGTGATGAGAAGATCGTAGAGGCCAACAGCCTGGCCCTCGATCGAGGTGCCGAGGCGGCGCGTACCAGCGGGTTCCATCTCACAGAACTGGACCGGCCGATTCGCCCCGACTATGAGCAGATCATGATCTCCGGCAACGCCGCAGTCGCCGTCGGCGCAGTTCAGGGCGGACTCGACTTCTACGCCGGGTACCCGATCTCTCCCGCCACAACGATCCTCGTATGGATGGAACAAAACCTCGTGGGAGAAGACCGCTTCACATACCAGGCCAGTTCCGAGATCGAGGCGATTGGCACAATCATCGGAGCCGGTTTCAACGGCCGGAAGGCCATGACCGCCACCGCCGGCCCCGGGATCGCCCTGATGAGTGAAGGCCTCGGGTTCGCCTGGATGGCGGAGATTCCGTGCGTCGTCGTTGACGTCCAGCGCGGCGGACCTGCCACCGGGCTCCCGACCAAGACGGAACAATCTGATCTGTTCGCCTGTATGTACCCGGCGCACGGTGACGTCCGCATGCCGGTGATCGCCCCCGGAACGGTAGAGGAATGCTTCTATGCAGGCGCGCTCGCCATCAACTGGGCGGAGCGATACCAGGGCCCGGTAATCGTCATGAGCGAGATGCAGATGGCTGAACGCTCCCAGAACATCCCGAAGCCAGATGTCTCAAAGGTCGCTGCTGTCTCTCGTGAGGTCTACACGGGCGAAAACGGTTACCAGAGGTACGATACGGACGAGCTCGGACCCATGCCACTCCCCGGCGGACCGGGCGCATACGTAGCGAACGCAAGCGAACACGACGGCATGGGCGATTCAACACACCTTCCGATTCGGCACATCCGCGGCATGGAACGCCGGTTCGGCAAACTGAAGCTGCTGAACGACGGCCCGTACGAGATCGAAAACCCTCACGCTGCGATCACGCTGATGCCATGGGGCGGCTCCAAGGGAACGGTCCGAGAGGCTTATCTGCAACTCCGTAAGGAAGGCGTGGACCTCGGCTGGCTCTACAGCATGACGCTCCACCCCCTGCCTGAAGCGGTTAGCGAAGAGTTGGGCCGCAAAGAACTGGTGATCGTCCCGGAACTGAACTATCAGGGACAGTGGAGCAGCCTGCTCCGCTCAGACGGCTACAAGGCAACCTCCATCACCCAGTACACCGGTCTGCCATTCAAGGTCCGGGACCTTGTCGCACGGATCAAACAGTCCATCGAGGCGCACAAAGGCGGGAAGATACTCGTATGAGTGATCGAAACCCTGAATACGACTTCAAATGGTGCCCCGGCTGTGGCGACTTCGGCGTGCGACGAGCGCTTGAATGGGCCATGCACGCGTACACAGAAAAGACCGAAACCCCGATGTCCAACAGCGTCATCGTTGCCGGAATCGGCTGCTCGGGAAACCTCGTACACCTCGTCGAGGGCGACCAGCCCTTCGGCGTGCACGGGATCCACGGGCGGACACTGCCCGTAGCGTTCGGCGTGAAACAGGCCCGCCCGGAGACCAACACCATCGTTGTGGCGGGTGACGGTGACTTCCTGAGCATTGGCGCCGAGCACATCGGACCGGCGGCTCAGCGCAATCTGGACATCACCTGCGTCGTCATGGACAACGGCGTGTACGGACTTACCAAGGGGCAGGCATCGCCCACGACCCAGTTCGGTGTGATGACCAGTTCCACACCCTTCGGCAAACTTGAGGCGGCGATGAAGCCGTTTGAGCAGTACCTGGCGCATGGTGTGTCCTTCATTGGCTCCCACTACTCAAGCCGGCCCCGTGACCTCGCAAAGCTCATCGGAGCGGCGATGGACCACAGGGGATTCTCCATAGTCCACGTCCAGTCGCCCTGCACGACGTACAACGACACCTTCGATCTCTTGAAGGGCAATAAGAAACTGGGCATCGCGCCGCTTGTGTACGCCATTCCAGAAGATCACGACCCGAACGACAAAAGAGCCGCCGAAGAGATAGCCCGGGCTCCCGGAGTACCGCTTGGCATCATCTACAGGGAAGAGTGCCCGACGCTTGAAGACCTTCAGGAAGACGTGCGTAAAAAGGCGCGCTCCCGCACCGCAGCGGAGATGGTGGAAACCTACTCGCTCTAGGAGATTCCCGAACCCGGCAGTGGGTACGGCGTAGGTTCAGGAACAACGAAAAAGAGGGGTGGTCTCAGACCACCCTCTTTTATTTCCGGTTTTGGAATGCACCTTGGACCGTTCAGCCAGACCGCTGCTTTACGTACTCGTCCAGCATGCCGGCCCCGGTGCAATCGTGCCTTCAACACGGAGATGGAGATATCGAGGAACTCGGCGGCCTCGGTGTTCGACAGCCCCTGCACATCCCGGAGAACCACTGTGGTGCGCAGGTCCTCGGGAAGCAGTGCGATCCTGGGCTGGATCTCCTGACTCAACACGAAGTCCAACGCCGCCAATTCGATAAATCCCCTGATCAGGCGGGAGCTGAAGGCCCCTGCGTCCGGGGGATTTGCGCGTCCGGATGCTCGCCGTCCAGGACCTCGTCGAGGACCTCGATACGCGTCGCTCCAGGCATCCGCCGGTGGTATGCGTAGCTGTGCAGGAAAATAGACGCTGCAATTAACGTCATACCCGCTACCGTTATGCCGCTCCAACCCTGATCGCTGACAGCGGCGAGGACGTTCAAGGTGGTGAACCCGGCGATCCCTCCCCAGGCGGTGGGATGCGCGACAACCTTGTTCAGAATCAGCGCCAGAGATATCGCCACCGCAATCGGTGCGATCGATCCATACGGAGACATCGCGATCATTACGCCGACCGCGGTCACCACCCCGTCACCCCCCCGGAATCGCGTCATCGGCGAATTCCAGTGACCCATAATCGCCGCGACGGCCGGCAGTAGCAGCCAGCTTCCCTCTAGCCCGACCCAGCCGGCGATCACGATCGCAAGCCCGCCCTTGCCGGCGTCGATCAGGGCAACAAGGAGGGCCCATGCGGGTCCGACCTCGCGGAAAACATTCGTTGCACCGGCCTGGTGGCTGCCGACGGCGAAGATCCTGACGCCGCGCGCCCGGGACACCATCCACGCTATAGGGATGGACCCGAGGAAGAAGGCGACGCTGGCCGCAAGGACCAGATCGGCAATTGTCGGACTGTCGTTCATGGGATTCGGAGTATATATAGCGCCCAGTAGTTCGTCACGGAGCGTAGCGAAACACCGTTGATCGGCGCTGATCGTGGGTTAGACATCAGGCGTCAATCACCACCTGGTAAGGAGCGGTCCCGGTACCGCCCTCAAGTTCGTCACGCTCCGCCTCGGTGCGGAACTTCGACGGGCATTTGATCACCAGGTGATCCGTGACAAACACGCCCTCATCCGAATACCGACCCTCAAGATCGATCACCGAGTGCGGGTTGAAAAAGACCTGCCCGATCTCTCCCGAGTAGTCCACGCCCAGGACGTCGCCGGCCTCGTCCTGGATCTCAAATCGGGCGTCCAGCCCGTTTGGTTGCCGGACGAAAGACTCCACTACCAGTTTTCCGGAGAGGCGGATCAATTCATCAGGGGCGGTCGGTCCCCCGGCCTCGATCTCGGACACGGACATGTAATACACGGTCGCGCTGGAAAACGTGGTGAACACCCAGTAGCCGAGAGCGCCCACAAACAGCACCAGCGCCACAGCGATTGTGACGCGCGGCGTGAACAACGTCGTGGCCGTTGCCGATCCCTCTGGACCCCCGTTGGTTATCGGGTCGTCATACTGGTTCATGTATTCCCTGTTATCCCGCGGAACCGACGACCTGCCTTTTGAGGGCGTCGATCTCTTTCGCCAGGTCGCTCTGCCTGCGTGACACGATAAATATGTAGGCGAAGAAACCTGCCCACGTCACGAAGTAAATGGCGAACAAAAATCCCATATTACGTTCCAGATCGCCCTGTTCCCGGTCCACCACGGCGCTCGCCACGCCGTCACTGACAGTAACCGTGACGGGAGCGAACCGTTCCCGTTGGTCCGTGATACGGACCAACGTCTCCGGTGGGTCTGCGCCCAGTTCGGATTCCCAACGATCACCGGCCGCGTTCTCAAGTCCGAACCTTGTGGCGTCGTGTACGGCCACCTCGACAAGCTCGCCGTCCTTTGTCGACAACAGGAAACCGACAAGCCTTGTGTTCGCAACCTGGATGACCGTGATCACCCCGCTGATGTTGCCGTCCGGAGCCTTTGTCGACGATGCCGCCGACTGCGCCAGCGCGACACCGGGCAGGGCGAGGACGGACAGGGTTAGGAGAAACGTGACGATGATTTTGTGCATTGTTAGTTAAGCGCCTCCGACCGGGACGCCGCTCGTTACGTCGGTTGAACTGGCGGATCGGGGTGGTAGAAGCGATATCGTTCTGCGAAGCGCCGTCACCTCGTCCTCCTGCTTGCGCAGCCGGTATCTCTCACTGGCCACGTACACAAACAGGGCGGAGAAAGTCAGGGTGGCGACCATTAACGTGAGGCCGATCGGGCCGTCCACACTGCTGTCGGACTCGGACAATGGCCCGACCACCGCCGCCGGGTGGGCACGCTCCCAGAGTTGTGCTCCGTAGTAGATGATTGGCGTGTCCACCGCGCCCATCACCCCGATGATCGCCGCCAGCCGCCGTCGCTGCTCGCCCGGCGGGAAGTAGGCACGGAACATCAGGTACGCCACGTAGATGAAGAACAGGATCAGCGTGGTGGTCAGTTTCGCCTCGCCCGTCCACCACACGCCCCATACCGGCTTGGCCCACACCATGCCCGTGATCAGCATCAGTGCAGCGAAGATAATCCCGGTTTCCGCTCCCGCAACAGCAAGCCGATCCCACTTCTCGTCACGCGTCTTCAGGTAGGCGACACTGGCGACCGCGATCAGCAGGATGGCGATCATCGCGGTCCAGGCGACCGGGACGTGGAAATAAAGGGATCGCTGGATGTTGCCCTGGTTAATTTCGGTAGGCACCCAGAGGAAAATCATCCACAGGGTCAGGGCCATCAAGCCGGCCGTGAGGCCGAGCCAGACCAAACGTATGTTACGAAGGGCAGTCATCGCTCTTTTTTCTTCCGCCGTGAATCGGCTGGGACTGTGTGCAGTCTATCACGAACGGTTCCTCGCGCCATCGTAATTCCACGGAGTGTCGGCCCCGCGATGCCGCCTGGTCAGGGCTACTCCCGACGGTTCTCTTCGCGATCCAAATAGCCGCCCAGCCTCGTTACAACCACCTCGTGGGGTTCAATTTTCCAGTGCGAACTGGAAGAGCACTGCGGATGCGATGACAAAGATCACGTCAAATGCGATCGCCAGCTGCAGCCAGTCGCTGAAGGCGGACCAACTCCCGCCGTTAACCACAACCGAGGTCGACTCCACGGCCGCCATGATCAGCGGGACGGACGCTGGCAGGAACAGCAGCGGCAGCATGATCTCCCGTGACCGCACCCGTACGGACACAGCGGCGAAAGCCGTCCCTACCGCAGAGAAACCGATGCTCGCAAGCAGTGCGATCACGATCGTTTCAACCTGCAATACGCTGATGTTGAACAGCGCCTCAAACACTGGGAAGATCACTATTTCGGCGATCGTGATAAAGATGAAGTTGCCGAGCATCTTGCCGAAGAAGATCAGATCCCGGCTCACCGGCGTTAGCATCAGCCCGTCAAGCGTGTCGCCCTCCGCTTCCATGGCAAACGAGCGGTTCAGCCCCAGAACCCCGGCGAACGCCACCGCCGCCCACAGCACGCCCGGGCCGACGTCCATTGAACGGGACGGTGTGAGTTCTACCGCAAACGTAAAGATCGTGATCACGAGCAGGGCGAACACGACGATCGCGAGCACGATGTCGCGCGACCGAAGCTCCAGCAGCAGATCTTTCCGCGCCAGGGTCCAGACAGTAGCCAGCGATGCGCCCATCAGGCATCACCCGACCCCGGGGAAGAAAGGTCGCCGTACAACCCCGTAACGTCGTTCGGCGTCACCTGAGAAGACGGACGGTCCAGCGCGATCCGCCCGCCCGCCAGCACCAGCACCCGATCCGCCCCGGCGATGCCTCTCTCTATCGAGTGCGTCGTCATCACCACAGCGCGTCCGGCGGCCCGGTGCTCCGAGATCACGCCATCCAGGATCACCCGCGCCGACTCGTCCAACCCCGTCTCGGCCTCGTCAAGCAACAGCAGTCTGGGTCGATGTAGCAACGTCCGGGCCAGCGCCGCACGCTTCTGATACCCGTGCGATAGCTCCCGCACTTTCTGATCCAGCCTCGGCGTGAGTCCCATGCGGTCCGCCAACTCGGATACTCGATCGGCCAGCCTCGGAACCCGGAACATCTTGCCGAAGAAGCTCAGGTTCTCCTTCACCGTCAGGTCGCCGTAAAGCATCGGCGAGTGAAGGACGGCTCCAAGTAACAGCCGAGCGATCTCCGGTCGGCGGGACAGGTCGCTACCGTAAACAGATATCGTGCCGTGATCGAGCCGGGTGAGGGTGGTAAGCACACGCAACAGGGTGGATTTTCCAACCCCGTTGGCGCCGAAGACGGCCACGACTTCACCATCGCGCACGGTCATATCCAGGCCGCGCAAAACGGCGGCGTTTCCGAACGACTTCTCCAACCGAACCGCCTCGATTGCGAGTACGCCGGATCCGGAATCCCGTGCCGGAGCTTCTTGGGTAGAAGAGGTCATGCGTGAGAGTGTTGGTGGTCGAGCAGATCAGGATGCACACCGTATGTGGGCGCATGTCGGCGTCCGGCGCGAAGCGTAACTACCGGTACGAGCAGCCTGTCACCGATGCGCACATCGCCCGGGGCGTCCGTGAACTTGAACGACCCCTCCTCCATGCGCATCACGCTGACATCCGCATCCGCCCCGACCTTGAGCGTACCGAACTGATCGCCCCGTCCAACCGCGTTTGCCGGCGCGTACGTGGCGAGCCGTACCACCTCATCCAACGACAACCCCAGATGCAGGAACTTGGAGAGCGTCGTCGCCAGGTCGTACACCGGCCCGCGGACGTTGTATCTGTGCACATCACTCGACACCGTGGTCGGGGTGAAGTTGTGTTCCATGGCCGCCTCCGCCACGTTGAAACCAAAGCTCCCAGCTCCATGCCCCACGTCAAAGACCACGCCGCGCGCACGCGCCTCAAGCGCCGCAGGAACCACCGCCCCGGCATCGGTGACGATGCCCGGCGGGTTGGCCGTGAAGCTGTGTGTCACGATGTCGCCGCCGCGCAATTGTCCCAGAATCTCCTCGATATCGTGGCTCGTCCCGCCGATGTGGATCATCACGGGCTTATCCAAGTATTCGGCGGCCTCGATCGCACGGTCAAGCGCAACGAGGTCGTTCTTTCCTACGATGCCCTCGGTCAACCGCACTTTCACGCCAACGATCACGTCCGGGTGGAGCTTCGCCGCCTCGACCGCCTTATCCACGCGCGCCCAGCGGATGTCCTCAAGCTCGCCGATCTCGTTATCGAGTTGACCCATGCCGGAGATATGCAGAAACGCCAGGGTCCGACCGTCAACCCGGTCGATCACGTAGCGCCGGAACCCGGCCATCGTGTTAGCGCCCGCAGATCCCGCGTCAACGATAGTTGTCGCGCCCCGGGACAGCGAGTGTGCGTCGGCGTCGATAGCGAGATGGGCGACTCCCCACCACACGTGCACGTGAAGATCCACCAACCCGGGCAGCACCAGAAGGCCGTCGGCCTCGATCACGTCGTGGGTGTCGTTATCCGAGACGTGCTCTTCGACGGCCACAATCCGTCCGCCGGCGATGGCCACGTCACGCCGCGCATGCAGATCTTGGGACGGATCGATAAGGGTCCCGTTTTTGATTACAACGTCGTAGGTCAAAATGCGCTTTCTGAATTATCTGGACGATGCGTGAACGTGGCGTCACGGAGGTAAAGTACGACCGATCTCACGGCACTTACCATCATCGACCCAAAGGATTGTTGCGGCAACTTGGTCCAGACACTCGTTAGGAACAAGTTATGGCTACCGTCATCGACTAGGGCGGAGTGATCTTCATCGGCGAGAACTCTTTCATCCGGCTCAGCCGCGACGGTGGCGAGACCTCTTGGAGCGTGTCGGCCACTGGCGGGCGTTCTGGACTCCGGCCGGCCCCGTTTTAGCCCCCTACGCTCCGCACCACCCGGCCGGCTGTTACGCCGGTCGGCGTGCCGTTTTCCAGCGCCACCTGCCCGTTGACCACCACCGCGTCGATCCCCGTGCTGTAGCTGTGCGGATCCGTGAAGGTGGCCGTGTCCTGCACCGTGTCGGGGTTGAACACCACCACGTCCGCGTAACAGCCGGGCACCACGCGACCCCGGCGTGTCAGTTGCAACCGTGAAGCGGGCAGAGCGCACATCTTGCGCACCGCCTCCTCAAGCGACACCAGCCCCTTGTCACGCCGCATCTCGGACAGGAACCGGGAGAACGTACCGTAAGAGCGCGGGTGCGGCTTGCCGCCCGACAAAGGGCCCTCAGACCGCACAGAATTTCCGTCGGACGCAACCGAAATAAAGGGGTCGCGAGCAATCAGGGCCATGTCATCTTCCCGCAGAGAAAACTGGATGATCGAAGCATCGCCACCCTCGTACAGTCTGATCGCCGCCTCGGCCGGGTCGCACCCCATCTCATCTGCGATCTCGTCTAGCCGCTGCCCCTCACGCCCGTGATCCGGCCCATACGCCGCCATCAAGACGCGGTCGGCCGAGCCCATGAAGCTCTTAATATTCCAGTCGATCCCCTCCCGCAGCCGGGCACGGAGATCGGAATCGTCCATCATCTCCAGCGTCGCGTCCCGACCACCCGCCAGCGCCCAGCGCGGGAACACCCCGCCAGTTAAAGACGTGCTGGACGCTATATACGGGTACTGATCGCCCGCGACATCGATCCCCTCACGGCGCGCGCGCGCCTGCAATTCAAGGATCTCTTCCGAACGACCCCATGTGAGCGGACCCTTCGCCTTCACGTGCGACATCTGGATGCGGCCACCGGTGCGTCGGCCCACCTCGATCGCCTCGTTTACCGCGACATGTAGCCCGACGCTGTCGTTGGACTCAGACCGAATGTGGCTGGAGTAAACAACACCCCGTTTCGCCGCTTCCTGCGCGAGCTCCACCACCTCGTCCGTGAGCGAATAGCTGCCCGGCGCGTAAAACAACCCTGTGGCGAAACCCATCGCACCTGCCTCGATGCTCTCCGCAACCAGCCGTTTCATGTGCTCAAGCTCTTCAACCGACGGCGCACGGGCGTCCATGCCCAGCACATTGGTGCGCACCGTGCCGTGTCCAACCTGGAACGCCTGGTTGATCACACCCTTCGCCTTCTCCTGCGCCTCCAGGTATCCGGCGAAATCGGTCCAATCGGTTGTGAACCTGGCGCCGGCGGTGAAGAATCGGTTCTCCAACGCCTCCCGGGCAGCTTCAGATTGAAGTGGCGCACACGGGCTCATGCCGCAATTTCCGTTCAACTCCAGCGTCACGCCCTGCGTCAGCTTGGAATCGGCCAACGGATCGATCAGGAACGACATGTCGCTGTGGCAGTGCAGGTCGATGAACCCGGGAGTCACCACGCGGCCGGTGGCGTCGATGGCCCGCTCAGCCTCGCCGTCAAAACTTCCGACCACCGTGATGCTGTCGCCCGTGATCCCGATGTCGGCCGGATACCCGGGCGCTCCAGTTCCGTCCACAACGGTGCCGTTCTTGATCAACAGGTCAAACATGCGGTTTCCTTGGATTTATTTAATTTTGCGACCAGTGTAGAACCGTCCGGTAGCGACGCACCAAGCACCGAAGTACACTTGCGCCGCCAATTACGCCCATCGCTGAAACACGCTAATAGAAATAGCGGCCCGCCCGGGCCCGCAGGAGAACACGAATGAAATTTGTCAGGTACTCGACCGGAGGCCACGCCACATACGGAATCCTTGACGGCGACACGGTGAACGAGATCTCTGGCCCGCCGACCGGACGGTACACCGAGACCGGCGCCAGCGCGCCCCTGTCCTCGGTGCAATTGCTCGCCCCGATCCTCCCCGGCGACGTGTACGCCATGGCCGTGAACTTCCATTCCCACACCGGCGGAGCTCCTGCCCCGACCCAGCCCGAGCCCTTCCTCAAGCCGTCCAGCTCCATCTGTGGCCCGGACAGCACTGTCACCCTCCCGGCCAACGCCGGCAAGGTGGACGAGGAGGGTGAGATGGTCGTCGTCATCGGCCGCCGGATGCGCAACGTGTCTGCCGAAGACGCCCTGAGCTACGTGCTCGGCTACACGATCGGCCACGACATCAGCGCGCGGGAATGGCAGTCCGGTGACCGCTCGTGGTGGCGCGCCAAGGGAAGCGACAGCTTCTCGCCGATCGGCCCATTCATCGAGACCGACTACGACCCGCACGGCAAGAACATCGTCGTAACAATTGATGACGAAGAGGTTCAGAACTGCAACACGCAAGAGATGATCTTCAGCACGCAGGAGTGCCTGTCATTCATCTCGCGGACCAACACCCTGGAGCCAGGGGACATCGTCTTCACCGGCACGTCCGGCGTGACATCACGCCTGCGGGCCGGCGACAACCTGGTCACAAAGATCGATGGCTTGGGCGAACTCCACAACTCGATTTCCGACTAACCGGGTTCGTCCGATCGGCCACACGCGAAAATGCCGCCCCGAAACACCCGGATGGCAGGCGCGCGCTTCTGAGTGAATAAACGACATGCCTGAACACGTGTAGGGGCGGATCGGTATTCCCCCGACGCCTATCCTGCGAAACTGTCAGGGATTAGCTGTCTGCTTAAGAAGCGATCGAGTCGGCCAGCCCGCCCACCGTCAGCCAGTAGAAGATCAAGTACGCCCCCGCTAGCAGCAACATCACCGCGGACGCCGACTGGACGTATGGCAAGGCGACCCGCATCCACTTGATAACCGCTCCTTTGAAGAGAGCAACGCTCAACGTCAGCACAGCGAAGATGAACGTCATGCCCAGGGCGTAAGCCACAAACTGTGATGCGCCGAACAGGAAATTCCCGGTCGTTGAGGTAGCGACGACCGACAGGAAAAGCGGAAGCGAGCAACCAAGGGATGCGACGGCGTAGCTGATGCCAAACAGGAAGTAGCCGATAAGCGACGTATCTCGAGGATCGCCGACCTTGGCCCCGGTGTTCTGCGCGAAGTTGCTGTAAAGTTTCCCTCCGGCCAGTACGTAGACCGCCGTTGCTCCCATCAAAACTCCGACACCAAGGCCGATCCAGTCAAAGTACTGCACGATCGAGTTCGTCACGGATGTGATCACTAGGCCAACTATTCCGAACAGAACGATGAACCCGAATCCAACGGCGATACTTACCGTTCCCGCCTTGGCCAGCCGTCGCGGCATCTCGCGGAAAAAGGTCAGGAGCGCCGTGCGGAGACGCTTGTCCCACTTGCCGGTGTTTGTCGCCGAGCCGCCGTCGTCGTCCGTTCCTATGTACAGGCCCAGATAGGCGGGAAGCATGATGAATCCGCAGGGGTTCAGTGTGGCTACTAAACCAACGGTGAAGGCGAAACCTAATGGCAGAAACTTGTCGCCAAACTTGCCGATCTGGCCCTCGGACTGTCCCTGGAGATCGAGAATGTTGGCGGTCAGAAACCCGCCGTCCCTCCAGATGAATCCTGCGACCGCCGCGAGCCCAAGTACGGAGGCAGCGAACGACACCGGCCAGACGTAGCCCCTCCAGATCGGGGCCTGATTGATTACGGTCGCTTCCATTACATGTCCCATTCCGCCTCCCCGCCATCGATAGGGGAGGTTCTTTCAGATTCTACGTTGAGAACCGTGGAACGGTATGCAACTGGAATGCGGGAAATCGCATAATCCGGATCGTAGATTTCCAAATCTGTATGTTCGACCCGGCTACATCGAACCGACGTGCATTCCCGTTCGTCTCTCATATCTCTCAGATGCAGAGTGGATCGGACGCCCCGCGCCGTGGATTCCTTCAGGACGCGAGAATGGCGGTTACGAACAAGGTGCCTTCAAGGCGACCCAGACAAGAAGCACCCATGCTCCCCGGGATGCCCCCGGCCATCCATCCAAGGGAGGGCGGCGGTCGCACCCTCATCAAAGTGCACTTGGCGCTTGATGCGGAACGCACGTGGGGCCTCTCCGCCCACCTGAGCGCGCGGTACGTTGACCCCATCTGGCCCGTCGTCCCTGAAGACATCGGCCCCAACGAAGCGGTCGTCGTTCGAGCGGGCTCGCTATCCGATCCCAAAATCCCGTTCGAAATGCTTCAAACGACGGGCGCTCGCCTGATAGCGATCGTCCCCGATGAGAGCGACGAATCCCTGATTTCCGCGGCCACCGCAGGTGCCTGGGCCGCCGTCCCGGAAGAAGAGGCGCACGTGTTGCTGGCGGACGTTGTACGTGGGATTTCGGAGGGGCGTTGCCCTCTGCTTGAAGCCGCCGCGGACCGCACGGGAGTGGCGTTCGCCATCCTCGCCATGTTGAGGGAGGCGTGGAGTCTGAACCCGGATTCGAGCCCGCCCAGCCCTCTCAGCACTCGTGAGGCTCGCATGTTGCGGATGGTGGCGGAGGGACAGACAAACCGGGAGATCGCCAATCAATTAGCGTTGACCGAACAGACCGTCAAAAACTACATGAGCGCGATGTTTGAGAAGATGGGCACGCGACGCCGGGCGCGGGCGGCAAGAATGGCCCTTGAGTACGGGTGGCTGCGGGAAGACTGAACGGGACCGCGTTCCAAAGCTCACCCGCCCGCGGCTCGTGGTATGATTTAACACCTCTTCCGGGAGCAGATTACCAAGGTAATCAACCCCGGAGATTTTCCGCGCGCCCGTTGGCGTCCCGTTAACACACAATCGCTTCGGAGTTGCAACCTAACCTGATGACGACGACACAAACTCCGGCGGATCAGAGCCCGCCAATTACCCTGCGCGGGCTGCTTGAAGCCGGCGCCCACTTCGGCCACCCCACCAAGCGCTGGCACCCGAAGATGAAGCCATACATCTTCACTGCCCGCAACAAGATCCACGTCTTCGACCTCGCCAAAACGATCGAAAGACTGGAAACAGCGGCCGATTTTATCGAAGAGACGGTCGGATCCGGTGGGCAGGTAATGCTCGTCGGCACCAAAAAGCAGGCGCAGGAAACGATTACGGACATCGGGCAGCGTACCCACACCCTGTACGTCAATCAGCGCTGGCTCGGCGGGATGCTGACCAATTTCCAGACGATCCAGAAACGGATCGAGTACGTCGTGCGACTCGAAGAAGAAATCGCACACGGAACCCTCCAGGCCGCCACTAAGCGAGAGGCGCAGAAAGCGGCCACCGAGGTCACCCGCCTGAACAAATTCCTGGGCGGCATCAAACAGATGACAACCCTGCCGCAAGCGCTGTTCGTCGTGGACATCGGTAAAGAAAAAATCGCCGTCGCTGAGGCCAAAAGGCTTGGAATTCCGGTCGTCGCCATCGTGGACACGAACTGTGATCCGACCGGCATCGACTTCCCGATCCCGGCCAACGACGACGCCATCCGCAGCGTTCGACTCATAACCGAGCGTGTCGGCAAGGCCATCACCGACGGCAAGCAGGTTCGCGAGGCGCGCGTCGCTGAGCAGATGGCGCTGAACGCCGAAATCGAAGAGCAAGAAGAGGCCGCACGCCGCGCCGCACAGGCGGAAGCCGCAGCACGGCAGGCCATCGCGGAGGCCGCACGGCGCGAGGCTGAAGAAGCCGCCGTTGCCCAGGCCGCGACAGAAGCCGCGCCTGAGGCTGAGCAGGAAGAGGCCGCCACGGAGGCTCCCGCCGCCGAGGAAGTGCCCGGAGCTCCCGAGACGGCTGTAGAAACACCTGCAGCCCCAGAAGCAACTGAGGAAACGACCCCAGAAGAAACCAAGGAAGAGACCACGGAAGCCGGTCCGGAGGCTTCAACCGAATCATCCGACGATGAGACCGACGCGACCGTAGACAAAACAGCCGAGTAACAAATCGGTAACACCCCGCCCGCCCGATGCCGGCCTGGCGGGGGCGCAAACAGCTGAACACAGGGGACAAGGGTCACTTGGACATCACAGCCGCAATGGTGAAGTCGCTCCGGGAGAAGACCGGGGCAGGGATCATGGATTCAAAGCGCGCACTTGAAGACGCTGACGGCGACGAGAGCAAAGCCGTCGACTTCCTCCGAGAGAAGGGACTCGCCTCCGCCGCCAAACGTGCGGGCCGAGCAACCTCGGAAGGCGTAATTGAGAGCTACATCCACAGCGGGAACCGCGTAGGAGCTCTGGTCCAACTCTCGTCGGAGACCGACTTCGTCGCCCGCACAGACGAGTTCAAAGAGCTGGCGAAAGAACTCGCCATGCAGGTAGCCGCGATGAACCCGAAGTATGTCGACCGAGATTCGGTCCCGGAAGACGCCGATGAGGTCGCCAACGAAGAACTCCTGATGGAGCAGGCCTACATCCGTGACCCGGGTCAGACCATCGGCGATCTCGTCAAGAACCTCGCCGCCAAGACGGGCGAAAACGTCCATGTGGGCCGCTTCAGTCGTTTCGGACTTGGAGAATAGAAACTACCGAAAGCCCACAAGGGCGCGATACGACCTCAATTCCTATCCGGGAGGAGCCGGTGACCACGTATAAACGTGTCCTGCTCAAGCTGAGTGGTGAATCGCTCAAAGGGGACCGTGAATTCGGCCTCGACCCGGATGCACTCCGTTTCGTCGCCGAGCAGGTGACCGAGGCCGCGGATACGGGCCTCCAGATCGGCATCGTCGTCGGAGGCGGAAACATCTGGCGTGGCGCTGATTACGAGGCCGTCGGGATGGACCGCGCCACCGCAGACAACGCCGGAATGCTCGCCACCATTATCAACGCGCTCGCCGTCCAGGACGCGCTTGAGCGCAACGGGCTTGCGGTGCGGACACAGACCGCCATCAGCATGTCTGCGATAGCGGAGCCCTACATCAGGCGGCGCGCCTTACGGCACTTCGAGAAGGGCCGCCTGGTCATTTTCGCCGGAGGCACCGGCAGCCCCTACATGTCCACAGATACCGCTGCGGCCCTTCGTGCGCTCGAGGTCGGTGCTGACGCGCTGTGGATGGCCAAGAACAACATCGACGGCATCTACACCTCTGATCCCAATATAGATAAATCCGCCTCCAAACTCGGGCACATGACCCACCTGGACGCCCTGCAGCGCCGCGTCGGCGCGCTTGACGCCACGGCACTCTCCATGTGCATGGACAACGGACTGCCTATAGTCGTGTTTGATCTGTTCAGCCCGGGGAACCTGCTGCGGATACTTCGCGGGGAGGAGATCGGGACCCTCATCTCGGACTCCGTCACCGTATCTGCGACGTAATAGAGACCGCACCGGAACGACCCCCCGCAGGACATATTTAACGAGACCGGCATAACGAAGGGAACGGTGGATGACCACGGAGATACTTGAGGATGCTCGCAGGCGCATGCAGGGCGCGGTAGACGCCCTTGACCGCGACCTCGCCGGGTATCGCACGAACCGCGCCTCCCCGGCCCTCGTCGAGAACATCGTCGTGGACTATCAGGGTATGGAAATGCCGCTCAACCAGCTTGCCCAGATCACCGTCGGCGACGCCAGAATGCTCGTCATCCAGCCCTGGGATCCGAACGGCGTTCAGGACGTGGTACGGGCGTTGCAGTCCGCCGAGCTGGGGATGAATCCCCAGATAGATGGGAACCTGATCCGTCTGATCCTCCCTGTGCTGACCGAAGAGCGCAGGAAGGATCTGGTGCGCCAGATGGGTCGCAGGGTGGAAGAGGCAAAGGTCGCCGCCCGAAACGTACGCCGGAGTGCGCAAGATTCGCTGAAAACCCTGGAGAAAGACGGCGAAGAGTCGCAGGACGTGGTCCGTCGCGCCCTCAACACGCTCCAGGATCACACCGATGCCGCTGTGAGCGATATGGAACTGTCAAGCAAGAAGAAAGAGGAGGAGGTGATGGAGGTTTAGTCCTCCATCATCGGGAACCTCCTGTGACCGTTTCTCCGCGTTCTTCAGCAAATCGCTCATCGTCGTCCGCCGACGATGGGGCAGTCATGCCCCGGCACGTCGCCATCATCATGGACGGCAACGGACGCTGGGCGTCCCAGCGCAGCCGCCCGCGTGCTGATGGCCATCGCGCTGGTACGGAGAACGTGCGCTCCGTCATCTCCCGGCTCGTTGAGCGGGGAGTCGGGTACGCAACACTGTTCGCGTTCTCCACAGAAAACTGGTCGCGCCCCGGCGAAGAGATCTCGGCCCTGCTGGCGATCCTGCAGGAAGTGATCAGCTCAGAGGCTCAGGAACTTCACCGGAATGGCGTCAAGATCCTGCATATCGGCCGGCTCGACAGGCTTCCGGAGCAACTCAGCAGCTCGATCACCGACGCGGTAGAACTGACCCGGGATAACGACTGCTTGACGTTGACGATCGCGTTCGACTACGGCGGCAGGGCGGACATCGTGTCCGCGATCAAATCCATCGTCGCCGGGGGAGTGTCGCCGGACGATATCGACGACGAACTCGTCGCCCGCCACCTGGCCACCGGTGACACGCCCGACCCGGATCTGGTGATCCGCACGGGCGGCGAGTTCCGCATCTCCAACTTCCTTCTCTGGCAGTCCGCATACGCCGAGTTCTATTCGACCCCTGTGCAATGGCCCAATTTCGATGGGGACGAGGTCGATGTAGCACTTGAGGCGTATCGGCTCCGGCAGCGCCGTTTCGGCGGCGTCGATCCGGTCGCTCGAGTCGACCCGGCGTAAACGTCTCAAAATGACGCTCAGACTTATCACCGCGACGATCGCCATCCCGGCGCTGGCCGTGATCCTCTGGTTAGGCACTTCGGCCGTTGGAGCGCTCGTCCTGGTTCTTGCGGGGATCGGCGGATGGGAACTGGCGGGCATGCTGCGGACCCGAACCGTTGGCCCGGTCTATCTCTTGCTACCGGCCTGGTCGCTGGCGCTAGTAGCTGCGGGTTGGCTTATAGCCGAAGAGCAGGCCGGCTGGTCCATGTTACTGGCCGCTTTCGGGGCCGGGATCGTCCCCGCACTCGCCATCCTCCTGACCCCGTGGGGCGCCGGCCGGCGCAGCGCGTTCGTGTACGCGATCGCCGCGGGCCCGTACGTGGGAATAGCTCTGGCCCATACACCGATCCTGCGATCCGTGGACGACGGCGCGCAGTGGTTGATGCTCGCCCTCATCGTGACCTTCGCTGCGGACACCGCCGCTATGCTCGCCGGAATCACCCTCGGCCGGCACAAGCTCATTCCGGGCATCAGCCCCAACAAGTCGTGGGAGGGGTTGATCGGCGGACTGATCGGCGCGGCGATCGCAGCGCTGGTCGTTGATACCGCGTTTGATCTTGAAATCGCATCGGGTATGGCCGTCGTACTTGGGATTGTGATGGCAATCACTGGAACACTGGGAGACCTTGGCGTATCCGCGTTCAAGCGGCACGCCGGCGTCAAAGACTCGGGATTCTTGGTTCCCGGCCACGGCGGAGTTCTTGACCGACTGGACTCACTGCTGCCAACCATCGTGATCGTATACTGGGTGTCCGAATGGAGCGCCACTTGAATCGGTCCCTCAATCGTCCAAAAAATGTTGTCCTGCTCGGCTCTACCGGGTCGGTCGGCACACAGACACTTGACGTGATCCGCGCCCTCCCTGACCGGTTCCGGGTTCTCGGACTGGCAGCGGGCCGCAACGTCGATTCCCTCGCTTCTCAGATCGCCGAGTTCAGGCCCTACCGCTACTACGCAGCGGACGGGCGCGAGCCGGAGAACTGTACGGACTGTCGGCCCGCCTCTCTGATGGAACTCGCCACACTCAACGACGTGGATCTTGTCGTTGCGGCGATGTCGGGTGCTGACGCCCTGGAACCCGCCATAGCGGCGCTTCGGGCCGGAATTCCGGTCGCCCTAGCCAACAAAGAGCTGGTCGTGATGGCCGGCGAGCACCTTCGTGATGCCGCGGAGCACGGCGGCACCGAGATCCTTCCGGTTGATAGCGAGCCGTCCGCCATCTGGCAGTGTATCCGGGGCGAAGCGGAGGAGCCGAGGCGGCTCATCATCACGGCGTCCGGCGGCGCTTTCCGCGGGCGCTCATGGGACGCACTGCGTTCCGTCTCACCCGAAGAGGCGCTTGACCATCCGACCTGGCAGATGGGCCGGAAGATCACGATCGACTCCGCCACATTGATCAACAAGGCGCTCGAGGTGATCGAGGCACACTGGCTATTTGATATTCCGTACGATCAGATCGACGTGGTAATGCACAAACAGTCGATTGTCCACTCGATGGTCGAGTTCAAAGACGGATCGGTGAAGGCCCAGCTGGGGCCGCCTGACCTTAGATACCCGATCCAGTGCGCGCTCACGCATCCAGAACGGGTCGCGAACTCCACCCTTCCGCGCTTCGACCCCATCGAGGCCGGAAATCTCACATTTGAAGAACTTGACGCCTCGCTCTACCCCTGCTTCAACCTGGCATTGGACGTCGCGAGGCGCGGCGGAACCTGGCGGGCTGCCCTGGTTGGCGCGGATGAGGCCGCGGTAGAGCTGTTCCTGGGCGGAAAGATCGGTTTCACCGAGATCGGCCCGGTCATCGAACAGGGCCTGGCCGCCCATCAACCGATAATGGAACCCTCGCTGCGCCAGATCACCGAGGCCGCGACGGAAACGGCCACGCGCATCCGGTCGGCGATCTCGGTGTTGAGAGACTGAGGACCCGGAGACGCCTGATAGGCGATAGACCCTGACTAACATGATTCCTGGCACTTTAATTTTCGGCGTCCTGACGTTCTTGCTCGTCTTGGGCCCGCTCATCATCCTCCACGAGCTTGGCCACTTCTTCACGGCGAAGATGACCCGCACCAAGGTCGTGGAGTTCGGCTTCGGGTTTCCGCCGCGCGCCACCGGCCTCTGGACCGGGCGGACAGAGGTGACGGTCACTGAAGAGACCATTTTTGAAGATTTTGACGAACTTGAATCGGCTGGCGCCCCAGTTGTGGCTGCAGCAAGCGACGGCGATCTCCGTGATGTGGCGTCAGATGGCGCCGACCCGAGGCTCGCAGCGCTCCAACCCGGCCCGCAAATCGAGACAATCGTCGAGAAGCGCGCCGACGGATCGCTGCACGCCTTGCTGGCCCGCCCGAAGAAACGCAAAAACGCCATGGCGTCCGATGCCAGCGATTACGTCGTGGGCGACCCGATCAACGGCAAGCTCCGTGAGATCGGATCGCACAGCATCACCATCTCCGAGATGGTGTGGTCCATCAACTGGCTGCCGTTGGGCGGCTTCGTGAAGATGGTCGGCGAGGAAGATCCTGAAGCCGAGAACAGCTTAGCCGGCAAGTCCAAGTGGGCGCGAGCATTCGTGCTTTCGTCCGGCGCGGTGGTCAACGCCATCATCCCGGTCCTCCTGTTCACCTTCGTCCTGATGCTCCCGCAAACACGGCTGGCTGGCGACGTCACGATCACGGCCGTCCACCCGGACTCGCCAGCGGACCAGGCGGGACTGCGTGTTGGGGACCGGGTCATCGAGGTAGACGGACGGGAGATAAACGATCTGACAGGACTGCAACAGGCCATCACACTGAAGCTAGGTAGCTCCAGTGACTGGCTCGTGAGGCCCGGTATCCCGGACCCGTCCCCCATGCCGGGCGCAACGGCGTTCCAGTACGTGGAGGGTCGCGACAAAGAGGTGTCGTTACGGCCGCGCTTCCAGGTGCCGGAACGCGATGTGGTGTTCGAGGTCACGGACCCGGAGAACCAACTCCTCCTCGCCGAAGCACGACTGCTGGACATCACGGTCGGCGTTAACGATCGACTCCACGTTGTCCCGGAAGCCAACGACACAAACGTAGAGATGTCGATCGCCGCCGCCCGTCTGCTGGATGACCGGATCCAGGTGGGGGACGTGCTCCAGGTGGTCAGTGTCGTCTCAGACCCAACGATCGAGATTTCATTGCCGGACGCCCGGCGCCACGACTTCTCTCTCGGGCTGAACACGTCGATAACCGACGGTTCTGTTGGTATCCAGATACAGACGGAGAACGCCGGAAACAGAACCTTCTCTGAGAACCTGTGGAACGCTTTCACGGGCTCGTTCCGGGAGATCAAGGACCTGATCTTCCTGACCAAGAACTCTGTCGCGGGACTGGTCCAGTCTTCAAACAACCCGCAGCTGAGTGGTCCTGCCACGGTTGGACCGATCGGTATCGGCCAGCTTACCGGCGAGATAGCGACCGCCGATGCCGCCGTCACCACAAAGCTCAGGACCTTCGCCGTCCTGGCGGCCACCATCAGCCTCTCGCTGGCGGTAATAAACATCCTCCCGTTGCCCGGGCTGGACGGCGGGCGGCTGCTCTTCGTGGTGATCGAAGCGATCCGCCGTGGCAAGCGCATCTCCCCCGAGCGGGAGGCGATCGTCCACCTGGCCGGGATCCTCTTGTTGTTGAGCCTGATGGCGCTGATCAGTGTGCAGGACGTGATGCGCATATTCCGGGGCGAGAGCTTCTTCTGATGAAACGCGTAACAAGAGAGGTCTCGGTCGGCGGCGTCAAGATCGGCGGCCGCAACAACCCGATCGCCGTGCAATCGATGACGACCTGCGACACCCGAGACATCGAGACCACCGTGGCCGAGATCGTCGGGCTGGAAACGGTCGGCTGCGAGATCATCCGCGTCGCCGTGCCGGATATGGCTGCTGCCGAGGCGCTTGGCGAGATCAAGCGCCGCATCAACATCCCGCTCGTCGCCGACATCCATTTCCATCACGAACTGGCGCTTGAATCGGTCCGGCAGGGCGTGGAAATGCTCCGCCTGAACCCCGGTAACATCCGGGACGAGACAAAAGTCCGAGAGGTTGTGTCGGCCGCCAAAAAGGCCGGGATTCCCATTCGGGTCGGCGTCAATTTCGGCAGCCTGCCGCCGGTCGGCAAGATCGGCATGGCGCGCGGTGGTTCCCGGTTGACGGACGGGGTGAACGAGCTTGCCAAGGCGGGTGACGAGGGCGGATACGCCGTCGCGGACCACATGGTCGCAACCGCGTTATGGGAGATCGGGATCCTTGAAACTCTCGATTTCGAGGACATCAAGATATCGCTTAAAGCTTTTGATGTGCCCACCACGCTGGACGCCTACCGCAAGCTCGCTCCGCTCGTCCCGTACCCGTTTCACCTCGGTATCACCGAAGCCGGCACCCCGTTTGCCGGGGGCATTCGCAGCGCGGTGGGGCTGGGCATCCTCCTCTCAGAGGGCATAGGAGACACGATCCGCGTGTCACTCGCCGGCGACTCACGGGAAGAGGTCAAAACCGGCTTCGAGATCCTGAAATCACTGAACCTCCGCTCCCACGGCCCGACACTCATCGCCTGTCCCAGTTGTGGTCGCGCCGACGTAGAGGTATTGAAGCTGACGTCGGAAGTGGACGAAGCCCTAAAGGGCGTCAAAACAGACCTCAAAGTTGCTGTCATGGGCTGCGAGGTCAACGGACCGGGCGAGGCCAAAGACGCTGACATCGGCATCGCAGGCGGCAACGGCCGCGCCGTCATCTTCCGCAAGGGAGAGAAGGTCAACATAGTGCCAGAGTCCGAGATGCTCGAAGCCCTCATGGCCGAGGTCAACAAGGGCTAACGCCCCGGTCGGGGCCGTTATTTGCGACGGTCTTTGAGCAGGACGACCCAGCAGCGCATTCAGGAGGCGCACTTCGATCCTCCCGCGCCGTTAATATACTTGTCCGGATCCCACCCATCGCGCCAATACGCGCACACCCAAAGGCCCCCCAATGCGCTTAAGCCGCTCCTTCGGAAAGACACTGCGCCAGGCGCCCGTCGACGCCGAGACCGCATCGCACAGGTACTTGACCCGAGCAGGGTTCGTACAGCAGGTCGCCGCGGGCATCTACAGCTACATGCCGCTTGGCTGGCGCAGCCTCACCAGGATCTCTAACATCATCCGTGAAGAGATGGACCGGGCCGGCGCGCAAGAGATTTCGATGCCAGTCGTTCAGCCGAGAGAGCTGTGGGAGCAGTCCGGGCGAGCCGACACCTTTCAGCCGCCCCTCGCCTCACTGAAGGATCGTCGTGACCGCAACATGGTCATCGCCCCGACCCACGAAGAGACGACCACCTTCATGGCCGCGGCCAACCTGGAGAGCTACCGCGACCTGCCGTTCAATCTGTACCAGATACAGACCAAGTTCCGTGACGAGGCCCGCCCGCGCGCCGGACTGCTGCGGGTCCGGGAGTTCGAGATGAAGGACGCCTACTCATTCGACAAGGACGAGGAAGGACTAGACGTCAGTTTCCAGGCTATGGCCGCCGCATATCACCGCATCTTCAACCGCGCCGGGATCGACGTCCGAATGGTGGAGGCGGACAGCGGACCGATCGGCGGCAAGGACTCTAACGAGTTCGTGCTGCTGGCCGAGTCCGGTGAGGACACGATCTTCGTTTGCAGCGATGAAAACTGCCCGTACGCCGCCAACGCAGAGAAAGCGGAGTTCAAGAAGCCCGCGGCTGGGCCAGAAGATCCTGCCGAACTTGAAGAAGTGCACACGCCGGGCATCAAGACAATCGAGGCGCTGGCGAAGTATCTGGACGTGCCTATCAGCAAGACGGTGAAAGCTGTTTTCTACGCCCCGGAGACATCGACCGATGGCGAAATCGTTTTCGTCTCGATACGCGGTGACCTTGAAGTGAACGAGACGAAACTCCGGAACGCCATGGGTGGCGCCGAGCCACGCCTCGCCACGCCCGGTGAGGTAGCAGCGGCGGGACTGGTGGGCGGCTCCGCTTCCGCCATCGGGTTGGACGCGCCCGACGGACCCCGCACTCGCGTGAAAATCACCAGCATCGTGGACGACTCCGTCGTAGACTCACCAAACTTGGTTGCAGGAGCCAACAAGACCGATTACCACCTGAACAACGGCAACTACGGACGTGACTTCAGCGCAGACATCGTCACGGACATCGCCATGGCAAGCGAGGGCGATGCCTGCCCGAACGACTGTGACGGGCATCTCGTGGCGCACCGCGGCGTTGAAGTGGGGCACATCTTCAAGCTCGGCACCGGGTATTCGGAGTCGATGGGCGCGACGTTTACCGACGAAAACGGTGACGAAAAATACGCGCTCATGGGCTGCTACGGGATCGGCGTCGGCCGCCTTCTCGCCGCAACAATCGAGGCCAACCACGACGACAACGGGATGATCCTGCCAAGAGCGATTGCGCCGTACGAGGTGTACTTGGCAGGGCTGAACACCAACGACGAAACCGTGGTCGCGGCCGCCGGAAAGTTCTACGAAGAATTGGAATCGGCGGGAGTGGAAGTGCTTTTCGACGATCGCGAGGTGCCGCCGGGCGTCAAGTTCAACGACGCTGATCTGATCGGCCTTCCGTTACGCGTGGTTGTAAGCGCCCGCGGCCTGAAGAGCGGCGAGATAGAGATGAAGCGCCGGGACGCGGACGAAGCGACCATGGCTCCACTGGCCGAAGCCGTGCAGGCAGTGAAAGCCGCGCTGGAAGGCTAACCGCCCGCCCGTACGGATCCCTCACTGTAGGGACGAATTAGTAGCCGCCCGTACCCGTCACTCGTGGCCTCCGGAAGCCAGATGCGACAGCCGTACCGTCATCCTGAGCTTGAAGCGAAGGATCTCCTGGGCCATCCATATCAACGCCGCTCGATGTTCCGACCCCGGACCCCTTCGGCATGTACCCGTTCGGGAATATCTCTTTGATGCCCTGCTCCGGCAGATACGCGCCTGGAGCACCGATGTCGGCCGCGCCGACTTCGTCGTGGCGTCGGAGCCCCAGGTCATGGTGCATGTGCCATGACGGCCAGCTCGCCCGGCCAAAAAGGACGCCTGCGAAGCCCCAGGAGGCCGGTTCCTCGATTATGCTCGGCACACTTCTCTATTGCGAGTATCAATCACATCGACGAACCCGTGGAGTAACGCCTTGTACCTGATCAGAAGAATCTTCAACACCAAGCCCGGCGAGGCACGCAGAGTGGCCGGCCTTTTACAACAACAGGCCCAGGCGTACCGGGACGCCGGTCAGCGCAGCGAGTTCCGTGTCTCTTACAACGGCGCAACGCTTCCGGGCGAACAGAACGTGGTCGTGTTGGACTGGACCGATGACGCCATCATGTCTCCGTCCCGTGAAGGCCACGTCCTCCCGCAGGCGGCGCTCGATCTCGGGGGACAGATTCGCCCGTTGATCGAGAACCAGCGGATCGAATTCCTGGAGTTGCTCGCGCCGGCCAAAGACTAGAGACCGGTCCTGTTAGAACCCGTGATTCCCACGCAGGTGGGGATCCAGTGCTCAACCAACCGGCTCGACAGCAGCGAGAAGATCCATGCCAACGACCGTTATCGCCAACTCAACCATTGTCACTGGCAACACGTCACGCCAGGTCATCTACGATGGCGCCATAGCGATCACAGACGACGTTGTCGCGGCGGTCGGCCCCAGCGACGACGTTCTCGCGTCACATCCGGGCGTTGATGTGGTCGATGGCAGCGGTCAGGCCGTATTTCCGGGCCTGATCAACTGCCATGCCCACCTGGTGAACGTGCTGTCCCGGGGGATCACGGAGGATTTCGGCTTTCCGCCCGACCTGCCGTTTCCGGTAAGCATCTACTCACTCGTGAGCGCCGAAGAAAAAATCGCGCTGGCGACGCTTGGCGCTGTTGAAGCGATCCGTTCAGGATCCACCACTTTGCTTGAGATGGCGGCGGGCATCGCTGTCTACGCAAGCTCGATAGCGGATACCGGCATGCGGCTGGTGCTCGCCGAGAACACGGACGACGGCGTGATGGGGCCGGCATACCGGCCCGGCCAGCCACCTTCAGGTTTCTCCGCGGAGCAGCGCGAGACAAAGCTGGGTAGGGCGGAGGATCTGTTCGCAAAGTGGCACGGGGCAAAGGATGGACGTGTCACCTGCTTCGCCTCAACCCAACTCGTGGAGACAAGCTCGCCGGAGTTGCTCGCAGAGGTCCGGGCGCTGGCGGAGCAGTACGACACGGGCTACACGATCCACCTCGGGCAGAGCCGCCTGGAAGTCGAGACATTGCTCGCTCTGCGGGGCGCAAGACCCTCCAACTATCTGGCCGAGCACGATTTCCTGGGATCTCGACTGGTCGCCGCCCACTGCCGTTACGTGGATGAAAGCGAGATCGCCGCGCTTGGCAACTCTCGGACCCACATCACCCACCAACCGGCGATGGCTGCGCTACGGGCCGTGCACCCGCCAATCCCGGCGCTCCGCGACGCCGGTTGCACCGTCGGCCTCGGAACGGACAACAACACACAGGACATGTTCGAGGTGATGCGCACAGCCCTGCGCACCGAGCGGGTCGCCACCGAGAACGCCCTCAGCCCGCAACCTGAGGACGTCGTGGAATGGGCCACCATGGGGTCGGCCCGCGCGCTGGGCATGGATGACCGGATTGGCTCGCTGGAGATAGGCAAGAAGGCCGACCTGTTCATGGTCGACATGCGCCGCGCCCACCTGGTGCCGACCATGCGCATCGTCTCGTCCTGGATCCACAACGGCCAACCGGGAGATATCGAATCCGTGATGGTTGATGGCGAGTGGGTCATGCGAGACGGGCGGGTGCTCACAGTCAATGAAATCGACCTCATCGATGAAGTGGACCGCATCGGCCGGAGCGCATGGTCCCGAATGATTGAAGCCCATCCGGACACACCGTTCCCCCTCAACCTGTCTCCCCGTTAAAGGGCTTTGTCCGCTGCGGCGGGAACCTCCCGGAGTCGTCTCATGAACGTTGCCGATTTTGTCATTCAGGCGCTCACCACGGTCCGCATCTCGGTCGCCATGACGCTCGACGGCCTGTCGCCTGAACAACTCACGCACCGGCCTGGCCCTGAATCGAACCCGGTGGGCTGGCTGATCTGGCACATGGCCCGAATGCAGGACCGCGGCATTTCCGCCATCACCGGCGAGGAACAGCTCTGGATCAGCGGCGGTTGGCATGGTCGCTATCACATGGATGCCGATCCAAACGACACCGGCATGGGTCACGATTCAACGCAAGTGGCAGCGTTTGCACCGCCAGACGCTGACACCTTGCTTGAACACTACGACGCCGTCTTCCAGAGCACCCGGGGCTACCTCTCGATGCGCGGCCGCGACGATATCGACCGTGTAATCGGCGAGTCCGCGGTGGGGCAGCGACTCCTGGCCATCGTAAACGGTAACATGCAGCACATCGGCCAGGCCGGCTACGTTCGAGGACTCAACGAGGGCCAAATCTGGCACCCGCGTTAAGGCCAGGTCGGGCGACCCCATCGGGCGAGGTTTGGCGGCGTTCATGAGGAGTTAACGGTCACCCGTTAAGGGCGTTGGATTCGTCGCAACTAGCTAGAGACCAGCGCCTCAACCATCGTCAAACAGGCTCGCCCACTGGCTGCCACCAGTTCGATGTCGCTGGCACGATCGATCGAGTCGTTCGGACTGTGGAAAAACGTCTCACCGCCTTCGTTGTCCGCCGCTTCACCGCGCAAAGACACGTAACGCCCCCCGGCCTTAGCGATGTTCTCCGCCTCGCCGCCGCGCCTGTCCCACATCATCCATCGCTCGGCCCCGGACGACTCAAAAGCGGACCTCGCCATCGCCCCGAGCTCTGCATCGCTGGGCTCGATCTTGACCGATCTTGCACGGCTGCCGATCAGCGCCCCCAGGTGTAGCCAGGCGATCGCCGTCGTCTCCAACCCGTCCCGGGCACTCAAAAACGCCTGCAGGCCGTAATGGTTAATCTCGTGCCCGCTTGAAGCCACCATGTGGACCGTGCGCCGGCGCGTCGGCATCGCTGCGATGGCGGCGGCGAGCCCCAGCCAGATGGCGACTCCCCCGCCGCGCTCTGAAGCACATATGAACCAGCCGGACCGGGGCGTCATGATCGCGACCGGCGCCGCATCGGGGTCATCGCCGGGCATGGTAACGGCCACATTTCGCGCCCTCGCGGTTTTTCGCGTAGCGTCGATGATCAAGATGCCCTGGCCCCCGGCTTTAGCCGCCTCGGACAATCCCGACCCGTCCGGCCCCGCGATCTGTAACACGGGCAACCCGATAGGCTCAGCTATCCGGTAGGCGTTCAGAACGTTGATGGCGCCAAGCGAATCGCTGCGCTGCAATACAAGCCCGGCCGCGCCAGCAGTTTCCAACTCAGCGATTCGCTCGTACACAGGACCCTGGTCAAACGCAGGATCATTCTCGCCGGCGATAACAATCTTGCCTCTGACATCTGCACCGCCAGCAGTCACCAGCCCGCCGGCCACCCCGTTCGCGCCCGTCACCCCGCAATCGTGCAGCGCAACACCGTCCGCGCCACCGCCATCCCAGGTCACACGAGTCGACTCGGCACGGAACATTGGAAACTCGAACTCCTCGATCCAACCATCAACCCCGTCACCCTGAAGTTCCGCCAGCCCCCAGTTCGCGGACCCCATATCGCCCGGCCACCCGGTGCGGTGAATCCCGAACCCCTCGTACTCGCGTATTCGGCGTCCCACCGTCTCCGGCGACAACCCGTTTGTCATGACATGCATCTCCCCGATGACCACAGGTAAATACGAGTGGTGTATTCCATTTGATTCTGGCTCACACACGACCATCAAGGTCGCCAGATGGTAGCGCCATATGATCGAATTGTGGGGCACGAGGTCCGTCAGCCAGCCAGCAACGACTCAATCTCGCGGGCGACATCGTAAAAGTCATCGAACTCACTGTGTGCAATGCCGTTAGCGGCACAGTGATCCTTCAGGGCGGATCGGGCGATAACGAAATCTGCCTCCTCCTCCGCTATGCAAAAATCGGAGATGCCGTCGCCCACAAAGACGATCTTCCGGCCACCCGGGCGCAACCGTGCGGCGCGAGCGCATTTGCACAAACCGGTGCGCTCACATGTCTCCACCCCGATACCGAACTCCGCTACCGGCGACACCGGGTCGTTGGTCTCAGGATCAAGCCCGGCAAAAGTCGGAGTCGGGGCCACAAAGGCCAGGTCTGACAACCCCTCCCGCTCCAGAACCGCCTCCACATAAAACGCCATCCCGTTTGAGACCACCTCCACCGGCATGTCATTCGATCGACATAACTCCAGCAGCCCCGTCAGCCCCGGCCTCAACACGGCTACACTCAGCGAGTACTCACGCATCTCTGAAAGCCGCCCGGACGGCAGACGTGCGAAATCCCATTCCATCAACTGCCTCTGATCGAACTCACTGGCCCGCCATCGGCGCAACCCTTCGTCCCAGTCCGATCGGGCGAACTTTTTGATCACCTCAACGCCGATATCTCTCATGGTTATCGTGCCGTCAAAATCTAGGACTAGGGCGAGTTTCATTCGGGTCGCCTTCCAGTGTTGCTACGGGTAGTCAGGGAAATGGATTCGGGCGTCGTAATTGAGGCGAGTAGGGAGATCAGAGCCGGGTGAGGCGTCGAACTTCGTAATGAGACGCCTGACATACGTATATTGATGGTCCGATCACGATTGGGAAACGATTGCGAAGGATTTGACGGTGGACTATACTCGCGGTTGAATTTGATCGGGGTAACGATCGCTGCTGACAAAGTGGGTTTGCCCCCACTTTTTTGTTTGTCAGGGTATTTTTAGATTCAGAACCGGAAGGTGCAACTGTGAAGAGTGACCTGCTCCTTGCAGTAACACAACTCGCAGCCGAAAGAGCTCTCCCGCATGGCGTCGTTTTGAGCGCCATCCAGGAAGCTCTTGTCTCCGCGTACAAACGTGACGCTATATCTGAAGGCCAGGGCGTCACCGTCGTGCTTGACCCGGACACCGGGGAGATGGAGGTTCACACCGTCCGCACCGTCGTAGAAGACGGCGCCGAGATGGAAGAACCCGAAGCCATGGTGTTCCTGACCGATGCGAAGAAGATTGACGCGTCGGCCACCATCGGCCAGTACGTTGTCACCGGCACCATCACACAGCATCCCGGCCGCATCGCCGCACAGACCGCCAAACAGGTGGTTATGCAGCGTTTGCGCGAGGCCGAGCGCGAGATCGTCTTCGACGAGTTTGAAAACAAGGCTGGCGAGGTCCTTACCGTGACCGTCCAGAGGGGCGATGCTAGGGGCGTCGTGCTGGACGTTGGTCGCGCAGAGGCAATCATGCCGCCGACCGAACAAGTGCCGACCGAAAGGTACCGCCCGGGCTACAAGGTTAAGGTCTACATCGTTGAGGTAGCGAGAACCGTCCGCGGCCCGGAAATCATCGCCTCCCGCACACATCCGGACCTCATACGAAGGCTGTTTGAGGCCGAGGTTCCTGAGATATATAACGGCATCGTGGAGATCAAAAACATCGCTCGCGAGCCCGGCGCTCGAAGCAAGGTCGCGGTCACGTCGCACCAGGCTGGCGTCGACGCCGTCGGCGCGTGCGTCGGTCTGCGCGGCATTCGCATCCAGAACGTGGTCAGCGAGCTCCACGGCGAGAAGATAGACGTCGTCGAGTACGCGGAAGACATCATCACATACATCGCCAACTCCTTGAGCCCGGCACAGGTCGACAACGTCATCATCGACGAAGAAGAGCGCTCAGCGATCGTGGTCGTTCCAGATCGCGCTCTGTCGCTTGCCATCGGCCGTGAAGGGCAGAACGCCCGCCTGGCCGCCAAGCTGACCGATTGGCGTGTCGACATCAAGTCGGCCTCAGAACATGCAGAACCGGTAGCGGACGACACACCTGAACTAACAGACGCGGTGTCGGAGATCGTCGCGGCCGTAGAGGCGGCGCCGCTTGAGGCAGACGCATCCCCAGAAGCCGCCCCCGGGGCCGCTCCGGATATTACGGTGTATGCGGCGGAGCCTGTCGCCGCTGAAGTTGCGCGCCTGGAAGAGAAGCCCGTGGAGCCGGAACTCGCCGCAGTCGCCGAGATCGCCGCCGATCAGCCCGAGCCTGCCATCGCCGAACAACCCGCGGCCGTTCTCGAGCGCGCGCCGGCTACCGAAGCGGTAGAAACCCCGGCTGCGGCAGAATCGTCATCTGCTGAAGAGGCCCTGGCCCTGGAGACGCTTGAGAAAGAGCTTGCGGTCCTGGAGCAGGAGGAGAAAGCCGCCGCCGAAGCAGCTGCGGAGGCGGAACAGATCATCGACTTCAGCTCCGATGATGTTTGGCAACTGGGCTCGTCCGATGACGAAGACGACAGCGGCACTCTGAGATTCGCCGAGGACATCATCGGGTACCGGGACCAGGGTGGCTCACGTCGTCGTGGACGCGGACGTCGCGGCGGCGAAAACTTGAGCGCAAAGGCACGTCGGGCGGTGGCTCGCAAGACCACCCAGCCACCTGCCTCTGGCGATAACGCACGTACGTAACATTAGTAGTTCCGTCGACGAAACTGACAAAACCCGCCGACCCGGCGGCAGGGGTGTAAATGAGGGGTAATCATGTACCGCTCCGCACCTGTGTCGCATGCCGGACAAAGGGTTCTCAAAAGGACTTTGTGCGTGTGACACGACGGGCGGACCAACTCATCGCCGGGACCTCACGAGAGGTCGGCGGACGCGGGGCGTATCTGTGTCGGAAGTTGGAGTGCTTTGAGATGGGCCTTGATCGGGGTGGGCTTGAACGCTCGTTGAAGGGTCGAGGGTCGAAGGGCTCCAAAGCCGATCTGCTGGAGTGGGCAACGGCGGAGTTCCCGACGGTGTCCACAACCTGAACCGATAGCGACCCAGATAACCCGGGTAACTTGAATTAGACGAAACGGGAAAGACGGAGATTGATGGCCAGACGACGTAGCGGATTCGCAGGCAGGCCCCGAGGGCGGGGACGCAGACGCGCCCAGCCCGACGCGCCCGCCGCTGTACAGGAGCAGCAGATCCCGACGGAGCCTATTGAGATCCCGGCGGTACTGACCGTTGGAGAGCTCGCCGAAAAGATCGGTACCGGCCCCGTCGAGACGATCAAATTGCTGATGCGTCGAGGCCTGATGGTGACCGTTAACGATCCCGTGGACTTCGCCAACGCCGCCGCAGTGGCGGGCAGCATTGGCGTGAAGGTGCTTCGTCCACAGGAGGAAGAAGAAAGCATCGCCGGGGAAGACGCCGCCGCCGAGGTTGAGGAAGCAGACCCGAACGCAGTCCTGCGGCCGCCCGTGATCACCGTGCTTGGCCACGTGGACCACGGAAAGACCACGCTGTTGGACTCGATCCGAAACTCATCCGTGGTAGATCTGGAAGCCGGCGGGATAACGCAGAGCATCGGCGCTTCGCAGGTCGACCGTGACGGCCTGAAACTGACATTCATAGACACCCCCGGCCACGAAGCGTTCACGATGATGCGCGCACGCGGCGCACAGATCACTGACATCGTCGTGCTGGTCGTCGCGGCCGACGACGGCATCATGCCGCAGACGAATGAAGCGATCGACCACGCCGCCGCCGCGGGTGTGCCGATGGTCATCGCCATCAACAAAGTCGATCTCCCGGGCTCAGACTCGGAACGCGTCAAGCGCGAGCTTGCGGAACGCAACATCCTCGTCGAAAGCTGGGGCGGTGATGTCGTCTCGGTGGAGGTTTCGGCCCTCAAGGGCGATGGTATCGACGATCTTCTTGAGAACCTGGTCCTCCTTGCCGAAGTCCAGGAACTGAAAGCCAACCCGGACACGGCGGGAGTAGGCGTCTGCCTGGAAGCGCACGTCGACCCGTCTCGGGGCTCGCTGGCGTCGATCCTCGTGCGATCGGGCACGCTAAAGGTCGGAGACCAGATCGTGGTCGGCAAATCCCGTGGACGCGTTCGGGGAATGGTGGACACGCACGGAAACGCCGTCAAGACCGCCGGACCGTCCGACGCCGTTGAGGTCATGGGCCTGGGATCTGTCCCGGAGCCCGGAATCCGCCTGGACGTTGTTGCCAGTGAAAAAGTGGCGCGTCGCATCGTCGAGGACCGTGAAAAAGAAGACCGCGGCGGAGACTCACGCTCACTCGCCACGCTCTCCGAGGTCATGCGAAGGCTCAACGCCGGTGACGCGGAAGAACTCTCCGTCATCATAAAGACCGGAACGCAGGGCAGTATCGATGCGTTGCGCCGGAGCGCCGAACAGATTTCGGACGATGAAGTCCAGATCAACCTGATCCACGCGGCAACCGGGCCGGTCAATGAGAGCGATGTGATGCTGGCCTCAGCTTCGGGTGCGCTTATCATGGCGTTTGAGACCGGAACACAGGCCGGCGCAGAAAAACAGGCCGGAATCCACGGGGTGGATATACGGCAGTACAACATCATCTACGACCTTATAGACGACCTCAGGTCGGCCGGACGAGGGCTGCTGGCGCCGATTGAGAACGAAGTGGTGCTCGGCCACGCCATTGTTCAGGCGATCTTCCCGGCGGGACGCAGGTACCGCGTCGCCGGTGTGCGAGTTTTAGACGGCGAGATCGCACGGACGTCAAGCATCCGGATCCAGCGGGATGGTGAAGCGGTCTACACAGGCCAAATCGCCAGCCTCAGACACTTCAAAGATGACGTCCACGAGCTGGCGGCTGGTCTTGAGGGCGGCGTTGGCGTCGAGGGATTCATCGATTTCCAGGAAGGTGACATCCTGGAGGTGTTCGAGATACAGCTGGAGGTCCGCTCTTAGGGGTTCAGCTGATCCTCGCCTGTGCAACGCAAACGTGGGCAGGCGAGGATTACCGACGATGGGTGCGGGCTCCAAGGCTTATAACGCGCCCCTGCATTCCCGCGTACCGGATCCGCTTGGGCGTCTGGGCGATGGGTGCCGCTCTGGCGATCGGAATCGGCGCTTCCCGCGTCTATCTGGGAGTCCACTGGGCTCAGGCGTAGCGGCGGGCTGGTTACTGGGATTCGCTCTGGTTGCCGGAATCGTGGGGCTCGTCGCGCTGGACCGGCACGTCACCTATTTCCTCAGAAGCGAATCCCGCACTCAACCATCTCGATTCCAGGCGTTTGGCGCCCACGGGTCGATACTCGGTATCGTGGGCTTTGCCATGATCACGGCGTTCCTCGCCGGGGTGGGTCTCGACGCCTAGCGCGCTCCTGGCCGATCAGACAACGGTTCGTCCAATAACCGAGTCGCCAATTGATCGGGTCTGAGGACCCTTTCAGTCGTACGCGACCTGGCAAAAACCGTGGTTGCAGTAGCCGTTCGGGATCTTCGCCAGGTATTGTTGGTGATCCTCTTCCGCGTAGTAGAACTCCTCGGCCGGTGCTATCTCCGTCGTGATCTCACCGAACCCAGACTCGTTCAACTTCGCCTGGTAGCTCGCCAGACTCTCCCGTGCCGCATCAAGCTGCGTTGCCGCCGTACCGTAAATGGCGGTCCGGTACTGGCTGCCGATGTCGTTGCCCTGACCCATGTACTGGGTCGGGTCGTGGTTCTCCCAGAACACCTTGAACAGCGCCTCGGTATCGACTTTATCGGGATCGAACACCACCAGCACCGCCTCCGTGTGGCCGGTCATCGACGTGCAGGTCTCCGGGTATGTCGGATTTGGTGTAGTTCCACCGCTGTACCCGACCGCGGTCGTGTAGACACCCGGAACCTGCCAGAACAACCGCTCGGCGCCCCAGAAACAGCCCATCCCAAAGACGATCGAATCCATGTTGTCCGGGAACGGACCGTGAATCGGCCGACCGTTCACAAAGTGAACGTCTGAAGTTGGGATCGCGTTCGTTCGTCCCGGCAGACAGTCTTCGGGAGCCGGAACGGGAGCAGGAGTGCGTCGAAGGCCAAACAAAATGTGCCTCATTCTGGACGACAACGTGCCTCTGGATGATGAGACGTGCTATCCGAAAATACTGATCGGGGACCCGATTCGGATCCCTTTACGTCGATAAAACCAGTGACCGAATACTACACGGGTGTGAATACATGGGCGATGCAACGGGGAGGACTCTCGAGGAGGCGATGCGGATATCGAACATTCCTACAGGGGATTTTCGCCACTGTCGGACGCCACAAGAGCCGGGCATAGTGAAATAGCCCGGTTCCTTGCCGGTCGTTCAGGGCGCGACTCGTAAAATCTTTGAATCGGGTGGGGGAGGCGCAGTCGGAAAGGGTGCCCGACGAAAGTTGAGCAACCGACGAGAACCCGGAAGCGGCCTTCCTACAAGCCGATCAAAACCATCTGCGTACCCAACCGATCGGGTCAATTCACGTTTGACAACAACTTTGACGTTAAACGCAAAAGAAGCACCCATTTCTGGATGCCCTTCTTTCGATTGAGTTACGTATGGTACCCCGGGTGAGAATCGAACTCACGGCCTGCGGTTTAGGAACAGAGAATATTTCACAACAATACAGAATCGTCGCACAATGCAGTTGCTGGACCTGTACTCAGACCCGAGTGTTGTGAAGATTCGAGTGAGTGACTTGGTAAACACGTGGTCGGTGCCCACGAACCCCAGAAACAGATTTACGGTAATAGCCTCGGCAATGTTTACGTTGCTGCTAATCGTTTGTTCTGCGGACAGTCAGGAAGTCACCCCTCCCGAATCTTCGGCCGCGCCTGACCCTGTTGTAGCTGCTACCGTTCTCGGAAAGTCGCCCGTGCCCGACCAGACTCCGGACTCCAAACCGGGTGTGTCTGCATCCTCTGACTTTTCAATTCTCACTGTGGATTCTTCCGGATCTGGGCTGGATCACCTTGCCGCTGCCGAACGTTACCGTGTTCTTTCTCCTCCAGAGTCAGCTTCAATAACTGTTGACCATGACGCTGCAACCGGATACGCCTTTGTTTCCGCAGGCGAGGGGGCCGTTCCCTCCAGTGCCGCTGTGCTGGTCGCAAACATGGAGCTTGGCAATGTTGCTGTCGTGCAGGCCGATTCGAAAGGCGCTTTTGCTACCAGCATCCCAGCCCGTGCCGGTACGCATCTGCTGGTGAAACAGGACTCTACGACGGAAGGCTATTCAGCGATCAGAAGCGGTATTGACGAGATCGTTAACTCCGAACAAATAGGATCCCCGGGCATCGTCCTGCGCGTGCCGGTCGTGCCATCTGCGGCAGGGTCTGGTGGATATTCGGTCGCTGGCGGGGCTAGGGTGACTGATGACGGGCCGCCATGGATTTTTGAAGGAAACCTGTCTGATATTGCTTTTCGATCGGACGGTACATTCGATGTGAACGGGCAGATAAAAGTACTCACAGATATTCAGTCATTAGACGGAGTGTCTTTCAGCTTTTCAGGCCAGATGCTGGGCGATGAAACCGGGTATCAGATAGGGCCGGCCGGCGATTTTTTATCCAACATCATGACACCAACCGGGCTGCCAATCGAAAGGACGCGGCAAGAGGGAACGCTTGATATTTTCTCGCAAAATTGCGGTACAGGGATCCTGGAATGGCGGAAGGCGAGCGATGGGCTCGTCGCAGATGTTTCCTGTGAGGTGCAGGTGGAATCGGATGCGCCGACGGGAACCTATGTAACGTGGCTTACGCTTAATACGCCCGACTCTGTTAGAGAGACTATCCAGCCCTCGGATAAACTGCTGAAACTCGGGAATCCGCTGGGACAGGGCAACAGCATTGCACTGGCCATGGTCACTGTGGGACCAGCCGAACCGTTGCGTCTCACGACCACTCTTTTGGCCGACCTGCTTCAGGAAGGCACCCGCGGAGGTGTGCTGGCACGCGAGGATGCCGGCCGGCTCTCTATCGGATCGAGGATCATCACCCACCACAACCCAATTGTCCCCCGCCTGGACCCGTACGGAGATCCCTGGCGACACCGCCTGGACCCTTACCTGCCGCTGATGGGGATAACCGACCGTCACCCCCCGGCCGTTCCGTTGATTGCGTTCGATTTTTCGAACAGTGACCTCAGGATCGCGGTAGAAAGACCCGACGGTAAAACCGATGTCCTTGGGCCTGGGCCGTTCGCGGCCTACGGTGTTAAAACGCCCACGACGCCCGAAGGAAACCAGATTGCCGGCGGCGGCGGGCACATAGGCGAGATACCGCAGTTACTGGGCCAGACAGATATCTTCGAGTACCAGTTTCCACTCGACGGGGACTACGTGGTGCATCTGGCTGGTCATATCGCCGACGAAAACGGTCAAATCCTTGAAGTGACCGGTACATTCGACCTGGTTGTGGCAAACAGTCTCGACATTGAAACGGCACTTTTGCCGGGCACCCCTTTCGAAGTCGGTGACAGCCTGCCGGTGGGATTGCAGGTCTATCCGGGCGTTCCAGCCGATGTCAGGTTCACGGTTACTCATATCGGGGCCGATAACGCCGTGACCAAAAAGGAATACACGGGAACCGCCAGCACCGGTGGCTGGTGGGATGGTGACGGTCAGTCCTTTTTATTTGCAGTCGCAGGTGAATACCTGGTGGAGGCAGAAGCACGTTACCCGGATTCCGAAGAGCGTCTGTGGGCGGGACGTATGAAGTACGGTGGAGTTGTTGCAACTCCTGATGGTCCGATCATAGCTCACGGTCTCAGGGGGCAAGACGCTTTGGACTATATCCCACCACCTTGGGGTTTCGGAATAGATTTTTCAGCCGATGGGCATCTACAGTTTCCGTATTTCACAGGCGACATTTTATGGGGGATGGAAGGCCCTGAAAACCGCGGAGATTTAACCGGTCTTGATCATTTTCATTCATCTGGACCTGGCGATTCGGTCAACGTGGGTCTCAGTATGCAGATCGTGAACGCGGACCATCCACTTGTAAAACGAGCCCTCAAACAGGCAGAGGGGAGCATGCCTGAAGAGAAATATAAGGATTTGCTGAAGGCAGGGCAGGTGCCGCTCATAACGACCCTCGAAGAAGATGATCCGCTCAACTGCGGGGAGCACTGCGGGGCAGGCCCTGGCGGAAGCATGGGTCTTCGCCTGGAAGAGCTGAGCCTTCTTGCGTATACGTACGGCTCGGCGCAGCGCCCTGGAGTGCGGGTACGGGAGCTGATTCAGGGCGAAGGTGCGTCATCGGCTTACTGGCGCTTTGGCGACGCCTACCACATGCAGTCGGGTAACGGCAGGGAAGGTGACTTGCCCGGTGATTTCAAGTTCATGTATGGCGGTACTGTAATACGCGATATCGAGGCTCAGGACGGGGTGTTTGCGATTTACGGTTCAGGCTGGGTACTTACCGATGACGATGACCCGATGGGCTCGCGCTTCATGCCGCCATTTCAGGGGAATGCCGGAGGTCCGACCGGAGGTCCGCTCTTCACACTGCATGGACGTGAGATTGACATGTTTTTTGTACCCCTTGCTGTTCGCCCCGGCGCTGTACTGGAAGTCGGTGACATATTCCGGATGGCCGGCCCGATAATGCCCACGTTGCCGAGCAGGGTGGAATATACGGTCACGGCACCTGACGGGAGCACCCGGTCATTTGACGGGCGCGGAAACGCAGTCGGCTATTTCTACGATCCGCAGCATGACTTCGAACTCGACAAGCCCGGCCTGTGGACGGTCGACCTGAGCGTAACGCATGACGGTATGACCAGTGCCGGCCCGGTACAGGAACCTTATCCCCGGGGTGGGCCCCTTACCCCGGACGGGAGCACTTTTACCTTTGTGGTAAAAGACAGTGACACGCTGCCACTGAACCTGTCCACTGATCTGACCATGCTTCGCCTGATTAACTGGTACAGCGGTGGTAACCGGCCAAGCTTCGGGGCCCTGCTGCCACAGGACTGGACCGGAACAACGGGCCATGTAACCGTCACCATGCCTGGCATCGTGCTGGTTGATACTGAAATTGCTGTCGAAAACGGCTCGATCATATGGCAGCTCGACAGCGGACAAATGAATCAACTGGCTGGCAATTTCGATTCGGGGGTTCTTGCCGACACAGTTACCGTTACCTATCACCTCAAAGACCAGTCAGGACGGACTGCTGCCGGCACGATAGTTACGCATGGAAACCGTGTGCCGCGCTTCCTTAGCGCCGAACTCGATAGGCTCGTTAACCCGACAGATTTAGCAACTAATCAAACCGGTTGTCTTGTAAATGAAACCCAGCTCTTCGACAGTGATTTTGAAAGCGGCACTCTGGGCTGGGAGTTTGATCAGCGGGGATGGTCGGTCGTCCAGGACGGTGAGTCGAAGGTGTTGCGGGGTGAAGGTCACGTCCACGCGCAAGCTGACGGTAACTGGGGGGAAGTGGCTTGGCGCCTGCTTGTCAAGCTCGTCAGGGGTGATGTGCATCTTAACTTCCACTGGAGAGATTCCAACCGCTACCTGGTTTCTTTCTCGGAAGACGGCATAAACGTCATGCGTAACCCGCAGTCCGCATTGGGCATGGGCAAGTCAGGTATACCCCATGCCCTTGGAGAGTGGCATGTCGTGGAGATTGGTCTTCAGAAGGATCTTTTCTACGTTGCCGTCGATGGCGACCTGGAGATTGAGCAAACGGAACCAGACCCGCTCCCGGCAGGGGGAATCTGGTTAGAAGTGCTCGATGACAGCGAGGTACTGTTCGACGAAATACGTGTATGTAAGCCCGGTGCCTGAGCACCACCAGCGCTGTGCAGGGGCTCGTCGCGTCTGTAGCTGGGGCTGGAGATGACAACGATAAATCTCTACCGGTTTTCACGGACGACCCTGTTACTGGGGCTTCCGATCTTCCTGCTCGCCGCCTGCAGTGGGACTTCTTCTTCGGGGCGTATTCAACCCGGTGATACAGCAACCGTTGTCGCAGTCACCACGGTTGCTGTATCACCGACGCCACTTCCCGTGACCCAGTCGGTAGAGGCTAGCGCGACTCCTGAGTCAACATCCAGCCCAATTCTTGCCGGCCCGGTTGCGGCCTCGTTTGTGGCCGTTTCTCCCGACGGCAGCATTGTTGCAGCAGTCAATCCAGACAGTGACTCTGTCACGCTGGTGGACGCCGTTACCCTGGCAGTCAAAGCTGAGGTTCCTGTTGGTGATGACCCGCGAACTCTGTGTTTCACACCTGACTCTAAAAACATAGTGGTCAGCAATTGGGGGTCGGCCTCTATATCTGTAATCAACCTCGACCGGGCGGCCGAGGTTGCTCAGTATTCCGTGGGACTGTTGCCATACGGGATTGTCACGGACGGGGCCAGTGCATTTATCGCCGAGTTTGCTACGGGTAACGTTAGCGTGGTCAACCTCAAGACCGGGAGGCGGGCTAACCGCATTCCGGTCGACTCTTTTCCTGCCGGTCTCGCAATGACCGCGGACGGGACACAATTACTTGTTACCCATTTATTTAATGGCAACGTCACACGCATTGATATACGAACGTCGGTGGTGACCGGTGTCGCTTCCATGGGGACAGATATCAACTTGAACCAGTTCGTCGCGATAGGACCTCTGGATGAGAAAGCGTATTTGCCTCAAACCCGCTCGAACGCGGGTAATACAGCGCTGCTTTTTGACTCCACTGTATTCCCGGTGGTGAATGTCCTGGATCTGGCCGAATTCAAATTACTGGTGCGTGAGCGTATTACGCTGGACACCGCGGATGAACCGGTCAATATGCCATTTTCAGTGGCGATCATGCCGGGTGAAAGCGTCGTGTTTGTTGCCAACGCCGGAAGTGACGACGTATCAGTAATCGATCAGGGCACTGATCGTGGCATAGCCCATATTACGGTCGGCGCCAACCCCCGCGGAATTGCTATTACGCCTGATGGTTCACGCGTCTTTGTCAACAATGTACTAGACGGCACTTTGTCTGTTATTGATACAACTCTCCTTACCGTCTCCCATACCCTTGACCTAACAGAAATAGCACTTTCTGAGGTTCTGCTCGAAGGCAAGAAGATTTTCAATTCTGCAGGAGAGCCAGTACTTACGACTGACAACTGGATCTCATGTGCCACCTGCCACTTAGATGGCATGATGGATACTCTAACCTGGCTGGGGTTTCCCGATGGACCAAGGAACACCCCTTCCTTACTCGGAGTAGCTAATACACTGCCGATTCACTGGTCCGGAGATCTTGACGAATTACAGGATGTCGAGATCACGATACGCGAGATACAGGCTGGAGACGGCCTCGTAACGGGAGAGGCTAATGACTCCCTTGGACCGCCACATGCAGGACTGTCATCTCAACTGGATGCCCTGGCCTTTTACCTGGCTTCACTCAAAGTTCCGGTCTCACCCGAATCCGTGGACCAAACTACTCTGAACCTGGGGGAAAAGACATTCAAATCTCTGGACTGTGGGGATTGTCACGTACCGCCGATCTATACAGATCGCGAGCTGCACGAAGTCGGAACCGGGGACCAGTCACTGGAAAAGAACACCCACGGGCGTGGAACGAGCTTCGACACACCCAGCCTGCTTGGGATATGGATGAGTGCGCCCTATTTTCATGACGGCAGTGCCCCAACGCTCGAAGAAGTTCTTCAGAGCGGCACCGTGCACAGTGTTTTTGAACAATTGAGTTCTGCAGAACTGGCCGCATTAATCGGTTATCTAAAAGCACTGCCGATCGGCGGCTGAACCACCACCGCCGCATATCAATCACCCGGTCGACTCTATCGGCGCACTATCGCATGTGGTGCTAGTTGGGATCATGACAATCCCAGAGTGGCCCAATCGTTAAGTACCATCCGGCGCAAATTGGGCCCCCTTACCCCGACATCACTCGACCCTCGGCAGTTCCAGCATCCTCCCGGGTACCGGCTGGTTACCTGTTCCAGGATGTTCTGACGCCCACAGCGAGTCGTTGCCAGCCGCCTGAATCCGTGTGGGTTGATGTCAAAACTGATGCCCCTCTTACGATTGAGTTGCGTATGGTGGCCCCGGGTGAGAATCGAACTCACGACCTGCGGTTTAGGAAATCGGCTATTGGTGTCCACTGGAGGGTGTCGTATGTCGTGGCCGAATACATTTTGCCGACCATCGTGTCCGCCGGGCACCCTGCCCGTCCACAGCGGTTGGGTGTCAGATCGGGTGTCAACGGAGATCAACCGTCACCGAAGTTACCCTCATGGTGGATAGTCCCATCCACGTGCCTTTCTGGCTTTATTTGTCTCATTTGATTTTCGAGTCTCAGGCAAGATCCGCGTCCAAATCATCGACAGCATTCCGTTGCGTGGTCGGCGTTACGTGACTTTACAGATCAAGCCAGGGTCAGATCGGCGACCGCTTTTTCGTTCAGCTCGATGCCTAGGCCGGGCTTGTGGTGAGATGGGAGGTCGATGCGGCCGTTATATCGTTTGCGGACGGCGAGTTTACATCTTTAACCGATTCCGAACTACGTGTCGGGTTTAAGGAACTGGCGGGCTGGCTCGATGTCACGTCTGGCCCGATCATGGCGTCCGGGTCTATGGACCTGCCCGACGGCGGTGGCGGTATTTTTGGCACGCATATAGCGGACGTGGAGATCGACCCTGAAACCGGCAAGACGGACGTTATCCGCTACACGGTGATCCAGGACGCGGGGACGGCGATCAACCCGCAGGCGGTCGAGGGCCAGATGCAGGGCGGAGCGACGCAGGGGATCGGCTGGGCGTTAAACGAGGAGTACGTAATCAACGACGAGGGCCAGATGGAGAACTCGTCCTTCCTCGACTACCGGATGCCGACCATGACGGACATCCCGAAGATCGAGACGGTCATCGTGGAGGTCCCCAA